>ERZ1370068.5721-contig-4733_pt1 | contig 15294 bp, 19 predicted proteins | sample MGYA00561227_ERZ1370068 | MGnify/ENA primary metagenome ERZ1370068 (study PRJEB38410, sample SAMEA6850437) | metagenome | study: Metagenomic assessment of the ecological functions of the soil: analysis of the soil microbiota associated with the...
CTTCGTCCGGAGGATCAGGCGAACAACACCGCTTCATCTGTCACCTCCGGAGTTAAATGAAAGTGCACAGAGAAACCTTCGTAGTATCTAAACAAAGGAGTAACTCGATGCTAGCATCTGCTTCCCGCAGTGTTGGGCGATGCGTCTTTGCGAAACCCTGATACTCCGCGCGCCGGCAGAAATACTTCCGCACTCCACGATGCAAACGAGGCGCGGAGCAAGGTGAGGTCTTCAAAGGCTCTCATGCAAATCGCAGCATGATTGTCATATACAACTCCTGACTACACGGACAGTCATAACGCGATTATGATGTCGCTATTATGAAAGACAAAGCATCTGAAACCAAGAATATGAAGATCGTGGTCATTGGCGGCACCGGCCTCATTGGATCAAAGGTCGTAAACATTCTTCGCCAACGTGGTCATGAGGTGGTGGCGGCATCACCCTCGAGCGGCGTGAACACGCTCACGGGTGAAGGATTAGCTGAAGCGCTTAAAGGCGCTCAGGTGGTCGTTGATGTGGCGAACTCACCTTCCTTCGAAGACAAGCCTGCTTTGGACTTCTTCGAAACGTCAGGTCGCAATCTTCTTTCTGCGGAAAAGTCCGCCGGCGTGAAGCATCATGTGGCGCTGTCGGTAGTCGGCACCGATCGCCTGACTGGAAGTGGTCCCGGTTCCTTGAGTGGTTACTTCCGCGCGAAGATGGCCCAGGAAAATCTGATCAAGGCTTCCGGAATTCCGTTTACGATCGTGCACGCAACGCAGTTCTTCGAGTTCGTGAAGAGCATCGCTCAATCGGCAACCGGCGGTTCAACGATTCGGTTATCATCAGTCCTTATGCAGCCAATGGCTTCGGATGATGTGGCTGCCGCGGTAGCAGAGGTAGCCCTTGGACAACCGGTGAATGGCATGATCGAAATTGCTGGGCCTGATCAGATCCGACAGGATGAACTTATCCGGCAGTATCTAAGTGCGACGGGCGACGCGCGGAAGGTGGTCACCGATGCTAAGGCAGGCTACTTCGGCATAGCGGTGAACGATCAAAGCCTCGTTCCTGGAGATAATCCCCGCCTCGGCCCAACGCATTACGAAGACTGGCTCCAAGCGCTCCACAGCTTAGAAAGAACACCGAGAGGATCTCTTCCCGCAAATCGCAAGAACAACAAACCAGATTTGAGAAAGAGCATCACAATGAAACGAATCGCGTCCGCTTTTGCACTCGCGTTTCATCAAACAGCAAACTGATCAAAGTCGCACGAAAAACCTATGAACACAGACAAGCTTAAACAACTGGCTCGCGATTTAAGGAAAACACCACCGCGCAGCCCGCGTGACACGCTCGGCGGATTCGTCATTGCCGCACGGATGCTCGACAAAGCTCGGGCCCTTCTGCTCGGCATCAATGGCGAGCATACGCTTCTATCCATGTGGTCTAGGCGCTTACTTTTGGAAGTTCACCGGCCTGGACGCGATGAATTTCAAGGACTTTGTTGCCACCGGCGCGACTGACGAAGAAGTCGATCACTGGATCCGTCAGAACGCGACGCAGAAAGATCCCACTGCGATTATCAAATGGAATAACGAGATGCGTTGCCTTCGGCTTTGCGATCTTTCGCAACAGGTCCAGGAGTATTTTGAGACTTACATTCCGCAGTTTTGTCATCCGCCAAGTAAAGTGAAGTTTTTCTTCGATGTTTACGACGTTGAAGAAGGAGTGCTTTAGCTCGTTGCGGTCGCAGCTCATGACACTGCCGCAGGTCCTGACGAAGCACCTCGGATGAACTCGTTGCCCTAACATTCTCAAGAAGAACCAAACCACATAACAGAAAGGAACATCACAATGAAACGAATCCGAACTTCAGAATCAGTCGGGCTGTTGCGCCTGACACTTATTGTTTGCGCACTGGTGGCCGCAGTCTGGCGTGGGCTCAGGGATAGCCGATGACAAAGGCGCAAAGGCTACGGTCGTTTACGACCACGTTCTGCCGAATGTGCCTGGCAAAAGTATGAAGGGTATTCTGGTCGAATATGGTCCCGGCGAAGGGTCGCCAGCCCACATCCATCCGAAGTCTGCTTTCACCTATGCAACCGTTCTCGAAGGAGCGGTCCGAACCTCGGTCAATGATGGGCCGGCCGTTGTTTATAAAGCCGGACAGAACTTCGCCGAGATGCCTGGTGATCGACACAGTGTTGATGAGAATGCGAGCAAGACCGAACCTGCCAAGATGCTGGCCGTGATGGTGGTGGATACGGACACGAAAGAACCACTGTTAACGCCAATCCACGACCACAAAGTGAGGCAGCTCTTGAGTGAACAATGAGCCTCGCGTGGTGATCACCGGCGGCGGTTTTGGCGGACTCTGCGCGGCACGCGGGTTTCTCGTGGCCGTTGAAAGATCGGCGGTGCTTCCGTCAACTAATTCCGAGTTTGTCGGATGCTTTGAACCCGCCTGTCTTTGTACATGCTCCGCGAAGTCGCCACCACATTGTAACGGCGATCGAGGAAAGCTTTCACCAGACCTGCTCCGGGATGCCCTGCGAGGCGCCGGTCACAATCACTGTTTTGGTGGATATCTGATATCATGACTTGTTTCCTTTCTGTTTCTTCAAGGGTTCTGGTCCAACGAAAAAAAATCTCAACGAACCGAGACCTTCCCTCCATTCACGAGCTTGACGCGTCTGGTGTGATGACGACGGAATCACTGCGTCTTTCAATCCTTGCCTCACTTCGATTCCGGTTTCCGTAGTTAAGCCGCAAACGACGCTGACCCGTCGAACAATTCCTTCGCGAACAGTCCAGGACATGCATAAGCTTCGCTCCTCATCGGTGCCTGACGGCACTTTTGGGAACTGTTATAACCGGTTCCAGTTTTCCCGGCGACCTGATTTCCAAAAAACTTACCTTTGACGCTCATCTCCGGCTTGATGATCTGCAAATCCGGCCGAGCGATCTGGACCTCGATTTTGACCGTGCCCTTCTGGCGGTCGGCTGCGGGATAAACCTTCACCAAAGCTGCATCAAATTGCTTGTCGGGATACGAGTCTAACACAACAACTACCGGCGAACCGATACCCACCTTCGCAATATCAGCCTCATTGATGTCCACTTCGGCTCGCATATCATCCGTGTCAGCCAATTGGGCGATGTCAGTCGAGCCTCCGCCCGCCTCAATCTGACCGCCAAAATTGATGGTGTCGCCCAGTTCCCGATATTTCTTCAAGACAATGCCGTTGATAGGCGAACTGATGACGCACTGGTTCACATTGAATTTGGCGTAATCGACTGCCGCCTCATCACGTTCAAGTTCGGCTTGCCCAACTCCTGCGGCGGTGATTGCAGTTTCAAAGTCATCCTTCGAAATAGCACCAGTCTTGATCAGGTAGCGCGCGCGGTCGGCTTTGTCCTGAAGGAGATGAAGTTTGGCTTTGGCAACGTCTCGACTAGCGATAGCCTGGCGCAGTTGCGCCTGATAGTCCCGATCATCAATTCGCGCCAGAACATCACCAGCTTTGATGTGCTGCCCCTCCTCGATGGGTTCTTCCACAATCTGTCCCAGGACTTTTGTGCCGATAATGATGTATTTGTGGCGGGTGACTATATAACCAGAGCCTGTCAACAGCACGCTGGACTGGCGGTCCGTCCTCGCCACTACCATCATCGTTTGCACTGTGGGCGACCGGCCAATCGTCTTGGCGTAAATGACATAGCTTGCAGCCCCAAGAACTGTTAGGAGCAACATCAGGATCGCAATTGAAACCAACCGACTGCGCTTGCGGCGCGGTTGCTCCTGCGGGCGCACAATGCGCAGTGTTTCCAGTTCGTGATTCGTTTGCATGGCTTCGATGGCCATGACTCAGTTCCTTCTCAAAGCGTTGACTACACTCACGCGCATGGCCTGTCGCGCCGGCAGCCAGCCGCCCAATGCGCCAATAACAATCGCAAACACGAGCGCTTGAATCGCGATAACGGGGGTTACATGAAAATTAAACGCAAGGGTTGGCGCCGAAACGGCGCCGCCATTGAACTTGGTCGAGAGTCCGTTGACAGGCAGGGCGAGAATCACTCCGATGATGCCGGCCGCGAACGCCAGCGCTGAAGACTCCGCAAGGAACGATGTCATGATGGCTAGCGGGCTGAATCCCAATGCCCGCAACGTCCCGATTTCAGTCGTCCGCGCCGCCACCGCCGCGTACATCGTATTCATTGCAGCAAAAATGGCAGCGAAAGCCATGATTCCCGCCACCAACAATCCGAGCGCCCGCAGGTTGGCGGCTATTCCCGATTGCTCCTTGTAATACTCTGACTCCGTCTTGGCTTGCAGGTTGATGCGTGGATCATCGGCACATCGCTGAATCAGCGAGTGAACATCCGCGCCGGGAACGAGCTTGAGACGGATGCTGTTGAAACTCGAACCTCTCCGGGAATCCTCCTGCAAGCTATGCAGGTCGCCCCAAACCTCCGATTCAAACGAACTTCCGCCGGACTCAAAAACGCCCACCACTTTCCAAATGCGTCTGCCAACTTTCAGGTCCGCCCCCAATGAACAGCCCGGGTATCGATTCAAAATCAATTTGCCGATGATGACTTCATTCAGTCCAGGCGCAAACATTCGACCGGCGATAATTCGCACTTTTTCATGGGTTTGGGTGCTCACGGGCAGCACTCCGCGAATGGGAAGGTTGTCCAAAGTGTCGCCGGCGGGCATAAACACCTGTTCGGCGAGTTCGGGCGAAACAAGCGGATTTCCCGCGCCATCGCGTTTGATGGCCGGTAGAAATTTGAGCGCGTCCAACTGGTCGAGCGTGATAAACGAATTGGCCTCTGAGTCCGCGCCGCGTCCGATAAGAATCATGTTGTCCGGCGAACTGCTATCCTTGATCGCGGAGTCGAGACCTCCGACAATCGCCATTCCCGCAACGAAGACGCCGACGACGATGGCAATCGCACCTACGGTCATTGAATTGGACACGCGACGGATGAGCAGGCTCCGGCGATTGTATTTGAAGGGAATGGCCATATTAATCCACCAGTCTGAGGGTCTCAACGATGCTGCGTTTCGCGGCTGCACGCGCGCGGGAACATACGCGCTAAACAAACCGATAAGCGCCGCCACGCCCAGGGTCTCCGCCAACACAAAAGGAGGAACATGCAATGAGACAAAAGGGCCAAGGGCATCAGCGTTGAACGCGAAAACCTTGAACAGTCCAAACGCCACCCCGCAACCAATCGCTCCTCCCAATAAAGCAACAATCAACGATTCGCCCACAAGCAGACTCAAGATCACCCCCGAGGGAAATCCTATCGAGCGCATTACCGCGATTTCGCTGCGACGCTCGCGAATGGACATCGCCGCCGTGTTTGCCGCGACCAGCCCAATTGCCACGACGGCCACCAGGCCGACAAACTCGGCCAGTTTCATAAAAATACGGTAGCGACCCAGAATGCTGCTCAATTGCCGCTGCTTCAGAAGCGCTTCGTGTTTCTGCCGCAGAATTGGCGAATTGGTTATCAAGCGCGGCACAAACTTCAGGAACCACCCTTGAATCATCCACCCGAACCCAAAATTCATGCGCGATTCCAGGGTTACCGGCGGCTTCCTCAAAATAGTCTAGTCGGAAGATTAAGAAGCTTGGAACGGGTCCCTTGTCGATAGTACCGACAATAGTCAAAGTAACATTGAATGGATATACGGTTCCCCGGAGTTGGATTTGCTGACCGACATGGAGATTGAAGCGGCGCATTGTGCCTTGCGCGACCAGACAGGCGGTCTTGATCTTTTTGAACTCGTCCACGCCGGTGAGACCCCAATCGGACCACATGTCAATCTCCTTCGCTTCCGTAGCAACACTTGGAAATTGATCGCTGACCTCATGGTAAATGCCGCCGTAAATCACGAGCGGTGCAACGGCAACGACATGGGGAATCGTGGCAATTTTGGACTTGTAAGCTACGGGCAGAGGATAACCCAATCCCATCTTGGTGCGGCAGAGGATGCGAACGGAGGAGGTTGTATCAGCGAGCATCTGGTTGGCAAAAGTTGGCAGACTCACCAGCACCGAGAAGATAAAGAGCGATACCGCAATCGAAAGAATCGTGAGGATAGTTCTTCGTTTGGTGCGGAGCAGGTTTTTGAAAATCAGCGTCAGATATTTCGTCATATTTCCTTGCTCCGGTTATGCCGAAATCTGGAGCGCAGCAGTCGCTTTTGCAGATACACCGCCTTTTTCCGCTCCGGTGAATACTCCCTTGTCCAAGCGGTAAACGGCATCCACGAAACGCTCGGAACGCGGGTCGTGGGTGACCATCACAATAGTCTTGTCAAACTGTGTCTTGAGTTGCGTCAGCAGGATTAGGATTTCCTCTGCAGACTTTGCGTCCAAATCGCCCGTTGGTTCATCTGCAACCAGAATGGTCGGATCGGTCACGATTGCACGCGCAATGGCCACACGTTGCTCCTGCCCACCCGAAAGTTGACGCGGATAATGTCCCATGCGTTCAGCGAGACCGACCGCTTTGAGGGCGGATTCGACATGCGTCTTTCGGTCCGCTTTGCTCAAATGCGTCAGAAGCAGAGGCAGTTCAACATTCTCGAAGGCCGTCAATACGGGAATGAGATTATAAAACTGAAATACCAATCCAATATGACGCGCTCTCCACGCGGCAATTTCGCGTTCGTTCATGGTGGAAATTTCTTCGCCCCCGACCGCCACGCGCCCGGAAGTCGCGTGATCAATTCCGGTGACCAAATTCAGCAGTGTCGTCTTGCCGGAGCCAGATGGCCCCATGATCGCCACAAACGATTTGCGGGGAATGTCGAGGGTCACATCATCCAGCGCGCGCACCTCGAATTCATCGCGCTTGTAGGTACGAGTCACATGGTCAAGCGTGACAGCGCTGGATTCTTCTGTGGTTATGTCGTCAGTTGCATTCATGTTTGAGTGCTTTCATCGAGTCATTTAATTTCTTCTGCTTCTTCTCCGAAACGTGTAGGTGAATTTCGGTGGCCTTTGCGTTCTGACTCAGGCGCCAACGGCCGAAATGGCCGTGGCCCCGCCGTCGATCAGGAAGTCTGCCCCGACGACGTACGCAGAATCGTCCGACGCGAGGTAAACTGCCAGCTTCGCGATTTCCACCGGATCGGCCAGCCGCTTGCTCGGATTGTTTGTCCGCAGCAACCCCTTGACCGCATCGCCCTGCTCTTCGCCTGGGAAACGACCGAACATCGCCGTGTCAGTCGGGCCTGGGCTTAGGGTGTTCACGCGAATCCCGCGGTCCACGAGCTCGGAGCTGAGGATCCGAGCGAGATTGACGACTGCGGCCTTGCAGGGCGAGACGGTCGAGGTCGTCGGCCATCCCCTTCGCGCAGTAACGGACGCATTGATGATGACAGATGAGCCTTTGCCTCAGTAGCGGCAACGCCTTTTGAATTGTGAAGTAGGCCCCCTTGAAGTTGGAGCCTATCACCCGGTCGAAGCTTTGCTCCGTCACCTCTTCGAACGGCAGGAATTCACTGTGACCTGCATTGACGAAGATGCCGTCCAGGTGACCGAACTCCCGCTTGATCGTGGTGAACATCGCGTCGAGGTCCGCGAGATTGCTGACATCCGCGCGAACGGCAAGACTTCCGGCGCCAAGCGTCTCTTGAGCCGCCTTCAGCGTCTTCTCATTCAAGCCGCAGATGGCGACGCGCGCGCCCTCTCTGTCGAATTCCTGCGCTGCGGCCAACCCGATCCCGCTGTTGCCGCCGGTGATAAGAATATTCTTGTTCGTTAGTCTATTCATTGTCGTCACTCCTTCTCCTTTTTAGTTGTTTCATGCGTACCGTTGAAATTGGAACGGACAGACTGGTCGGTATGATATGATGCATAAAAAAGAATCCCTAAGGTTTCAAGCTGTCCAGATAATCGAAAAGAGCCTGGCTCGTTTGCAACAGCAGCGCCTCGTCCTGGGTGTTTTTGGCCGTACTCGGCCATGCCCGCTTGCGCCGCCACGATGAACGCCGCCACTTTCGGCGGAGAAACGTCTTTTCTCACTTTGCCTGCCTTGATCCCGCGGTCGAACGCGGCCGCCATGGTCTCTCGCCATGCGACATAGATCTTCTCCAGCGCCTGGCGGAATTTTTCATCAAGGGGTGACATCTCTTGCGCCAGATTATTCAGCGGACAGCCATGCACCAGCCCGCCATTGGCAATCTCCCTTTTGGCGCCTTGGCGAAAGATGCGCTTCAAATCGGTAATTGGATCGGTCGAATTGGCGAGAGGATCGGACCATTGCTGCTTGAAACGCGGATGAATGACCTCCCGCACAACCGCGTATCCCAAATCTTTTTGCCCTTGAAGTGATGAAACACTGCGCCTTTGGTCGTACCCGCTTCATCAACGATGCGATTGAGGCTACCGCCCTGGAATCCGTTTTTGTAAAATTCGTCGAAAGCGGCCTCGAGGATTCTTTGTCGCGTGTTTTCTGGCGTTCTGGTGTTGGTCACTTTCATTGTGCTAGTATTCGAATGATACAGACCAGTCGGTATGTGTCAATGTTCAAATTTTCTCTTCGAATGTTGGCCATACAATCGGAAACTGACCGAGAATGACTGAGGCCGAGAAAACGCATTCTTACAAAACGGAAACAGCTTTGACGAAGCCTCGCGTGGTGATCATCGGCGGCGGTTTTGGCGGACTCTGCGCGGCACGCGGGTTAGCCGGCGCTCCCGTCAGCGTGACGCTGATCGACAAGCGCAACTACCATCTCTTCCGTCCCATGCTCTACCAGGTGGCGACCGGCTTGTTATCGGCCGACCAAATTTCCGGGCCGCTGCGATCGATCCTGAGCCGACAGGCCAATGTAGAGGTGCTGATGGACGAAGTCAGCGGGGTCGATACGGACAAGCGCCTGGTTCGTCTGAAACAGCATTCAATCTCTTACGATTACCTCGTCCTCGCCACCGGCATTCAATACAACTACTTCGGACACGATGAGTGGCGGCGCGTGGCGCCCGGGCTCGAATCGCTGGATGACGCGGACCTGATTCGCGGCAAGATCCTGCTTGCATTCGAGCGCGCCGAGGAGATGGCTGCGCTCGATCACGCCGATACGGAGAGAATACGGCAACTGCTCACCTTCGTGCTGGTCGGCGCGGGCACGGTGGGCGTGGAAATGGCGAGCACCCTGGCGGAGATGTCGCGGATGGCGTTGGCGCATGACTTTCGTCACATCGATCCGCGCGACGCGCAGATCCTCCTGTACGAGGCGGCACCGCGCGTGCTTCCGACATTTCACGAAGATCTGTCGGCGAAGGCGCAGCGTCATCTCGAGAGCTTGGGCGTGAAGATTTACACGAACACGCGAGTGACCAGTGTGGATGCCGACGGAGTCGTGGCGGGCGGCCAGCGCGTTCGGTCGAGCACGGTGCTGTGGGGAGCCGGAGTGCTGGCCTCACCAGCCGGTCACTGGTTAGGCGCGGCGATGGATAAGTCGGGGAAAATCATCGTCGGCTCCGACCTGTCAGTGCCGGATCATCCTGAGATTTTTGCAATTGGCGACACGGCGCACGTCGTTGCGCCTTCGCGGAATTTGCTGGGGATCAGGTCCAAAGAGCCGATGGTCATGCCGGGCGTTGCGCAGCCTGCCATTCAAGCAGGAAGGTACGTGGCAGCCCTGATTCGACGACGCGTGGCGGGACAGCCGCCGCCGGGGCCCTTCTGGTATTGGGACAAAGGCGATCTCGCGATCGCGGGGCGGACATGCGCGCTCGCCGATCTTCGCATGCTCCGATTCACCGGATTTCCGGCGTGGGTTGTCTGGGCGGTCGTGCACATCTATTTCCTGATCGGGTTCGCGAACCGATTCTTCGTCATGCTGCAATGGGTACTGACGTTTCTGACCAAACGTCGGCAGGTGCGGGTCTTTCCGGGACAAGAACGAGCCGCAGAGGCTCCGTATTCCGTTGAATTGTAGGATCGAGTAGCAGTTGCGGATTAACGTCCCATTGCAGCGCCGGCGTCGCGGCCTACGGTGACACACTCGAACATGAAAACCGTGAGCAAAGCCTACTACGTCTGACAACGCTTGCCAGGAGGCACATTCAAGCTCGCCGATGATTTGAGTCCTTACTCGCGTGGGCTACGGCGCCATGCAGCTGGCTGGTCCGCATGTATTCGGGCCGCCAGCAGACCACGACGGTGCACTCGCGGTCCTGCGCGAGGTTGTTAGGCTCGGTATCACTCACATCGACACCAGCGACTTCTATGGCCCGCACATTACCAATCAGCTTATCAAAGAGGCGCTGCATCCCTATCCGGAGCAGTTACGGATCGTGACCAAGGTCGGGGCGCTGCGGGACGCGGAAGGAAATTGGCCCAAAGCGCTCGCTCCCGACGCAGCTCCGCCAAGCCGTTCATGATAACCTCGCGAACCTCGGTCTCGATGCACTCGATGTCGTCAATCTGCGGGTCGGCGGCCTCGATGCACCGGAGCCAGGTTCGATAGCGGAGCCATTCAGCGTGCTCGCCGAAATGCAGCAAGAGGGTCTCATAAAGCATCTCGGGGTAAGTACGGTCAGCGCCGAGCAGGTCGCCGAGGCGCAATCAATCGCGCCAATTGTCTGCGTCCAGAATTTCTACAATATCGCTCACCGGCAGGATGATTCGCTGATCGACTCGCTTGCCGAACAAGGAATTGCTTACGTGCCGTACTTCCCACTCGGCGGGTTTTCGCCGCTGCAATCCGATACGTTGTCCAGCGTTGCCGCCCGTTTAGATACTACCCCAATGGCCGTCGCCCTGGCCTGGCTGCTGCAACGTTCACCTAACATTCTGCTCATACCTGGAACATCATCTGTTGAGCATCTGAGAGAGAATGTAGCCGGCGCTGGCCTGCAATTGCTCCGAGGACGCGATTAGAGAGTTAGACGGCATCGCCGGTTAAAGGCGCTCATTTACCTCGAACGCACGCGCGAGCAATGCAAGCTACATCAATGAGCGCAGCATCTGCGCTCGACACTTCCACTCACTATCAACGATAGTGAATCGATGAAACGGCTCATCGCTCTCGCCGGACTCCTGATTTGCGTCTCATTCTCCACCGCTTGCTCGCGCAAGACGGTGCAGACAGCTCCGCCGCCGCCGAGAGTATCTGGTGACAACGGTGACGCCGCAGGATGTGCCGCGTGTATTGGAACGCGTGGCCACGCTCGATGGCTTCATCAACGCCAACATCAACGCGCAGGTTCAGGGCTACATCGTTTCGCGCGATTATCAGGAAGGCAGCGTGGTGAAAAAGGGCGACCTCGCTTTTCCAGATCGATCCGCGTCCGTTCGAAGCTGCGATTAGCACAAGCCAGGGGACTCTGGCAAGAGATAAAGCCAACCAGGTAAAAGCAGACGCAGACGAAAAGCGCGCGATGGATTTGTTTAACAAGAAAGTAATCAGTGATCAGGAGCGAGACACAGCCACTGCAGCCGCCGACTCAACCAGAGCAAATGTGGAAGCAGACGAAGCGGCGGTGAAACAGGCTGAGATCAATCTCGGCTACACGAAAATTACCGCCCCGATTGATGGTGTCGTTGGATTTGCCAACAATCAGGTCGGCGATCTGGTCGGGCCAACTACGGGGCCACTCACAACCATGTCGCAGATTGATCCGATCAAAGCTGTCGTGACTGCGGGCGAAGGGCCATTCACCGATTTCGTTTCGCGCCATCCCGACGCGACGGAGCGCAACGCCTATATAAAAAGCCTCGACTTCGAACTTGATCCTCGGCAACGGCGAGGTGTATCCGCAAAAAGGTAAAGTTTTATGCGCTCGATCGCAGCCTTGACATCGAAGACTGGATCGATCCGCTATTATGTGACGTTTCCGAATCCGGGGAACATTTTGCGGCCCGGACAGTTTGGAAACGTGCGGTTCGTCGCCGACATGAAAAAAGGCGCGATGGTTATTCCGCAGGAAGCGGTGAACGAGTTGCAGGGCAGTTATCAAGTCGCAGTTGTCGATGAAAACAACAAGGTCAGCATTCGTCCGGTGAAAATGGGCGAACGCATCGGCGCGATGTGGGAAGTCACGGAAGGTCTCAAGCCGGGTGACAAAGTTGTTGTGCAAGGACTCCAAAAAGCGCGCGAAGGATCGACAGTCACAGTCAAAGACTGGACGCCGCCCCCCGATGCGTTGGTTTCAAAAGCGGACCAGCAAAAGAAGCCCTAACAAATGTCGGAGTTCTTCGTCAGGCGGCCCGATTGTCGCGATCGTCATCGCGATTCTGATGACGCTCATCGGCGGCGTGTGCATTCTGGCGCTGCCGATCGCGCAATATCCGCAAATCGCTCCGCCGGAGATTCAAGTGCAAACGCACTACACCGGGGCGGACGCGCTCACGATCGAGCAAGCGGTCGCGGCGCCGATCGAGCAGCAGATGAGCGGCGTGGACAACATGAACTACATGCATCGATCAACTCGAACAGTGGCGACATTCGATTGATCGTCAATTTCGACGTCGCAACCGACCCGAACATCGATCACGTGCTGACGCAGATCCGGGTCTCGCAAGCGCAATCGCAATTGCCCGCCGACGTCATCAACTACGGCCTGACCGTTAAAAAATCGACAACGGCGCCACTGATGCTGATCGCGATTTATTCACCCAAAGGCAGCTACGACGGAACCTTTCTCGCCAATTACGGCTACATTAATCTCTTCGATCCACTGACACGCGTGCCGGGAATAGGGAATGTGCAGATTTTCGGCGCTGGCCAATACGCTATGCGCCTGTGGGTCAAGCCGGATCAGCTCGCGAAGCTCGGCATCACTGTGCCGGACATTATCACCGCAGTGCAAAAGCAGAACACGGTGAATCCCGCCGGCCAGGTCGGCGGCGAACCAATTCCAAGCGGACAAAAATTCACTTATACCGTGCGCGCTCAGGGACGACTGCAAACGCCGGAGGAATTTGGCGAGATAGTCGTTAGGGCGAACGCGGACGGTTCGTTTGTGCGGGTGAAAGACATCGCGCGCATTGATCTCGGCGCGCAAACTTACAACTTAAGAGGCAGGCTCAACGGACAACCCTCGGCGATTCTCGCTGTGTATCAGCTGCCCGGAACCAACGCCGTTAAAGCCGCGCAAGGCGTGCGCAAGCTAATGGCGGAAGCGAAGCAACGTTTTCCGGCGGACATGGATTTCGTCGTCTCGCTGGATCAAACCCTCTCGGTTACTGAAGGATTGAACGACATCGTTAAAACGTTGTTCGAGGCGCTCGCTGCTGGTCGTCATCGTCGTATTCGTTTTTTGCAAGGCTGGCGCGCCACGCTCATTCCATTGTGCGCGGTGCCGGTGTCGTTGCTCGGCACGTTTGTAGTGTTCCCGTTGTTCGGATTCTCGATCAACACGCTTTCGCTTTTCGGACTTGTGCTCGCCATCGGGCTTGTGGTTGACGACGCGATTGTTGTTGTCGAAGCAGTTGAGCGTCACATTGAAGAAGGAATGTCGCCGCGTGACGCGACACTGCAGGCGATGCGCGAAGTCTCAGGAGTGGTAATCGGCGTCGCACTGCATTCTTCGGCCGTGTTTATTCCTACCGCATTTCTTCCTGGTATCACCGGCAGGTTGTATCAACAGTTCGCGCTCACGATTGCTATCTCCGTCATTTTCTCCGCGTTCAACGCGCTCTCGCTGAGCCCGGCGCTTTCAGCCATGCTGCTCCGCCCGCGAAAGAAAACGCGTGGTCCGGTTGGCTGGTTTTTCGATCGGTTCAATCGCGTCTTCGGCATCGCAACACACGGTTACGTGAACTGGTCGCGCATCGCCATTCGAAAAGCGGTGCTCAGCTTCGCGCTGCTCGCGGTGCTCGCGGTCGGCGCGGGACTGTTTGGATCGCGATTGCCGAGCGGTTTTTTGCCGGAAGAAGACCAGGGCTACGTATATCTCGCGTTGCAATTACCGGACGCCGCATCGCTTGAGCGAACCGATGCCGCGTCTCGCAAAATCGAAGAGATTCTCAGCAAAATTCCGGGCGTCCAGTACACGACCAGCGTGGTCGGATTCAGTTTGCTCAGTCTCGTGCAAAATACTTATAGCGCGTTCTTCTTCGTCACGTTCAAGCCCTGGAGCGAACGGACCAAGCCGGAAGAACAATACGCCGCCATCAAGGCGAACATTAACAAACAGCTCGCCGGGCTTACCGAAGGTATCGCCTTCGCGTTTCCGCCGCCGGCGATTCCGGGCGTGGGCACTTCCGGCGGATTCCAATTCATTTTGGAAGATCGCGCCGGCAAAGACGTCGCCTTTCTCGCTCAAAATCTGAAGACGTTTCTCGACGCGGCGCGCAAACGGCCGGAGCTCGGCACGCTTGATTCCGACGTTTCTGCCGAACGTTCCGCAGGTTTTCGTCAACGTCGATCGCGACAAAGTCATCAAGCAGGGGATCGATCTCGGCCAGGTCTATCAGACCCTCCAGACGTTCATGGGCGGTTTTTTTGTGAACTACTTCAATCGGTTCGGGCGAACATGGCAGGTATATATAGAGGCCGAAGGCGATTATCGCACCGACGCGAAAAACGTTGGCCAATTCTTCGTGCGCAACGCCAACGGCGACCCAGTCCCGCTCGATGCCATTTCAACTATCCAGAACATCGCCGGTCCGGAATTCACGTTGCGTTACAACGAATACCGCTCGGCCCAAATCAACGGTTCTGCCGCGCCTGGTTATAGCTCATGCCCAGGCGATGAACGCGCTCGAGGAAACTTTTCGCCAAACAATGCCTAACGAGATGGGCTACGACTATCTTGGCCTCTCGTTTCAGGAAAAGAAAGCGCAGCAGGGCGTATCCCCTGACTGTCGTGTTCGGAATGTCGCTCATTTTCGTGTTCCTGATCCTCGCTGCACTTTATGAGAGCTGGTCGTTGCCATTCAGTGTGCTGCTCGGAACACCGGTCGCAGTGTTCGGCGCGTTTGCAACGCTCTGGTTGCGCGGAATGCAAAACAATATTTACGCGCAAATTGGTCTGATCATGCTAATCGGCCTGGCAGCGAAGAACGCGATCCTTATCGTCGAATTTGCCAAGGACGAATACGAGAAAGGTAAACCGCTCCTCGACGCTGCCCTCGAAGGCGCGCGCCTCCGTCTTCGCCCGATCCTGATGACTTCCTTTGCTTTCATCTTCGGCCTTCTGCCGCTTTGGTTTGCCAGCGGTTCAGGCGCCGTCGCCCGCCGTGTCCTCGGCTCAACCGTGATCGGCGGAATGATCGCCGCCTCGGCAATCGCCATCTTCCTCATCCCGGTGACGTTTTACGTGATCGAGCG
>ERZ1370068.3876-contig-2973_pt1 | contig 15288 bp, 18 predicted proteins | sample MGYA00561227_ERZ1370068 | MGnify/ENA primary metagenome ERZ1370068 (study PRJEB38410, sample SAMEA6850437) | metagenome | study: Metagenomic assessment of the ecological functions of the soil: analysis of the soil microbiota associated with the...
CATGGCGAGTTGCAGTCTTTGCAATTTCGTCTTCAGAGGAGCTGTCGACCATGCGGCTGCCGACCTTGACGACGAGGCCGCCGATCAGCGCCGGATCGACCTTGACATCGACGGCGACCTTGCCGCCGCACGCTGCGCCGGATCGCTTCCGCCAGCGCGGCCCTGCTGCTGCTCGCTCAGCGGCTTGGCGGCCGTCACCGTCGGCGCGCATTTCGCCGCGGCGGCGCGCCCAACTCGGCCAGGAACTCGTCGATCATCTGCGGCAGCACGAACAGCCGGCGGTTGCGCGCCACCAGCCCGACGAACTTGCGCACGAGGTCGGACGTGCCAGCCTGCTGCAGCAGCGCGGCCATGGCCCGGCCCTGCTCGTCGCGCGCGACCGGATCGGGCTGCGGATCAGCGCGCGCAACGCGTCGCTGCCGCCGATCATCGCCTTCAGCTCGGTGAGATCGCCGGCGACGCGGTCGATTACCTTCTGCTTGTCGGCCAGATCGAACAGCGCCGCAGCATATCGCGCCGCAAGCCCGCCTGCGCCGGTGCCTCGGGCTGCCACCTAGAAACGCCCCCGCCTTCCCGTGGATGCCGCCCCCGCTAAGGGCCACAAAAACAATACGAAAATCTTCGGCGACCCAGACCCCCGGGCCGCCGCGCGAGCGGTGTCTAACATAGACGTTCCGGGGTTGCAACGGGCTCGTCCGGGCGACTGGCAACGTGACAGAATTCCTCTAAAGGAAACTGTATGGATCGATATCGATCTGCAGCCGCGACGGCTGCCCGGCATCTTCACCGGCGCCAGCCAGGCCGCGGAGCAGCGGCTGGAGGCGATGTCGCGACGGCATTTGAGCAGGAAGCGGCGGCGATGGCGGCCGCGCAGGATCGCCAGCGGCGCCGGCGCCGGGCCCAGCACCTGAATGCCCTCGCCGTGCGGCGCGGCGCGCGCCAGATGCCGCGCCGACGCCATCGACCGTCTCGGCATCGGGGCCGGCGAGGATCAGACGGCGGCCAAGCCGGCCGAACGGCGGCATGCCGGCGCTCGGCGCTCGCTCGGCCTCGCGCGCCAGGAAGCCGGTCGCGGTCGCCGGCCGACGAGCGCCTGCATCACCGGGCTGCTCGGGCATCGTAGGTCTGCAGCAGCACGCGGCCCGGCGGTCGGCGCGGCCGGCGCGGCCGGCGACCTGGTGCAGCAGCTGGATAGGTGCGCTCGGCCGCGCGCAGGTCGCCGCCGTGCGAGGCCGAGGTCGGCATCGACCACGCCGACCAGCGTCAGCATGCGGGAAGTGATGGCCCTTGGCGACGATCTGCGTGCCGATCACGAGGTCGACCTCGCGGTCCTGCGATCGCGTCGCGATGAACTCCGCGCGCCGTCAGCCGGCCGGTGATCGGTGTCGCTGGTCATCAGCGCCGATGCGCGCCGTCGGGAAGCAGCGCCGCCACCTCTTCGGCGACGCGCTCGACGCCCGGGCCGCAGGCGGCCAGCGTGTCCGCTCGCCTTGCAGGCCGGGCATGCGCCGGGGATCGGCAGCTGCGAAGCCGCAATGATGGCAGTTGCAGCCGGCGGCGGAAGCGATGCTCGACCAGCCAGGCGGTGCAGTTGCGGGCATTGCAGGCGGTGGCCGCAGGCGCGGCAGAGCGTCAGCGGCGCATAGCCGCGGCGGTTGAGGAACAGCAGCGCCTGCTCGCCGCGTCGCCAGCGTCTCGGTCAGCGCCTCGGCGCAGCGGCGGCGACAGCCAGCTGCCGCGCGCGGCGGCTCGTCGGCCGCAGATCGATCGGCGGCGATGATCGCGGCAGCTGCGGCGCCGCCGTGGCGGTCGCGGCAGATGCAGCGCGCGTAGCGGCCGCGCGGCGATGTTGACGCGGTCTCGAGCGACGGCGTCGCCGAGACCAGCACGATCGGGATCTGCCGTGAGCTGCGCGCGCACCACCGCCATGTCGCGGGCCTGGTAGACGACGCCGTCCTCCTGCTTGTAGGCCGGCGTCGTGCTCCTCGTCGACGACGATGAGGCCGAGATCGGGAAGGGCAGGAACAGCGCCGAGCGCGCGCCGACCACGACGCGCGCCTCGCCGTGCGGCGACCGCGCGCCAGGCGCGCGCGCCGCTCGCGCCGAGTCAGATCGCGAATGCCACTGCGCCGGCGCGCACGCCGAAGCGCGCGCGTGAAGCGGTCCAGCAATTGCGCGGTGAGCGCGATCTCCGGCAGCAGGACCAGCGCCTGGCCGGCCGTCGCGCAGCGCTCGGCGATCGGCCTCGAAATAGACCTCGGTCTTGCCCGAGCCGGTGACGCCGTCGAGCAGCGTGACGCGCGAAGCCGCCGTCCGACGCTTCTGGACAGCTGCCGCCGCGCGCGCTGCCTGCGCGGCGCTGAGCGTCGGGCCGGCGCATGTCGGGATCCGGCGCCTCGAACGGCGGCGGAGGCGGCAGCTCGATCGCCACCAGCGCGCCCGCGGCCGCCAGCGCCTGCACGACGACGCCGACGCCGACGCCGGCCTCGCGCGCCAGTTCCGGCCGTCGGCCGCGCTGGGCCGTCGGCGAGCACATCGAGCACGCGCTGGCGCTCGGCGGTCAGACGCAGGCCGCTCAACAGCGGCGCAGTCTCGCTGCGCCGGCAGGCGGCGATCACGCGCGGCGGCTCGAGCGCCCGGCGCACGCGCATGGCCATGGCGAGCACGGCGCCCGGCGGCGCCAGCGTGTATTGCGCCACCCAGTCGATGAAGCGGCGAGCACGTCCGGCAGCGGCGGCGCGTCGAGCTTGGCGACGACGTCGCGCAGCTTGCCCGCCCCGACGTCGCCGCTGCCTTCGCCCCAGACGACGCCGGTGACTTCGCGGCTGCCGAGTGGCAACAATGACGAAATCGCCGCGTTCGAGGTCGAGGATCCACGTCGGCGCGATAGTCGTAGGGGCCGGCGAGCGGCAGCGGCAGCAGGATACTCGGAGCATGACCGCCTAGGCCGCGCTGTCGGTCGAACTGGCGTGGGCATCCTGCATGGTCTGCACTTTGGCCCGAGTCGCGATTCGGCGAAAGGCATCCAGGTCGATTCATGAAGTTCTTCGTCGATACCGCAGATACCGGCGAGATCCGCGAACTGGCCGCCACCGGCCTGTTGGACGGCGTCACCACGAACCCGTCGCTGGTGGCCAAGACCGGCCGCAAGTTCCTCGACGTCATCGCGCGAGATCTGCGCCGTCGTCGACGGGCCCGTGTCAGCGCCGAGGTGACGGCCACCGACCTACGACGACATGGTGGCCGAAGGCCGCAAGCTCGCGGAGCTCGCCGAGAACGTCTGCGTCAAGGTGCCGCTCACGCTGCGACGGCCTGAAGGCCTGCCGCGCACTCGCGCAGGCCGGCGCCAAGGTCAACGTCACGCTGTGCTTTTCGGCGGCGCAGGCGATCGCTCGCCGCCAAGGCCGGCGCCACCTTCATCTCGCCCTTCGTCGGCCGGCTCGACGATGTCGGCGCCGACGGCATGGATCTGATCGCCGACATCGTGCAGATCTACGCCAACTATCCGGCCTTCACGACCGAAGTGCTGGTGGCCTCGGTGCGCCACCCCGTGCATGTGATCGAAGCGGCCAAGATGGGCGCCCATGTCGGCGACCCTGCCGCCCGCCGTGCTGCGCCAGATGTTCAACCATCCGCTGACCGACAAGGGCCTCGCCGCCTTCCTCGCCGATTGGGCGAAGACCGGTCAGTCGATCCTGTAGCGGCGCAGCCCATGGGCAAGAAATCCGACGACGCCCGCCAGACGGCTGACCGCCGACCGGGGCAAGGGCCGCGTGAGTGCCGCGCAGGTGGCCGAATACCTGCGCCAGCACCCGGAATTCCTGGTGCGCCATCCCGACCTGCTTGGACATTCAGATCGTGCCGGGCCGGCGGCGCGCGCGAGGGCGTCGTCGATCTGCAGCAGTTCATGGTCGAGCGACTGCGGCGCGACATGCAGCGGCTCAAGGCCGACCAGGACGATCTGCTCACCAACAGCCGCGACAACCTGTCGACCCAGGACCGCATCCACAAGGCCGCGCTGGCCCTGCTCGGGGCGGAGAGCATCGCGAACTTCATCGAGATCATCGCGACCGACCTGGCCATGCTGCTCGACGTCGATGCCGTCGCCCTCTGCCTGGAGACCGTCGATGGCAAGACCGCCAAGCTGCATGTCGATGGGCTTCAGCTGTTGCCGGCCGGAACCGTGGACCGCGTGCTCGGCCCCGAGCGCGCCGCCGCGCTCCTGCGCGACGATACGGTCGGCGATCCCCGAAATCTTCGCGGCCGGCGCCGGCCTCGTCGCTCCGATGCGCTGATCCGCCCTCAAGATCGGCGACGGCATGCCGCCCGGCCTGATTGCGTTCGGCACGCGCCATCCCGGCTATTTCGATCCCGGCCAGGGCACGGACCTGCTGCATTTCCTGGCCCGCATCGTCGAGCACTGCATCTGCGCATGGCTCGAGCTGCCGCGGCGCACCGCGTGATTGCGGCGGCCGATCTGGCCGCCGGCATCGACGACTGGCAGCGCTGGCTGCAGCACGAGCGGCGCGCCTCGCCGCACACGCTGGCGGCCTACCGGCGCGATATTGCCATCGTTTCTGACGTTTCTCAGCGGTCACCTCGGGAAGCCAGCATCGCCTCGCCGCATCTCGCAGCACTGACACGCGCCGATTTCCGCGCCTGGCTCGCCGCCCGCGGCGCGACCGGAGTTGCAGGCATCCTCGACCGCGCGCGGCCCTGAGCGTGGTCAGGAATTTCTTCCGCTTCCTCGCCAGGCATGAGCGTATCACCAACGCGGTCCTGAGCACCGTGCGCACGCCGCGCGCTGCCGCGCGCGGTGCCGAAGGCGCTCACGGTCGGCAGGCCGCGGAAGCGGTCGACGCCGCACGGCGACCTCGGCGATGCGCCCTGGATCGGCAAAGCGCGACACGGCAGATCCTGGCCCTGCTCTATGGCTGCGGGCTGCGACTGGGCGAGGCGCTGGCGCTGAACCGCCGGGACGCCCCCGCGCGCAGCGGCGACGAGATCCGACTCCGTCGTCATGGGCAAGGGCCGCAAGCAGCGCGCGGTTCCCGTGCTGCCCGCGGTGAGCCGCCGGCCATCGCGGACTATATCGCCGCCTGTCCCTTCGACGGCGACGGTGAGGTCTCCGCTGTTTCGCGGCGCCCGCGGCGCCCGTCTCAATCCGCGGCCTGGTGCAACGTGCGCCTGCAGCAGCCTGCGCGGCGCGTCTCGGCCTGCCAGATCCGGCGACGCCGCATGCGCTGCGCCACAGCTTCGCGCCACCCATCTGCTGGCCGGCGGCGGCGACCTGCGGGCGATCCAGGAGCTGCTGGGCCACGCGTCGCTGTCGACCCACGCAGCGCTACCGAGGTCGACACCGCGCGCCCTGCTCGCCGTCTACGACAAGGCCCATCCGCGCGCCCGCGGCGCGCCTGAGTATCGATCGGCCATGGGCGGCCCCTCCACTATCCGCACCATCAAGGCGGCCGACGCCGAGCTGGTCGTGCGCATGTGGAGCGACTTCGCGCGCCATATCTGCGCGAGCTCGGCGACACCGACGAACAGAATTTCGGCGTCGAAGCGTTCCTGCGCGACGGCTTCGGTCCCGATCCGGCCTTCTCCGGCATCATCGCCGAACGCGACGGCGGTGCGGTCGGATACCTGCTGTTACCATTTCCGGCTACGACTCCGATCAGGCGATGCGCATCGTGTACATCGTCGATCTCTGGGTCGATCCGGCGGCGCGCGTCGCGGCGGCGTCGGTCGCGCCCTGATGAGCGAGGCGGCCGCCCGCTGCCGGGCCAGGAGGCCGCGCGACCTGATCTGGTCCGTCTTCGCCCCTAACAAGCTCGCCGCCGCCTTCTACGAGGGCCTCGGCGCCCGTTTCTACGAAGCGCTGAAATTCATGCACATTTCGGCCGCAGACCTCTGATTAACCATTGGATTTAAGCGCTCCTTTACGGTTTCGCGGTGTCTTATGTGAGAAGACGCGGACCGGGTCGGTCAGGCGTCGCGAGATTCGCCGGGCGTTAGCGGCCAGGGAGAACTATGGCATTCCGCAGCGTACACCTTCCTCGTTGTGGTCCGGACCCGAAGCGCCAAGCGGCGCTCCAGAGGCCTCTTTACTGCTTCTTAACGTTAATGCCGGAACATGCGCCCGTGGCGAACGCCACGCAGCGAAAGGACTTTAGATCATGAAACGCGTCGATGTGATGATTGTCGATGACGACCAGGATCTCGCCGAGAGCCTCGCCGATCTGCTGGCGGCCAATGGCTACCAGGTGGAGGTCGCGAACAATGGTCGGGAAGCGGTCGGACGCTTCCGCGAGAAAGGATTACGGCATCACCTTCATGGACGTGCGCATGCCCGTTATGAACGGCGTCGACAGCTTCTTCGAGATTCGGAAGATGAAGCCGACGGCGAGAATCGTGCTGATGACCGGCTTCAAGGAGCCGATCGTCAACAAGGCGCTGGAAAACGGCGCCGTGGCGCTGCTCAGCAAGCCCCTTCGATGCCGAGGCCATGTTGAAGCTCGCGGAGACCGTGCACTAACCACCGCTACCCGCACTGCGATTTTCGGTCAAAGGCCGGCTCTTCAGCCGGCCTTTACCATTTTTGCTAGGCCGACCTTAGGGTCGCGCTGGTAACCATATCCCACCAGGTTCGGGCCTCCCGCCCGACAGGCCGCGATCGATGCCAAGGGTGGGAAATGAAGAAGAGCCAGTTCGTTCTGATCGTCGACGACGACCGCGATTGGGCGGAGAGCGTGCGCCGACCTGTTCCTGGCCTATGGTTACGACGTGGAGATCATCGCCAACGGCAGGCTGGCGGTCGACCGCGCCCGCCGGGCCGATTTCGACATCGCCTTCATGGACGTGCAGATGCCCGTCATGAACGGCGTCGACAGCTTCTTCGAGATCCGCAAGCTGAAGCCGGCCGCCAGGATCGTGATGATGGCCGGCGCCCATGAGCCGCTGGTCGGGCGCGCGCTCGCCGCCGGCGCCAGCGGCCTGCTGGAAAAGCCGTTCGCCTTCGAGCGCATGCTCGAGATCGTGGAGACGGCAGCGTAGCCAAAGCTTCTTGGCTAGGTGACTCACCACGCCATCCCTCGACTGTCACCCCGCTTTTGCGGGAATGACGCAGGTGGGTGAGAGCAGGAGACTGCGAAACCGATATCAGATGTGAATCGCGCGCCCGGCGACGCCGAGCGCCGCCTCCTTCACCGCTTCGTTCAGCGTCGGATGGGCGTGGCAGGCGCGCGCGATGTCCTCGGCGGAGGCGCCGAACTCCATCGCCATCACGCATTCGTGGATCATGGTGCCGGCCTCCGGCCCGATGATGTGCACGCCGAGCACGCGGTCGGTCTTGGCGTCGGCCAGGATCTTCACGAAGCCGTCGGTCTCGGCGGTTGCAGCTGGGCGCGGCTGTTGGCCGTGAACGGGAACTTGCCGACCTTGTAGGCGACGCCGGCTGCCTTCAGCTCCTCCTCGGTCTTGCCGACCGTGGCGACCTCGGGCCAGGTGTAGACGACGCCCGGGACGGCGTCGTAGTTCACGTGGCCGGCCTGGCCGGCGAGGATCTCGGCGACGCGCGACGCCTTCCTCCTCGGCCTTGTGCGCCAGCATCGGCCCGGCGATGACGTCGCCGATGGCGTAGATGCCGGGCGACGTTGGTGCGCGAAGTGGTCGTCGATCGTGACGCGGCCGCTTGTTGTCGAGCGGCGACGCCGACGGCTTCGAGCCCGAGGCCGTCGGTGTAGGGCCGCCGGCCGATCGCGACCAGCACCACGTCGGCCGTCGAGCGTCTCGGCCGTCGCCGCCGGCCGCCGGCTCGAGGGTCAGCGTCACGCCGCCTTGCGCCGTTCTTGCGCCGCGGTCACCTTGGTGCCGAGCTTGAACGTCGATGCCCTGCTTCGTCGAGGATGCGCTGGAACTGCTTGGCGACCTCGCCGTCCATGCCGGGCAGGATGCGGTCGAGGAACTCGACCACCGTGACCTTGGCGCCGAGCCGCCGCCACACCGAGCCCAGCTCGAGCCCGATATACGCCGCCGCCGACCACCACCAGGTGCTCCGGCACCTTCGCCAGCGCCAGCGCGCCGGTCGAGGAGACGATGCGCTTCTCGTCGATCTCGACGCCCGGCAGCGGCGTCACGTCGGAGCCGGTGGCGATGACGATGTTCTTGGCCTCGATCGTCTGCCGTCGCCGCCGTTGGCCGCGATCGAATCTTGTCGGCGCCGAGCAGGCGCGCCGCGCCGCTTGAGCGCAGTCGACCTTGTTCTTGCTTGAACAGGAACTCGACGCCCTTGGTGAGGTCGGTGACGACCTTGTCCTTGCGGCTCATCATCGTCGGCAGGTCGAGCGCCGCGCCGCTGACCTTGACGCCGTGCGCCGCGAGCGCCGTGCGCCGCCTCGTCGTAGAGCTGCGAGGACTGCAGCAGCGCCTTCGACGGGAATGCAGCCGACATTGAGGCAGGTGCCGCCGAGCGTGCCGCGCTTCTCGACGCAGGCGGTCTTGAGGCCGAGCTGCGCCGCGCGGATGGCGCAGACATAGCCGCCGGGTCCGCCGCCGATGATGACCGAGGTCGAATTGAGTGTCCGCCATGGCTCTATCCCACCGAATGGATTGAATTCACGATTCAGCGCGGCGGGACGCCGCCGCACCAGCACCGCCGCCCGCTCGCGCTTCTTGCCGTAGCTCGTGACCCCGCGAAAAGCGCGCGCGGGATCCGCACGCCCGTCATGTCGCGCGGCGCCTTGCCGTTCGCGCGATCGACCCAGGGATCGTTGACGTAGACGTTGTCGTCGTCGATCGCCGTCACCACGAACCAGTGCGCCGTCGGATCGTTGTGCAGGAACTCCATGCTGTTGAGCACGATCGGCAGGGCGCCGTGCGCTGCAGCATCGTAGCGAGGTCAGCGACAGCGCAGGTTGTCATAGTGAACGGGATGCCGACGGCGCGCGCCTCCCGGCAGATCGCGTCTCCTGCAGCACGCGCATGACCTCGGCGCGCTCCTTCGACTCGGCGCGGTCACCCGAGCAGCACGCCGCGGTGGTTCACGTGCACCTCGGCGCCGAAGCCGCGGCGATGAGCCGCCAGCGCCAGGCCGAGCGCGCTGCAGCCGCCATGGCCGCCGACGGACCCATGAAGATGGTGTTGGCCTCGCGCCAGAGCTGCAATTCGAGGGCCCGGTCGGCCTTTATTGATGGCTTCAGCGCCTTCATCGCCATGATCACCGAGGATGGGCCGCAAGTGAAGTCGGTGGTCTGGCCGTAGTGCGGGACGGCGCGCCTCTTCCTTGCCGTCGCCGCCTTCCGGCGCTTCGCTCGCTTGCTTCGGCACCGCGCGCTCACATATCCAGGAGGATGCGCTGCGGATCCTCGATGCATTCCTTGACGCGCACGAGGAACGTCACGGCCTCGCGCCCGTCGATGATGCGGTGGTCGTAGGAGAGCGCCAGGTACATCATCGGCCGGATCTCGACCTTGTCGCCGACCGCGATCGGCCGCTGCTGGATCTTGTGCATGCCGAGGATGCCGGATTGCGGCGGGTTGAGGATCGGCGTCGACAGCAGCGAGCCGTAGACGCCGCCGTTGGAGATCGTGAAGGTGCCGCCGGTCAGGTCCTCGATCGTCAGCTTGCCGTCGCGCGCCTTGCTGCCGAGCTCGGCGATCGTCGCTCTCGATCTCGGCGAAGCTCAGCTGGTCGGCGTCGCGCACCACCGGCACCACCAGGCCCTGCTCGGTGCCGACCGCGACGCCGATGTCGTAGTGGTTCTTGTAGACGATGTCGTCGCCGTCGATCTCGCCGTTGACCGCCGGGCAGCTCCTTCAGCGCGACGATGCACGCCTTCACGAAGAACGACATGAAGCCGAGCTTCACGCCGTGCTTCTTCTCGAAGCGCGTCCTTGTAGCGCTCGCGCAGCGCCATGACCGCGCGTCATGTCCACCTCGTTGAAGGTGGTGAGCATGGCGGCGGTGTTCTGCGCCTGCTTCAGCCGCTCGGCGATGCGCTTGCTGCAGGCGCGTCATGCGCACGCGCTCCTCGCGCGCTCCCGCCGGCCGGGCGATCGCAGGCGCAGCGGGCAGGGGCGGCGCGGGACGGTGCCGCGGGCGTCGGCGCGCGGCGGGGCTTGTCGTCTTGCCGCGCGCCTGCAGGAAGGCCGGACGTCGCCCTTGGTCAGCGCGGCCGTCCTTGCCGGTGGCCGCGACCTGCGGCTGGGTCGAGTTTGTTCTCCGTCGATCAGCTTGCGCACCGGCCGGGGCGAGCGGCGGCGCCGCTGACGGCAGCCGCGGCCGGCTGCCGCCGGCGCGCTGCCGCGGGCGCCGCCTGGCTTCGCCGGCTGGCCGCGGCGGCTGCGGCCGCGCGCGGCGCCTTCGGTGATCGTGCCGAGCACGGCGCCGACCTCGACGGTGTCTGCCGGGCGTCGACCGCGATCTCGCTCAGCGTGCCGGCCGCCGGCGCGATTGACCTCGAGCGTCACCTTGTCGGTCTCCGAGCTCGACCAGCGGCTCGTCGACCTTGACCGCGTCGCCGACGCTCTTCATCCACTTGGCGACCGTCGCCTCGGTGACGGATTCGCCGAGGCCCGGCACAACGATGTTGATGCAGCCATCGCGGCTCTCGATTGCGCCGCAGCGTTCGCGGCGCTTTCAATGCCTGGAAGAGTCAATGCCTCGTCGACCAGCTGCGGCCTGCTCGCGGTTGTGGCGGCGCTAGCAGGCCGGTCGCGGTCGCGGCGGCGCCGCGGGCCGGCCGGCATCGGCGCATGGCGGCGACGTCGATTGCGCTCATGTCGCCATCACCGATGCGATGCTCCGGCTGCACGAAGGTCCAGGCGCCCATGTTCTTGCGGCTCTTCCTGGCACCAGACGACCTCGGCCTGCGGCAGCGCGACGAGCTCCGTCGTCAGCGCCTTCGTCGGGAACGGATAGAGCTGCTCGATGCGCAGCAGGATCGACGTCCTTGATGCTCGCGCTTGCTCGCGCTCCTCGAGCAGGTCGTAGTAGACCTTGCCCGCGCACAGCACGACGCGCTGTGATCCTGCGCGGTCCTCGGCTAGCCGCGTGTCCTCGTGCAGCGATGCGGTGGAAGTTGCGTGCCCGGCCCCATCTCGGCCAGGTTCGAGACCGCGCAGCTTGTGGCGCAGCAGCGACTTCGGCGTCATCACGATCAGCGGCTTGCGGAAGTTGCGGCGCATCTGCCGGCGCAGCGCGTGGAAGTAGTTGCGCCGGCGTCGTGCAGTTGACGACCTGCATGTTGTCCTCGGCGCACAGCTGCAGGATAGCGCTCGAGCCGCGCCGAGCGAGTGCTCCGGCCCCTGGCCCTCGTAGCCGTGCGGCAGCAGCATCGACGAGGCCCGACATGCGCAGCCACTTCGCCTCGCCGGCAGGCGATGAACTGGTCGATGATGACCTGCGCGCCGTTGGCGAAGTCGCCGAACTGCGCCTCCCAGCATGCACGAGCGCATGCGGATCGGCCAGGCGAGTAGCCGTATTCGAAGCCGAGCACGCCGGCCTCGGACAGCGGGCTAGTCGATGACCTCGAACTGGCGCCTGGCCGCGGCGGATGTTGTTGAGCGGCATGTAGTCGCGCCTCGGTCTCCTGGTCGACCAGCACCGCGTGGCGCTGCGAGAAGGTGCCGCGGCCCGCGTCCTGGCCCGACAGCCGGACGCGGATAGCCTTCGATCGAGCAGCGTGCCGAAGGCCAGGGCCTCGGCCGGTCGCCCAGTCGATGCCCTCGCCGGTCTCGAACATCTTGCTGCTTGGCCTCGCAGCAGGCGCGCGATCTTGCGGTTGAGCGTTGAAGTCGCTCGGGCACGCGCGGTGAGCGCGCGTTGCCGACCTCCTGCAGCGCTCCATGCTCGAGCGTCGGTGTTCGCCGCGACGGTCGTCGCCGGAGGCGATCTCGAGGCCGGACCAGGCGCCCTCGAGCCAGTCGGCCTTGTTGGGCTTGATAGCCGTTGGCCGCCTCGAACTCGCTCTTCGAGGTTGGCGCTGGAAGTCGTCGACCATGCGCGTCGGCGTCCGTCGCCGCGTCGAGCACGCCCTCCTCGACCAGCCGCTCGGCGTAGATCTGCCGCGTCGTCGGGTGCGTCGCGATCTTGCGGTACATCAGCGGCTGGGTGAAGGCCGGCTCGTCGCTCTCGTTGTGGCCGTAGCGCCGGTAGCAGAACATGTCGATGACGACGTCCTTCTGGAACTGCTGGCGGAACTCGATGGCGATGCGCGCGACGTGCACGCACCGCCTCGGGATCGTCGCCGTTCACGTGGAAGATCGGCGCCTGCACCATCTTGCGCGACGTCGGAGCAGTAGGGCGACGGAGCGCGAGTCGCGCGGGCTGGTGGTGAAGCCGATCTGGTTGTTGACGATGAAGTGGATCGTGCCGCCGGTGCGGTAGCCGCTTGAGCTCCGACAGGTCGAGCGTCTCGGCCACCACGCCCTGGCCGGCGAAGGCGGCGTCGCCGTGCAGCAGCAGCGCCATGCACCTGCGTTCGCGGCTCGCGGTCGCTGCTGCTGGTCACTGCTTGGCGCGCACCTTGCCGAGCACGACCGGGTTGACCGCCTCGAGGTGCGACGGGTTGGCGGTCAGCGACAGGTGCACGATCGTTGCCGTCGAACTCGCGGTCGGCCGAGGTGCCGAGGTGGTACTTGACGTCGCCCGAGCCCTGGACGTCCTCGGGATTGGCCGGGTTGCCCTGGAACTCGGAGAAGATCGCCGCGAACGGCTTGCTCATGAAGTTGGCGAGCACGTTGAGCCGGCCGCGATGCGGCATGCCGATGACGACTCTCGTTGCATGCCGAGCTGGCCGCCGCGCTTGAGGATCTGCTCCAGCGCCGGGATCATGCGACTCGCCGCCGTCGAGGCCGAAGCGCTTGGTGCCGGTGTATTTGCGTGTCGAGGAAGCGTCTCGAAGGTCTCGGCCGCGGTCAGCCGCTCGAGGATCGCGCCGCTTGCCGCTGCGCGGTGAAGCGCGGTCTGGTTGCGGCTGCCCTCGATGCGCTCCTGGATCCAGGCCTTCTGCGCCGGGATCCTGGATGTGCATGAACTCGACGCCGATGTTGCCGCAATAGGTCTGCGCGCAGCACGTGCACGATCTGGCGCAGGGTCGCGCGTCTCGAGGCCGAGCACGTTGTCGATGATAGATCGGCCGGTCCATGTCGGCCTCGGTGAAGCCGTAGGTCGCGGGGTCGAGCTCGGGATGGTGCTCGCGCGGCTTCGAGGCCGAGCGGGTCGAGATCTGGCTTCGAGATGGCCGCGCACGCGATAGGCGCGGATCAGCATCAGGCGCGCGGATCGAGATCCGTCGGCGCGGCGCGCTTCATCGCCTCGGCCGCGGCCAGCGCGGCCGCGACGCGCTCGCCGTCGCGGCCGTTGCCGCGGGCGTCGCCGTTCGCCGCTGCGCGATCGACCGGCGCGCCGCGGCGCCCAGGAGGCGCCGCGCGAGGTCGCTGAGCGACAGCCGCGGCCGTCGTCCTGCGAGCTCGGCGAAGAACCTGCTGCCAGCTCGGATCGACCGGCGCCGGGATCTTCGAGGTAGCGGGCGTAGAGCTCGGCGATGAAGGGCGCGTTGGGCCCGGAGAATACGGTGGAGGTCGATCGATTGCTCATCGACTGGTTCCACTCGCGTCCGGCGCGGCATGAAGCCGCGAAATCCGCAGACGCGTCCGGCGAAATGCGACGTGCTAGCCGCTGCAGCGACCTTCAGCATGGTGCTGCCGAGGCTGGCGGGCGAGTCCGCCACGGTGATGCCGGCGTTGCGTCATGGCCTCGATCTTGTCGCCGGCCGCCGCCCTTGCCGCCGGAGATGATCGCGCCGGCATGGCCCATGCGGCGGCCCGGGCGGCGCGGTCACGCCGGCGATGAAGCCGACCACCGGCTTCTTGCGTTCTTGGCGCGACTTGAGGAACGTCGGCCGCGTCCTCCTCGGCCGTGCCGCCGATCTCGCCGATCATGATGATCGCCTCGGTCTCATCGATCGGCGAGGAACATCTCGAGGCAATCGACGAAGTTCGGTGCCGTTGACCGGGTCGCCGCCGATGCCGACGCAGGTCGACTGGCCGAGGCCCGCGGCGGTGGTCTGCGCCACCGCCTCGTAGGTCAGGGTGCCGGAGCGCGAGACGATGCCGATCTTGCCGCGCGCGTGGATGTGGCCGGGCATGATGCCGATCTTGCACTCGCCCGGGCGTGATGACGCCCGGGCAGTTCGGGCCGATCAGGCGCGTCTTCGAGCCCGTCGAGCGCGCGCTTCACCTTGCACCATGTCGAGCACCGGGATGCCCTCGGTGATGCAGACGACCAGCGCGATCCGGCATCGATCGCCTCCAGGATCGCGTCGGCGGCGAACGGCGGCGGCACGTAGATGACGCTCGCGGTCGCGCCGGTCTTGGCGACGCGCCTCGCGCGACGGTGTCGAACACCGGCAGGTCGAGATGCGTGGTGCCGCCTTTGCCGGGCGTCACGCCGCCGACCATCTTGGTGCCGTAGGCGATCGCCTGCTCGGAATGGAAGGTGCCCTGGGCGCCGGTGAAGCCCTGGCAGATGACCTTGGTGTCCTTGTCGACCAGGACTGGCCATCAGGCGGCCTCCTTCACGGCGTCGACGATCTTCTCGGCGGCGTCGGCGAGGTTGTCGGCGCGACGATGATCGGCGAGGCCGGATTCGCGCCAGGATCTTCTTGCCGAGTTCGACGTTGGTGCCTTCGAGCCGGACGACCAGCGGCACCTGCAGGCTGACCTCGCGCGCCGCCGCGACCACGCCCTCGGCGATCACGTCGCAGCGCATGATGCCGCCGAAGATGTTGACCAGGATGCCCTTCGACGTTGGGGTCGGACAGGATGATCTTGAACGCGGCGGTGACCCGCTCGCTGCGTGGCGCCGCCGCCGACGTCGAGGAAGTTCGCGGGCTCGCCGCCATAGAGCTTGATGATGTCCATGGTCGCCATGGCCAGGCCGGCGCCGTTGACCATGCAGCCGATATTGCCGTCGAGCTTGATGTAGTTGAGGCCGTGCTTGCCGGCCTCGAGCTCCGTCGGATCCTCCTCGTCCTCGTCGCGCAGCTCCTCGATCTCCGTGTGGCGGAACAGCGCGTTGTCGTCGAAGTTCATCTTGGCGTCGAGCGCCAGACAGCTCGCCGTCGCCGGTGACGATCAGCGCGGTTGATCTCGACGATCGCTGGCGTCGAGTTCGATGAAGGCCCTGTACATGCGCGGTCATGAACTTGATCGCGCGACGCCACCTGGCGCCTCGAGGCCGAGGCCGAAGGCGATGCGGCGCGCGCGTGATAGCGGCATCAGCCCGGTC
>ERZ1370068.8923-contig-774_pt1 | contig 15284 bp, 17 predicted proteins | sample MGYA00561227_ERZ1370068 | MGnify/ENA primary metagenome ERZ1370068 (study PRJEB38410, sample SAMEA6850437) | metagenome | study: Metagenomic assessment of the ecological functions of the soil: analysis of the soil microbiota associated with the...
CCTGCCCTCGTGGAGCATGATCCCGCCGATGAGCTGGACGTCGTAGGGGACCATGTCCCAGCGCACCGGCATGCTGACGACGTCCCAGGTCCGCCCGCACATCCGGCGGCAGGTCTCCTTGACCGCGGCGAAGGCCTCGGGGATCAGCTCGTCCAGCACCTCGCGCGTCGATCCGCTTCCGCTCGGCCGGATCGGTCTCGTCTTTGAGGGCCTCGGCGATCCGCTGGCGGAACTCGACGGTCTTGGCCCTCAGCGCCTCGTCGCTGAGCGACTCGTAGGCGGCAAAGTGCTCGTTGATCTCGTCGACGATCGGCTCGACGCGCTTGAGATCACGATCGTGCTTGGAGCCGAAGATGGATTTGAGCAGGGATTCGAACATCGATTTTCAGGATAGAGGGCATGTCAAGGTGGGATCCGGGAACGGCGCGGCCCGGTGCCGTCGGGGCATCGGGCCGTGCGGACTTCGGGCGAGCTGCGTCAGATCAATCGTGTGACGTGGGCGGCCTCAGCGCCCCGCTCACTCTTCTTGATGTCGAACTCCACGCGTTCGCCTTCGTGGAGGGTTCGAAAGCCGTTGCCTTCGATGGCGGAAAAGTGAACGAAAACGTCCTCCTGGTCCTCCGCCGAGATGAATCCATAGCCTTTCGAATCGCTGAACCACTTGACCGTGCCACGCGCCATCGGTGGTCCTCCCTGTGGCCCTGGAACACGAACGAAGCCCGAAGCCACGGGCTAGGGTGTCGCCGGCGGAGCCCCGAGGTCAAGCAAGATTCTGTACAAGTGCCCGTCACCTTCTCTCCCGCCGGGGGCCACCCTCGAGTTATCGGCGCGGCCGGAGCGTCGCGCCACGCGGATCGGGAATCGCCGCTCACCAGGACGTGTATACTGGACCGCGGCGACCTGACCCCTGGGTCGCGGAGGATGCCCCATGAAACGCACGCTATGGCTCTTCCCGATGGGCGTGGCCCTGGCGTGCGCGAGCGCCGGCGCCACCGTTCCCGATCCCAACGCGTCCTACGTGTCGCCCTGCATCGTGAGCTGCCCGGCCGGGGACTCCACATTCGTGCTGATCGCGCGCTCCCTCGGCGGGCATCCCTATCCGGCGGGCTACGTGGTGCTCGACCTGTGCGGATGTCCCGAGCTCGACCTGCGTGCCCATTCCCGAGGGTGGACCGTACCGCATCATGAACCATTGCCAGCCTACCCTGACCGGTGGTTACGACGGCTTCGCGCCGATCCCGCTCAAGTCCGGCGGCACCTGCCGCGGCGCCACGATCACGATCTACTGCGACGGCGCTCCGATGGCGACGCGACCCGGCGTCGCCACCTTCGATCAGAACGGCGACCTCGCGGTGACCGCGGCGGACCTGTCGCTGATCGCGGGCAAGATCGGCACCCACGACCCGTCGGCGGACTTCGACTGCGACGGCGTCGTGTCGGACGACGACGTCATCATCGCCACCGGGCACCTCGGTCACACGCCGTCGGGAGTCGCGGGCGTGGACGGCCCGCGCGTGGCGCTCGCCGCGGTGCCGATCCCGAATCCCAGCCGCGGATCGATCGCGTTCGTCCTGCATGCTCCGACCGGCGGGCGCGCGTGGCTCGGCATCTTCGACGGTGGCCGGGCGGCGCCGGGCCGAGATCCTCGACCGCGTGATCGACGCGGGCGTTCAACGGGTCACCTGGTCGGGTCGTGACGACAACGGGCGCGTCCTGCCCGGCGGCTTCTACTTCTACCGTTTCATCGTCGGCGGCCGCCAGGTCCGCGGCTCGGTGGTCCTCGCCCGCTGGGCGGCGCGGCGGCGGCTCGCGCCGGAGATCCCGGCGGCGTGGCTTCGAGCGGCTCGCCCGATCGTCCCAGCCGCGCTTGAGCTCGAGCGCCGTGGGATTCTGGGGTCGTGCTGGAGCACGAGCGCGATCTGGTCGCCCGCCTGCGCCGTACTGCCCCAGCCCCTCGAGCGCGCGCGCCAGGAGGATGCGGGCGTCGTGGAAATCGGGGTTGAGCTCGAGCGCGCTCGCCAGCGCGACCAGGCGCGTCGTCGTGGTGTCCGAGGGCGAGCTCGGCGATCCCCATGAGGTGGTGGAGATCGGGATAGGCCGGATGCCGGCCGATCAGCTCGGAGAGCACCTCACGCGCCCGCGCGGCGTCGCCGCGCTCGAGCGAGGCGCGCACCTCCTCGAGACGGTGGTTCAGCTCGACGTTCGCGATCTGGAGGCGCGCGCTTGATCAGCGCGTCGGCCGTGTCCCAGTCGGCCTGCTCGAGGCAGCGAAGCCCCTGATGGAAGGCCCGCGCATCCGCCGGCGGCAGCTCCCGCTCGAGCGAGCGCAGCGCGCGCCGATCGCGTCGACGATCAGCCCCTCGCGCGCATCGAGCAGCGCGCGCTCGACCCGCGCCGCCAGGTACCGCGGGTTGAGGCGGATCGCCTGATCGAGGGCGCGGCGGGCCAGGGACGACGCTTCTGGGCGAGCAGCACGCAGGCGTGCTGGAAGTGGAGATCCGGCGTAGTGCGGACGCAGCGCGGCGACCGCTCCAGCGCCTGCTCGGCGCGATCGAGGTCGCCGCGTTCTCGGCCTGGCGCGCCACCTCGGCGAGCGCCATGGCGGCGGCGGTCGACCGCGCCTCGTCGAGGGCCGAGCCCTCGAGCAGGCGCTCGATGGTCTCCATCGCCTCGGCAATCCGTCCCTCGCGCGCCGCGCGAGACGGCGGCCGCGAACTCGGACTCCGGAAGATCGACCGGGCGTGGGCTCATGTGGAGAGCAGCTTCATCGTGTACCCCGCGAACAGGGTGATGCCCAGGTTGTCGTCCAGAGGTATCGGCAGGAGCTCGACCAAACTTGCGACCACGACACCGGCCGCGGCGACCCGGAAGTCGAGGTGCCCGGTGAGCGACATGTAGGCCGCCCAGGCGAGGCAGGCGAGCAGGCAGGCGACCGTGCCCTCGAGCGACTTGCCGAAGAAGCGCGTCCGCCCGTAGGCCTTGCCGACCAGGGCGGCGAAGCCGTCGCCGAGCACGGTGAACCCCAGCGCCGCGGCGGCGACCGGCTGGTCGCGAACAGCTCGATCGCGAGCAGTGCGGCGAGCAGGAGGTAGGTCGAGCCGAGCAGGTTAGAACTGCTCGTGCTCGCGGATCAGCTCGCCGAGGAACTTGCGGAAGAACCGCTGCCCACGGCCGGCTCGTGGAGCGCATCAGGTCGATCGCGATCGCCGCGCGACGCAGCGCGACCAGCAGTCCGCCACTCCGGCCCGGCCGCGGGGCCATGGCAGCCACTCGGTGGAGCAGCTCGAGCGGCAGCAGGATGAACGCGAGGTGCATGACCTTGCGCTGCGCTTCGCGTGAGCCACAACGGCGAGGGCGGCGGCAGCGAGGGCCGGCGTGGGCGGGACCGGGTTCACCGAGGCGGGCGGGCGTCATGACCCCGACACTATAGATGAGGTGCTCTTCTCCGTCCGCGTCGCCCCGGGAGGACCGCCGCATCGCTCCCGCTTCGCGTGATGGATGAAGCCGGCCGGCGAGCTCCACCGGCCTCGAGCCAGCCACCGCCCCCACGACGCTCACCAGGACGCCCCGCGCGGCCCCAGCTCCCGGTAGGCCTGGCGCATCTCGAGGATCCGCTTCACGTAATCCGCGCGTTTCGGGCATAGGGCGCAGCCAGCTCGGCCGGCGAGCGCCTCGCCCCCGCGCTCGATCCACAACGGGGCGCGCGGCGAGATGGTCGAGGCCCGGCGTTGTATCCCGCGAGCGCCAGGCTCACCCGGCCCCCGAAGCGGGTGATCAGGCCGGCAAGGTAGTCGGCCCCGAGCGTCAGGTTGCGCGCGCCGGATCGGTGAGCGCGATCTCGCCGGGCGGCGCCTCGTGGCGGCGACGCGCGACCTGCGGCCGCGGTCGCGCTTGAGCTGGGTGAGGCCGATGGCGTTGCTGCGCGAGCGCGCCCGGGGGTCGAACTTGCTCTCCTGCCACGTCAGCGCCTGGAGCAGCGCCGGTCCGGCGCTCCCGCTCCAGGGTCAGCGGGAAGCGCGCGTAGAGCGAATCGAACGCCGCGGGATAGATCCACACGACGCGGCCGAGAGCTCCGGACCGCCGAGGTGTCGGCGCAGCTCGGCGGCGCTGCGGCGGCGAGGCGGATCGCCGAGCGCGGTCGACGCCGGCGGCGTAGGCGAGCCGCGCCAGCGCCGAGCATCGCGCCGGCGTCGCGCAGTACCGGCCCGCTCCCGCGACCCGCGGATCGCGCACGCTCCAGCGGTTGAGCGTCAGCATCGCCTCCTCGACCGCGCGTCTCGCGGCGAGCAGGTCGCGCACGGTCGCGAGCGGCGCGCACGCACCGAGTCGACGACGCGGGAGGTCGCGCGCCATCTCCCGGCCAGCCGCGGACGCCGAGGGTCTCGCGGGCGCAGGCTGCGAGTAGAACCCGTAGCCGGGGAGCGACGCGATCCGCGCCAGCGCCGAGTCGGCGGCGCGCACGGTCGCGCCCGCGCCGCACCACGGCGCTCCAGAACCGCGCCGGCTCGGTGTCGATGCCGGACCACGCGCCGAGCGCGCTTCGGGCTCGGCTTCCGCGAGCCACGGAGCCCGACCCGCAGCGCGCACTCGTCGCGTCGCGCGCGCGCCGCCGAGCGCGCGACGGCGAGCTACCGCTCCGCGGGCGCGATCCCAGTCGCCCGATTGCTCGAGCGCTCCTCGACCGCTCTCCACCGCGGCCTCGAGCACGCGAGGCTCCCGAGCGAGCGTGATCACGAGCCCGTAGGCGGCCTCCGCCTCCGCTTCGCGGCCGGCATCGCGCTCGACGCGGGCGCGCTCGAGCAGACCGCGGGCGCGCGCCGCCCGAATCGGCCGCGACGGTCTCGATCCGGGCGAAGCGCGGCGCGGGCACTCGGTGAAGCGCCGCGCGCCGCGCAGGATCTCGGCGAGCCTCACGCTACATCGCGAAGCCGGACGCGCCGCCGACGCGGGCGGCCTCGCGACGCAGCGCGGCGGATCGCCGCCTCGCGCTCGCCGTTCGCGAGCTCGACCTCGGCCGCCGCGGTGACGTCCAGCCGGCGCAGCCGCTCGCCGCGCGCGAGCGTCAGGCTCTCGAGCAGCGCGAGCGCGTCGAGCGCCGGACGCGTGGCTCGACGGCGTCGCGCACGGCGAGGCGCGACGCCTCGAGCGCGCGCGCGGTGTCCCCGAAGCGCGAGCCGCACGCGGGCGCGACGGAGCAGCACGCCGCGCGCTCGAGGTCAGGGGCAGTCCTCGCGCACGAGCCCCGGAGCAGCAGTCCGCGAGTGCGAAGTCTCCCGAGTCGCGGGCGAGATCCACGCGCTCGCGCACCGCCTCCCACTCCCACGGGCTTGGGATCGCCGCGAGCAGCGCCCAGCACGAATCGGCGCGCTCGCGCTCGCCCCGGGCCGCGGCGGCCAGTGCGAGGCGGCGGAGCGCCACGCTCCGCAGCGGACCGTTCGCGGCGAGCCGCCAGGCGCTCGGGCTGTCGCTCGCCGGTCACCGCCGCGCGCAGCGCTGCGTCGCCGCCGGTCGCATCGACGCCGGTGGCCGGGATCGGGGTCCAGTCGACGGTGCCGCGGTCCTCGCGCGGCGGCCCGAGACGCGGCGCCGGCACGCGGCGAGATCGACGCGCGGAACGCGCCGGGTCGTGTCGGCGGGAGCCTCGGGCGCGCGCGGCGGTCGTATCGGCGGGAGGCATCGCGGGCGGGGGTGGTGCTGGGCGCGGCGGCGGCGCCTTCCGCATCCGGCCAGCATCATCGCGAGCAGCGAGCGTCGCGCGGCGGCGCGCGCGGTCGAGCGGCCGGCGAGGCTCCGGTCACTCCCACTCGATGGTCGCGGGAGGCTTGCTGGTGCAGTCGTAGACCACGCGGTTCACGCCGCGCACCTCGTTGGCGATGCGGCTCGCGACGCGCGCGAGCAGCGATGCCGGCAGCCGCGTCCAGTCGGCGGTCATGCCGTCCGCGCTGTTCACCGCGCGCAGCGCGATCACCTTCTCGTAGGAGCGCTCGTCGCCCTTCACGCCCGACGCTGTGCACCGGCAGCAGCACGCGCGAACGCCTGCCAGGTGCGGCGATACCAGCTCGCGCGCCGCAGCTCCTCGATGAAGATCGCGTCGGCGCGGCGCAGGATCTCGAGATCGGTCTCGCTCGACCGCGCCCGAGGATGCGCACCGCCAGCCCCGGGCCCGGGAACGGATGGCGGTCGACGAGGTGATCCGGCAGCCCGAGCTCGCGGCCGAGCGTGCGCACCTCGTCCTTGAACAGGCCGCGCAGCGGCTCGACCAGCTTGAGGTGCATGCGCTCCGGGAGCCCGCCGACGTTGTGGTGGGTCTTGATCACCTGCGCGCCCCAGCCGGCCGAGGCGCTCTCGATCACGTCGGGGTAGAGCGTGCCCTGCGCGAGGAACTCGATCGGCCCGTGCTTCCTCGCCTCCTCCTCGAACACCGCGACGAACTCGGCGCCGATGATCTTGCGCTTGCGCTCCGGGATCGGCGACGCCCGCGAGCCGCTCGAGGAAGCGCCGGCGCGCGTCGACCACGCATGACGCGGAGCCCGCGCTTCGCGCCAGCTCGCGCGCGACCTCCTCCGGCCTCGCTCTCGCGCAGCAGGCCGTGGTCGACGAGCACGCACACGAGCCGCTCGCCGATCGCGCGGTGGCACGAGCGTCGCGACCACCGATGCTGTCGACGCCGCCCGAGAGCCCGCACAGCACGTGGCCATCCCCCACCTGCGCGCGGATCGCCGGCGACCGCCGGCGTCAGGAAGTCCCTTCATGCTCCAGCCGCCCTCGGACGTTCGCGACCTCGGAACAGGAAGTTGCGCGAGCACCTGCTTGCCGTACGGCGAGTGCACCACCTCGGGATGGAACTGGATGAAGTGGAACGGCAGGCTCGCGTGGCGCGCCGCCGCGAACGCGCAGTTCGTCGTGTGCGCCACCGCACCCAGCCCTCGGGCAGCGCCTGCACCTCGTCGCCGTGGCTCATCCAGGCGCGGAAGCGTTTCGGCACACCGCGCGAACAGCGGCGACGTGCCGGTCTGGATGAACGTCGCGGTGCCGTACTCGGCGCGCGCCGCCTTGGCCACCGCGGCCGCCCATGAGCTGCGCGCGTGGCCTGGAACCCGTAGCAGATCCCGAGCAGCGGCTTGCCGAGCTCGTAGATCCCGGGATCGGGCAGCGGGGCCTCGGCGCGGTAGCCGCTGGCCGGCGAGCCCGACAGGATCAGCGCCGACGGACCGCGTGCGGCGGATCGCCGCGAGCGGCGTGGTCGCCGCGCACGATCTCGGAGTACACGCCCAGCTCGCGCACGCGGCGCGCGATCAGCTGCGTGTACTGCGAGCCGAAGTCGAGGATCACGACGAGCTCGCGCACCGGTCGCGCCGGCGGGGTCCGCGCAGACGCGGCGGGCGCGCGGGCGTTGCCGTCCGCGTGGCGCTCAATGCCGGAACGTCCGCGCGGTCGGTGAACACCATCGCCACCCCGAGACGGTCGCAGGCGGCGATCACGTCGTCGTCGCGCACCGAGCCGCCGGGCTGGACGACCGCGCGGATGCCTGCGGCGGCGGCGTGCTCGACGCTGTCGGCGAACGGGAAGAACCCGTCGCTCGCGAGCGAGCGGCGCCGCGCGAGTCGTGGCCGGCGCGTCGCGCCTTCATCAGCGCCACGTCGACCGCGTCGACGCGGCTGGTCTGGCCCGAGCCCAGGCCGATCAGCCGATGCTCGCGCGCGATCGCGATCGCGTTCGAGCGCGCGGCCGCCGCGACCTCCCACGCGAAGCGCAGTGCCCTCATCGCTCCGCGTCGGTGGGCTCGCGCGCGCGTGACCACGCGCGGGCTCGGGCGGCGCGGCATCGGCTCGCGCTGCACCAGCGCCCAGCGTCCCACGACGCGCACGGTCTCGCCGATGCGGGCGTCGCAACGTCGTCCGGCGGCGAGCGTCGACGAGGCGCAGGTTCTTCTTGGACTCGAGCGCGCGCACGGCGTCGGGCGCGAACGCCGGCGCCGCGACGCACTCGACGAACTGCGGCGCCAGCCACCGCCGCCGCCGCGGCATCGAGCGTGCGGTTGAACGCGACGACGCCGCCGAAGGCCGACAGCTCGTCGCTCGCGATCGCCAGGTCGAACGCCGCCGCGGGCGACTCGCGCACGCGGCCCCGCACGGCTCGTCCGTGCTTCACGATCACGCACGCCGGCGCTCTCGAATCGCCCGGCCAGCGCCGACCGCGGCCTCGAGGTCGAGCAGGTTGTTGTACGAGAGCTCCTTCCCCTCCCTGACGCGCGGCGAGCGGGACGCGGTCGCCGGCGCGCGGCGTAGAGCGCGGCGAGCTGGTGCGGGTTCTCGCCGTAGCGCAGCGTGCGCACGCGCTCGAGCACCGCACCTCGAGCCGCGGCAGCGGCGTCCGGATCGCCGCCGCCCGCGCGCGCGAGCTCGGCGGCGATCGCGCGCGTCGTAGCGCGCGGTGCGCGCGAACGCCGCCACCGCGAGCGCGCGGCGCTCCTCGACGGCGGGCCCGCCGCGCCCGAGCGCCTCGAGCACGACCCGGGTACTGCGCCGGGTCGTGGAGCACGACGACGTCGGCGAGGTTCTTGGCCGCGGCCGCGCAGCAGCGCGACGCCGCCGATGTCGATCTCCTCGACCGCGCCGCTCTCGTCGAGCGCGCGCGCCTCGCTCCTCGAACGGGATAGAGCGTCACCGCCACGAGGTCGATCGGATCGAGGTCGAGCCGGGCGAGATCGTCACGATCCGGCGCGTGACCGCGACGGGCGAGGATCGCGGCGTGGACACGCGGGTGGAGCGTCTTCACGCGACCGCTCGAGCAGCTCGCCCGAGCCGGTCCAACGTCTCGATCGGCGTGACCGGCAGCCCTCGATTCCGAGATGAACCGCGCGGTGCCGCCCGAGGCGAGCACGCGCGCACCGCGCTCGATCAGCGGTCGCGCCAGCTCGATCGGCGCCGCGCTTGTCCGCGAGCGACAGCAGCGCCACCGCGCGGCCAGGTCATGCGGCGTCTCCCGTGATCCTCCGCATCGCCTCGAGGTAGCGCTCGCGGTGCGCGCGACGCACGTCGGGCGGCAGCGCGGGCGCGGGCGGCTCGTGGTTCCACCCCGAACGGTCGAGCCAGTCGCGCACGTACTGCTTGTCGAAGGACAGCAGCCGGCCGGCCTCGTACTCCGCGCGATCCCAGTAGCGCGAGGAGTCCGGCGACAGCACCTCGTCGATCAGCGTGACTCGCGCCGTCGACCATGCCGAACTCGAACTTGGTGTCGGCGAGCACGAGCCCGCGCTCCCACGCCCAGCGCCTCGCCTCTTCATAGATCGCGACGCTGCGGCGGCGCAGCGTCGTCGGCGAGGTCGCGCCGACGCGCGCGACCATCTCCTCGAAGGAGATGTTGACGTCGTGGCCCTGATCTTCCTTGCTCGCCGGCGTGAAGATCGGCGGATCGAGCCGCGCGCCGTCCGTGAGCCCCTTCGGCAGCGAGATGCCGCACACCGAGCCCTGGGCCCGGTACTCCTTCCAGCCCGAGCCGGTGAGATAGCCGCGCACCACGCACTCGATGTCGATGCGCTCGGCGCGGCGCACGAGCTGGCTGCGGCCCTCGAGCCGCTCGGCGTGACCCGGAACGGCGCGGGATAACGGCGCGGATCGTCGGTCGACCAGATGGTGCGGCGAAGCACTCGCCAGCGCGCGCATCCAGAAGCCGGACAGCCCCGTGAGCACGCGCCCTTGTCGGGGATCGGCGTCGGCAGGCACGTGGTCGTAGGCCGACAGCCGATCGCTGGCGACGACCACGAGATGGCGGGACCCGCCTCGAAGATCGCGCGCACCTTGCCCTGGCGCCAGGGCGTGAGCCCCGGAGTACGATCTCGTGGAGCCCGGTCGAGGCGGCGGCGGAACCGGCATGGGTGTCGGGATTCATTCGGCGTGTTCCTCTCGACGCGCGGGACCGGCCGCCGGGAGACGACGCCCGGCGCGCGCAGACCGGTCGTCCGGCAAATCAACGAGGCAGCGGCTCACGTTCTCTCCGCGGCTCGAGATCGAAGTGGGGCCGAGATCCAATCGGGAAGTCGATCGATGCGCCCGATCGCGGGAGTTCCGGGCGGCGCGTAGTCGCCGTAGGGATCGAGCAGCACGAAGTGCGTGCCCGCCGCCGCGGCGCCACCCTCGTCGACCGAACGGATGTCGCCGACGAACAGCACGCGCGTCCGGATCGAGCGCCCATGCGATCGAGCGCGACCCGGAAGATGCGGGGGTCGGGCTTCTCGAACCCGACGAGCTGCGAATCGACGACGAACTCGAGCCCGCGCAGCATGTCGGTGTCGCGCAGGTGGCTCTCGACGCGCGCCGTCGGAGTTCGGAGACGCAGGCGCAGCGCAGGCCCATCGACTCGAGACCATCGAGCGCCGCGCGCGCGCCCTCGGCCGGCCGGGTCCAGAGACCGGTCGCCTCCTGCGCGGGCGATGAAGCGCGGGTAGGCGACGTCGATCGTCGCGGCGGCGACGCCCGCGGCCTCGAGCATGCCGCCGAGATACTCGCGCACGTCGCCGGCGCTCCCGAGCGGCGCCGGCTCCCGGGCGGCGCGGGCTTGCGCGAGGCGTCGTAGCGGCGGCGCCCCACCACTTCGCCGCGGCGCAGGCGCTCGACGTCGACGGTGTGGCCGAGGCGCGCGAGCTCCTCGGACATCCACTCGAAGTCGAGGCGCACGAGCGTGCCGCCGGCGTCGAGCAGCACCGCCTCGAGCCGTGGGCGATCAGACACGGTTGGCCTCGGCGCCGGCGCCGAACACGATCCGGCGGCCGACGCGCCGCCACGGCTCCGAGAGGAAGCGCCGCACCGCGCGCGGATAGAGCCGGTGCTCGGCGTCGTGGATGCGGGCCTCGAGCGTCTCGAGCGTGTCGTCGTCGCGGACCTCGACCACCGCCTGGTCGACGATCGGCCCCTGGTCGAGGCCTCGTCGACGAGGTGGACGGTGCAGCCGGTCACGCGCACGCCGTGCCTCGAAGGCGTGCCGGATCGCGTCGAGGCCGGGGAACGCCGGCAGCAACGACGGGTGGAGGTTCAGGATGCGATCGGGAAAGCGCGACAGGAACCCAGCGTGGAGCCGCCGCATGAACCCGCGCGAGCAGCACGCCTCGACGCCGCGCCGGGCCAGCGTCTCGGCCCACTCCCGCTCGTCGCCGTCGCGGCGCGCGCGGGGTACCGACCGGCAGCACGATCGCCTCGATGCCGAGCCGGCGGGCGCGCTCGAGCGCGCGGGAGCGTCGGGGCGATCGGAGGCGAGCATCGCGATGCGGGCCGGGATCTCTGAGCACTCGGCCGCGAGGGCGAGCGCCTCGAAGTTTCCCCTCGTCCGGAGGCGAGAACCGCGAGCGCGGGCGTGGCGGAGAAGGGCACGCCGCAATCTATCAGCGCGCGGCGAATGGCGGCAAGGCGGTAGGCGTCACGTGTGCTTCACGCCCCGGCCGACTCCCGTCGCCAGTCGACGCCGACGCGATGGAATACCGATCGAGCTCGTACCACAGCGCACCCTCGCGGTCGGTGCGATCGATGCGCGCGCCGACTGCGGCGCGAGCCGCGCGAGCGCGCCGGCGTCCGGGTGACCGAACGGATTCCGCCGGCCGCACGAGATCGCGGCGATGCGCGGTCGCGCGTGCGCCAGGAACCACGCGCCGCTCGAGGAGCCGGAACCGTGGTGGGCGACCTTGAGCAGCGTCAGCCCCGGGCGACGTCGAGCGCGCGCTCGATCGTGCTGTCGACGTCGGCCGCGAGCAGCGCGCGGCATCGACCCGGAGCGATCTCGAGCACGACGCCGGCGGCGTTGTCGCGGGTGATCGGTTCGGCCCGGCCGGCGGCGGACGCCGGATCGGGCGGCCAGAGCACGCGCTACCGCCCGCGCCCATCGAGCCGCGCGCCGCGCGCGACGGCGGTTGCGCCGGAAGCGCGAGCCCGGACCCGGCACGCCCGGCAGCGCGCGGTGCCGCGAGCACGCGTCCCACCCGCACGCCGCGCCGCACCGCCGCGGCCCCGCCGGTGTGGTCGCCGTCGTCGTGGGTCAGCGATCAGGCGCTCGAGCCGCCGCACGCCGGCCCAGCGCAGGAACGGGAGCACGACGCTCTCCCCGCGTCGAAGTGCGGCGAACGCGGCGCCGGCGTCGACCAGCCACCAGCCGTCGGCGAGCCCGAGCGCGATCGCGTCGCCCTGCGCCGACGTCGAGCACGATCACCCACACGCGATCGGGACGCGGACGGAGCGGCGGGACGGTGACGGCGAGCGCGAACGCGAGCGCGCCGAGGAACGCGCCGAGCAGGAACGCCGCGACCCGCGCGCTGCGAATCTGGCCGGCGGCGCGCCGCGAGATCGCGCGGCCGGCGGCGCGGCGAGCGCGAGCAGCGCCGCCCGCGATCGCCGCGAGCGCCGGGATCGCGGGGTCGTGACCGGACGCGCAGAGCGCCGCGGGCACACCGGCCGCCACCTGCGTGACGCTTCGCAGCGCGAACGCCAGCGCCTCGGCGGCGTGGAACCCGGCGCCCGCCGAGGCCCGGAGCCAGCAGGTCCAGCGCGACCGCGATCCAGGTCGCGGTGAGGAGCAGCCCCGAGATCGGGACCGCGAGCAGGTTCGCGAACGGCGCCACCCACGAGAAGGCGTGGAAGCGGCCGAGCAGGATCGGCATCGCCAGCGCCTGCGCCGCCAGCGTGGGAACGAAGCGGGCGCGGCGTCGCGGCGGCGCGACCGAGCATCGCGGAGAGCGCGGGACCGAGCGTGACGAGCCCGAGCGTCGCGGCGCAGGAGAGCTGGAAGCCGAGATCGACCGACCACGAGGGCCACGCGATCAGGAGCACGAGCGCCGCGAGCGCCAGCGCCTGATCGGATCGAGCGCGCGCCGTCGCCACTGCGCGGCGGAGCGGATCAGCTCGGCCGCCGCCGCGCGCATCAGCGACGGCATCGGACCGGCGAGACCGACGTAGCCGATCGCGCACAGCGCGCCGGCGATCGCCCGGGCGCGCGGTCCGAAGCGGAGTGCGGCCGCCACGCCGCGCGCGATCCCGACCATCCACGCGACGTGAGGCCGGAGAGCGCGAGCAGATGGATCAGCCCGGACGCGCGCAGCCGGCCGTTGAGCTCGGGCGAGAGCGCGCTGCGGTCGCCGAGCACGAGCGGCACCACCAACTCGCGCGCCTCGGGGCCGAGCCGGCGGTCAGAGACGGCGCTTCGATCGCGGCGCGCCAGCGCGCGAACGTCGCGCGCGGCCACCCCGAAGGCAGCGGCCGCGCCCGGGCGACGACCCAGAAGGCGCGACCCGAAGCCGCGAGCGGAGCCACCCGCCGCCGCGGCGCGAGCGTCGAACCCTCCCGGGTTGGCGATCGGTCCCGGCGGATCGAGACGCGCGAGGACGTCGACGCGATCGCTCCACTCGACCGCGCTGCCCGGGGCAGATGGAGCCTCACCCGCGTGCCCGCGGCGAGCGGCGGCTCCGCGTGCGCCACGACCACGATCGCGGTGGGCCTGCCGGACTCGCGCTCGGGCGGCTCGGCCACGGTCCCCGTGAGACGGCAGAGCCCGGTCGCCGCGACGAAGCCCGCGCGCTGCTCCGCGATCACCGCGCGCTGCGCGGCGGCGCGCGCCATTCCGGAGAGCCTCGAGCGCGATCGTCGCGAGCGCCACGCCTGTCCGCGCCCATCGGCGGGCGCCGACCGCGGCGAGCGCGGCGAGAACCGCGGCCGCGAGTGCGACCGGGATCGGCCCGGCCTCGATCGCCGCCGAGCATCCCGCACCATACCGCCACGACGACGAGCACCACGCCCCGTCCGCCCATGCGGCCCGGCCGGCGAAAGGGCCGTGCCAGGGACGCGGCGTCGACGAAGCGCTACTGGGTCACGTGAGGAGACACCTCGATCCGCCGGGAAATGAATGGGTTCGCGTCGAGAGATCGGGTTCGCGCCGGACGGTCACGCCGGCGCAGCTGGCGCCGGCGTCGTCGATGCGTCGCCGTCGTGGTCGGCGTCGCGAGGCCGCTTCAGCGCGTGGGGCGGCGCAGGCGGGCGCCGTTCTGGATCTCGGTGTAGTACTCGTCGCCGGCTCCGGCGCCAGCACGCTGGCGTAGAACGGCGCGCGGCCGTCGGCGTCGAGCAGCGCCATCGGGAACACGACGGTTCCCATCACCCCGCCGGGCGCTGAGAGCTGCGACATCGGATAGCGTCGCCACACGCCTCCTGCGCCCTCACGTGCAGCCACATCTCCTGCACGTCGCGGGCGCTCATCCCCTGATCTCGATCGACGTGTGTGGTGCGGCCGCGCGGCATCGCACCGGTCGGCGAGATCAGCCGCAACGAAGGTCGGTCGACGCCGGTGCCGAACTCGAAACGCGCGAAGCGCTGGTTCCCGCCCGGGAGATCGATGACCTGGATCGGCGCCTCCTCGCCGCGATAGGTGGCGCGAATGCTTGCGTGGGCTGCCAGGCAGGTTGAGCTTGAGCGGCGTGTTGCCGGCCGGGTCGCCGTCGACGAACACCGCGACGCCGTCGAGATCGTCGGAGCTCGCGGTCGTTGGCCAGCGAGGCCTGGACCATGATCACGCCATTCGCCGGCGCGTCGAACGGGCGCGCGACCACCGGCGTGGTCTGCCCCGGCTTGACCTCGATAGTCTGGGCCCACGGCGTCCTCCCCGGCGCGGTGAAGCGGATCTCGTGCGTCCCGGGCGCGATCTGGTTGAGGGTGCTGGGCGCGTAGCCCATGTCGTCGCCGTCGACCGCGATCGCCACCTCGCCGCTCGTGGAGCCCTCGAGCACGACGTCGACGGATCCGTAGAGCGGCGCCTCGAGCTTCTGCGGCTCGCCGTCGCGACCCTGGACCGTGAAGGTCTCCGGTCGCGCTTCCGGAACGCGAGCGTGATCTGGTGGTCGCCGGGCTTGAGACGAATGGTCGCCGGCGTGCGGCGCGTCAGGTCCTTGCCGTCGACGTTGATCCACGCGCCGTCCGGGGTGCTCGTGATCTCGCAGTCGAAGCCCGGGCCGGCGAAGCCGAGCGCGCCGAGCAGACCGCTCCGCGACGTGCGTCCGTCGGTGCCTGCGCCGGGCGGACGGCCGAGCAGCCAGCCGACCAGGAACAGCAGGACGACGCCGATCACGATCGGAACGTGGCGCTTGATCCCGCCCCGCTTCTCGGTCTCGGCTGACTCTGGCCACGACGGCCGCTTGTGCGTCCGCCGCGGCGTCGACGCCTGGACGCTGAAGGGCTCGTCGAGATCGGACGGGCTGGTGGGATCGGACGCCGGCGCTGACATTGGGCAGCAATATGCAACTGGAACGAAGCACA
>ERZ1370068.2597-contig-1736_pt1 | contig 15272 bp, 19 predicted proteins | sample MGYA00561227_ERZ1370068 | MGnify/ENA primary metagenome ERZ1370068 (study PRJEB38410, sample SAMEA6850437) | metagenome | study: Metagenomic assessment of the ecological functions of the soil: analysis of the soil microbiota associated with the...
TGCGGGACTGTTGCCTGTTTCTTGCGGGATTATTGGTGGATGCGGTGATGCGGGCGGCGAACTGGATACTCACAGCCAATTTTGGCTGAGGGCGCTGTGCGGCAATCGTGGGCCCAAGAATTTCGGCGGCGGCCGCCTGCGAAGTGCTCGGCGACGACGCCTCATCGCCTTTTTGGAGTAGGCTTGGGCAGCGGCAAAAGCGGGGTATATCCAACAACAGGCGCGCGATCGCCGTTCTCTCGCTCGAAAATATCAAGCGCCTTCGCGAAAATGGCTGATCGCCTCCTGCAAAGCGATCCGAATCCTTTAGATAGACGACAGCCAGATTGAGTAAATTTATGCCCACGGCACTGCCCGGCAGCCGCGGTATTTGGCGCTGTGCCAATCAGCGCGAGACAAAGCCGGCCTCGGCGTTCGGCAGAAGTCGCCGTGTACGGCATCCAGCCAGGGCCCTTAATTCCAGCATACTCAGATAGGCCGAGAGTTTGCTCCGGCGGATTCTTTGCCGACCAGGGTGTCGATGCGCCGCAGGAATCTTCTCCGCGTCACTGTTGCGCCCGACGATGAGATAGAAGCGGGCGATGACCCGCGCAGGGTAGGAACCAGTACCGGACTGTCGGGTTCCCGAACATTTGTTCGACCGAGTTCAGATAAGCTGCTCCGCGAACATGCGACGCTCTCCGCGGGGACGCCTTGTTCGAAAGCCAGAGCTGGGGCCGAAGCTGCTGGAGTGAAGCACCGGCCGCCAGAAGCAACCCTTCGGCTCTCCCATGCCGCTTTCCGGGCGTTGATCTCGCTACGGCTGTTGTCGAATTGTCCTATCGCTGCGGAACAGCGAGCCGAGCGCGAGGTGGTCCCACGCGGCCTGGTCGCCCTGGGGCCGAACGATCCGCTCGTTGATCGCGAGCGCTCGCTGGTAAAGCGCGATGGCCTCGCCCTGGCGGCCCTGACCTGGCGAAGAACGTCGGCAGAGCCCTGCAAGCGCAAATCGCGGTGCTCGGGTGATCGGGGCCCCGCTTCTGTTCGATATCGGCTAGTTCGTCGCGGTGCAGACGTTGCAGATCGTCGAATTTGCTCTGCCCACAGCGCTCCGCTCAGCAACCGATTGATCAGGTTTCGCCGGACCGAATAATCCGGTTCATAGCCGCTTCGGCGGTCGGCGAGTGGCGTCGCATTCCGGAATTCGGCTGCTCGGCGCCGCCCGGCCGCCGAGGCCCCATGCGACGTCGGCATTGCCCAGAAGCATCCGATATTGGAGGAATGCCCCGGCGGAAGCGCCTTGGTAACGATCTGCGCGGGCCCGGATCGATGCTGGCACGCGCATCATCGGGTTTCGCCCCGCGAGGTCGAAGCCGCGCCGCTGACGGCCAAGCTTCCGGCAAAGGAAATAGTGCTCAGGTCCGTAGCTGCGTTCCTGGATTTGCAGAATCCGGATCCATGTGCGGCGCGCATCGGCATACTTCCTACTTCGTAGGCCATGTTCGCTGAGGCGAGCATTGCTCCGGCCGTCGTCGGGCTGTCTGGAACCGGAATTGAGCGGCGTTGATCGCGAGTGGCGCGCCTTCGATAGCCGCCTGCGCATCCCGAGTTTTGCCGGCGCGCTTCAGTATCGGGGCAAGATGTGAAATCAGATCGCCGGCCACGGCCGGGCTTTCTCGACCGATGACGCCTCTCGTTCGATCGCAAGCGCTTTTGGCGGAAATGATCTTCGGCTTCAGCGGTCCTGCCCACGCTGCACCTCAATCGACGCAAGCGTCTTTAGCGCGCACCGCCGAAGCGCGGATGGTCCGCCCGAGGCGTTGTCGGTAAAAAAGATCGAGCGCGCGCCGGATCAGCGTATCGGCCTCGTCGGGTTTGCCTTCCGGTACGAGTGCTGGGAGAGCAGGGATGAATACAGGGCGGCGCCGGTGAAACGCGACTGGTCCAAGGCGTCGATCACTTCCAGAACGTGCCGCAGTTTGGCTTCTGCGTCGGCGATGGCCTCTCCAGGTGTCGATGGTCGCGAGATTACCGATGGTTTCCGCCATGAAAAAATTATGCGCGGCGAGTTCACTTGCTTCTGATTGCCAGCGCCTCGTTCAGAACCCTTCGGCTTTTTCGTATTGGTCGATACTCTGCGTGCAGACCACGCCCAGGTAGCACTCCAGCGCACTGGCGCGATCGGTTTCGGCTGGTCCAGCGCGAGGGCCCGCAAGAGGGTGGACTCCGCGTCCGTGCTATCGATTTTGTCGGCGATAGATCGAGGCAAGCTCGATCAACCTCTCGCCCAGGAACGCGCCTCGCGTGCTGCCGGCCGCTTCCTCCAGTTTGACGGCTTCGAGCAATAATCGCTCGGCTTCCGGATATCGTGCCTGTTCGCGATAGACCAATCCAAGATTGGATAATATGGAAGACCGCCAGCCGGTGGCCGGTCTGGCCAGCTTTGGCCCGCTTCTAGCGCGGACTGGAATACCTGCTCAGCCTCGCGATAATGCTCCTGGCCGGTCCGAAGCGCTCCTAGTTCCATCCTGACGTTGACACGCTGCGGGTCGCGCTTTCCGGCAACACCCGATCGAGAACGGTCATGGCGCGAACGAATGCCGTTTCGGTCCGCAAAGCGGCCAAGCTTTGTTGGGCACGCGCCAGTTGCAGCAGGACAAAACCGAGACCGGACTTCTCTGCTTGATTTGGTCGAACCACGAAATCGCCCGAACCGCATAGCTGATCGTATCTGCCGGTCTCGCCAAGTTGCTGTATGGCGAAGCGAGGTTGGCAAGCATCGTTGGCATTTCGGTGTCGGTGGCCCGGCAACTTTTGAACGATATTCAAGCGCGCGCAGCATGAACGGTTCGGCTTCTGCGTATCGTCGTTGGTTTCGTAGACAAAGCCGAGTTGTGACTGAAGTCCGGCAAAATAATCCGCTTTGCCCGCCGGGGTGGGTCAACAAGCTTGATTGCCTCAATCAGCATTGGTCCTGCATCTGGATAACTCTTTTTTGCTGACAAGATCTGAGCTTGTCGCGATAGGATCGCGCGCTCAGATTGAGCTTGGCAATGCCAATGGCCTGACCATCGCTATCGCCGATCGCTTGGGATACTTCCAGCTCCCGGCGCGCGACGGTAACCGCTTTGTCAATGCGGCCGGTGTCGACATAAATCTTCGAAGATAGCCGAGAGAAATCCCGAGCTCTCGACTAACAGGCACCTGCTTCTCGAGCCCGCCACGGCGCGTTCGACAAAGTTTTCGGCCCTTCTGCGGTGCGCTGAAGCGCCAGATAGACCTCTCGCCACGCGCTGCAACGACCGGCTTATCAGCGGGTGTCCGCTATCCAGACCTGTTTCGCGCAATGGAGAGCTTGCTCTTGATAGGCAAGAGCGGTGGAATATTGTGCCTGCGAAAATGCAATGTCGCCCAGCGACTCGTTGAACTGGCTCGCACAGAAGACCTTGACGTTGCCGACATCGTCGCAAAGCAAAGCCCCTTCTTCGCAAGCGTTTCCGCTTCGCCGAGATTCGAAGTCTTGATGAGGCAAGGACCTGCTGATTGAGTTGCTCGCGCTTCATCCGCTGCCGCGCCCAGCGCCGGGCAAACGGCATAACCATGAAATACAGCGATAGTCACCAATAGGGAGGGTGAAATCCCGAGGAAGCGCCGGCTTCTCTGCAAGGCAAGAACTCTCTGTCGATGGATATCCTCGACAGATAGCATCTTGGGACGAATACGGAAGGAACCCTTGGATACAACTTGGCCGATGTGGGGTCTAATCCCCGCCCAATAATCTCGTTCGCCCTGGTGAATATTCGCCGGGTTGAGGGAGCGGCGCTGGCGCGGCGGCGCACCAGGAATTTCGGGCGTCGGGCGCGGATCGCATTGTGGCGGCGGCGCCGAGCGGCCGGTTCGTGCGGCTCGTCTTCCGGCAATTGCGGAAGCGCGAAGATGTCGCTCCACATCTGCCAGGCGGACGCGATCTCCTCGCGGTCGGAACTCACGCACAGCGGAATGTTCAGCGAGGGATCGCGATGCACCAGCACCAGCATCTGCGCGTCGTCGAGACCGCGCAGCGCGACGCCGAGAAAGTCGCTGACGCGAACGTTGATCGGCCATCCGCATGCCCTGGACGGCACGGTGCAGCACGACGCGTTCGCGATGAAGTTCGACTCTCCGCACGCCGCCGTCTGCGCGGGTATCGTGCGCATGGAAGCTGAGCGGAAGAGAAAGAGGGTCGAGCCGCAGTGACACGGCTCGACCCGGCGGGATTGATCCCGCTTGTTGCTGTTTGACGCCTCACGGCTTTAGTCTCCCCGCCGGGATTATGTTCCCGGTCGATACGTGAGACCTTAGCCGAGCGATTTCCGTTTCGCCTTAAAAAGGCTGGTTAAGCGCGATGTCACCTGCCCTGCATCTGCCAGCATGATTGACAAGACCTTGGCTCACATGATTGACGAGACCTTGCGCGAATGCCGAAATTGTTTGGCATTTGCGCGCCGCAAAATGCTTGAAATCCCTGTGAATCAGGCACATCTGGTGAGGCTCTGCCGATTTGCGTTCCCGACTCGCTTCAATGTCAGGGATTTTGTTTGTGAACTCTTCACCATCCACCGCTTCACCGCTGCTTCGACGTTCACCACGCCGACTTCCGATCTGTTCGACCAATCGGCGCTCTCGACGCTGGCGCAGCGCCTGGTCGAGGCGGCGAAGCGCGCCGGCGCGGACGCCGCCGATGCGGTCGCGGTGCGCGGCGTCTCGCAAGGCGTCGAGGTGCGCGACGGCCGCGTCGAGGAATCCGAGCGCTCCGAAGGCGACGATGTCGGATTGCGCGTGCTGGTCGGGCAGCGCCAGGCCGTGGTCTCGACCAACGACGTTTCCGGCGACGGCATCGCAAAGCTCGCCGAGCGCGCGGTCGCGATGGCCCGCGTCGCGCCCGACGACAAATATGTCGGTCTCGCCGATCCTGTCGCTGCTGGCGCGCGAGTTCGCCGATCTCGATCTGCTCGACCGCGACGTTCCCTCGACGTCCGAACTCGAGCGCCGCGCCTGCGAGGCCGAAGCCGCGGGCCTTGCGGTCAAGGGCGTGACCAAATCAGGCGGCGCGTCCGCCTCGAGCGGCATCGGCGGCATGGTGCTGGTGACCTCGACCGGTTTCCACGGCTCCTATCTGCGCTCCAGCCACGGCATCTCGATGACCGCGATATCCGGCGAGGGCACCGGCATGGAGCGCGACTACGATTTCACCTCGGCGCCGCATGCCTCCGATCTCGCCTCGCCCGAAAGCGTCGGCCGCAAGGCCGGCGAGCGCACGGTGGCGCGCGCCAATCCGCGCAAGGTCGAGACCTGCAAGGTGCCTGTCGTGTACGACCCCGGGTGTCGGGATCGCTGGTCGGCCATCTCGTCGGCGCGCATCAACGGCGCCTCGATCGCGCGCAAGACCAGCTTCCTGAAAGACCGGATGGGCGAGCAGTTGTTCGCGAAGAACATCCGCATCATCGACGATCCCTTGCGGGTGCGCGGCCTGCGCTCGCAGACCTTCGACGCCGAGGGCGTCAGGGTGAAGAAGCTCGCGATCATCGACGAGGGCGTGCTGACCTCGTGGCTGCTGGATTGCGCGACCGCGCGCGAGCTCGGACTGGTCACGACCGGACATGCCCATCGCGGCGTCTCGTCGTCGCCGTCGCCGGGCATCGTATAATCTGCATCTCGAGCCGGGCGAGATGACGCCGGCCGAGCTGATCTCCGACATCAAGCAGGGCTTTTACGTCACCGACCTGATCGGCTCCGGCGTCAACGGCGTGACCGGCGATTACAGCCGCGGCGCGTCCGGCTTCTGGATCGAGAACGGCGAGATCACCTATCCCGTCAGCGAGGTGACGATCGCGGGCCATCTGCTGCCGATGTTCAAATCGCTGGCGCCGGCCAACGACCTGGAATTCCGCTACGGCGTCAACGCGCCGACGCTGCGCATCGAGGGCCTGACGCTTGGCGGACGCTGATACGGCTCGACAGCGATCTGGGCGCGCGATGCCGCGCTGTTGACGGATACGGTGCGGCGAAGCCGGCGCGCTGGCGCTGTCGCTGTTTCGCACCGAGCTGAAGAACTGGACCAAGGGCGCCTCGTCGCCGGTCTCCGAGGCCGACATCGCCGTCAACGACCTCGTGGAAACGACGGCTGCGCGCGGCAACGCCGGATTATGGCTGGCTGTCGGAAGAAAGCGTCGACGACGACGCGCGTCTCGGCAAGCCGCTGGTCTGGATCGTCGATCCGATCGACGGCACCCGCGCCTATCTCGCCGGCCGCGAAGACTGGTGCGTGAGCGTGGCGCTGGTCGCGGGTGCCGCGCCGGTGCTGGCGGCGGTGTTCGCACCCGCCAGCGATGAATTCTTCTTCGCGATGCGCGGGCAGGGCGCCGACGCTGCAACGACAGGCCGGTTCATGCGACCGCCGGCGCCGATCTCGATTTTTCCCGCATGGCCGGTCCGAAGCCGCTGGTGCAGCGGCTGAGCCCGTCACCGGATGAAATCACGCTGCATCCGCGAATCGGATCGCTGGCGCTTCGGCTGTGCCGGGTCGCGCGACGGCAGCCTCGATGCCGCTTTTGCAGGCGGCCAGAGCCGCGACTGGGATCTTGCCGCGGCGAATTTGATCGTGCAGGAAGCGAATGGTAGGATGACCGCGCTCTCGGGGATGCGATTGAGTATAATCGCCGGGAGGTGGCGCACGGGGTGCTGGTGGCAGCGGGACACGATCGTCATGCGCGCATTGTCGAGCATTTTCGAAATCGTCCGCTGCCCTGAACGGTCGGATCCGCGCCACAAGTCATTCCGTCCACATCTCGCGATACACGTCATCTCACCTTGCTTGCCGGGCACCTCGTTAGGAAAAACATCATGCCAGATAGTGCCCAGCCGCAATTGCTTCATCTCGTCATCGGCGGCGAGCTGACCGATCTCGAACACACGACGTTCAAGGACCTCGACCAGGTCGAAATCGTCGGCGTGTATCCCAATTACGCGACCGCTCACGCGGCCTGGAAGGCGAAGGCGCAGCAGACCGTGGACAACGCCCACATGCGCTACTTCGTGGTTCACCTCCACCGGCTGCTCGATCGCAGGATCGAAGCAGCACGAAGCCCTTCCCGTTGAAACGATTCCTTCGCGATTTGCTGCGCAGCAGCTGGGTTCAGCGCGCGCTGGGTGTGCTCGCGGCCGAATATCTGCGGCTGGTCTGGCTGACCAACCGCTTCAGCTACGACCCGGCCGACGTCTACGAGCATCGTCGAGCCGGAGATGCCGGCGATCTTCGCGTTCTGGCACGGCCAGCATTTCATGACGCCGTTCATCAAGACCAAGGAGAGCCACCGCGCCAAGGTGCTGATCTCGCGGCATCGCGACGGCGAGTTCAACGCCATCGCCGCCGAGCGGCTCGGCATCGGCACGATCCGCGGCTCCGGCGATCATGGCGGGGCGTTTCACCGCAAGGGCGGCGTCGGCGCGTTCCGGGAGATGGTGCAGGCGCTGGAGGAGAAGTGGAACGTCGCTACCACCGCCGACGTGCCGAAGCGCGCGCGGGTCGTGGGGCTGGGCATCATCATGCTGGCGCGGGAGTCCGGGCGGCCGATCATGCCGTTTGCGATGGTGACCAGCCGGTTCATCCGGTTGAAAAACTGGGACTCCACCACCATCAATTTGCCATTCGGGCGCGGTGCCGTGGTAGGCATTGATGCGGTTTACGTGCCGCCGGACGCCGACGCCGAGACTATGGAAAAGCTGCGCCTTCAGGTAGAAGCTTTATCTGAACGAAGCGACCCGTCGCGCCTATGCGGCCGTCGGGCGTCCGGAGGCCGCTCTTGGCTAATCCACTGCCGATGACGTTGCGCGTCTACCGGAAACTGTCGTCCGCGATGGTGCCGCTGTCGCCTGCCGTTGATCAGCCGGCGGTTGAAGCTCGGCAAGGAAGATCCGGCGCGCGTCGGCGAACGCCGCGGTGTGAGCGCCGATGTCCGGCCCGACCGGGCCGCTGGTGTGGATTCACGGCGCCAGCGTCGGCGAGGTGCTGGCGGCGGCGGCGCTGATCGAGCGGCTGCGGGCGCTGAACCTGCGCATCCTCCTGACCTCGGGCACGGTGACGTCGGCGGCGATCGTCGCCAAGCGGTTTCCCGCCGACGTCATCCATCAATATGTGCCGTACGACTCGCCGCGCTATGTCGCGCGGTTTCTCGATCACTGGCGGCCCTCGCTGGCGCTGTTCATCGAGATCCGACCTGTGGCCGAACCTGATCCTGTCGAGCGCCGCGCGGCGGCTGCCGATGGTGCTTGATCAACGGGCGGATGTCGCATCGCTCGTTTCCGCGCTGGCGCCGGGTTCCAGGCACCATCTCGGCGCTGCTCGGCCGGTTCGACGTCTGCCTGGCGCAGTCGCAGACTCGATGCGGATCGCTTTGCGGCGCTGGGCAGCCGCAACGTCGTGGTGACGGGAAACCTCAAGCTCGACGTTCCCGCGCCGCCGGCCGATGCCGCGACAAGCTGGAACGGCTGATGGCGATGACGCGCGGCCGCCCGGTCGTGGTCGCGGCCTCCACGCATCCCGGCGAAGAAGAGATCCTGACGGAAACCCACCAGACGCTCGCCGGATTCTTTCCGAAGCTGTCTGACCGTGATCGTGCCGCGGCATCCCGATCGCGGCGAGGCCATCGCGCGCATGATCGCGGCTTCCGGCCTCAATGCGACCCTGCGCTCGCACGAGGACTTGCCGACCGCCACGACCGACATCTATGTCGCCGACACCATGGGCGAACTCGGGTTGTTCTACCGGCTGGCGCCGATCGTGTTCATGGGCGGATCGCTGGTCGAGCATGGCGGGCAGAATCCGATCGAGGCGATCAAGCTCGGCGCGTCGATCGTCCACGGCCCCCACGTCTTCAATTTCACCGACGTCTACGAAGCCCTCGATGCCGCCGGCGGCGCGCGGCGGGCCGATACGCAGGAAGCGCTGGTGAAGCAGCTCGGACAGCTGCTCGCCGATCCCAAGGCGCGCGAAGCACCTGCTCACCGCCTCCGAGCGCGTGGTCGGGCAGCTCGGCGGCGCGCTGGAGCGCACGCTCGCGGCGCTCGAGCCGTATCTGCTGCAGTTGCGGCTCGAGATGGGAGCCGCCAATGCGTGAGCCGGGCTTCTGGCACGGCCCGGCTTCGCTCAACTCGCATCTCCTGAAACCGCTCGCCGCACTCTACGGCGCCATCGCCGCGCAGCGCCTGCAGCGCAGGGGATTGAATGCCGGCATTCCCGTGCTCTGCGTCGGCAATTATCATGTCGGCGGCGCCGGCAAGACGCCGACCGTGCTGGCGCTGGCGAAGCTGCTGCGCGAGCTCGGCGAGACGCCGGTCGTGCTCAGCCGCGGCTATGGCGGAAAGTTGCGCGGGCCGGTCAGGGTCGATCCCGTGCAGGCATGCGGCTTCCGATGTCGGCGACGAGCCGCTGATGCTGGCAGGCCAGCTGCCGGTGGTGGTTGTCGCGCAAGCGCGCCGGACGGCGTGCCGCTGGCGCGCGCGCAAGGCGCGACCGTGATCCTGATGGACGACGGCTTTCAGAGTCCGGCGGTCGTCAAGGACGCGTCGCTGATCGTGATCGACAGCGAGCGCGGCCTCGGCAACGGGCAGGTATTTCCCGCCGGTCCCCTGCGCGCGCCGCTGCGGCCGCAACTGGCGCGCACCGACGCGCTCATCGTCGTCGGCAACGGCGCCGCTGCCGAGCACGGTGGCGGCCGAGATTGCCGGCGCAGGGCAAGCCGGTGTTGTCGCGCGCATCTGAAGCCGGATGAGGCGCAGGTCGCCGCAGCTGCGTGGCAAGCGCGTGCTGGCGTTTGCCGGCATCGGCGATCCCGCGCGATTCTTCAACACGCTGCAGCGCCAGCGGCATCGACGTGGTCCGCGCAGCGCGCCTTCGCCGATCATCATCCGTATTCGCAAGCCGAGATCGAAAGCCTGATCGCCGAGGCCAAGACGCGATGGGCTGATGCTGGTGACGACGGAAAAGGATCTGGCGCGGCTGCGGCATGGCGAAGCTGCCGGATTGGGCGCAGCAAATCGTGCCGTTCAGCGGTGACGCTCGAATTCGACGACGCGACGCTGTTGCGGAAGTTCGTGACCGATCGCCTGTTCAAGGCGCGAGAGAGGACGTCTGTAGGGTGGGCAAAGCGAACGTGCCCACCACAAGCAATGCTCGACGATAGATGGTGGGCACGGCTCGACGCCCGCTGCCACTACGATCAGCCCTGCGTCTTCAGCGCGCCGGGAAAGTGCCGCTGCAGCACGGCGGTCGGAACCGAATAGGCCTCCTGCAGATCGACGCTCCAGTATTTCAACTCGTCGAGCGGGATCCGCACGTCGGTGATGGCGCAGCGCACATAGGTTCCGGGCGAGATCACGCGGAAATCGCCATCCAGATATTGCACCTGCGCTTCGCCATGCCCCGAGGGACCGAATTTATTAAGCACCGTCAAACTCTCCGATGGGCCGGCCCGCGAGGCCACGGCCTAAGTGTATTTTCCAGATTCGATCTATCATAAATAGGTCGTACTGTCCGCTCCGGAAACCCACCGACTTGTGATGATTTTGTGCCCAACCTGCATGATAGCTTGGATTTCCGCTGTGCCCGCAGCGCCATAATGATCCGACCGAGACCGATGCGCCTGTCTGTCAGCAACGCTATTCCTGACGCTCCTCGCGTGCGGCCTGCGCGCGCCGGATGCCGCGCCGCTGCCGGCCCCGCGCCAGGTCGATATCCCCGCGGCCAGCCTGACCCTGCATGCGCAGCTCTACAAGCCGGACGGCGACGGCCCGTTTCCCACCGTGATCGCGCTGCATGGCTGCGGCGGATTGGGCGGACATCGCGAGCCGGTGCGGTCGCGCTACCGCGACTGGGCGGAGCAGCTGTTGAAGGCCGGCCATGCGGTGCTGCTGCCGGACAGTTACGGTTCGCGCGAGCTCGGCCCGCAATGCCGCGTCAAGGAGCGCCGCGTGCTCGCCCGCCGCGAGCGGGTGGCCGACGTCACTGGCGTCGCGGCAATGGCTGGTGCAGCAACCCTGGGCCGCGCATGACCGCATCAGCCTGATCGGATGGGCGAATGGCGCCAGCGCGGTGCTGTGGGCGGTGCGCCCGCAATTGTCGTCGCGCGGTGCCGAGCCGGATTTCCGCTCGGCGATCGCGTTCTATCCGGATTGCCGGATCTCCTCCGGCCTCGGCTGGAGCGCGCGGGTGCCGACGCTGCTGCTTGATCGGCGCGAAGGACGACGTCAGTTCGCCGTCAGGCCTGCCGCCAGATGGTGGACGGCGCCCGCGGCCGCAGCGCGCTGGCGCGGATCGTGGTCTATCCCGGCGCGCCGCACGATTTCGATCGCGCCAACCTTCCGCTGCGTGCGATCAGCGGCGGCTCCGACGCCGCACTGCCCGAACGCGGTCACATCGGCACGGATGCGGAAGCGCGATCAAGGACGCGTCGCAAGGCGAGCGCGTCGACGGAGTGGCTGGCGCGTCTAGAACAGAAGCTGCCCTGATCGACCGGCTTTGCCACGCGCTTGGCCGCCATCGTCTCTGGCTTCGCGCGGCTCAGTCTTGCGGCGGGCTTGCGGCGGCCGACGTCGCGGGCGGCCGATCGGCATCCGCGGTAGCGCCGACGCGGCCGTCGGCGAACTCGATGGAGAGATGCGCGCTCGGGTCCGACCGAGGCGGCGGCATGCACGGCGTGACCCTGCTCGTCGCGCACCAGGGCAAAGCCGCGCGCGAGCACGCCGCGATAGGACAGCGCCGCCAGCAACTGGCCGCTATGGGCGACCCGCGCATCGAGACGCTGCATCGCGGTCACGAGCGCACGGCGGGCGCGCTCGGCCAGCCGTTGCGTGCGCTCGCGGTCGCGCGCGATGGCGTTGCGCTGCGCCTGGGCGTTGGAGAGCTTTCGAGGCCTTGAGCCTGACCTCCAGCCCGGCAAAGCGATCGCGCCGGTTGCGCAGCAGCGCGCGGGCGGAAAGCCTGATGCGTTCGCCGGATACGATGAGGCGCTGGTGGGCGTGGGCGACCTGTCCGCGCAGAACCTTCAGCGTCAGCCCGGCGCTGATATGCGAGAAGCGGCGGTGGTGGGCGTGCGTATTGGCCTTCAGTCCGCGGGGCAGGGCGGCGCCGAGATGATCCAGCCGCTGCCGCGGGATCGCGAGCAGTTCGCTCGCGCCCGGCAGGGCGCGGGCCGCGGCGCGCAGTTCGTTGCGGCGGCTTTCCTGGCCGCGCTGCCAGCACACCATCGTGCGCCGCGCCAGGCTTTCGACCTCGACGAACAATTCGCTGCGCACCGGGACCGCCATTTCGGCAGCCGCGGTCGGCGTCGGCGCGCGCTTGTCGGCGGCGAAATCGATCAGCGTGATATCGGTCTCGTGGCCGACGGCCGAGATCAGCGGGATCATGCTGCTCGGCGGCGGCGCGGACCACGATCTCCTCGTTGAACGACCACAGATCCTCCAGCGAGCCGCCGCCGCGCGCGACGATCAGGAGATCCGGCCGCGGAATCCGGCCCGCCTCGGGCAGCGCGTTGAAGCCGCGGATCGCGGCGGCAACCTGTTCGGCCGAGCCTTCGCCCTGCACCTTGACCGGCCACACCAGCACGCGGCGGGGAAAGCGGTCCTGCAGCCGGTGCAGGATGTCGCGGATCACGGCGCCGGTCGGCGAGGTGACGACGCCGATCACCTCCGGCAGCCACGGCAGCAATTGCTTGCGCGCCTCGTCGAACAGGCCTTCGGCCGCGAGCTTCTTCTTGCGCTCCTCCATCAGCGCCATCAGCGCGCCGATGCCGGCGGGCTCGAGCGCCTCGATGACGATCTGGTATTTCGACGAGCCCGGATAGGTCGTGAGCTTGCCGGTGGCGATGACCTCGAGCCCTTCCTGCGGCTTGAACCGCATCCGCGAATGGGCGAACTTCCAGATCACCGCCTCGATCTTGGCGCTCTCGTCCTTCAGCGCGAAATAGCAGTGGCCGGAGGAGTGCGGCCCGCGGAAGCCGGAGATTTCGCCGCGCACGCGGACATGCCCATAGGCGTCCTCCACCGTCCGCTTCAGCGCGGAGGACAGCTCGGAGACGGTGAATTCAGGCGCGTTGATCAGGTTTTCCGCAGCAGGCATTGGCAACTGATTCGGGCGTTTGAGGCGTTGCGCAAGGTAGGGATTTTGGCCATCGCCGCCAACCCGGCCTTGCGGAACTCATATACTCTGTGATACAGAGTTCTCTTATATTCACCTAGAGAATCGCGAGGGTAGCGATGCTGAGACTCACTGATCCGCGGCTCCCTGAGCGTCCTGAAATGAGCTCCTGGGCGCAGTTGGCGCGGCGTGCTGCTCTGCTGCTCGCTGGCGTTGGTGGCAACGCCGCTGCAGCACAGCTGCCGGAGCTGCAATCGATCTCCGGGCGCCCGGCGCCACCGTCGATCTCTGCAGCCTTGCCTGCGGTCGAGCGGTTCCAGGCGCGCGACGGCACGTGGCTCGGCTTCCGCCATTACGGCGCCAGGCGGCCCGCCGACGGGACGCGTGGCGATCGTGGTGCACGGCTCCTCCGGCTCCAGCGGCGGCACCATTCACGCGCTGTCGCAGGCGCTGGCAGCGCACGTGGCGTGGAGACCTTGGCGGTCGATATGCGCGGCCACGGCACGTCAGGCACGCGCGGCGATATCGGCTATGTCGGCCAGCTCGAGGACGATCTCGCCGATTTCGTCGCGGTGTGTGCGCAAGACCGTGCCAGTCAGCGCCGCTGACGCTGGTCGGCCATTCCTCCGGCGGCGGCTTTGCGCTGCGCGTGGCGGGCTCGCCGATCCAGAACCTGTTCGAGCGCTGTCGGTGCTGCTCGCGCCTTATCTCGGCTACGATGCTCCCGTCCACCCGGCCGAGTTCCGGCGGCTGGGCGAAGGCCGATATCCCGCGCATCATCGGCCTGCTGGCGCTGCGCGGCATCGGCATCACCTGCTGCGAGGCGCTGCCGGTGCTGGCGCTCGCGGTGCCGCCGAACTCGAGAAGACGCTGGTGTCGGACCTATACCGACCGGCTGATGCGCAACTTCGCGGTGCAGCGGCGATTTCCGCCGCGATCTCGCCGCGCGCGAACGAAGCCGATCACGATCATCTCGCGGGCGCCGACGACGAACTGATGTTCGCGGACAAATATGCGAAGCCGTGCGTGGCGCGAAAGTCGCGGTCGACGTCAGGGTGCTCGACGGCATCAACCACATGGGTATCGTCGCCGCGCCGAAGGCGATATCCATCGTCGCCGAAGATGTTGCCACGCGCGCCATGGCAGGGCGCCGCAGCGGCGAAGGGCGGGGATGGACAACATGATCGACCGCCGCAGGCCCTCGGAGCGCTCGCGCCGAAATCAACGAGATGACGCGCCGCGTACCGGCAATCGCGGATCCTGCATTCTCGCCAGCCTGATGCTGATCACTGGGGCGCGCTGGTATTTGCCGGCTATCTCGGCTGCGTTTCTGCTGCCGCGCCAGGCCGGCTATTTCTGACCGCGCTGAACGCCGCAGGGCGGTCGCGGGATCGTTTGCGATCAGCGCCTCCGGATATCGCAAGACGAGCATTCGCACCTTCGATTTCAGGATGCTGATCGCGTTCGTGCTGTTCTTCGCCTTTGGTTTCCTGACTAGCGAGCTGTGTGGTCGACTTCACGCCGCGCCAGATGGGCACGTTCTGGCCGATTTATTTCATGCTGCCTACATGTCCGCCGGACTCTGGTTCGGCCACGCCTTTGTCGCGATCGGTCTCGCCATCAGCGCGCTGGCGCTGGCCGGCTATTTCTGGGCCGGCGACTGGTTCGATCTCTGGATGGCTTCGTCGACGGCGGCGGGCTGATGCTCGGCGGCCCGAATGGATGCGCCGGAGCTGACATGGCCGGGCTCGACGACATCATTCATCAACCGCTGCGGCTGCGCATCTGGCGGCGCTGAACGCGTTGCCATCGGGCGCGGGGCTCGAATTGCAAAGCTGAAAATGCTGACCGGGGCCACCGACGGCAAGCTCGGCGCCCATATCCAGACGCTGTCAAAGGCGGGCTACGTCGCGGTGGAAAAGGCCTTTGTCCGGCGAAGCCGCAGACCACTGTGACCGCCACCGCCGCCGGGCGGGGCGCCTTCGCCCGCCATGTCGCGATGCTGCAGGAAATCATCGCGTCTGGGCGGCAGGAAAGCGCCGAAACACCCCCTGATAATACCACTGGCCGGTCCGGTCCCCTTGCAGCGAGGGGGCGAGGCACCGACAGCGTATCTTCATCC
>ERZ1370068.11365-contig-9985_pt1 | contig 15238 bp, 18 predicted proteins | sample MGYA00561227_ERZ1370068 | MGnify/ENA primary metagenome ERZ1370068 (study PRJEB38410, sample SAMEA6850437) | metagenome | study: Metagenomic assessment of the ecological functions of the soil: analysis of the soil microbiota associated with the...
GTTGTACTTCGTTCGGTTACGTATTGCTTGATCTTCTCGAGGCCGTAGTGGTCCGCGTCCAGAATGCGCCGCGCCTCGGCGATGTCGATCGGCGCTTCGGACGCCGCCGTCCACGGCAGCTCGATCAGCCAGTCGAGGTACGTGCGGATCATCGAGTACTCACCGGCGCCCTCGGGCATGCGCTCGAGGCGCTTCAACTCCTTGCGCGCCTGCTTTTCCACTTCCTCCGGCATCTTCGCCTCGGTGATGGCCTTGTCGAGCTCGGCGATCTCCGCCGCGCCCTCTTCGCCCTCGCCCAGCTCCTTCTGGATCGTGCGCATCTGCTCGCGCAGCAGGTGCTTGCGCTGGAGGTCGTCGAGCGAGCCTTTCGTCCGCTCGGCGACGTCGCGCGACACCTTCAGCACCTCGATGCGATGCGCAAGGAGCTCGAGCAGCTTGTCGAGCCGCGCCTTCAAGTCGAAGGTTTCGAGGAGCGACCTGCTTCTCCTCGGCGCCGATGTCCATCAGGCCGGCGATGAAGTCCGCGAGCCGTGCGGGTCCCTCGACGCCCTGCAGCGACGTCGCCACCTCGTCGGGAACCTGCGGCAGGAGCTGCCAGGATTTCGGCAGCCCGCGCCTTGAGGCCATGCGCCCGCCCTTCGATGTCCGGGTCCGTCTGCGCCGGCTCGGCGAATGAGCTGCACGCGGGCGACCATGAACGGATAGCCGTCCAGGAACTGCAGCACGCGAAAGCGCTGGACGCCCTGGCAGATGGCGTGGTGCGCTCCATCCGGCGCCGTGATGTAGCGCAGGACGTTCGCGGTGGTGCCGACCCAGTGCAGGTCATCCGGCCCCGGCTGCTCCGATTTCGGGCTTGGTCTGCAGCAGGACGCCGAGCGGACGCTGCAGGCGCGCCGCCTCGTGCGCAGCCGCGCGCGAGCGCTCGCGCCCCACCGTCAGCGGGAACACCATTCCCGGAAACAGGACGACGTTGCGCACCGGAACGATGATCAGCGCGTCCGCGGGCAGCGGCTTTCCCGTGCCCGCGGTTTCCGCCGATCCTCGGTCGCTGCGGCATTGCCGCCTGCGCCCGGGCTCAGTGCGCTTGGTCATTCATCGTCGATTCGTTCATGTGCTCTCCTTCGGGCCGGCCTTCGCTCGCCGTGCTCATACACCCTCCGCGCGCGACACCTTGCGCAACCTCAAGATGAGACAACCGTCCCTCAATTCGCGCGCGTGCCCGTCTCGATCGGCGCGTCGTGCAAGCGAATGCGCCGCTCGAAAGATCCGTAGGGAATCTCCAGCCGCCGCAGCGCGCTTGCGACGGGCGCGAACGGCAGGCTTCTTTCGGCGCGCACCACGAGCTCGCCTGCTTCAGTCGTCACCTCGATGCGGTGCGCCGGCACGCCGGGAAGCGCGACGAGGACGACGATCTCGCGCTCGTCCTCGAAGACGTCGACCGGCGGTTCCCACGTCGCACGCGTCCGCCCGGTGGCGGCGAGGCGGAAGAACTGCCGATGCATCCGTTCCGCCTCCTCGATCACCTCGCAGGCCTGCGCCCACATCCAATCCGTCGGATAAGCGTGATGACATTGGTGCTCCTGTCTCAAGCGTTGGCCCTGATCCACTGGAGGAGTCCGGGCAGGTCCATCGCGCCCGATTGCCGCGCAACCTCGCGGCCGTTGCGGAACGCGATCAGCGTCGGAATGCTGCGGATGCCGAAGCGGCGCGGCAAGCGTCGGCTCGCGCTTCGGTGTCGACTTTCGCGAGCCGGGCCTGCGACGCAAGCTCGCGCTGCGGCCTGCTCGTAGGCGGGCGACCATCATCCGGCACGGCCCGCACCACGGCGCCCAGAAATCCACGACCACCGGCAGATCGTTGCTCGCGATATGGCGGTCGAAATTCGACAGCTGCGAGGTCGATCGGATGGGTCAGACAGCAGGGGCTCTTTGCAGCTGCCGCAATTGGCGCCCGGGCCGAGGCGCTCGCGCAGCACGCGGTTGACGGTGTGGCAGGCGGGACAGACGACACGCACGTGCTCGCTCACGAGGACACCTCCCCATTGGCGCTCGTGGCGCGTTTGACCGCGATTTTCGATAATGATCCATTTCTGCGATATGGAGGCGAAGTTTGGCGGTTAAAGCGTCCGCGTCGTCGGTGCCGCGGCGAACATATCGCCGGAGCTCCGCCACGGCCTGGCTGAGAGCCCTCGGCCGGTAGTGTCGCGATTCGCCCGGGGCATGGACTGACGAATTGTCCGGACGCGCCGTCACGCGCGCGATAATGGACGCTTTTCCGCGAATTTCAATCAGGACACCACGAGGATCGCCATGAACGCGCGAGCAGTACGAGAAAGTCAAATCGTCCACGGGCTTCATCGCCGCGCTCGACCAAAGCGGCGGCAGCACACCGAAGGCGCTGAGCCTGTACGGCATCAAGCCGGAAGCCTACTCGGGCGACCAACAGATGTTCGACCTGATGCACGCCATGCGTGCACGGATCGTCAACAGTCCGGCATTCAACGGTGATCGCGTGCTTGCCGCGATCCTGTTCGAGCAAACCATGGACCGCGAGATCAGCGGCCGTGGAACGGCCGACTACCTGTGGTCCGTCAAGCGGGTGGTGCCATTTGTGAAGGTTGACAAGGGTCTCGCCGACGAGGCGAACGGCGTCCAGCTGATGAAGGCGATGCCGGATCTCGACTCTCTGTTAGCGCGCGCCAAAACCAAGGGCATATTCGGCACCAAGATGCGCTCGGTCATCAATCGGGCCGACGCCAAGGGTATCGAGTCCGTCGTCGCTCAGCAGTTCACGATCGCCAAACAGATCCTTGCGGCGGGTCTGATGCCGATCGTCGAGCCCGAGGTGAACATCAAGGCGCCCGGACAAGGAAGGTGCGGAGCGCCTCCTCAAGGCGGCCATCCTCAAGCAGCTCGATACGCTCGGAGCGCAGCAGCAGGTGATGCTGAAGCTCACGATCCCATCCGTCGATGATTTCTACGACGATCTCGTCAAGCATCCGAAAGTGTTGCGCGTGGTGGCGCTCTCAGGCGGCTACTCTCGCGACGAGGCGAACAAGCGGCTCGCGCGCAACCATGGTGTGATCGCAAGCTTCTCGCGGGCGCTGACCGAAGGCCTCACCGCGCAGCAGAGTGACGCGGAGTTCAACAAGGCGCTGGACGCGTCGATCGGCAGCATCTGCACGAAGCATCGGCAACCTGAGCTCGGCCGGCAGCCGTTCGCGCAGACCCGCGCCGCGTGACCTCTACCTGTCGAAAGAAGTCACCGTCGCTTGAGGTTCAACCGAGGCGCATTAAGGAGTTCCGATGTCTTCCCTTCGCATCGTCGCGGCCGGCGCCGTCGCGGCCGCAGTCCTCGCCGGGCCGGCCAGGCGCGCAGAACCAGCTCAACGTCATCTGTCCGGTGCAGGCCGAGTGGTGCAACGCGGCCGCAGTGGCGTTCGAGAAGGAGACCGGCAGTCAAGGTCGCGATGACGCTCAAGGGATCGGGCGAGTCGTTTGCCCAGATCGCCGCCGAGAAAGGCTAATCCGAAGCTCGATGTCTGGTTCGGCGGCACCGGCGACCCGCACCTGCGAGGCCGCCGAGCAGGGTCTGCTCGAGGAATACAAGTCGCCGATGCTCGCCCAACTGCAGCCATGGGCGCAGAAGCAGGCCGAGCAATCGAAGTACCGCACCGTCGGCATGTACCTTGGCGCGCTTGGGCATCGGCTACAACACCGAGCTCCTCGCGAAGAAGAAGATCGCGGCCCCGGCGTGCTGGAAGGATCTCGTCAAGCCTGAATTCGCGGGCGAAGTGCAGATGGCGAATCCCAACGCCTCCGGCACCGCCTACACGGCGATCGCCACGCTCGGTGCAGGTGTTCGGCGAGGACGAGGCGTTCAGGTATCTCAAGGCGCTGCACAAGAACATCAACCAGTACCCGCGCTCGGGTGTCGCGCCGATCAAGGCGGCCGCGCGCGGCGAGACGCTCGCGAGCGTGTCGTTCATCCACGACGTCGTCACCGAGGCGCAGGCTGGCTTTCCCGTGAAGGGCGTGGCGCCCTGCGAAGGCACCGGCTACGAAATCGGCTCGCTGTCGATCGTCAAGGGCGCACGCAACCTCGAGCAGGCGAAGAAATTCGTCGACTGGGCGTTGACCGCGAAGGCGCAGGCACTGGGCGCCGAAGACGAAGCAGTTCCAGATCCCGTCCAACGTCGGCGCGTCCGATCTCGCCGCTGTCGCCGAAGCTCGCCGGACATCAAGCTCATCAACTACGATTTCGCCAAGTACGGCACGTCCGCCGAGCGCAAGCGCCTGCTCGAGCGCTGGGACAAGGAAGTCGGCTCCGTCGCCAAATAGCCCACGGAACGCGCGATAAGCGATAATCCTCGCCCGCCCGCTGACGCGGTCCGCTCGCCCATGGAGTTCCGCATGATTCGCCGCATGTTCCTGGTCGTCGCCGCCGCGACCGCCTGCTTCGCCGCTCTGCCCGCGCGCGGCGCAGCTCAACCTCTACTGCAGCTCGCCCAACACCGCGCTGGTGCCAGGGCATGGCCAACGGCTTCGAGAAGGCGACCGGCATCAAGGTCGCCGTCGTGCAGAAGGCGACCGGCGAAATGCTCGCGCAGGTCAAGGCGGAGCGGGCGAATCCCAAGGGCGACATCTGGTGGGCGGGCCCGGCCGACGCGTACCTGCAGGCCGCCGAGGACGGGCTGCTCGAGACCTATCGATCGCCGAACCTCAAGGACCTGCACGACTGGGCGCAGCGCATCACCGAGGTCTCGCAGAACCGGGTGTCCGGCGTCTACGGCGGCATTCTTTCGCTCGGCTACAACACCGAGCTGCAGGCGAAGAAGAAGCTGCCCGTCCCGAAGTGCTGGAAGGATCTGCTCGATCCCGCGTACAAGAACGAGGTGATGCTGGGCAACCCGAATTCCTCGGGCACCGCATACCTGATGCTGGCGTCGCTCGTGCAGGTGTTCGGCGAGGACGAGGCGTTCAAGTACATGAAGGCGCTGAACGCCAACGTGAGCTCCTACGCGCGCTCGGGCATCGGACCGATGACGGCGGTCAAGCAGGGCGAGATCTACGTCGGCAGCACGGTGCTCCACGGCGTGATCAACGAGATCGTCGCGGGCTTTCCGGTGAAGCCGGTGCTGCCCTGCGAAGGCGTGGGCTACGAGATCGGCTCGATGGCGATCATCAAGGGCGCGCGCAATCTCGACAACGCCGAAGCAGTTCGTCGACTGGGCGCTGACCGTCGACGCGCAGAAGATCGGCCTCGACGTCAAGGAGTACGCGATCCCGACCAACAAGAACGTGCCGCTGCCGCCGACGGTGCCGAACCTGACCGAGTTCAAGGTCATCAACTACGATTTCGCGAAGTACGGCTCGAGCGAGACGCGGAAGCGGCTCCTCGAGCGCTGGGAGAAGGAGATCGGCCAAGCGCCGCGATGACGCGATACGCGCCGCGCGGCAGCGCTTCTGGCTCGCCGTCGGCGCGGTCGGGTTCCTGTTCGTTCCCTGGTACGCGCTGCAGGACAGCGTGTTTCGCGCTGTCCTGGATGCCGCAATTTCACGACGAAGGAAGCAGCGCCGGCGCTGCTGCAGATCCTGCTGCACGGCAAGGGTTGGCTCGCGCCCGCTCGGCTGCGTGCTCGCGTCGCGGCGCGCCGTGCTCGCGTGTCGCAGCGATCGGCGCGCAGTGCGCGCGCCACGCGCTGATCGCGCTCGGCGCGACCGGCTTCGTCTATCTGTTCGTCCAAGGCTTCGCGATCGGCCCGACCGGCTGGTCGTTCGAGTCGCTCGCCGCGGCGTTGCCGGCGTTGCCGCGCGGGCAATACGGGATGGGGTTGGGCGCCGCGCTCGTCGCGACGTCGTTCGGCATGCTGTTCTCGCTGGGACTCGCCGGCCGCGGCTACTTCAAGGGCGATCCGTTCGTCGCCGCGCAGCGTGCGTCGGCGCTGGCGCTGCTGGTCGCGCTGCTTCACGTTCTTCCCGGTCGGTCCGGATCCTGATCTCCGGCGCTGCAGGATGGCGCCGGCGCGTTCTCGCTCGCCGCGCTGCCCGACGCGGCTCTTCACCGAGAAGATCTGGGGACTGGGCTGCATCGCCGGGCAACACGCGCTGCGGCGTCGCGTGGAACACGCTCGCGCTCGCGTTCCTGTGCGCGGCGGGCTGCACGGCGCTCGGCCTCGCGTTCGCGCTGATCGCCACGCGCACCGGTTTCAAGCACAAGCGGTGCTGCGCGTCCTGACGATCCTGCCGATCATCACGCCGCCGTTCGTGATCGGCCTCGGGCTCATCCTGCATCTTCGGCCGCTCGGGCCTCGTCAATCAGCTGCTCGAATACCTGTTCGGCTGGCAGCTCGGGCGCTGGATCTACGGCCTGCAGGGCGTGCTGCGTCGCGCAGGTTTTCGCGTTCACGCCGATCGCCTTCCTCGTGCTGATCGGCGTCGTCGAAGGCGTGTCGCCCAGCATGGAGGAAGCGGCGCAGACGCTGCGCGCCGATCGCTGGCGCGTGTTCGCCGACGTCTCGCTGCCGCTGATGCGGCCCGGCCTCGCCAACGCGTTCCTGATCAGCTTCATCGAGTCGATCGCCGACTTCGGCAACCCGATCCTGCTCGGCGGCAACTTCGGCGTGCTGTCGACCGAGATCTTCTTCTCGGTCGTCGGCGCGCAGCTCGACCAGGGGCGCGCGGCCACGCTCGGCATCCTGCTGCTCGCGCTTCGCGTTCGGCGCGTTCTTCCTGCAGCGCGCGGTGCTCGGCCGCAAGGTCTACACGTCGCTCGCCGGCAAGGGCGATGCCGGCTTGCCGACGCAGCTGCCGGACGGCGTGCGCCGCGTCTGCTACGGCGTCGCGCTGCCGTGGGCCGCGCTCACCGTCGTGATCTACGCCATGGCGCTCGCCGGCGGCTTCGTCGAGACCTGGGGCCGCGACTACACGCTGACGCTGCGCCACTACGCGAAGGCGTTCGGCATCGAATGGACCGGCGCACGGCATCTGCTGTGGACGGGCGCCGCGTGGAACTCGTTCTGGACGACGATCAAGCTCTCCGCGATCGCCGCGCCGGTCACCGCGGCGCTCGGCATCCTGACCGCCTACCTCCTGACCCGCCAGCAGTTCGTCGGCCAGGCACGCGTTCGAGTTCGGCACGATGCTGTCGTTCGCGATTCCCGGCACGGTGATCGGCGTCGCGTACATCCTCGCGTTCAACGTGCCGCCGATCGAGATCACCGGCACCGCGCTGATCCTCATCGTCTGCAACGTCTTCCGCAACATGCCGGTGGGCGTGCGCGCGGGCATGGCGGCGATGAGCCAGATCGACAAGAGCCTCGACGAGGCGTCGACGGTGCTGGGCGCGCGCGGCTTCACCACGCTGCGCACGCATCCTGCTGCCGCTGCTGAAGCCCGCCATCGTCGCGGCGCTCGTCTACAGCTTCGTGCGCGCGGTGACCACGCTGTCGGCGGTGATCTTCCTCGTCTCCGCGCGAATACGAGATGGGCGACGACGTACATCATCAACCGCGTGGTCAACGGCGACTACGGCGTCGCGATCGCGTACAGCTCCGGTGCTGATCGTGCTGATGCTGGCCGTGATCTGGGTCGATCCAATGGCTCGGTCGGCGAGCGCCGGCTCGGCCGCCGCGCGGCGGGTGTGCGCCACGCGCCGCATCGGCGAGCTCGGCGGCAGCGCCGCCTGACCGCAAGACCGGGACCTGCATGAAAGCCGCAGTCGATCGAGTTCCGGCGAGCGTGACCAAGCGCTACGGCGACGTCGTCGCCGTCAACGGCGTCTCGTTCACCATCGGCGCGGGAACGCTCGTCACGCTGCTCGGGCCCTCCGGCTGCGGCAAGACGACGATCCTGCGGATGCTGGCCGGCCTCGAGCTGCCGTCGTCGGGAACCATCCGGATCGGCGGCGAGGACGTCACCGCGCGCGCCGCCGCCGAGCGCGACGTCTCGATGGTGTTCCAGAGCTACGCGCTGTTCCCGCACATGAGCGTGCTCGAGAACGTCCGCTACGGACTCGTCGTTTCGGGAAGGCCAAGGCCGACGCGGACGAGCGGGCGCGCAGTGGCGCTCGCGACGGTGGGCCTCACCGGCCTCGACGCGCGGCTGCCCTCCGAGCTCTCCGGCGGCCAGCAGCAGCGCGTCGCCGTCGCGCGGGCGCTGGTGCTCGAGCCGTCGGTGCTGCTGTTCGACGAGCCGCTGTCGAACCTCGACGCGCGCCTGCGCCGCGCAGATGCGCGAGGAGATCCGCGATCTGCAGCAGCGCCTCAACCTGACCGGTCGTCTACGTGACGCACGATCAGTCGGAGGCGATGGCCGTCTCCGACCGCATCATCGTGATGAACAAGGCGGTCATCGCGCAGGAGGGCGCGCCGCGCGAGCTCTACGAGCAGCCGCGCGACGCGTTCGTCGCCGGGTTCATGGGCGATGCCAACCGCGTGCGCGGCGTGATCGTCCGCCGCGATGCGACGCCGCGCCGATGTCAGCTCTCGGCCCGGTGACGCTGTCGCTGCCGCACGGCGGCGCTGCCGACGGCGAATGCGAGGTCGCGATTCGTCCCGGAAGCCATCGAGCTCCGGCCCGACGGCGACGCGCCGCATCGCCGCCACGGTGAAGAAAGCGTCCTATCTCGGCCAACTGATGGAATACACGCTCGACACGCCGATCGGCGCCCTGTTCGTCGATCTCGACCGCCGTCGACCGGCCGCTCGCCGTCGGCGCGTCCGTCGGCGTCGCGCTGGCGAACCACGGCGTGGTCGTCATCCCCAATGCAGCCCGCGGATCGAGATCGGAGTCAGTAGTCGGTCAACATCTCGTGGATGTCCGCAGCGATGAGACTACGATTCCACGCTCTTGCTCCTCCTCGCGGGACTCGCGGCCACCACCATGGCACAACCTGAATCCCCGCCGTCTCGCCATCGCTCGAGAGTGCGCGAATCCGCCGAACGCGTGCTCGTCGCGTTGCCGCAAGGCCAGCGCGCCAAAGCCGTGCGTCCGTTCGACGACAGCGACCGGATCAGACTGGCATTACACACCGAGGAGCCGCAACGGCATCTCGTTGAAGGAGCTCGATGCGCGCGGCCGCGATGCCGCGCATGCGCTGCTGAAGACCGCCCTGTCGGCGGTGGGCTATCGCAAGGTCGTGAACATCATCGAGCTCGAGCTCGTGCTGCGCAGATGGAGACGTTCGGCCTCATGCGGGATCCCGAGCGCTACCACATCACGTTCTACGGCACGCCGAGCCGGACCGAGCGCTGGGGATGGCGCTTCGAAGGCCATCACCTGTCGCTCAACTTCACGCTCGCCGGCGACCGGCTGAGTCGTCGACACGCCGAGCTTCTTCGGCGCCAACCCGGCGACGGTGCCGAAGCGGGCCGAAGAAGGGCTTCCGCGCGCTGGGCGAGGAGCATGACGCGGGATGGCGAGTGCTGGACTCGCTGTCCGAGGCGCAACGCCGCGAGGCGGTGATCTCCACGCGCACCTACGGCGACATCGTGACGTCGAACCGGGCCAAGGTCGATCCGCTCTGAAGCAGCTCGGCATTCCCGGCGCGAAGCTCGACGAAGGGCAGCGCGCGCTGCTACTGGAAGATCGTCGAGCTCTACGCGTCGAATTTCGAGCCCGGACTCGCGGAGGCGCGCCTCGCCCGCGCGCGGCAAGGGCAGGCTCGAGAGCCTGCGCTTCGGCTGGGCGGGATCGACCACGCGCGGCGCGCCATCACATACTATCGCGTGCAGGGGCCGCGCTTCCTGATCGAATACGACGCCTCGCAGGATGGCGGCAATCACATCCACACCGTGTGGCGCGACTTCACGGGCGACTTCGGGCGCGAGGCTCCCGCCAAAGGGCGCGTTCGGCCGCGACCTGCTGCACGACTCACTACGCGTCCGCGCGCCGGAACGACACCGACACCCCGGCACGCGCAGCCGTCGCGCCGCCGGTCCCGGACCGCTCCGGACTGGGAGCCGGTCCACGCTATGGGCGCAAACAGGCGCCTAGACGGCACCGGCACGGGACTCGCGCCCTGCGCGAGGCAGACCGTGAGCGGGCGGTCGCGACCGCGGATGTTCACCTCTCGTGTCGACGCCGGATCGGGCGGCAGGCCGGCGTCGCGGCAGACCTCCTCGGCAATGACGGCCTCGCACGCGAACTCCTTCGGTCATGTCCTGCAATCGCGCCGCGACGTTGACCGGGTCGCCGAGCGCCGTGAACACGACATGCGTCCTCGATAGCCGATGTCTCCGACGATCACGTCGCCGCCGTTGACCGCCGATGCCGTAGCGTATCGGCTCCTTCCGATCCTGGGCGAGGTCGCGGTTCAGCTGCGTCAACGTTGGCGGCGATCCTGCGCCAGCGCGTCAATCGCCTGCCGGCTCGCGGCAGCGGGCGTCGCGTCGAGGCCGAACAGCGCGAGGATGCCGTCGCCGACGAACTGGTTGGGCTGCCCGCCCGCCTGCTCGATCCCGCTCGACACCGCCGTGACGAAGCGATTGATGATGAACATCGTGTCGAACGGCAGGCGCTTCTCGGCCATCCGCGTCGACCCGCGCATGTCGATGAACATGCTGACGACGTGGCGTTCCTCGCCCGCGCGAGCTGCGCCGAGCGACGCATCGTCGCCGCGTTGATCTTCGGCGGAAACACGAGGAAGAACGCGATGTCGTGCTCCGGGCGCAACTGGCAGGCCAGGCGGACGGCAGGGGTCGGCGCTTGCGCCACGCGGTCGAGCACGAAGCTCTCTGCGCTTCGACGGCGGCGGCAACGCCTTCGGATCGCCGACGACTCGTATGCGGCAGGTGGAGCACCGCGCCTTGCCGCCGCACACGCTCGCGTGCGGGATGCCATTCCTCAAGCTCGCCTCGAGGACACTCAGGCCCTTCGGCACGCTGACCTTCACGCCGTTCGGATACGAGAGCGCGATCATGCCGCCGCGCCGCTCGGCGAGCGCGCGAGCGCCGCGCGCCGCGAGGATCAATCCCAGGACGGCAGGTAGGCGATCAGAGAACCAGAAGATGATCTCGTCGAGCAAGCGCGCGCTGCGGCGCCGTCGGCAAGGCGTTGCGGCGCAAGGTTGACCGCTCTCCACTCCGGGCGATGCTTCGCGAGCGCGACGACTTCGCGCCCGCCCTGGATCATCCCGAGCAGCGCCAGCGTCGGCAGCAGCGTGGCCGCGACCAGCAGGTAGGGCGCGGCGCGCGTGAAGAAGCGCTTCAGCCGCAGCCAGTAGTAGAGGCCGATGCAGCCGTGCACCCAGGCGACGAGCAGCAGCGTGAACTGCACCCATTCCATGTAGGGGCGGCTGATCCAGTTGGCATTGAACACCTGGGCGTAGTAGACCGTCGCGCCCGAACAGCGGCGCCTGCAGACGCGCGCCGACGAAGTGCGTACACGAGCAGGAAGGGAATCGACAGTCCGAGCACGAGCTGCGTCCATTCCGGCAGCCGGTAACGGAACTGCCGGCGCTCGTACAGCGCCCACAGGCCGAGCGACCAGTGGGTGATGCCCGCCGTATAGAAGACGGCCGCCACGACCGGGTGCCGCCAGAACGCCATGTGCACGTCGAGCCAATCCGTCATCACGGCGTAGGAGACGTTGCCGAGCGCGTGGTTCGCGAAGTGCGACAGCAGATAGGGAGAACAGGATCAGCCCGCAGGTGATGCGGACCTGTCGGATCCCGATGCCCCAGATGAGTCCGGGCGCTGACGCACCCGTGACTGTCGCCGGTCGCTGCCTCTCGGATGTCGGCGTCAATGGCGGTTTTCACGGCATCGCTATTGTTGCACATGTGCGATAGCCGCACAGAGTGAGCCCAGGCCTCTCGACTTATCCTGCAAGCAGTGCGACGCGCCCGTGCCGACGCAGGGCGGTCACCGCATCCTGAAATCGAACGAGTCCCGGACCCACCGTGACCCGTGCGCCAGCAAACACAGCAGCAACTCTCCGCGGACCCGTCCCAGCCGGCGGTTGTCGTCAGCGGCGATGGCGATCGCCTCGCGCTGGCGGGCGCCCTTGACATCAATCACGCTCGCCGACGCCAGGAAATCCCTGAAGCAATGGTCGAAGCGCGGACCGTCGCGCTCGCTCGATGTCGCCAAGCTCGACCGCCTCGATACGCCGGGTGCGCTGTTCCTGTGCGGTCTGCGTCGACAAGGGCGTGGAGCTCACCGGCGTCCGCGCCGAACACCAGGCGCTGCTCGATCTCATCTGCGGCCTCGATCTCAAGCCGCTGCCGAAAGTCGAATCCGTTCCGCGCTGGCGCCAGCTCGTCATCCAGATCGGCAAGGGCGCGCACGATGCCCGGCACGACGCGCTCGACATCATCACCTTTGTCGGCCGTGCGGCGAGCTGGACCGTCAACGCCCTGATTCACCCGGATTGCCTGCGCCCGGCGTCGATCTCGCGGCATATCGCGGAAACCGGCATTCATGCGCTGCCCATCATCGGCCTGATGGCCGTCATGATCGCGGTCGTCATCGGCTACCAGGGCGTGGCCCAGCTGCGCCCCTATGGCGGCGAGGACTTCACCATCAACCTGGTGGCGGTGTCGGTGTTGCGCGAAATGGGCGTGCTGATCACGGCCATCATGGTGGCCGGCCGCTCGGGCTCCGCCTTCACCGCCGAAATCGGCGTCATGAAGACGCGGGAGGAAGTCGACGCGCTCAAGGTGATGGGCATCGAGCCCATGCAGGTGCTGGTGGTGCCGCGGGTGATCGCTCTGGTCATCACCCTGCCGCTGCTCACGTTCTTCGCCGACATCATGGGCCTGATCGGCGGCGCCGCGATTTCCCAATCGCTGCTCGATGTATCGCCGACGCAATACCTGACGCGCTTGCCGCACGTCGTCGACGGCAGCGATCTCTTCGTCGGCCTGTTCAAGGCGCCGATCTTCGCCTTCTTCATTGCCGTCATCGGCTGCATGCACGGGCTGCGGGTGAGCGGCTCGGCGGAGAGCGTCGGCCGGGAGACCACCCGCGCCGTGGTGAAAGCGATTTTCCTGGTCATCGTGCTCGACGCGTTCTTCTCCATCCTGTTCGAGAAGCTCGGCGTATGAGCACCCGGGCCACGGCGCATGCCGAGCCGATCCTTTCCGCGCGGGGCATCGTCAACCGGTTCGGCAAGCAGGTGGTGCACGACAAGCTCAGCCTCGACATCGTGCCCGGCGAAATCATCGGCATCGCCGGCGGCTCGGGATCCGGCAAGTCGGTGCTGCTCAAGACGCTCATCGGCCTGCACCAGCCGGATGCCGGCGAAGTGCTCCTCAACGGCAAGGCGGTTCGAATCCATCGGCGCGGCGGAAAAGGCCTCTCTGATCGGCGTGCTGTTTCAGCAGGGCGCGTTGTTTTCCTCGCTGTCGGTGGCGCAGAACATCATGCTGCCGATGCGCGAACATACGGCACTGCCGGCCGAGGAGCAGGAACAGATCGCGGCGATGAAGCTGGCGCTTGCCGGCTTGCCGGCCGACAGCGGCATCAAGTTTCCCTCCGCGCTTTCCGGCGGCATGGTGAAGCGCGCCGCGTTCGCGCGGGCGCTCGCGCTCGACCCGAAGATTCTGTTTCTCGACGAGCCCACCTCCGACCTCGACCCGATCGCCGCGAGCGGCATCGACGCGCTGATCCGGCAGCTCAACGACAGCCTCGGCATTACCGTCGTCATCGTCACGCACGATCTCACGACGCTGTTTACCGTCTGCGGCCGCATCGCCGTGCTGGTCGACCAGAAAGTGACCGTCGACACGGCGGACAAGCTGATGAAGTCCGACCATCCGTGGATTCACGAATTCTTTCACGGGCCGCGGGCGGAAGGCGCAATGAAAGCAAGGAAGGCAAGCCATGGAAACTGACAAGCACTATTTCTTCGAGGGGCTGTTCATCATCGGTCTCTCGCGTTGCCGCGGCATTGTTTGCCGTGTGGCTGGGCAGCCCGGCCGCCATGACGACGTGCGTCTACCGCATCCATTTCCCCGACTCGGTAAGCGGGCTCGCGGTCGGCGATCCGGTGAAATTCCGCGGCGTCGATGTCGGCACGGTCAAGTCGATGACGCATCGATCCGGACAATCCGCGCCTGGTGCTGGTGGAAGTGAGGTTGCGCAAGGAAACGCCGGTCAAGACCGACACGCGGGCGCAGCCTCGCGATGAAGGGCATCACCGGCGTCGTCTTCATCGAGCTGAACGGCGGAGACCCGGCGGCGCAGACCCTGCTCGCGGCCACGCCGCGGACAAGATTCCCGAGATTCCTTCGGAAAAGACCGGCCTCAAGGCCATGCTCGACGAGCTGCCGAAGCTGGTCGCGAAATTCGCGGCCATCGAGGACCAGGTCAAGAAAGTCGTGACGAGCGTCGGCGGGTTGACCGAGAAGGTCAAGGAGAACCCGTCGCTGCTGCTAAGACGCCCCGAGAAGAGCAGCAGCGCCGGGCAGAGAAGGTAACCGCGAGTCTACGCAGAGCCGGCGTCGTGCGCGCTCAGGTCTTTTCGCCGCCGACTTCCGGGCGGTCTTCTTCGCGGGCTTCCGGGCGACCTTCTTCGCCGTCTTCTTCGCCGCCGGCTTGCCGGTCATCTTCCGGGTAGCCGCTTTCACCGCTTCTTTTCAGCGCCGGCTGTCGGATTCGCAACCTGCTTCACGGCTCGTTTCGCGGTCCTCTTCACCGCGGCGACCGCGCCCTTCACCGCAGCTCTTGACGGACTTGACGGTATCGCTCGCCGCCTTCCGCACTTTCTTCTCGATGGAGCTCTGCGCGGCCCCCTTCTCGGCTTTCGACTTGTGGCGCAGGTCTGGCGGAGTGAGCGCGCTTGTAGGTTTGGATGTCCTTGAACTGACCGCTCTCGTCACGGACGGCGTAGAGCTTGGTGCCGGATCGGCTTCTCATCGTAGTGCGCGTGGCCATGAATCCTCCTGTCTGAATGCCTGGTGCGGCGCGGGATTGCGCGGTACATCGCCCATTATTCACATCGTAGCGCGGGTCGGCAACAAGCGGCATGTCAGCGACCGTCCGGACGTTTTGGCCAGTCATCGTCGTCTTCGAGGATGCGTATGACGCGGGTGCGCTTGCCGCCGGCGTACTGTTCCATTTGTACGAGCACCGGTAGCGCTCGGCCAGAGCAGCGCGCGCGGTTTCCTCCGACTCGAAGGTCAGCACGCGGCCGTCACGTCGGCCCGCACATCGCTCCAGATGCCCTTGCCATTTTCGACTTCAATCTTGAACATGAGAAGACTCCTCCGGACTCGCATGAGCACGGACTGAGCG
>ERZ1370068.2252-contig-1409_pt1 | contig 15229 bp, 27 predicted proteins | sample MGYA00561227_ERZ1370068 | MGnify/ENA primary metagenome ERZ1370068 (study PRJEB38410, sample SAMEA6850437) | metagenome | study: Metagenomic assessment of the ecological functions of the soil: analysis of the soil microbiota associated with the...
ATTGAATCGGATTGTATTCATCCGTCATACAACCGACGTCTTCCTGATATCTTTGTTCAATCGCTGGTAGTGGAACCCACGCCGAGGTCGATTGAAGAAATTTGCAGATTAAATCCGGTTCGGGTCCTCGCCGTTTTTAACGGAGGCGTCCGTGAACAAGCTTGCGTCCGTCATTTCGTGTTTGGTCATTTTTCTGCTGATGTCGCAGCCCAGTTACGCGGCTGATCTGGAAGGGCTCGTATCGTCTCTCAAGGACGGTGGCTACGTCCTCGTGTTTCGACACGGCGCCACCGACGACAGCCAGAAGGATGTCTACCCCTTCAAATTCGACGACATGAGCCGCGCAGCGGCAACTGAGCGAAAAAGGCCGCGACATGGCGCGGGAGATTGGGGCTGCGCTCAAGAAATTGGGTGTGCCGATCGGCGAAGTCTATGCAAGCCAGCTCAATCGGGCCGTCGAGACCGGCAAGCTGCTTGGCGGCAAGGACGTCTCTCCAGTGGACGCATTGACCGACAGCGGCGCGGGCAGTTCGTCCGCGATGGCCAACCCGGACGGCAAGAATGCCAAGGCCGGACGTGCGTTGCGCGATCTGGTGAACGCGCCTCCCAAGGCCGGCCTCAATAATCTGGCGGTGACGCACAAGACCAACGTCGCCGACGCCTTCGGCAAGGAATTTGCCGATATCCGCGAAGGCGAGGCGCTCGTCTACAAGACCAGCGACTCGGGCCCGGCCGTCCTGGTCGCGCGCGTGCAGGCCGAGCGAATGGATCGCACTGGCGGGCAGCTAGATTTGGTTTTGCCACGGAAGGAACTTCGACCCGCCCACAGGTTTGTAGTTCCGGTGGAAGAGGGTGTTGCGGAGACGGGCCGCATGAAATTTCTCAGAGCCGCCGGCGCGCTGATCGCCTCAGCCGCTGTTTTCGCCGGAAGTGCGACGGCCCGTGATGATGGCCGCTACGCCAACTCCCCACTCAAGCCCTGGTTCGACAGCCTCAGAAGCGCGAAGGGGCTATGCTGCTCGGACGCCGATGGCTCCGGTCGTTTCCGACGTCGATTGGGACTCGAAGGACGGTCATTATCGCGTCCGGCTCGAAGGCCAGTGGATCGACGTGCCCGACGATGCCGTCATCACCGTGCCAAATCGCGCCGGCCGGACCATGGTCTGGCCTGTAAAAGGGGCAACCGGGATTTCGATCCGCTGCTTCCTGCCCGGCAGTATGATCTAGCGACGGTTTTATCTCGATCTTGAGCAGCGGAATCAGGCCGCCGTCGCGGAGGATTTGCGGCCGGACGCGCCGACACACGGCGTAACCATACGTCACTGGACAGCGTTGATACGTCGCGCTAACCACCCGAAAACGCGCGATATTCGCGTCCAATCGATGGGCTGGGCTGCTTGATGGGTACGATCGATCCAACCGCGCGGGTTGAGGATGGCGCTGTGATCGGCGAGGGGACAACGATCGGTCCCTACTGCATCATCGGGCCCAACGTCGTTATCGGCGCCAACTGCAATCTGATCGCGCATGTGCACGTTACCGCGCAGACCACGATCGGCGCCGGCTGCACGATCTATCCCGTTCGTCTCGCTCGGTACCCCGCCGCAATCGCTGAGCTTACACGCGGCGAACTGACCCGGCTCGAGATCGGCGCGGGCTGCACCATCCGCGAATCCGTCGACCATGAACGCCGGCACGGTTGCCGGCGGCGGCGTGACGCGGGTCGGCGAGCGCGGCTACTTCATGAACTGCAGCCATGTCGGGCATGATTGCCAGGTCGGCAATGACGCGATCTTTGCAACCTCGGCCACGCTCGGCGGTCACTGCGAGATCGGCGATTTCGTCTTCATCGGCGGGCTGTCGGCGGTGCACCAGTTCACGCGGATCGGACCGCAGGTGATGGTCGGCGGCGTCTGCGGCGTGCGCGGCGACATCATTCCATTCGGCCTCGCCAACGGTCAGTATGCGAGCCTCGAAGGGTTGAACATCATCGGCATGAAGCGCCGCAAGTTCACCAAGGAGCGGCTGGCGACGGTGCGCGCGTTCTACCAAAAGCTGTTTCACGGTCCCGGCATCTTTGCCGAGCGGCTGAATGCGGTGCAGCCGCTCGCCGGCAGAGGATCCGGCGATCGCCGAAATCCTCGCCTTCATCGCGCAAGGCAAGCATCGCGCGCTCTGCCTGCCCGCCGACGACGGCAACAAGCATTGATGACGGGATCGCCGCAGCCATGAATTCAGCGGCTTCTGACATTTCATCGCCCGTCGGCGTCATCGCAGGCGGCGGCGCCATGCCGTTCGCGGTGGCGGAGTCGCTTAGCCAGCGCGGGATCGCGCCGGTGCTGTTCGCGCTCCGCGGCGCCTGCGATCCGGTGCGCGTCGAGCGCTTCCGCCATCACTGGATCTCGGTCGGGCAACTCGGCCGCGCCACAAAACTGTTCCGCAGCGAAGGCTGCCGCGACCTGATCTTCATCGGCACGCTGCTGCGCCCGGCGCTGTCGGAAATCCGGCTGGACTGGGGAACGATCCGCGTCCTCGGCCGCGTCTGGGCGGCGTTTCGCGGCGGCGACGATCATCTGCTGTCGGGGATCGGCCGCATCCTCGAACAGGACGGCTTTCGGATGGTCGGCATCAGGGATGTCGCCCCCGATATTCTGATGCCGGAGGGAAGCATTGCCCGCGCCACGCCCGATCCGGCTGCCGCCGCCGATATCGCCAAGGGGCGGGAGGTGCTCGGCGCGCTTAGGCCCGTTCGACATCGGCCAGGCCGTGGTCGTGATCGACGGGCATGTGGTGGCGGTCGAGGACATCGAGGGCACCGACGGGCTGTTGGCGCGCGTGGCGCGGCTGCGCGAGGCGGGCGCATTCGCGCCAAATCCGGCCGCGGCGTGCTGGTGAAGGCGCCCAAGAGCGGCCAGGATTTGCGCTTCGACCTGCCGGCCGTGGGCGCTAAAACCATCGAAGGCGCAGCCAGGGCCGGGCTCGCCGGCATCGCCGTGATCGCCGGCCATACGATTGCAGCCGACTCGCAAGCCATGATCGAAGCCGCCGATCGCGCCGGCCTGTTCATTCAGGGCTTGCCGGCGTGACGCCGTCTCGCGCCACCGCCGGGATGGAGCGGAGGATATTTCTGATCGCGACGGAAGAGATCCGGCGATCGCCTCGGCGCCAATTTGATGAAGGTGCTGCGCCAGCGCCTTGGCGACGCGGTGCGGTTCGAAGGCATCGGCGGCCGCGCGATGGCGCGCGAAGGCCTGAGTCGCTGTTTCCGATCGAGGAGCTCTCGATCATCGGGCTTGCCGCCGTCGTCAGGACCTGCCGAAGATCCTCGGGCTGATCAAGGAAACCGCGATCGCGGTGACGGAAGCGGCGCCGGATATTCTCGTCATCATCGACAGCCCGGACTTCACCCACCGCGTCGCCAAGCGCGTGCGCGCCAAGGCTCCCAGGATCCCGATCGTCGACTATGTGTCGCCCTCGGTCTGGGCGTGGCGGCCGGGCCGGGCGCGCGCGATGCTGAAGTATGTCGATCACGTGCTGGCGCTGCTGCCGTTCGAGCCCGAGGCCTATCGCAGGCCTGCGCGGGCCGCCCTGCAGCTATGTCGGCCATCCCCTGACCGAGCAGATCGGCCAGCGCTGCGCCCGAACGCCGACGAGAAGCCGCGCGGCGGGCGGAATCGCCGCCGGTGCTGCTGGTGCTGCCGGGAAGCCGGCGCAGCGAAATCCGCCACCACATGGCGGTGTTCGGCCAGGCGGTGGCGCGGCTGCAGGAGCGAGGGCGTGGCGTTCGAACTGGTGCTGCCGACCATGCCGCATCTGCAGGAAGCGGTCGTGGACGCGGTGAAGACCTGGCCGGTGCAGCCCCAGGTCGTGATCGGCGAGCAGGAGAAGCGGGCGACGTTCCGGATCGCGCACGCGGCGCTGGCCAAATCCGGCACGGTGACGCTCGAACTGGCGCTGGCCGGTGTGCCGATGGTGACGGCCTACCGGACCGGCACCGTGGAGGCCTGGATCCTGCGCCGCGCGATCAAGGTGAACTCGGTGATATTGGCCAATCTCGTGATCGGCGAGAACGTCATTCCCGAATTCCTGCAGGAAGACTGCACGCCGGAAAAGCTCGCAGCCGCGCTGCGCGAAGTGCTCGGCGACACCGAGCTGCGGAGGACGCAGCTCGAAGCCTTCGCGCAAGATCGACGGGATCCTGTCGACCGGCAACCAGCCGCCCAGCGCGCGTGCCGCCGATATCGTTCTGGCGACGATGTGGCAGGCGCGGCGCGGGTAGGGAGAAGGATGGGTGGAGCCGCAGGGTGCGGCAAGCAGCGTGCCCACCATCTCTCGCCACGCGTACTGTGAAATGGTGGGCACGCTGCGCATTGCCCAGCCTACGCAGGCTGCTTTCAGACATTGAGCTTGTTACTTGCCGAACGGAGGATATCTCCGAGCGCAGTTGTCGATGATGCCATCATGAACGGCTCGCGTGTCGCGATACTGCGGAGCCATATTGGCGCGTGTCGTAGCCACGCAGTTCTTGTACTGCGGATTCATCCGATTCAAAGTCAAGACTTCCAGCTGCCGCCTGCTGAGCTGAGCTGACCAGCGAGCCGCTTCCGATGATAGTTGCGAAAGCGAAGAGAGCGACGCGTGAGGTTCTCATGTCCGTTATTCCGGTCCGTGTGGCTGCACTATGCAGCTCAGTAGAAAGAGAATGACCGGGGCGTACGGATATGCACGTGATAGGCGTCACGCGGCGAGTAAGTTTGGAATTACGGAGTCGTGCATTTAATTCGATTCACAGTTTGGGCCACGCTTCCGCACAGGCAGTTTCCAGCAAGCATGGTTGCCTCCCGCTCAAAGCAAAAATCCCGCCCAGGATATCATCCTCGGGCGGGATCTTTGAACGCTTGAAAGTCGCGGCGCTTACTTCCGCTTGTCCATCGCGACATAATCGCGGCGGGCGACGCCGGTGTAGAGCTGGCGCGGGCGGCCGATCTTCTGCTGCGGGTCCTCGATCATCTCGCTCCACTGGCTGATCCAGCCGACGGTGCGGGCGACCGCGAACAGCACGGTGAACATCGAGGTCGGGAAGCCCATCGCCTTCAGCGTGATGCCCGAATAGAAGTCGACGTTCGGATAGAGCTTGCGGTCGATGAAGTACTGGTCGCTCAGCGCGATCTTTTCCAGTTCCAGCGCCACCTTCAGCATCGGATCGTCGCCATGGCCGGTCTCGGCCAGCACCGCGTGACACATCTTCTGCATGATCTTGGCGCGCGGATCGTAGTTCTTGTAGACGCGGTGGCCAAAGCCCATCAGGCGGACTTCTGCTGTTCTTGTCCTTCACCTTGGCGATGAATTCCGGGATCTTGTCGACCGAGCCGATGTCGGCGAGCATCGCGAGCGCGGCTTCGTTGGCGCCGCCATGCGCCGGGCCCCACAGGCAGGCGATGCCGGCGGCGATACAGGCGAACGGGTTGGCGCCGGAGGAGCCGGCGATACGCACCGTCGAGGTCGAGGCGTTCTGCTCGTGGTCGGCGTGCAGGATGAAGATCTTGTCGAGCGCGTCAGCCAGCACCGGATTGATCTTGTAGTCCTCGCAGGGCACCGCGAAGCACATGTGCAGGAAGTTCTCGGCAAAGGAGAGCGAGTTCTTCGGATACATGAAGGGCTGGCCGATGGTGTATTTGAAGGCCATCGCGGCCAGCGTCGGGACCTTCGCGATCATGCGCATCGAGGCGATCATGCGCTGCTGCGGATCGTTGATGTCGGTGCGAGTCGTGATAGAACGCGGCCAGCGCGCCGACGGCGGCGACCATGATCGCCATCGGATGGGCGTCGCGGCGAAAACCCTGGAAGAAGCGGGCCATCTGCTCGTGAACCATGGTGTGATGGATCACGCGGCTGTCGAAATCCTGCTTCTGCGCCGGGGTCGGAAGCTCCCCGTAGAGCAGCAGGTAGCAGGTTTCGAGGAAGTCGCCCTTTTCGGCGAGCTGCTCGATCGGGTAGCCGCGGTATTCCAGAACGCCGGCATCGCCGTCGATATAGGTGATCTTCGACTGGCAGCTGCCGGTCGGAGGTGAAGCCGGGGTCGTAGGTGAACATCCCGGCCTGGGCGTAGAGCTTGGCGATGTCGATGACATCGGGCCCCACCGTGCCGCTGAGGATCGGGAAATCGTAGGTCTTGTTACCTACCGTGAGCGTTGCAGTTTTGTTGCTGGATTTTGCGTCCATCGTGAAGTCCCCGATGAAATCGTTGCGAAAACCGCGCCGACCCTGGTGCCATTTTCGCGGCAGAAGCAAGGGAGGCCGGATTGTCTAGAAGGCGGCGTCAAATGGCGTAGCTTATTGCCCTGTGCACTGCAAGATGGCCGCAGCCGCATATGGTAGGGGCTCAACTGGCCGCCTGATCGGCCAGCCGGGCCAGGCATTCCTCCCGCCCCAGCACCGCCAAAACATCGAAGATACCCGGCGAAGTCGTGCGTCCGGTCAGCGCCACCCGGAGCGGCTGGGCGACGGCGCCGAGCTTGAGGTTGTTCTGCTCTGCGAAATTCCGCATGGCGGCTTCGGTGGTCTCGGCGCGCCAGTCGGTGACCGCCTCGAGCGCGGTGCGGAGCTTGGCCGATCAGCGCGCGGGTTTCCGGCGTCAGCAGCGGCGGCGCCTTCGGCTCGATCTCGAGCGGACGGTCGGCAAAGATGAAGTAGGCGCCCGAGATCAGCTCGATCAGCGTCTTGGCGCGCTCCTTCAGGCTCGGCATCGCCCGCAGCAATTGGCGCGCGTGTGGTGTCGTTGAGCTTGGCCTTCAGCTCGGCGCCGTCGGGGACGTAATCCAGCACGCTCTCGAACTGGGTCACGAGCGCATTGATCGTCGGCGTGGCGGATGTAGTGGCCGTTGAGGTTTTCCAGCTTGGCGAAATCGAACCGCGCCGCCGAGCGTCCGATCGCGGGCAGATCGAACGCGTCGATCATTTCCTGGGTCGAGAAGATTTCCTGGTCGCCATGGCTCCAGCCGAGCCGGACCAGATAATTGCGCAGCGCCGCCGGCAGATAGCCCATGGCGCGGTAGGCCTCGACGCCGAGCGCGCCGTGGCGCTTCGACAGCTTTGCGCCGTCCGGTCCGTGGATCAGCGGGATATGGGACATGTTCGGGATGTCCCAGCCGAGCGCGTCGTAGATCTGCTTCTGGCGCGCGGCGTTGATCAGATGGTCGTCGCCGCGGATGACGTGGGTGACGCCCATGTCGTGGTCGTCGACCACCACCGCCAGCATGTAGGTCGGGTTGCCGTCGCCGCGCAGCAGCACGAGATCGTCGAGGTTCTCGTTCTGCCAGACCACGCGGCCCTGAACCTGGTCCTCGATCACGGTCTCGCCGGTCTGCGGCGCCTTGAGGCGGATGGTCGGCTTCATGCCGGCAGGCGCCTCGGCCGGGTCGCGGTCGCGCCACAGGCCGTCATAGAGGCGGGTGCGGCCCTCGGCGCGCGCCTTCTCGCGCATCGCCGTCAGTTCCTCCGCGCGTGGCGTAGCAGCGATAGGCCTTGCCGCTGGCGAGCAGTTGCTCGGCGACCTCGCGGTGGCGGGCGGCGCGGCTGAACTGGTAGATGACGTCGCCGTCCCAATCGAGCTCCAGCCATTTCAGCCCGTCGAGGATGGCGGCAATGGCCGGCTCGGTCGAGCGCTCGCGGTCGGTGTCCTCGATCCGCAGCAGCATCTTGCCGCCGCGTCTTCTTGGCGTAGAGCCAGTTGAACAGCGCGGTGCGGGCGCCTCCGATGTGGAGGAAGCCGGTGGGCGAGGGGCAAAGCGTGTGACGACGGAGAGTGTGTTCATTGACCGCGCGGGATAAGGAAGGTGGTTGATGGGCGACCGTGTATCATAGGGCCGGGAGATTGTGCCAATGCTAATCCAGGTCGTTCATAGCCATCCGCTGACGGACAGCTATAACCACGCCTTGTTCCGGATCATCGTCGAATCAGCTGCAGGACCGGCATCAGGTCGTCGCGACCGATCTTTACCGGGAGCGCTTTTCGCCTGTCATGACCGAGGCGGAGCGCCGAAGCTATTCTCAGCCGCGCCTACGCCGAGGAGGAGGTGGCGCGATCTGGTTCGGCAATTGCGGCAGGCCGACGGCATCATTTTCTGCTTTCCGCACTGGTGGTTCTCGATGCCGGCCATGCTGAAGGGCTATTTCGACCGGGTCTGGGCGCCGGGAACGGCCTTTGCGCATGATTTTGGATGGCGGACGCATCAGCCCCTGCTAACCAACATCAAGCTTTTCGGCGTGGTGACGACCTATGGCTCGCCCTGGTGGCTCACCCGCATCGTGATGCAAGACCTCGACCGCAAGGTGCTGTTCCGCGCCTTGAAGCCGATGTGCGGGCCCGGGGTTCGATCATTCTATCTGGCGCATTATGATATGGATCGATCGACGCCGGCCTCACGGCAGGCGTTTGCGGAACGCGTGCGTAGCAAAAATCGCCGGGCTCTGAGGCTAGGGCGCGTGGCTCGCCCGCGGCAGGAATGAAAGACGTAAGGAATCAGGATGACGACTGAAACGACAACGGCAGAAGCAGGGCGCGATTTCATCCGCGACATCGTCCAGGCCGACCTCGCTCCAACAAGCACAGCCGGATCGTGACCCGATTTCCGCCGGAGCCGAACGGCTATCTGCACATCGGCCACGCCAAGTCGATCTGCCTGAATTTCGGCATCGCGCAGGAATTCGGCGGCAGGTGCCACCTGCGCTTCGACGACACCAACCCGACCAAGGAAGAGCAGGAATATATCGACTCCATCCAGGCCGACGTGCGCTGGCTCGGCTACGACTGGGGAACCGATCTCGTATTACGCCTCCGACTATTTCGAGCGGCTCTACGACTGGGCGGAGGGCCTGATCAAGGCCGGCCACGCCTATGTCGACGACCAGTCGCAGGAGGAAATCCGCGTCAACGCGCGGCACGCTGACCGAGCCCGGCAAGAACACGCCCGTTCCGCGACCGCACGGTGGACGAAAACCTCGACCTGTTCCGCCGCATGAAGGCCGGCGAATTTCCGAACGGCACGCGCGTGCTGCGCGCCAAGATCGACATGGCCTCCGGCAACATCAACCTGCGCGACCCCGTGCTCTACCGCATCCTGCATGCCGCAGCATCCGCGCACCGGCACCAAATGGTCGATCTATCCGAGCTACGACTACGCCCACGGCCAGTCGGACGCGATCGAAGGCATCACGCATTCGATCTGCACGCTGGAATTCGAGGATCACCGGCCGCTCTACGAATGGTTGCTCGGACAAGCTGCCGGTGCCGTCAAAGCCGCGCCAGTACGAATTCGCGCGCCTCAACCTGACCTACACGCTGCTGTCGAAGCGCGTGCTGACGCAGCTCGTGCGCGACGGCCACGTCGCCGGCTGGGACGATCCGCGCATGCCGACCATTGCCGGGCTTGAAGCGGCGCGGCGTGCCGCCGGCGGCGGTGCGCGAATTCGTCAAGCGCATCGGCGTGGCAAAGGCCAACAGCGTGGTCGATGTCGGCATGCTGGAATTCTGCATCCGCGAGCATGCTCAACAAGATCAGCGCAGCGGCGGATGGCGGTGCTGCGGCCGCTGAAGGTCGTGATCGAGAATTATCCGGAAGGCCAGGTCGAGGAGCTCGGAGGCCGATCAACCATCCCGACGATCCGTCGCTGCCGGCACGCGAAAGATCTCGTTCGGCCGCGAGCTCTATATCGAGCGCGACGACTTCATGGAGAACCCGCCGAAGAAATTCTTCCGGCTGTCGCCGGGCAACGAGGTGCGGCTGCGCTACGCCTATTTCGTCAAATGCACCGGCGTGATCAAGAACGACGCGGGCGAGGTGGTCGAGCTGCGCTGCACCTACGATCCCGCGACCAAGGGCGGCAACGCGCCCGACGGCCGCAAGGTCAAGGCGCACCATGCACTGGCTGTCGGCGGCGCAGTCGCGGCCGGCGGAAATCCGCGTCTACAATCCAGCTGTTCGCCAAGCCCAGCCCGGACGCCGCGCAATTTCGCCGCCGACCTCAATCCGGAGTCGCTGGAAATCCTGCCCGACGCGCGGATCGAGCCGTCGGTCGCATCGGACAATTCGAGCGAGGTGATGCAGTTCGAACGGCAGGGCTATTTCGTGCGCGACCAGGGATTCGACGCCGGGCAGGCCGGTGTTCAACCGCACCATCGGCCTGCGCGACAACCTTGCTGAAGGCGGTTCGCCAAGGGCTGCAGGCTCTGAACCACGATCGATGGGATCGACCCGATGCCAGCGCGCGGCCGACGAGATCGCGTCCGGCATCCAATGGCGAAATGGGCCGCGGCACTGGCAAACTGGACGCCGACGCGCCTGGCGTCGCTCTATTCGAGGCATGCGCTGTTCTTCGGCTCGAACCCGAAACTGTATCGCGGGCTGGGACGGCGTCACCTGCCTACTTCAAGGGATTGCCGCGGTGGCGGACGTCCGCCAGTGCAGTTCAGTCGGCTGTCGTGGCCGGAGCAGGCTTCGGCCCCGGATCTGGTCAACGTCGTGGCCACGGCGTCGTTCGACGCCGATGAAGGTGCGGTGAAATTCGTCGGTCAAGATCACCCGGGTGATCGCCCGCGAAGACGGCGGCTGGAAGATCGTCAGCCATCACGTGTCGTCGAAGGCGCCGTTGATTTAACGCTTCATCGCTCGCGCGCCCACAGCGGCTTGCGCCAGTCGACGTATTCCAGTTCGCCGCGGCTGGCTGAAAACGAAGTTGTTGCACAGTCCTTGGCTTTCCAGAACCATTCTGGCCGTCCTGGCGCTGATGTACCGCCGCATCAAACTGGGCGAGCGGCACAGCCGGCGCTCGATATGAATCTTCCTCGTAGCCGAGTTGCTCGAGCCAGGAAAAGACCTCGCCGACATTGCCCGGCGCGAGGTGGCGGTTCTCGCACTCGAACACCAGCAATGGCTTGTGTTGCAGATGCGTTCCGCCCCCTTCAGCACCTGAGTTCGGCGCCTTCTCGACGATCTTGAGCAGTGCTACCTGGTTTGGCTTCGCAAAAATAATCATCCAGCGAGACCACAGCGGCACGGATACCGTCGCAAAATCGGCGCTGTCGGTTTGTGAAGGGACGCGCCGGGTTGATGACCGATCGCAAATGAACAAGTCCTGACCGCCGGAATGCGAATAGACGGCTCGGCTTCAACCCGCACATTGTCCAGCTTCAGGGCCGAGCAGATCTTCGCCAGGGCGAAGCGCCGCAGATCCGCTGCGGCTCGAACGCGACGACGCGGCCATCCCGGCACCAGCGTGACAGCCAATAGATGAAGCGGCCCTTGTTGGCGCTGATGTCACAGGCGATGTCGCCCGGCCGCAGATGCCGGCTGAACCAGCTCGGGTTTTGATCGCGATACCCGCCCGCAGCGCGAATCCAAACCGGCTGGCCCTTTCGGTGAACAGGGCCGAAAATTGAACATGAAAGGACCGCTCGTAGGTGAGATCGTTGGCCGGGACGCAATGCCCCAAGGAAGCCCATGAAGCTCCATGAGCTTCAAGGCACCGCCGCAAACCGCCGCTGTTGCCCGGCGCTTTGGAAGCGGGCAGGCAAGCCAGCGCCGAGGGCACGCAACTTTCCCCGATATTCCGCTTTGTTCCGCTAGCCGTGTCGCTCGCGTCCGGTAGCTTGTCTCGGCAATCGCTTAGGTTGCGTGGCGGAGCAGGGCGGACACGCCGGGCGGCAGACGGGGCTATGCCGGGACCTGGCCGCCGCGCGCGACGGCGCCGGCCGGCGGCTATCGCGCCATCGCGGCCTCGCCATCTGGCCGCCGCTTGTCGAGACCGTTGCGCGCAATGGGTGCGCGCGGAGGCCGGCGCCGGGCGATTGCTGCCCTGGGTGCCGGTCGCGTTCGGCACCGGCATCGCCTTCTACTTTGCCGCCGATCATGAGCCGGTGCTGTCGGCCGCGGCCGCCGTCGTCGCGATCGTGCTTCTGCGCGGCTGGCGTTTCTGCTGCGGCGGCAAAAAGTGTTTCCCGTCGGCGGTGATGATCGCGGCGGTCGCGGCCGGCTTTGCGATCGCGACCTGAAGACGGCGCGGATCGCGCATGGCGTGCTGGCGCGGCCGATGTATTCGGTGGCGCTGACGGGCTTTGTCGAGACCCGCGACATCCGCGAGCGCACCGACCGCTTCGTGCTGCGCGTCGTCACGCATGGAGAGCGCGCGCGGCGACGATCAAAGCTCGAGCGCGTGCGGCTGTCGGTGAAGAAGGGCACCGCGCCCGACGGTCGGCAGTTTTGTCGAACTGAAGGCGCGGCTGCTGCCGCCGCTCGTCGCCGCTGCGGCCCGGGCAGCTACGATTTCGGCCGCGACATGTTTTTCGCCGGCATCGGCGCCTCCGGCTTCGTGATGGGCGCGATCAAGACGGCGGAGCCGCCCGCCAGCGGCGGCGGCCTGCGCCTGCGCTACTCGGCCGTTCATGCAGGGCCTGCGCGATGCGATCGACGCGCGGATCCGCACCACGCTGGAAGGCGACAAGCGCGCGATCGCCGACCGCGCTGTTGACCGGCCGGCGCGACGCGATCTCGCAGCCGGTCAACGATGCGATGTTCATCTCCGGCCTCGGCCATGTGCTGTCGATCTCGGGCTATCACGCGGCGGTGGTCGCAGGCGTGGTGTTCTTTGCGGTGCGGGCGCTGCTGGCGCTGTTTCCCGCGCTCACCGTCGGCTTTCGCCATCAAGAAATGGTCGGCCGCGGCGGCGCCTGGTCGCCGCCGCGTTCTATCTGCTGCTGTCGGGCGCGGAAGTGGCGACCCAGCGCTCGTTCTTCATGACGGCCGTGGTGCTGATCGCGGTGCATGGTCGATCGCCGCGCGATCACGTTTCGCACGCTCGCGGTCGCGGCCATGATCGTGCTGACGGTCGCGCCGGAAGCGCTGGTGCATCCGAGTTTCCAGATGTCGTTTGCGGCGACGCTCGGGCTGGTGGCGCTGGTGCAGATCGGCATGCCGAGCCTGTTCGCGACGCCGGACCATTCCGCGACCGCGCGGGTGGCGCTGTGGGGCGGGCGCGAGATCACGATGCTGCTGCTGGCCTCGCTGGTGGCGGGGCTCGCGACCACGCCTTACGCCGCCTTTCACTTCCACCGGGTCACGCCCTATGGCGTGCTCGCCAATCTCGCGGCGATGCCGGTGGTCTCGGCGCTGGTGATGCCGGCGGGCCTGCTCGGCCTCGTCGCGATGCCGTTCGGCTTCGACGGCGTGTTCTGGGCGATCATGGGCGTCGGCATCGACTGGATGATCGCTGGTGACGCAATGGGTCGCGGCGTTGCCCGGCGCGGTCGGCCGGGTGCCGGCGTTCGGCATCGGCGCCGCTGATCGCGGCGAGTCGTCGGCATCATCCTGCTCGGGCTGTTGCGCACGCCGCTGCGCTGGTCGGGCGCCGTGCTGGTGCTGGTAGCGGCGCGTGTGGGCGGCGCGGGTGCCGCAGCCGGATATTCTGATCTCCGCCGACGGCCGCAATGTCGCGCGTCCGCGGCGGCGACGGACGGTTGCATCTGATGCGCGGCCAAGGGCGCACAGGACGCCTTCCTGGCTCAAGGAGTGGCTGGCGGCCGATGCGATGCGCGCAGGCGACTGATGCCCGCTACCGCCGGCGTCTCCTGCGTGACGATGGCGGTGTGTGGTGGAAGGTGCCGGCGGCTCTTCTTGGCCCTGGCGCTGTGGGCGGAGGCGCTGGCGGATGCTTGCGAGCGCGCGCGTGGTGGTGACCTCAGGTCGGCGCCCGCGGCCTGCGCCGCCTGGCGCACCTGGTGAGCGCCGCGCGCGCGCGCCGGCGCTGCGGCGAAACGGCAGCGGGTTCACCATCGATGCCGTCAAGCCCAAAGGGATCGACCGTCCGTAATGCCGGCGACGTGGCGAGGCGACGTGGACAAACATCCTCGCGCCACGCCGACCGCGCCGCGTGCTGTCGATGCAACCTCGTCGGAAGCGGACCTGCAGGCCGAGGGAATAGAGATTCTTTTTCCGGCGAGGTCGCGCGACTGCGCCGAATTCCAGCCGGCGGAGTGCGGTGTCGCCGTGCCGTCGCATCCGCCTTGGTTGTCGCGCGCTCCGGCACCGGGTGGATCACCGCAATTGCAGGTTTTTGTCGCGCGCTGGCCTTGGCAGAGGCCGCGCCAACAGCACGGTGAAGCCTAACTGGAACCTGACGGCGTCGTGGCGGCGCCTGGCAAGTGTGGATTGATCGTGCCGGTTCTTTGCTGACGCGATAACCGATCGTCCGGGTCCAGATCCAGCGGCTGTCATATCTGACGTCCTGCGCGAACGCCACTCCCGGTTCCGGGCAGCAGGCAGATCACTGCGACTGCGGGCTCGCCCTCGCTGGCAAAGCCGCGGGTCGACGTGCCGCGGGGTGGTTGAGATCAGCGTTTCGCCGACGACGGCAGGACGCGTTGCCATGGCATGCAGACTGTAGTCACACACTTGATCGCTCCCTGGTTCGAGACAGAAGATCCGTGCCTCCGCGGTGAGGCAGCCCTCCGTCTGAGTGGCGGAACTCTTGCGAGCGTTCGCTTTGTTCAAAGCAATTTGCGACCGGAAAGCCGTGCGCCTGATCACAACGCGCTACGGCCTCGCGCTACGCTGGCGCCGGTGGCTGCGCGGTCAATGCCGTCGGGCATCGGCGGCAGCGGCAGCTCGAAGGCGCCGAGATGGGAATTCCTCCCGGCCGTCGTCCGCAAGCTCCGGCAGTTCGATCAGCGTGAAGGCGCTTGCGGATATTGCGCCAGATCGGTAATCCCGCCGCCGTCACCGCCAGCCAGCCGAACCGAACATGCAGCGCCGGGCTCGGTGTGCAGACTTGGCCGGCTCTTGCCAGGTAATTCTCTTGGTGATCGTTATGGACCACTTTATCGTCCCTCGGCCTTGACAAGCTCCCGGCGCGTTTCCGAGCGAAGTCGCAGAAAACGCGTCAGACCGTGGCCGCGCCCACGCCGACAGTTTTTGCTGCGTTCGCGCGTGGCACTGTGGGACGGTAAGTTCGACCGCGCGTGATGGCTTTCCGGCTTTGAGGATAATGAAAAGCCTCGGCCGAGGGCCGGGGCGATTTTCGGTGTCGGATTGTCCGTCAGGCGCGGACTGGGCTCAACATTTCCGGTAGCGGCCCGATCAGCTTGCTCCAATCCGACCCGGTTCGGCGGCAGGATGCGGACTTCGTAGGAGGTGCTGGCGGGCCAGCCCCAAGCACACGTAACTGAACGAAGTACTAC
>ERZ1370068.4086-contig-3179_pt1 | contig 15227 bp, 21 predicted proteins | sample MGYA00561227_ERZ1370068 | MGnify/ENA primary metagenome ERZ1370068 (study PRJEB38410, sample SAMEA6850437) | metagenome | study: Metagenomic assessment of the ecological functions of the soil: analysis of the soil microbiota associated with the...
GGGATAGCCGGAGGCGGCTTGTCCCGCCGTAGCTTCTCGACTCGCCGTAGCCTTGCGCGAAGGCTGGTTAGCGAAGGCGGATGGCTCCGGCAGCCGCGATCGACGACCGCGGCTACAAAGTGTGCTCGTGAGTAAACAGGTCTGGCGCGGATGGAACGCGCCAACCCCGTATCTTTCTGTTTAGCTTTGTAGGTTGTCTTTCACTTCAAGCCGGTTCGTCTTTTATTCAGTTCTGGCCTTGTCTTGCCGGCGTAGCGCTTGCCCCACCAGCAGGGTCAAGCGCTACGGTGAGCGACGGTTTGGCAGAGGCCTGCCAACGCTCACCGTCCTCTTACGACGATGGTGCCGCTGATGGTACCACTGGTCTCGCCGGTCATCAAGGTTCGAGCATTGGTCCGTGGTGAAGCTGCCTCTAGCACCAGCGTACCGGCCCGTTCCGCCGATAATGGTCCAGGGATCCACATGGCGAAGATCGCCGTTGGCGCATAAACCACTGTTAATTCCCAAAAAGCACGCTAAAATGCTGTCACCGTTGGCGGCGTCTCCCACTATCAAACGACTTCCCCGGCGTTCCCAGGTGGCGTATCCGCGAAAGCGAAGTCCACTGGGAGCGAATAAAACAGTGTGAATGGACCAAGCGCCGTGTCGGTTGACGTGACGCTCCCATTGACATAAATCCCTTCTGCCGGATCGGGAAAAGGTGCGCCACTTTCGCTCCCTGCGATAGTACCATTAATTCGTATCACTCCCGCTTCCACCGCGGAGCTGACGAGCGCCACGGTCAGGAATATTGCTGTCATTAAGCTGATTCTTTTAATGTCTATTTCATAATTTAATTTCCTTTTCTTGTTTTGGCCTTCTTTGATTCCTCGTTATTGAGTTGTCATTTCTGGCCGTTCACTGAGAGTACAGAACGGAAATCAGCGCGAGGTTACGACCAAGTGTGGGAATTTTTCAGACCAGAGGAAACAAAAGGCAGGGAAGACTCTATTTGGTTCCCATACGAGTGAAAGCAGTCTCTGTTCTCTTCGCCTGCTCGCGAAAGCCTTCGGAGTTGCCTTCTGTTACAAGGATTGCTTCGGCGAGCCCCACCTTCGGCTGCGCTCGGCAATGGCGCGTCGACTGGATGACTGTAGAGGCAGCCGTGTCGGCTGCTTAGGGAAATTGCGGGCGGCACGCCTGCCACTACAGCGCTGCTTTGGCGCGAGGAGGCGACATCACGAAGAAAAGATTTTAAACTGAGCAGCTCATCGATTTTCTTGCAGAGATGTCTCGCGTGAGGCCAGGCGAGCGCTTCGACGCGGCCGAACGCATGACTTTGTTTTTCAGTCCGTCGCCCAGCGGTAACGCGCGCGACCGCCGGCGCGCGCCGAAACAAACAAACACAACTCGTCGCTACTGCGTGGTAAAGGTCCTGTCGCTGCCGTACTCTGGTGCCGACACTGTTGGTAGCTACAATTCGAAAATGATAAGTGGTGTTCCTAGCCAGGCCACCGATGTTGGCAGCAATATTCCGGAAGGTGTTTCCAGTCTGACTCTGCACAGCCGTGGTGCGCCCGTAATTGGTCGTGGTGCCACATTGGAAATAAACGCTCGTGGTCAACCCATGCGGATCGAGTAAACCATTGAGTGTCGCCTGCAAAAGTAGCCAGCATTCGTCGCCGGTTTGGTTGTGACGATTGGAAATCCGGTTGGGGAAGCGTGGTAAAGGTTCTGTCGCTGCCGTATCTGGTGCCCGCGCTATTAGTGGTTACGATTCGGAAATGGTAAGTGGTGCTGGCAGTCAAGCCGCTAATATTCGCACTGATCATTTAGGGAGGTGTTCCCAGTCGTGACTTTGCGGGGCGGTGGTGAGTCCGTAGCTCGTTCGTTGTTCCATATTGAAAATACACGCTGGTGGTCAATCCGTGCGGATTCACCGAGCCGTTCAGTGTTGGCTGAAAAGCTTGCGATCAACGTTGCGGATCAGTGATGGCGACCGGATGCCTGTACTGAGCGAGTCGGAGGCTGCGGTCGGGGTCGCACTTATCACTATCACCTGGCCTACCTCCGGAAAGTAACCACCAGCACCCTGAGTGCAATGGATGAGGAAACGCACCACGCTGTTGAACGTGTGAGTGAAAGTCGCTCCCTGGCTACGAATTCCAGAATCCCATATGCCATTGGGCATCCCTGGCAGCCTGACGTTGTGCTGTGGCCGCTCGTAAGCCCAAGTCCACTTCACCTGATCGCCAGGGTGGATCGTTACCGACGAAGGCACGAACCTGAAGCCCAGCGGATGCGCCATCCGATCCGTTACATTAAATGTCGCCGCGCTTGCTGGCTTGGGATAACCGATAAGAGAGACAGCCGTTGCTAAGAGTAGGACAAGACGCCAGGAATCGATTCCCAGCGTGGTCGCCAGAGCGGGTTTGAAGAATTTGAATGATTTCATCTTTTGTTCCTTTAGTTGATTTGGTTTTTCTCGTTGCCTTTCTTGACCTCCCATCATGAGAGGTCATTTCTGGCCGTTCACTGGAGTACGGCACGGAATCCGGCGGTTACGTTATGCGGAAAGTTTGGGACTTTCGGACCGCGGTTAGGACGTTACGGATTGGGGAGCGCAGGCTGACCAGCCGCCGCTTGGCTGCTAGCCGAAATGCATCTCGCGATGCACAATCTCGAACATCGAGATCGGTTCGCGGCAAGCTGGCCGCGAACTGACAGACCGGCGGCCTGTGCTCCCCGGATAGTTTATCTCGGCGCGAAGGAGGCGACGATTTCTTCGAAGCACGGCTCGCCGCGCAAAGGATATCTTCCTGAGGTTCAGGAATCCCCAGGTGAAGCTGTTCCAGCTCGGTTAGAATCTTTTCTTTAGCTGGACGTACCAGAACCGGCCTTTGACGTCGGCAAGGGATGCGTCGTAGCCATTCCCGAAGGCGCCGGCCGACGAACGGCGGATCGGAATCGAACACGTTCTGCATCCCGAGCGTGATCGTCGTGCCATTCAACCAGGCGCGCCATCCACACAGCACCGTACTCGGCGGTGGAGATGGGCAGGACGTTTTTCTCCTTGCCATCGGGCATCTTCACGTTCTTACCGCCATCCTTGGCGTAACCAGCCACTTCCTGCTGAGCCACCGGCGCCGGCAAGTTAAACGTATAAGACGCGATCAGGTCGAGCGTGGTCCACTCCCGTATTTTGCGCGCCGGCGACAGCGACCGAGATCGATATTGTCATCTTGATACTGGCCGGTGTAGTGAACGGTCGCGCCAATATCGAAGCCGGCGAGCCAGGTGTCAGCCGGGCCGTCCCAGAACGCGCTGGCAAAGGCTCGAGTGTGCGGCAGCGAGCCGGTAAAGGTCGGTAGCCAGCTACAAACTCACCCGAGAGACCAATTCGTTTGACTGTCGGGACTTACCTGAAACTCAAACCGGGACAGGTAGGTCCCGTTGAGGGTAAAGGTAAATCTGCCAAAATCGCCACGACCAAAGATCGAAGAATCCAGGATATAGATCGCTTCGTAATCAAGACCTTCCACCACGGCGCGGGTGAGGTTTAAGTTAGGATTGATGACGCTCGGTGATTGCGCCAGTTGTTGGATCACGAATTACATCCTGCGGAAGATGATTTTCATGATCGACGATGAATTGCGCCATCGAGCGATCGCGGCAATCGATCGAAGGTCAATATGCCAAAAGTCAGCGCTCAGGGTAAGACCTCTGATCCATTTCGGACTGTAAACCGCTCCGTAAGACCATTCATAGGCAACCTCCGGCTTCAGGAGGGGATTTCCGGTCAAGATTACCCGGATCGTGGTGCCATCGGGTGTCAATCCCTGTTGGATCGTGAAGGTCGTCGGGAAGGTGAGGAAAACCTTCGGTCCCTGCCGGCGTAAGGTCGGGTAGTGTCGGCGCATGAAACCCTTCGCTGTAAGAGCCACGTAAGGTGAGCGCGCCAATCCACTTGGGGTCAAGCGGCTGCCAGCGGACGGAGAATTTCGGCTTCTGCGCGTCAAACTGGGAGTGTTCCGCAGGCAAGACGGTAGTCGCAGATGTATTCTGGCTGTACCATTCCTCGCGCTCGGCAATGTCGAACTCGAGGCTGTAGCGCTCCCGGAAACTTCCACGCCGGGCTGGTCACCGGAATACGCACTTCCTGATAGGTTGCCCAAACGTCCCGGTTTACCTTTGAGGCTTCGAAATTCGACGGCGACCGATCGCGTCAAACGTGGTGTTCTCCGAGTCAGGATCGTTCCTCCACCTCTCCCCGCGATACTCGAGCCCGGCCGCGAAGGAGACTGGCCCGGCGGGAAGATTGAACAGATCGCCGTTGAGATGGAAATAGGCCAATGGCAACTCAAATTGGCCGGTGGTATGCAGGGTAACGTACACCCGGCTGATTGCCGCCTCGGTGTTGCGACCGAGGAATCCAAGGAAGGGATTAAACGCCGTGGCCGGATTCGTATCCAACAGCGCGCTCGCGTAAGCCCGTCTCGCTTACCACGCCACCAGTGAGGGTTTCCTCGTCGTTCCGGGAATAACGGAAACCCAATTCCCAATTCCAATTCTTGAAGTAATCGCCAAATTCTCCCATCTGACCGCGAAGTCCGGCATCGAATAGAATGTCGTGGAACGTAGTCTTGGATGTTCTGACGCGCGTGTCGTTAATGCGCGCGGAAGCGAACTCCGGTGGTGACCAGGCGTGCCATCGGGCAAAGTCGCATCCGCCACCGTGAAACGGATTAAACGGATTTTGGATTGGCACACTGATGCCGTCAGGACTAAAGGCATCACCGTTCGGTTGCTTGAATGGATCCGGGACAAACCGAGTAGCCGCCACGGCTGCATCAAAAAATGAGCGGGTATATTTGAAGTCGGCAAACACCGTTAAGTACTTGTCGCAAATATCGCGCGTGAAAGAGCCATAGAAACTTTGGCGATCCGCCGCCGGAATCGATGGCGTCACAGCCGCGAAGTTATAAGCGCGAAGTTCCCATCCGGATAAGAGGACCGTTGGATTGGTATAGTAAGGTGAAGTTGAGACGTTCGGGGCTGAATGCGGCGGCGGAGAGTTCCGACTAAAAACAAGCTTCGGGATCAATCGAAAGCCTAATGGAGTCGCAGGGTTGCCTAACTGGCCGATGACGCCGGGAAAATCCGCGCTGCGATTATCAAATCCGCCCCACGCAGTTTGGTTCGCGTTACTGGTAATGTTGCGGTCGCGACCGTAGATGGCGGCCCGATCGTAGGCATCGGCAATGATCACGATATCGGTCTTGTCATCTCCCGTGCCGGCAATCATCCACGTCTCGAGCTCGCGTGCGTCATTGGAGGAGCCCAGGTTGGTATTGCCAATACTGCCTCCAATCTCCAGACCACGGAATTTGTGTTTCAAAAAGATGTTGAACACACCGGCCACCGCATCGCTGCCATAAATGGCCGAGGCGCCATCCTTCAGGATGTCGATGTGATCAATCATTGGGAAGGGAATGAGATTGATGTCCACCCCGCGACGCCGGGCGAGGCACCTGCGGCAGCTCCCGCCGCTACCAATTATCGCAGCGCGCTTTCCATCGATGAGAACCAGAGTTTCTTTGGGCAGCAAACCGCGCAGATTGGGTATGACGCTGCCATCCCCGCCATCAGCGCCATTGGCGTTCTGGTTAATGGTCGAGCCCATCTCCTGCGGCAGCTTGGTCAGCAGGTCGGTTGTGTTGCGCGCGCCCAATTTCTCGATGTCTTCTGGGCGATAGGTATCCACCGGATTCGGTCCTACTTCTTCGGCGGTTGGAATATTTGAGCCGGTAACGACCACGCGTTCCACTTCGGCCTCCGTTGTTATTTGCGAGGTAGGCGGAATCGCTGAGCGGAAACTTCGGAGCGATCAGCAGACTAAGGGCGACAGCAGCGGCTAACACAGTCTGACGTATTGAAGGAAGGATCACGCGAAGTTTCATTGCCAGTTGCTCTCCTGGCTCTCGACGGTCTGGGCTACCGAACGCAACGCATGCAACCGCAAAATTGAGGCGACCAGGTGGATCGTCTTGTCCTCAGACGACGGCCATCCGCTCCGCAGTCGCAGGGCTGCAAGTAAGTCCGCTTTCTGTTGCGTCACACATAGCAGGACCAGCGGCATCGCTGCGTTCCACGCGTTGAGGATAACACGTTCCGCCACTCTTTGCTCCGAGGACGAGCGGCGTTATTTGGAAACTGTCTTTGGCGCGATGGAGGCGATCTGCCTCTCGCCGATGCCGCTGCACACGAGCTACGGCGTGGTCAGAAGACGAATCGACTATTTTGGGGCAAGCGAATTTTACGATTTTTTCGAAGCGCGGATCGCCGCGCAGCGGATCCCACATCGGGCTCAAGCGCAAGTTGCCATAAGTGTAGGAGCCCGGAGTTTTGGTGAAGGCTTCAAGTTGCCCAAGCGCCAATTCGCGTTCGCCTGTCCAGGCACAGATGATGGCAAAGCACATCTTTACGTATGACTCAGTGAATGAGTCTTTGACGCTGGGCGCCAGTTCCATCGCGCGCCGGCCTTCGCTCAGTGCCTCTTCTTTTCTTCCCAAGCCTGCATCGATCAGCCCGAGCTCAGCAAGCAGAGTCCACATCATCAGGGTGAACGCGGATCTCTTCCTCCTGTTGTGCGCGTGCCCTCATAAAGGCAGCGCGTGCAGAAGTTTCGTCTCCTTTCAAACGAGCGACTACACCCACCCAAAAGTCGCGGCCAAGTTGAGGAAAGCTCCACGTCGAGCGAATTCTTCTGGGAAAGCACCGCCGCAGCACGCTCGGCGGCGTCCCAGTCGCGATCGTACAAAGCAAGAGTGTAGCGCTGGCCCGCCACAAATGGATCTTTCTCTGACCCAGGTTCATTGGTCAGGATCTTTTCAATTGCAGCACGCCAAGGCCCTGTGTCCGCTCGCCGGTATACTTCGACGGAAGCGCGAAAAATCCGCCCTGGCCTGCGCTCTGGATGAAGCGCAACGATGCGATCCATAATTTTGGCGTGTTGGTCATAGTCGTGCAACCACAAGTAGGTCGCTCCGAGGTTAATCAGGTAAGGGAGATTTCGAGGATCGAGCTCACATGCGCGCTCGAGATTGTGTGTGGCGTCAGCCCAGCGACGCTGACTGCGGTCCATCGATCCAGCTAACTCGTAAACTCGCGGGTTATTGGGTAAACTCTGTTGAGCAAGAGCAAGTTCGGCGCGGGCGCGGTCATAATCGGAATATCCCCAAGTAGAGATGCCAGCCCAGCGCCAGGTGCGCTTCCCCGAATCCGGCCTCAACCGAAATGCAGAATCTATGGCCGACTTTGCCAGGGCCAAACGGCGCGGCGTGGTCGATCTCGCCGTAAATCAAATCGTGCGCAAAGGCTAGCTGGCAATAGGCGAGAAAGAAGTTAGGATCACGAGCAACTGCCTTGTTAAGCAGGTCCACAGCCTCAGGAAAGATTCACTAAACTCGCCGACTGGTCAGGGCACCTGGGCGTTGTAAATTATGGAGACAGCACGGACGTAAAAATCATAGGCGACCAGGTCCTGAGTTGGTCTTTCTTCAACAGACGCCTTCTCACTAGCTGACAGCTTGGCGTGAAGGTGCTCGGGCAACTTTTTGCGCGATCTCAGCTCTGGACTGCGAACAAATCATTCAAATCGCGGTCGTATTGCTCGGCCCAGACGTGAGTGTCGGTGCGCGTGTCGATCAACTGCGCGTTCAGATGAAGCCGCGTCGCCGCTCCTGCGGACGCTGCCCTCCAGCACGTGAGATACGCGCAGCTCATTGCCGATCTGGCGCACATTTCGTTTGCCGCGATATTCCATCACGCTGGTCCGGCTGATGACTTTCAGATCGGCGATCTTCGCCAGCTTGGTCAGAATGTCGTCCTGCACACCATCGGCGAAGGCCGCGTGTCTCTTTCTCGCTCGCTCAGATTTTCAAACGGCAGAACGGCGATTCCAGTTGTTACCGGATTGCCGGATAAATTCACTTTTCCAAACGATCCAGCCAGCGGCTGCTGCCAGAGCGACCAGACATGCCGCCAAGTAGCGCGCTGGTTGGATTGCGTCGCACCCATTTTCTGCCACGAGCGAAAACTCCAGTGTGCCGCGCCTGAATCGGTTCGTGCTTTAGCCAGCGTTCCAAGATCTTCAGCCAGCGCGAGAGCGGAAGAGTAGCGGCGCTTTGGATCTTTCTCGAGACACTTGAGGCAAATTGTGCTGAGATCGCGATCTATTTTCGGATTTAAGAGGCGCGGTTGCCGCGGCTCGGTGTCCAAGAGTAGCTTGATCGTCTCGTAGGTTGTTCCACCGGCAAAGGGCGGCTGACCTGTCAGCAATTGGTAAAGCACTGCGCCAAGTCCATAGACATCTGTGGCGCTGCTGACAGCCGCGTTGTTTCCCACCGCTTGTTCCGGCGCCATGTAACTGGGCGTGCCCAAGACGTCCAGCGTGCTGCGTGACACTGCTTTCAGATTCGACTAAGCGGGCAAGGCCAAAATCGGTCAGATGCGGTTCGCCTTTTGCATCCAGCAAAATGTTTCCCGGCTTGATGTCGCGATGCAGAATGCCGTGTTCATGCGCGTAATGAACGGTGCGCGCCACCTTCGCGATCAATTCCGCCGCGCTGCCGGATCGGCATCGGCTCGCGCCTGACTACTTCGTCGAGTTGTCCGCCTTCGACAAACTTCATGCTGAAGTAGCATGAGCCATCGCGCTCGCCGACTTCGTGGATCGGAACGATACCGGGATGCTCCAAACTGGCGGCGGCTTCGGCTTCGAGGCGAAAGCGCTTCAGGTGCGCTTTGCTCGCCCACTGACCAAGGCTGATGACCTTTAATGCGACTATGCGGTTGAGACTTTTCTGCCGCGCGCGAAACACCACGCCTTGACCGCCGCGACCGACCTCTTCCAGCAATTCGTAATCGCCTAATTCTCCCAGCAGCTCGGCGGCACTGCGCTGATTTTTGTTCTTAGGCGCAGCATTCTCATCAGCAGCGGTTGAAGGCTTGTTCGCGATCAGCCGCGGTCGGCGACGCCCGGCTACAGCGTCCCGGCAAGACCCATCCCGAGCGCGGCTTCGAGCACGCAGCCGGTGCAAAGTCCTTCCGGCGCGTCGGAAAAGATTTTCGCACCGCAATTGCGGCAAATTCTGATTACTCTGATCATTGCCGGAAAGTCGTCTGCGCACTCCCCCTGTGTACTCTGTAAAATTTCCGCCATACGTTACGCTCGGATGACCGCGATCAGATGGCGCAGCTCATCTTCGATATCGCCGGGTGTCGCAACTGTGTTGAGCAATCTCCTCTCGCAATAACGATTGGTAGCGCTGCCGAAATCGGTAAAACGCCTGCCGGACCGCATTTTCGGTCATGCCCAATTGCGCGGCAATGTCCGCCTGTGATGGCGAGCGTCTGGTTCGCCCGGCAGCAATTGCTTTAGCGAATCAAACAAGCGCGGCGTTGCCTGCTGCCTGGTATTCATCCTTTAACAGATTGAGCACGCGTTCCAGCACCGTCAGATGCCCAGCGGCGTTCGTAAATCATGCTCGGCAGTCATCGGATCCGCTGGTTCCAATCGCGATCCGCTCGTCGGCGCGCAGTTCTTCCAGCGGGATGAGCCGCTGTCCTTTTCCTCGCTTGATCGCCATTGCGCGACGCCGTTCTTCGGCCTAGAAAGTATTTCAGCGCCCCGAGCAGATAAGAACGAAGTCGCCCCTGTTCCTTGCGGACGGCGTTCAGAATTTCGGTGCTCCAATAATGACGCGAAAAAACCCTGCGTAAGATCCTCTGCCTCCGTCGGCCCAATGCCCTGTCGCCTGACAGAAGCTATAAATGGGTCGCCAATAAGTGCGGACAAAGCTTTTCGAGCGCTTCTTGTGCCGCTGGCGATTCGCCTTGCGCCTCCAGCACCACGCTCCAGTGCGTGGTGGTAAACGCCGCCGCGGCCGTATGCATTTCCGCCAATCGCACTCAGCGACGTCACGTCGTCTTCAGCGGGGGTCACATGGCAATCGAACTAAAGACTCCCGCGGAGATCAAGCTTGCATATCCGCCTGCGGCAAGCTCTTCGGCAGTTTTCAGACTGCCTGTTACATGATTATTACCGAAATCGGTCATTCCCAGTCTTCAGATCGAAGATTATTCCGCCGACGCAGAACTGTTGAATCCAAAGCCAAGGCAGACTGCATCTCAATGAAAACAAACGAAGGATCCTTATGATGCAGGATTTCAGGTTTGCTGTGCGGCAGCTTCTCAAGACGCCGGGATTCACGACCGTAGCGGTATTGACGCTCGCGTTGGCGATCGGCGTTAACTCGGCCATTTTCGCGCTGATCAATGGCGTGCGTGCTGCAGCCGGTGGTGCCGCTGCGGCCTGCCGAAGTCGTGAACGTTTTCACGGCCCGACAGAATGCGAGCCACGATTATCGCCAGTTCTCCTACAACGAATATCGCGAGCTGCGCGAGAACGGCGGAGACGTGTTTGTCGATGTAGCCGCGCTCGAGTTCGCCGTCGCCGGCATCGGGCGCGATCACGAGATGCGGCGCAGCTTCGCGTTCCTGACGTCGGAAAATTATTTCTCGATGATGGGCGTGCAGGCGTTTCGCGGCCGTTTTTATAACGCTGAGGAATGCAAGCCGAATGCGAACATGCCGTGGTCGTCGTCAAGCTACGGCTTTTGGAAACGCAACGGTGGCCGCGACGATTTTGTCGGTAGCACGCTTCAGATCAACGGCCAGCCCTACACCGTGATCGGCATCGCGCCGGATGGATTCAGCGGCGCGAGCGCGTTGATCGCGCCGGATATCTGGGTGCCGCTCGGCATTCGTTCGCAGCTCGGTTCGGCTTTCGGCGATTCCGAAACGATGCACGACCTGTTGGACCCAAAAATTACGCCTTCAATCTAGTGGCGCGGATGCGGTCCGGCCTGACGATCGACGACGGCGAAAGTCGCGTCTGCCGGTGCTGGCGCAACGGCTTAACTGCCATTCAACCGGACGGCAGCGAAGGTGCGCGCGAGCTACAAATTCAAACGCCGTCGCGATTCGGCCTGAGCACGCAACCGGAGGATGACGGCCCGCTCACGTTGATCGCGACGTTGCTCATGGCGATGGCCGGAGCGGTCCTGCTCATCGCCTGCTTAAATCTCGCGAACATGTTGCTCGCGCGCGGCACATCGCGTTCGAAGGAAATCGCGATCCGTCTCGCGCTGTCGGCGCATCACGCTGGCAGATCGTCAGGCAATTGCTTGTGCGAAGGTTTTCTGCTGGCTGTTTGCGGCGGCGTCATCGGCCTCGATTCTGAGCGCCTGGTGCAACGATGCTTTACTTCAGCAACTCGCGCGGTTTGCTCGCGTCGGTCAATTTCTCGTTCGTCGTGAAATTGCGGCCCGACGCGACTGTGCTTGCAATCACGTTGTTGTTTTGCCTCATCGCGACAATGCTTTTCAGCCTCGGTCCGGCGCTGAAGGCGACGAAGGCCGATCTGGTTAACGACCTGAAAGCAGCAAGTCGGCGAACCGGCGCGCATCGGTCGTTTCAGCCGTTTCTTCGCGCCACGTCACATTTCGGTCATGGCGCAAATCGCGCTTTCGCTCATGTTGCTTTTCGCCGCCGGATTATTTTTCCGTGGTGCGCTCAAGGCGGCTGGGCTTAATCCGGGTTTCGTCGCGCGCGGCGATATCGTCAGCGAGTTCGATTTCAGTTTGATTAAGAAAGCGCCGGCCGATTCGCGTCGCTTGATCTTCGACATGGTGCAACGCGCACGAGAGTTGCCCGGAGTAACGCGCGTCGGCCACCGGCACCATGCTGCCGTATTCCGATTTCACCAACGCGCGCCGCGTTCATGTCGCACGAAAGACGCCATGCCTAACGACCCGAAAGCGCCGGATCCGAGCGTCAATTCGCTCTTCACCGCGATCACGCCCGGTTACTGCGAGGCGCTCGGCATAAAACTGCTGCGCGGCCGCGATTTCACCCAGAGCGAATGCGAAAACAAGGATGCGCGCGCGCGTGGCGATCATCGACGAAGAAATGGCGAAGAAACTTTTCCCGAACGAAGACGCGATCGGTCAGCACATTCGCTACACCAACCCGCCGAAAGACGGTTCGCCTAACGACATGGAAGTCGTCGGTGTCGTGAGCAAGCACCGGCACAGCGTTGACAACGATTCGCTCGTCTGCCGTTTATTTGTGCCGTTGGCGCAGGGATACAGCGGCCAAACGTTTCTGCACGTTCGGCTCAACACACAGGATCGCCATGCAGTCGCCGCGTTTATTCCGACGCTTCGACAAACGCTGCGCGAGATCGATCCCGATCTGCCGCTGCTACAGATAACGCCATTTATCGACTTGATGGAGAGGTCGCCCAACCTTTGGATCGTTAAACTTGGGGCAACTCTCTTCGGCGCTTTTGGTGCGATCGCGCTGATGTTAGCCGTCGTCGGTGTTTATGGCGTGAAAGCTTATGCCGTGGCATGCCGGACCCGCGAAATCGGCATCCGCATGGCGCTTGGGCGCACATCGGCGTGACGTATTCGCCCTTATTATGCGACAGGGCGCGATGCAAACGGCGCTCGCGGTTGGCGCCGGCCTCCTTCTTTCACTGGCTGCGGGCGCGTCCTGGCCAAAATCCTGTATGACGTAAGTCCGAGCGATCCGTTGGCGCTCGTTACCGCAACTTTGATGCTCGCGAGTGCGGCGCTTCTTGCCTGTTTCTTCCCGGCCAACCGCGCCACTCGCGTGAATCCGATGACGGCGCTGCGAACCGAATAACGGCTACTGTTTCGGCTTAACGTCCAGTGTCATCCAAAATGTCCGACGGTGTAACGACTGAACCTGCGTTTTGCACCACCGGTTTGCCCTAATTGTCGTCGCACGCCGCGTCTCATGAAATCCTCCAGCCATGAATCGTCAGTGGTCAGACGCGGTGCGGTGACGAGACGTCTGCTGCTGCACGCCGTGAACAGCAGATCGGCCTGCGACCGTCGCCATCGGATTCAACGGTTCGCATCTTGACGGGCGGATTGCAGCGTTCGCGAGCACGACGAGCCGCCTTTCCTGCTTTGAAAGCCAGGCCGTTGCTTCGCATCGGCTCTCCAGCCTGCGTTCCCAATTCGTCGATTCTTACTGCTGGCAAATTTGTTTGAATCGGTTCCGGACTCGCAGGTGGAGAGTTACACGCAGGGCGCTATTCATTCGACGAAAGGCTAAGGCTGGGCCAGGCAAACCGATTTGACTCCTGCCGCCCCGCGATATCTTCTCCGCTTAAATCATCACATCTTAAAATATCCCGCACATTATGATCCAATCCTCACGTCTTCCTTCGCTTCTCCTTTCCGCTTTGTTCGCACTTCCCTTCGTCGCGGGACCGCTCCTGCCCGGCAGCCTGCGGGCGGCGGAGGAGAAAAATAGAGTTCCCCGCGGCCAGCCAGCACTCGGTGGTAAAACAGCGTGTCGGGTTGACCGATGTCGAGGTGGATTATTCGCGCCCGAACAAGAACGACCGCGAGATCTTCGGCGGCCTGGTGCCTTACGGGAAGCTCTGGCGCACGGGCGCCAACGCGGTCACCAAAATTAAGTTTAGCAACGCGGTAACGCTCGGCGGCAAGGAGATCCCGGCCGGTGAGTACGCACTCTTCACGATTCCGACAGCGAACGAGTGGACCATCATCGTTTCGAAGGACGCGAAGGTGCAGAGCGCGGCCGATTATAAGCAGGAGAACGATGCCGCGCGTCTCACGGCGAAGCCGGAACCCATTCCGGTCACAATCGAGACGTTCACCATCGCGCTAGCTGATGTGAAAGGCGCTTCCGCAACGCTTAATTTCCTTTGGGATAAAACGCGCGTGCCGGTGAAGTTGACCACGGACGATGTCGAGCAGGTAAGCAAGCAACTCGATGCAGCCGCTAGCGCAACGACTCCGCTCGACCCGCGCACCGCCTATCAGGCCGCGGCCTTTTACTACGACAACAACAAGGATATGAAGCAGGCGGCGAAGTGGATCGACCAGGCGCTGGAGAAGAACCCAGACGCCTACTTCATGCACTACAAGAAGGCGCAGATTCAGGCGAAGCTTGGCAACAAGAAAGAAGCCACCGCCTCGGCGCAAAAGGCGATCGACATCCTGAAGAAAGACAAAGCGCCGGACGAGTCCGCGATCAAGAACGCGCAGCAGATCATCGACAGCTCGAAGTGAGGATCAGCTCCGACGTTTGCCGGTCCACTTGGCGTTGTCCATCTCCCGCGGCTCTGGCAGAAAGTCTGAAACCGCAAGTTGGATAGTATCTCCATTCTTAGAGAGGGAACTCACTACCGGCAGCGAGCGTCAACAACTCAGCTTCCTACATCGGGAACCGCCAGTGGCGGGACCAGGCTAAACAACTCCCAACAAGCACGCTATGTCAGTGAAGAAAGAGAAACCGCGCATCGGCTGGCTGCATATTCAGACGCGGTCTTCGCGGTGATCGTGACCGTCATGGTACTGGAGCCGTCATGCGCTGGATTCCGGGGACAAGGCCAGTGCAATCACCGCCGCTACTGACGCCAAATTTCTAACGGCTGCCCTTGTTTCCCGCGGTGCCTGTGCCGCCTCGTGGTGGGTTTGGATGTGCCCGTAACACCGCCACCACCTTTCACGTCCTTTGTCGGCTGCAGGTCACGAATTTTAGCCTTCTTAAGTCGGCGCCAAACGGAGTGAACTACATTGATATTCGGCGTTTGTTCCTCCATGCGCCGCTGTAGAGCTTAACGGACTGACACGATATACTGCGACACATAGTTTATTCACTTGAAACGCCTCGCTCCGCGGCAGCGTCGTGATCGCGTTGTTATCGGCAGTCGCTGCGCTGCAATCCTGTTGCCGGGCCTGAGTCGCTCTCGGGACGGGGTGACCGAGGGGCCTCGACTTTCTTGCTAAAATGCTGGTAGAAAGCTGCTCTTCATGTCGAGCACAGAGTCAGTTTCGCCTCACGATGTAATCGTGTGCGCGTGCGGAACTCAGGAGTATACGGCGGGCGATGCTGTCGATGCGGCTATTTTCCGGGGCGAACTTGAGGAAAAATGGCAGGCATTTTCTCCACCACGTCGCAGCGGAAGAGCGTGCAGACGAATTGGAATTAGAGTTGACGAGTCGGCCATTTCTGCTGCGGCAGAAGAGTTTCGTTATCGCCATGATCTGATCACGGCGAGGAGACGGAAGCATGGCTGACAAATCGCGCCAGCAATACGTAACTGAACGAAGTACAAC
>ERZ1370068.5363-contig-4386_pt1 | contig 15226 bp, 21 predicted proteins | sample MGYA00561227_ERZ1370068 | MGnify/ENA primary metagenome ERZ1370068 (study PRJEB38410, sample SAMEA6850437) | metagenome | study: Metagenomic assessment of the ecological functions of the soil: analysis of the soil microbiota associated with the...
TCATCACGCGTCGCGCGTGTCAATTGAAGCGATCATCCCACACGCGCGGTCTGATCGGCTTCGAGACCGATCTCGTCAACCTGACCCGCGGCGAAGGATTGATGAGTCATCTTTTTCGCGAATATGCGCCCTTCAAAGGCGAGATTGGCGGACGCGGGCGTGGAGTGATGGTGTCGATGGAATATGGAGTCAGCACTGCTTACGCGCTCAACAATATCCAGGCGCGCGGCCGGCTTTTCATCGGGCCGCAGGAAGACGTTTACGAAGGAATGATCGTAGGCGAGAACGCGCGGCCAGAAGATTTGCCAGTGAATCCCTGCAAGGCGAAACATCTTACGAACATGCGTTCGCAAGGTGAAGGCAAAGGCATCCAACTGGAAGCGCCGCTCCGCATGACTCTCGAGCGCGCCATCGGCACATCGACATCGACGAATACGTGGAAGCGACACCAAAATCATTGCGTTTGCGCAAGCGGATTCTCGACGCAACCGCCCGGAAGCGCGCCATCGTGATAGCTGCGTAAATCAAGAAAATCGACGCAGGCATCCGATAACATTTGTATCTGCAGGGTGTTTCGCGCAGCTTGCATGCGTTTTTCCTGAGGCCCTGGTGCCACCACTTCTACGTGATTAGGGCTGCGATTTGCGAACCTGTTATTGCTGCGGTTCTTTGCAGTCCGCAATCGGCAATCCGAAATCCGCAATTATCAAATGTCCCGGCAATACACGCTGCAACGCGCCCCAATTTCGACGTCGATTCACATCGATTACGCCGCTGAGCTGAACGAACAGCAGCTTGCGGCGGTGACTGCGCCGCCCGGCCCGATCCTTGTCATCGCCGGCGCGGGCTCGGGAAAACGCGCACCCTGACTTATCGCGTAGCCTACCTGCTCGAAAACGGGATCGATCCGCGGAACATTCTGCTTCTCACGTTCACGAACAAAGCTGCGCGGGAAATGCTCGAATCGCGTCGCGAATTTGCTGCCGGTCGATGCCAGCGGACTCTGGGGCGGAACATTTCATTCGGTAGGAAACCGTATTTTGCGCAGGCACGGCAGCGCGCTCGGTTACTCCAGCGGATTCACCATCATGGATCGCGAAGATCAAAAGGATTTGATCGACACGGTCGTGGCCAGCGCAGGCATTGATCCGAAGGAAATCCGGTTCCCGAAAGGCGATGTGCTCGCCGAAATTTTCAGTTTCGTCGTCAACACGGAGAAACCGCTGGAGCCGAATTACTCGCGGAAAAGTTTCCTTATTTCCTGCCGCTACTCGACAGAATTCAAGATGTTCACGAGCGATACGAAAAAAGAAGAAGGCGACCAACTCGATGGATTTCGACGACCTGCTGCAAAAGACGTTGTCGATGTTTCAGCAGCACGAGCGAATTGCGGAATTTTACCGGCGGCAGTTTCAGTTCATCCTGGTCGATGAATATCAGGACACGAACAAAATTCAGGCTGACCTGGTGGATCTGCTCGCCCGCGATCACCGGAACGTGATGGTGGTGGGAGACGACGCGCAGTCGATTTATTCGTGGCGCGGCGCGAACTTCCAAAACATCCTCGAATTTCCGAAGCGTTATCCGGACGCGCAGGTGTTCAAGATCGAAATGAATTATCGCAGCGTGCCGGAAATTCTGGAGGTGGCGAACGCGGCGATCGCCGCAAACGTTCGACAATTCCGCAAACACTTAAGCGCAACACGCGAATCAAAAGCGCTGAAGCCGGCTTTGGTGGCGCTGAATGATAGCGCGGAGCAAGCGCAGTTTGTGGCGCAGCGGATTCTCGAACTGCGCGATGAAAATGTCGATCTTAACGATATCGCTGTGCTCTACCGGGCGCATTATCACGCGATCGAGTTGCAACTGGAGCTTTCCCGCCGCGGTATTCCCTACCAAATCACCAGCGGCATCCGATTTTTCGAGCAGGCGCACATCAAAAGATGTGACTTCATTTATCCGTTTCGTAGCTAATCCGCGCGATGAAGTCGCCTTTAACCGGATGGTGAAATTGCTTCCGGGCATTGGCAATCGGACGGCAGAAAATCTTTGGCAGAAGTGGACGGCCGGTGTCGTGGCCGGAATCGGTGATCCCGGCCGTGCGAAACACCAGCGCCAACCGGGGTCACCGCCCCGGCTACAGCTTTGGGGAACGCCTGCAGGCAATGAACGTTCCCGCAAAATCCAAAAACTGTGGACGCAACTGGCGCATACGCTGGATGAGATCGCACCGGGCGGGCAACCCAATCCGCCCTCGGAAATGATCACATCGGTTGTGGAAGCGATCTATGATGACTATGCGAAAGTGAACTTCACAAACTACGAACTGCGTCGCGAAGACCTCGATCAGCTCGCAGTGTTTGCCCGCCAGTTCAAAGGACGTCCACGAATTTCTTTCTCAATTGGCGCTGATCAGCAACGTCGACGCGGAGGCCGCGCCAGGTCAGACGAGCGACAAGGAGGCGGTCAATCTGTCCACGGTGCACCAGGCGAAAGGTCTCGAGTTCCATACCGTGTTCGTAATCTGGTTGACCGACGGAATGTTCCCGAGCAGCCGCTCGCTCGATACGCGCGATGCGTTGGAGGAAGAACGGCGCTTGTTTTACGTGGCCATCACTCGCGGACGTGACGAGCTTTATCTCACCTTACCCGCATATGCGTTTGAGCGGCGGCTACGGCGACGTGTTTCCAACGGCCATCGCGTTTTCTGCAGGAAATCTCAAACGATCTCGTCGAAGACTGGCAGGTGCAGAGAAAATGACGAAGCTCGAATGACGAATGTCGAAGGAAGTCCGAATGCTCAAATGACGAACGGCACGCGACGAGATTCCTTCGTCATTCGGATTTCGTCATTATTTCGTCATTCGTCATTCGTCATTCGTCATTTTTCTGCCGATGAATCTTGTCGCCGGAAAGAGCGATCGCAGGCGTCCTCGTGCCATTGTTTGCCTTGCGCGGCGAGAAGGATCTTGGGAATCGGCGACGTCGCGCGCGTTGCGCGAGTTTATTGATTGGGTCGCAGAAGTCGGATTCAAACTTGTCCAGCTTCTGCCCATTAACGAGACCGGAGCCGACAACAGTCCATACAACGCGATCAGCGCCATGGCGATCGAGCCAACGACGCTGCACCTTGCGCCAAACTCGCCGCAGGATTTAACGCGCGAAGACTTTGATGCTGCACTCGCCGATGTCGATCTTCACGCGCTCTGCGTCTTGGCAGCGGTGAAGTATCGCCATGTCAAAGAACTGAAGCGGCGCTTGCTTGAAAAGGCGTTTTCGAATTTCTCGGCTCACGCCGGCGAACAACGGCAATCAGAATTTCGAGCATTCTGCGAACAAGAGTCGGCGTGGCTGCGCGAGTATGCATTTTTCCGGGTTCTGATGGAGGCGAACGGCGATAGCGCGGCATGGAATCGATGGCAGCCGCAGCATCAGACAATTGAAAAAGCACGCGGTTGGCTCCGCGACCTGCCGCACGATCGACAGGCAGCGCTGGCACGCCGCGAAAGCTTCTTCTGTTACGTGCGCAATGGATCGCGCACCAGCAATGGCGCGCCGTCAAGATCGTACGCCGAGGAACGCGGCGTGGCGCTAATGGGCGATATTCCGTTCGGCGTCAGTTATTGCAGCGCCGACGTTTTCGCGCGCCCGGATGAATTCATCCTGGACTGGTTCGGTGGCGCGCCTCCCGAACCTTACTTCAAAGATGACGCCTTCACGCAAAAATGGGGGCAAAACTGGGGTATCCCGCTCTATCGCTGGGATAACATGCGCGCAAACAATTTTGAGTGGTGGCGCCAGCGGGTGCGTGCCGTCCGACGCAATTTTTCATCTTTTTCGGATCGATCACATCCAGGATTTTATCGCATCTATGCCTTTCCGTGGCGGCCGCGGCAGGAACAAGGAATTCCTCCCGCTCGACGAGCACCAGATGCTGGAGCGAACTGGCGGTCGCGCACCGCATTTCGTTCCACGTGACGACAACACGCCCGAAAACCGGGAAGCGAACAAACGCCGAAGGCGAAGAATACCTGCGCGTTCTCCTGGAAGAAGCCGGCGGCAGGCGCGTGATCGGCGAAGACCTCGGTGTTGTTCCCGAGTATGTGCGGCCCAACTTACGATCGCTTGGCATCGCCGGGTTTAAAATTCCGCAATGGGAAATGCGCGATGGCATGATCATCCCTGGACAGATGTATGAACGGCTGTCGGTGGCCACTTACGCAACGCACGATCACGAACCGATTCGTGCTTTGTGGAATGAGGCTTTCGAGCGGCCATTTAAGGCTGGCGAACAAGCGCGAGCCACACTCGAGAAGATCGCTCTGTTTGCCGGCCTCGAATTCAAAGATCGAAGAGCTCGATTTCGAAAGAGATTTTTATCCGGCGATCATGGAAGCGCTTTTCAGGAGCGAATCGTGGATCGCCATCGTCATGATCACTGATCTGCTGGCACGCAAATATCGGTTCAACGTCCCTGGGACTAAAGCGAACTTGAATTGGACGCGGCGAATGCAGCGCTCGATTGCACAGCTCGGTTCCAGCCGCAAAGAGCGGAAGCGAATGGAGCTAATCCACGAGCTGCTGGTGAAAGCAGGGCGCGTTGAAGTGCGGATCGACGGCGCCACGTCCCGCACATTTCGGCGTTCATTGAAATGCTGTCAGTGCATGCGCTGTCCGGTCAGCGCACCGGCGCAAGTTGCGATCGCGATGCGTCGTCGACCTCGCGCTGAGGACAGCGCGACACTACAGATCGCAATCCATTACGCGCTTTTTTCGATCGGTGCGCCGACTTTGTTGCCCCATTCGGTCCACGAACCATCGTAATTGCGGACGTTATCGAGTCCCAGAGCAGGTAGGTGAGCACAAACCAAGTGTGACTCGAGCGTTCGCCGATTCGGCAATAAACAATTGTGTCCTGTCCGGGACTGACTCCGCATTGATCGAAATAAATTTTCGCCAGTTCTGAAGCTGGCTTGAATGTGGCGTCATCGTTGGTGGCGGTCTTCCACGGCATGCTCTTTGCCCCCGGAACGTGGCCGCCGCGCAGCACGCCTTCCTGCGGATACTCCGGCATATGCGTGATCTCGCCTCTGTATTCGCCCGGCGAACGCACGTCGACGAGTGGTTTACCGCTCTTGCTTTGCGCCAGCGCTTCATCGAAAAACGCGCGAATCTCCTTGTCGAATCGTTTCTTCGGCACCGGATAATTTGTCTTCGGATATTTCGGGACTTCGCGCGTCATGGGACGGCCTTCCGCTTTCCATTTGTCGCGGCCGCCATTCAGGATTTTCACCTTCTCGTGTCCGAAGAGGCGAAACGCCCACAGGGCGTAGCAAGCCCACCAGTTCGCTTTATCCCCGTAAAAAATGCAGGTGGTGTCCGGAGTGATGCCGTTCCGACTGCAAAGCTCGCGCGAATTTTTCCGGCGAAATATAGTCGCGGATCACCGGGTCTTGCAGATCAGCGCGCCAATCGATGTGCACCGCGCCTGGAATGTGGCCGGTGTCGTAAAGGAGCACGTCTTCATTCGACTCGACGATCCGGATTCCATCGTCCTTGAGATGTTTCTCCAGCCAATCCGTCTCCACGAGCGCTTCCGGATGCGCGTATTGTGTTGGGTAAGTAGCCATAGGAATAAAACTTCAGGCTGCTCCCACTACCGGGCAAGAGATTTTCCTTCGTGGCGCTGTAAATGATGGCGGTATTAATGTCAGCGTATATCGCCCGGCAGCCGCGGCGACGCGAGCAACTCCTCAAACTCGCGCCAGCGCTGCTCCGGCTGTTGTCTCGGTGCCGCCACGTTTCTCGATGTAATTGCGCACCATGTCTTCGCCAAGATTGTAGTTGATGACGTAGCTGCGGTATTTCTCGATAAACTTCGTCGCCTGTTTCGCCCGCTTCTCGTCCATGAGCGCGTATTTTTGCAACCAAGTCGCAGCCGCGTTCGCGTCGATCTCGCCATTCACGTACTGCCGGGCCGCTTCATTCGTTGCATAAGTCAGTTTCTTCACCAAGTCCTGCACGGCATAGAATTCTCCGACGCGTGATGGGTCGATCCCCGCGGCCGGCCAGAGCACTTCCTTTCGAACGCTATCCGCTCCGGTTTCGTAAATACAACCTCTGCCGAAGTTCGCCGTGCCTTCGGCAATGAGTGATTGCGGCGAGAAGAGCGGATAGACCGAGAACTCAACCCAACCGCGATCCCGGACGAGATTTTTCTCAAGCAACGCGTTGTAGACGTGATGCCCTGGATAACCCTCGTGTGCAGCTAGATCAATCGCACGATCGATGTAGATCGGCAGATCGGTATTCACCTGAATGACACTGCGATAATTTCCCTGTACCACCATACCCGCCCCATGGCTTATTTGTGACATATTCGACGGTAAAATTTTCGGCGCGGCGGCAGCTTAATGTGCGCCAGCGTGCGTTCGCGACACGCCTTGATCGCGAGCTGAAACACCGTGTCGAGCTTGTCTTTGGGAATCACGAACGCTCGCCGCCAATTTTCGTAACGCTGCAATAGCGGTCCCTCACCGGGAAGTTTCGGCTCGAGCTTGGCGAGGATTTCCTGGAAATGCGAATCGGAAAACTTGGGCGCAACCGGCGTCATACAGCGCCTGTGATTCTTCATCGAACTTCAAATGTTCGCCCTTCAAGATCCGGACTCGTGCCTGCAATGCGGATAGTTGTTTTGTTAGATACGCGCGTCGCAACCGTTCCATTTCGTCCGCCGGCATGGAAATCTTCGCCAACTGGTCTCGTAATTGCGTGGCCTCAAGCGCGATTGCATCGAGGGGTTTCTTCGTCTCCGACTGTTTCTTCCATTCCGGCGGCCCGTAATACGCGTCAACGTAATCCGGATCATGCTGCCCCATCGCGAGCACGAGTTTCACATAAGCTTCTGCGATCTCGTTGACGCTTGTCACCGTTACTGGTGTCGCCGTCGGAGTGGCGCTCTGCGTGGTCAACGCAGCAAAGCAGCAGTAACAAAACGCAGACAAGCGACGCACACTTCATAAAAGGTTTTCCGCTCAGCGATCAGCGTAGAATGGAATCAGCCTGATAAAGCACGCCATTCTTGATCACTGTGTCGATATCTGAGCTGTTCTTTATGTCATCCAGCGGATTCGAATTCAGAATGACAAGATCGGCGAAATAGCCGTTTTCAATCTTGCCGATATGCGCGCCGGTTTCGCCGCCGAAAAGTTTCGCCGCATTAGCCGTGGCGCACTGCAAAATCTGCATCGGCGTTAGCCCCGCTTCTTTCATCAACTGAAATTCACGAAAGAGCGCGGGTCCATGAATCGTTCCGATGTTTCCCGCATCAGTGCCTGGCGGCGATCGTCACGCCCGCGTCCTGCAGATTTTTTCAAATTCGGCAGCGCGACTTCATAAGTTTTGTTGATTTTATCGAGAGCGGCTTTCGGATCGGCCAGCGCGGCCTTGACCCGGTCCGGCAATTTGTCCTGCGGAATTTTCGTGACATCGAGCGACGCGATCACTTCCGGGTTGCCCCACTTTTGTTCTTCGGGCGTGAGATTCAGCTGGTGCGAAAACGTCCGGCCGTAGCGCTCGAAGACCACGAGCGTCGGACACAAAATGATATGTCGATCTTTCAATAGCTTTACGAACGCGTCATCGACCGGTTTATCGACGACGCTGTGGACGAGCACGTCCGCGCCTTCTTCAACCGCAGCACGCGCGGTCTCCAGCTCGGTCGCGTGGACTGCGACGCGAATGTTGTGCGCGTGACTTTCCTCAATCGTCGCGCGCACGATCGGTCGAAAGCTGTCGACCGGATGATCTTTATCGACGATGTACCAGATCTTCACCGAGATCCGGTTTCTGCTCGGCGAGTTTGCGCACGAACTCGCGCGCCTGATCGGGAGTGTCGATCTTCACGATCGGCGGATCGCCGAGATCGAGTTTCTCGCGCGAGACGCTGGAGATTAACGGTCCGGCGACCGCCACGCGCGGCGCTTTCTCTGTCGCGTTCGCCTTTTTGCGCACCTCGAAATTCCACATTGGACCGCCGACATCGACCACGCTCGTGATCCCGCAACGAATGTAACGGGCAAATACATCGTCGAGGTGCGATTTGATCCATGCGACCTCGTCCTTGTATGGCCGGACACTGTTGAAGTCGGCGCCGTCCGGTCGCGTGAACAAGTCTGCCGGATTGGAAAAATGAACGTGCGTGTCGATGTAACCCGGCAAAATGAATTTGCCGACGCACGCGATCTGTTTCCCGAAGCGCTGCCGCGTCTTGTTTGCCCATCGCGACGCGTTCAATTTTGTCACCGTTAATCACCACAGTCGCGTTTGGCAATGACCTTGCCGTCGGCCGGATTAATCACGGTCGCGCCGACAAGCGAGATTCTTTCCGCGTGAACGGCAACCACGCCGATGAAGAGAAGAAGAGCAGCAATCTTTTCATATTCCAGCGTTAGCGGTGCTTGTATCAAGCACCGAACTGAATCACAAGTTGCGCTCGTCGGCAGAATCGCCTCAGAACGCTGTCGTTCTAGCCTTTTGGTTCGTCGGCGATTTTCAGAACAATTTTTCCGCGGGTGTGATGCGTTGCAGCCTGGGCGTCGGCTTTGGCCGCATCGGTCAACGGCAAAAACTTGAGACACGATCGGTTTGATCTTTTCCGTCGTCGATCAACTTCGTGATTTCCGCGAGCTCCGTCGCATCCGGATGCGACGAGAGCGACGCGCCGCGAATTTCGTGCTTCTTGAGTTCGGCTTCGTCGCAGCGGAAACAAGCGTCACGACGATGCCGCCTTCTTTACCACGCCGTAGGATCGCGCAAGCGTATCGCGGCCAACTGGATCCAGGACGAGATCGACATCGTGCGCGATCTCTTCGAATTTTTGTTTCGTGTAATCGATCGCGACGTCGGCGCCGAGTTGTTTCAGCAAATCCTGATTGGCGGTCGAAGCGGTGGCGATGACACGGGCGCCGCGCGCCTTTGCAATTTGAATCGCGAAACTTCCGACCCCTCCCGAACCGCCATGAATCAACACCGTTTGTCCGCTTTGGATTTTTCCAACGTCGACCAACGCCTGCCACGCCGTTAACGCCGCCAGCGGAACCGACGCTGCTTCCGTAAAACTGAGCGACTTCGGTTTGATCGCGCGATTCCCCTTCATTCGAGATGCAATATTCGGCCCAGCCACCGCCCCAGAGCAGATACGCGTAAACCGGATCGCCGACTTTCAATTTCGTAATCTTCGCGCCCGTTTTCACCACAACGCCGGCCATGTCGTAACCGAGAATCAGCGGCAGGTGCGTCCCAAATTCTCGGCGAATTTGCCATTCAGAATCAGCGGGTCAGCTGGATTCACGCCGCTCGCGATCACGCGCACGAGAATTTCGTTGTCCTTTGGTTCCGGCACCGGGACATCGTTCGTATTTCAACACTTCCGGTCCGCCGTATTCGGTGCGCGACGACCGCCTTCATCGTCTTCGGCAAATCGGCGGCTCGCAAAGCGAACTTGAGATGATCGAGGCGAAAAAGGACGAAGACGAACCTTCGTCTCATGGCAAGAGATGCGGATCGCAGCAACGTTACTCCTTCTGATTCGGGAACGGCCTTCTCGGCAGCTTGAAAACCAATCTTTGGAATGCGTGCCGTCGCAAAACGGTTTTTCAGTCGACGCGCCGCAGCGACAGAGCGCCATCCGTTTTTCCACCGGATATTTGTTGCCGTCGGCATCGATCAATTCCACTTCGCCGGTTACGATGTAAGGGCCGTTCTTGATTGTCTCGATTGTTACTTGAGCCATAGGTGCAAACACTAAAGCACCAAATCCCGCTAAAGCGCCAGAGAACGCACATAAAACGGCAACGCCGCGGATATCCGGGGAGCACAGGCCGTCTCGGCGTGTTGGCGAGCGCAGTCTTGCGCGAATCGCGGAAACTTGCGCGATAGATGTGTGTTCGGCGGGACGCCAAAAGCCAACACAGCCAGCGGCGTATGCTCCCCGGAGACAGAGCTTGCACGCACAATTCTTCGGCGAGAGTCTTGCGCCTCATGAAGAATATTTCTGCGCAGTCACTTCTCGCGCTCGCCACGCTCAGCGCCTAGCGCAGTCAACGCCGAAGCATCCATTCACGTTTGAAGACATGATGGCGCTGAAGCGCGTCGGCGCGCCGGTGCCGTCGCCGGATGGCAAATGGGTCGTGTTCGACTGCGTCGATGTCGATCTCGAAGCGAACACGAAGATTTCGCATCTTGTGGATCGTGCCGGCCAGTCGGCGGCGAATGCGGCGGCGATTGAATCCAACGCCGAATCACGAGGAGCGGCCGCGCTTTTCGCCGGACGGCAAACGGCTGATCTGGACGTCGAAAGCGACCGATCCGACGCAAATCTGGATGTGCGATTTCGATCCCGAAAGCGGGGCGCTCGTTGGCAAGCCGCATCAGGTGACGACGATCTCGACCGGCGCGGATGGCGGATCTGGTCGCCGGACGGCAAGAACATCGTGTTCGTGTCCGGCGGTTTATCCGGATTGCAAAGACGATGCATGCAACAAGCAACGCGATGAAGAACTCGAAGAAGAGCAAAGTGAAAGCGAAAATCTTCTACGCGACTGTTCTATCGGCATTGGAACGCGTTCACCGAATTCAAGCGCAGCCATCTGTTCGTGATCAGCGCCGACGCGTAGGTACGCGTGATCGCATGCGCCGAGAAGCAGCAACGCGCTGACCACGTACAGGCACGCGATCTCACGCCGGGCGATCACGATGTGCCGCCGTTCTCGTTAGGCGGGCAGGACATGTATGCGATTTCGCCCGACGGCCAGGAGGTCGCTTACACGAGCAACATCGACGAAGTCGAAGCGACCAGCACGAACAACGAAATCTTTCGTCGTGCCGATGGCTGGCGGCGCGCCGAAGAAAATTTCCACCAGTCCCGGCGCCGACACGACGCCGCTCTATTCGCCGGACGGAAAATATCTCGCCTGGCGCTCGCAAGCCCGCGCCGGCTTCGAAGCCGATAAATGGCGGCTCCTCGTGCAAGATCGACAATCAGGGAAGACGCGCGATCTGACCGAGCAGTTTGATCGATCGGTTGGGAGCTTTGCACGTGGATCAGCCGCGATTCGAGCATGACGAATCTGCTCTTTACCGCTGAGGATCATGGGCGAAGCGCCGATTTGATTCTGTCGCCCGTAAGTCTCAAGCAAACTGCTGACGCAGCGAACAAGACCGTTGCATGCGGGACGATCTTGACGTTTACGTCGAGACCAAGGCACATCTTCTTCACGCGCATGTCGATCGCAGCGCCTAACGAAATCTGGGCGACATTGATGTTACGGCTCGTCGACAAGCCACGTCACGATGCCGAGCCGGTCACCCACATGAACGACGCGCTGTTGTCGCAGATCGACATGCAGCCGTTGGAATCGTTCACGTTCAAAGGCGCGAACAACGAAGACGTGCAGGGATTTCATGGTCAAGCCGCCGGGATTCGATCCGAACAAGAAATATCCGCTGAAATTTTTGATCCACGGCGGGCCGCAAGGGGCGTGGGGAAATTCGTGGACGTATCGCTGGAACGCGGAGTTGTTCGCCGCGACCGGAAATTACGTGGTGGTGATGATCAATTTCCACGGCTCGACCGGTTACGGGCAGAAGTTTACCGATTCGATCAGCGGCGATTGGGGCGGCAAACCGTATGTCGATCTGATGAAGGGGCTCGATTACGTGGAGAAGACGTATCCGTTCATCGACAAGAACCGCGAGGCCGCGCTCGGCGCGAGCTACGGCGGTTACATGGCGAACTGGTTGTTAGGCCACACCGACCGCTTCAAGTGCATCGTGTCGCACGACGGCGTCTTTCAACACGGAGTCGGCTTACGGCACGACGGAAGAACTTTGGTTCTCCGAGTGGGAATTCAAAGGGCCGCCGTGGAAGAATCGCGAGCTTTACCGGAAATGGTCGCCGCATTTGTTCGCCGACAAATTCAAAACGCCGACGCTGGTGGTGCACGGCCAGCTCGATTACCGGCTCGACGTTTCACGAGGGCTTCGATCTTTTCACCACGCTGCAACGGCTGAAGGTGCCGTCGAAGATGTTGTATTTCCCGGACGAAGGCCACTGGGTGCTCAAGCCGCAGAACTCGCGGCTTTGGTACAGAAACTGTGAACGATTGGGTCGATCAGTGGTCGCAGATAATCGCTCTGTCATCCCGAGCGCGGAGCGGAGGACCTCCCAATCATTTCGCATAAGCGCACAAGTTGCGACCGCGGAATGCACCAGGGCTTAGGCGACGCGTCCGGTGTGTTGGCGAGCGCGTCCTGGCGATCGCGAACTTCCTTTAGCGCTGCCCACCCTGCACTGCGCGCAGGTCAGGCACAGTCCGTTTCGTCGCGACGCCGAAAAACCAACACGCGGGACGCGTGCGCTCCTGGCTGACTTTTTGCGCAGGCTTGCGCATTAAGGACGGCGTCGAAATTCTATGCATCGATTCGTATGCTTGGGCGTTTGCGGGCAATTGATTCTCTGTTGGTGTCGTTTGGCTCGTCGCGGGTTGCGTGGCGTGAAGACCCGCGATTATTCTTGCTGAGGACGCAGTGATTTGGGCGGCGCTTACGGCGGAGCGCCGGCTGGTCTCGCCGCGGGACACTGTCTCCTACTGGGATGGAGACAGCGCTAGCGGAAGCCCGTCTGTGAAGATCAGCCTCGGAGAACAGCGCGCCTATTTTTACAAGGGCGGCGTGCTCGTCGGCGTTTCGCAATTGCCCACTGGCCGCGAGGGCTCAACACGCCCGTCGGCAATTTCATAAGATCATTCAAAAGGACAAGGACCACGTCTCCAGCTTGTTCGGAGACTATGTCGGATCTCGGCCGGCAACGTGGTGGTGCCCAACGTTGACGTAAAAAGATCCGAAAACCGCCGGGCGCCACTTCAGAGGCACGCCAATGCCGTACTTCATGCGCGATCGTGTCGGGGACAGGCATGCACGCAGGTTACTTGCCTGGCTATCCGGCGTCGCACGGTTGTATCCGCAGTGCCCGGAAGTTCATGGCTACGAGGATTTCTTTAGGTCGGTCTCAGTGGGGACGCCGGTGACGATCACCAGTGGGTAGGCTCCTCGGGCGCGTGTTCGCGATCGTCAGTTGGCACGGACCGAAGCATTTCACTCCGGGAAGACGTTCACGCCGTGGGGGAGATCTCCTCCATGCGGTCTTTTCTTTCTTTTTCGCTGCCCTTCACAAGGGGAGAGGATCAAGAGCAGGCTGTTGGTCGCCGCGGCGCGAGCGACACGTGGAATAAACGCGTGCGCCCTCGCAACCGTCATTACGCGCTTGCGTTGGGGAGAGGCGATCGTGCGGCGCCTGACAGCCGCTTCCATTCGACACGAACATGCAGCGGATCAGGATGAGCACCTGGCATCTCGCGGTCTTGCGTCCGCTTGCAGAAAATTCCCGGTGGCGGCATTCTGATGATCCCGCCGGGAAGAAATATGATCGTCATCACGCAACCAAACGCCACTGAGGAACAGATCCAGCGGATCGTCACCGCGCGTGCGCGAGTTCGGGCTCGAGGCACAAATCAGCCGTGGCGCATCGCGCGTGATCATCGGCGTACATCGGGCCGGAGGCGCTCCTTCGCGAGAAAGCCGATCGCCGCGATGGCCGGCGTGGAAGCAATCATGCCCGTGTTGAAGCCGCACAAGCTTGCCGCGCGCGATTCGCGCGGGTCCTCCTCTGTCGCAATTGGCAACGTGCGCCTGGGCGAACACGAGGATGTTGTTCTCATTTGCGGTCCGTGCTCGGTCGAAAGTAGAGAGCAAATCCAGTCGATCGCGACGATCGTGAAAGAATCTGGCGCAAAAATTTTGCGCGGCGGCGCGTTTAAACCGCGCACTTCCCATACAGTTTTCAAGGGTTACGCGAAGACGGACTTCGCTTCCTCGCCGAAGCGCGCGCGAAAACGGGCCTGCCCTGTGGTCACTGAAGTCATGGATCCCCGCGATCTCTCCATGATCGAAAAATACGCAGACTGCCTGCAGGTCGGCACCCGGAACATGCACAATTTTCTCTCTTGAAAGAAGTCGGCCGCAGCAGACTGCCCGTGCTGCTCAAGCGCGGATTCAGCGCCACGGTTTATGACTCTGATCATGAGCGCGGAATACATTCTAAACGAAGGTAACCCTGAACGTTGTTCCTCTGCGAGCGCGGGATTCGCACGTTTGAGACGGCTGCACGCTACACGCTCGATCTTAGCGCTGTGCCACATCTTGAAGTCCAAAACGCATCTGCCAGTCGTTGTCGATCCGACGCATGCGCTCGGTCTGCGCGAATTTGTCCCGCAGATGTGTCTCGCCGCAGTCGCCGCCGGCGCGGATGCGCTCATGATCCGAGGTGCACGATTCTCCGGAAATGGCCAAGAGCGACGGCAACCAGGCGCTCACGCCACGAAATTTTTGCCGAACTCGTTCCACGCCTTCGCGCGGTCGCCGCAGCTATCGGCCGCGCGTTGTAGAATTTCGTCCCAGGGAGATTGGTCCCAACGCGTTGGGAGGACAACGCGTTCCACGCCTGCGCAAAGGTGGATCGGCTTCTCCACGGGCGCGTGCGCGGCGAAGGCGGCTGAAGGCGATGCCGACATCAATCGCCGAAGGCGCAAAAGACGCAGCCGCGGCTACAAGTCTGCGATAAATCGGCTTAATATTCGTCGTGGAAAACCCCGTCGGCATAAAGCTCCTGGAAAGTGTCGCAGCGAGCGAACTGATCGCGCACAAACTTGATGCGATACGAAGGCTCAATGGCCGGTAGGCTTTCGCACGCTATCGAGCCGGCACGGCGTTTTGGCCGCCCGTAATCGCGCACGCGTGCCATGAACATCACCCGATGGCCGACACGCTGCCGAGTCCACGATCTGGGTCCTCTGTCGCAGTGTTCATTCTCGAAGAACCCTGCTTTACGAGAGTTTGCTGAACTGGCGGTCAGACGCGCTTTTCCTGCCGGAAGCCGAGCTTGTCGCGGTAGAAAACGTTTTACCCGATCGGAAATCGCGGCTGAACGACTGGCGCTGCTGATGGAGATCGAGCGCGACAGTGGTCGCGTATCATCGTCGCGACGCGTGCAAGTCTCGATCAGCCCGCGCCAAAGCGCGGCGCGTCAATCTGCTGTTAGCCAACTGCGGCGCGGCGCAAAAACAAACGCAAAGATGAGCAAATACGTAACCGGAATGGGTGCTGTCAC
>ERZ1370068.996-contig-1091_pt1 | contig 15225 bp, 19 predicted proteins | sample MGYA00561227_ERZ1370068 | MGnify/ENA primary metagenome ERZ1370068 (study PRJEB38410, sample SAMEA6850437) | metagenome | study: Metagenomic assessment of the ecological functions of the soil: analysis of the soil microbiota associated with the...
ATGACGAGAACGACAACACATTGATGCGCCATCGTGCACGACTGAGCAATAATTAAATGCTCGCCCGCGGCGGCATGCGAATCGGGTTTTGTTTCGCGCACTTGAATGGTGCGAGAGAAGGCTCAAACTTCATTTCGTGGCCCAGGTTCCTCTGCGCAGTCCTTCAGAGAAAGTAGGCGGTCTTTTTTATTTCGGCCGGATGCTCGACAAAATCCGGCTGCACGCCAAAGGCGAATTGCCGTCAGATTATCACGCCAATCTTGGGAAAGGGCTTTCGATGAAAAATGCGTGAAGTTTCTCCGCGTCGACTACGATGGGCTGGTCGAGCGCGTCAAACAGGGCGGCACCGATGAAGAAATTTTGGATTGGTGCTTCACAGTCGGCCGCAAACCAACTGAAGACGACATTTACGTTTGGAACGAATTCATGCGGAAGCGCGGCTGGAACGACGAAGTTTCGGAAATGGTGGTACGCCGGAAAGCCGAGGCAGGAATGACCGACCGTTCCGATATTCAGACGTCATTCCAATTCATCGACGCCGATGAAGGGCGTTTGCCGAAGCCTGGGTAGAGTCGGCACGCCGCGCAGTCAGGCGACGCAGCGTGCCGCCGCCTACCGTTTCTATTCCTCCAAGGTATCGATTCGTTCGGCCAGATTAAAATCAAGCTCCGTCAAACCGCCTTTGCTGTGCGTTGATACGCGCCAGACGGACTTTGTTGTAACGGATATCTATGTCGGGGTGATGTTCTTCTTCCTCAGCCACCTCAGCGACTCTGTCCACAAAATCGATCGCATCGACAAAATCATCGAATTCGAAAGTGCGCTCGATCTGGTTTTTCTCCAATTCCCATTCCGGGATCTTTTTCATGCGATCCTTGAGCTCGCTTTGTTTGATCAAGTCAGCCATAACGGGACAACGAGTATCACCCGAAAATCGTTTTGCAACGGCAAATCGAGCGCCTAAAAATCGAGTATTCGGCGAAGGTTTTTGACCGAAGTCGAAGACCTCTACTGCGCACTGCCGCGCTTGCTTCGACAGCCGCGACCAATCGTGCAGCACCTCGCGAACAGCGGCCTCCGCCTCGGCGACGGATCGGATAAAACAGAATCCGTTTTCGGCGGGGAGATAACGTTGTGCACCGGTGTCTTCTGTAATCACCGGGCGACCCAACGCCAAAAAAGCCGCAGCGCGATCGCTGACCCAGCCGGTGCGCCACGCCACGTCGACGCCCTTGATCGCCGTGAACTCGGCAAGCGCGCTGGCGAGGTAGCGGCGATACGACTCCAGGCGTGCGGGCAACGCCGGTGCGGATCGGCGATTTGCCAGCCGAGCCGGCGCAGTCGTTCCCTTTCGGGATCCTCCGCAGCGATGTTCATCGCCAGCTCAAACCGCGCCTCGGGCACGCGCGCTGGAAGACGTCAGATAAGGTTCGAAGGCAAATCTTTCGATAGATCCGGAAATTCGCCGGCGACCTCCACCGCCCCACCCCAATACCATTGCCCGACGGTTGTGAATTTCGGTGAGCGCGGCCGCGATTGTGGCCGGAACAGTTTCGTGTCCACGAGCGGATAAAATGTTTTCCAGGCGAGCGCTGATTTCGGCAGCCGGCAATCGTGTCCAGTACATTGAGTCCGATCGTCCAAAATTCGTGATGGGTACGACTGCCCCACTTCCATCTTCGTCATCCAATAAAAAATTTCGCTCGGGTCGAGATCGCAGAAAATGCGTCGCTCAAATTTCAGCAGCAGCGGCGGATGAATTGAATACGCCAGATTGAGCAGGACATTCGGTCCGCTGAGGCGCTCGAGCAGCTCGCGTTTAGAAATTCCGACGCACCGCAGCGAGTCCAGGTCATGCGTATCCGCTGCCGGCTTCTGGTAAAGCAAACAATACCGCCCGGCCAATCCATGCGCCCGCAATTGCCTCTGAAAATTCCTGATCTTTGACTGGTCAGCCAGGACATCGTCCGTGCCCGGCAAGAGCTCCAGCCAGATCGCATCGAGCTTCAGTCGCCGCAGCCCGAGCATCCATTGCAGCGGAACCGAAAAATTTCCGCCGCCTTCGCGATACTTCGCCGCAAACCCGCAGCCGAGGAAGATTGTCACGCGAGCAGAATGGTCATTCTGCTCGCGTGCTCAAGCACGAACGGGCCACAATCTCACCAGATGCGGCGGTGCGGTAGATGCGCTGTGTCTAGTGAACACTTTCAGGCTGCCTCGGCTGACCGGTGCAAAATCCGCCGTTCGGGATCGGGATAATCGAGCCGAGGAATTGCGGCTGCTGCCGCACATTTAACGCCTGCTCCAACGCGTAGCCGAAGCCGATTAGCTGCGGTTCATGCAGGAAAGTGCTGTACATGAGCATTCCCGCCGGCCGGCCGCTATCGCGAATGCCCACCGGTATCGATAAATTTGGATAACCCGCCACTGCGGGTCCGGTCGAGTTAGTCAAGTGCGGAGCGACGATCGCATCGACACCCGAGTTGATTACACTATCAATGCCAGAGCGCGCAGCAGTGCGGGCATGCGTTCGCGCGGCGATGTAGGCGGGATCGTTCGGATAACCTGGGAACTGATCCGACAATAAGAATACGTCCTGGTCGTAGTAGGGCATCTCTTGCGCACAATGCGCGTCATTGAAGGCGATCGAGGTCGGCCAACGTGCGCATGTTCGGTGTGCGTAAGCGTCGCGAGGTAGTCCGCGATTTGCGCTCTAAATTCATACAGCAACGCTGTGAACTCGTCGCCGTTGTAAGCGAATACGTCCCCGTATCAACGTCAACGACAGTCGCACCGAGGCTTTCCATCACGCTCAGCGCATTTTCCGCAAACGCGACGGTCAGTTCGTCACCCGGAATGCCGCTGCCGTAGTAGCTGTAATCGAAAAAGCGCACATCGCGTCCGATCACTGCGCCATCGAGTGCGTTCGGATCGAGAAATTGCGTGTACTCGTCGGGCAGCTGATGCCCAATCACTTCACCAAACGGCGACTGCAACACTCCAAGCAGGATCGCGACATCAGTGACGCTGCGCGCCATCGGTCCAGCCGTGTCCTGCTCGTGAGCGATCGGAATGATTCCGTCTTGCGATACAAGACCGAGTGTCGGCTTCAGACCGACGATGTTTTCAACGGCCGACGGTCCTGTGATTGATCCGTCCGTCTCAGTGCCGACCGCTACCGAGCACAAGATTCGCAGCGGCGCCGTTACCAGAACCAGAGCTTGAGCCCCACGATGTGTAACTCAAGTCGTAGGCATTGTTCGTACTCCCACCGCGCGCGCTCCAACCGACTGCTAGAGGATAGGTCTCAGCCTCATCGTCCCGGAAGTTTGCCCACTCGCCCAGGTTCGCTTTCCCAAGGATTACTGCGCCAGCTTCACGGAGCTGTTGAATAATTACTGCATCCGCCGGCACATGGCTACGAAGCAGAGCAAGCGACCCTGCTGTCGTCTCCATATTATCGTCAGTCGCAATGTTGTCTTTCACCAAAACGGGAATCCCGTGAAGCGGACCGCGCACTTGTCCCCTGCGGCGCTCATTGTCGAGATGTTGCGCGATGGATACAGCATTGGGGTTTGTTTCGATGACTGAATTAAGCAGAGGATTCAGCGACGCGATACGTCTCAGATAACCCTTCACCAGTTCCTTGCTGCTCACCTGGCCCGACGCCATGGCAGCCTGTAGCTCGGGAATGCTCTTTTCAAGAAAATCAAAATCATGCGCAGCTAAGGCAGATCGTGAAAGAAATGAGGTGAGCCCTCCGCCTAGCAGCGCTGCGCTAGTGGCGGCAGTCGTGCCGATAAATTTTCGGCGCGTGATGGTGTGGTCGTGGTCAAGACGATTCGAGCTTTGCTTGGTCATAATGGTTTCTCCGGTTGCGCTGTTTCGCGAATAAACAGACGTGACGTTGTATTTTGGCGAACTACGTTGAAAACGCCCGTTCGGTCGATTTTGAATTGGAGGACGGGGCGATATTCCCGCATAATCCTAAGTAAGTTAATCGATTCTGATCTTGAAAGCGGTCGGGTTTTTCTTTAGGTATTCGCAAATTAGCTGACGCTCCGGCGCCAGTGGCTCACGAAAGCCGAGAAAAATTGTCCTGCGTTGGAGAATTGCTTGGACGCCGCATTCTGACATCGGCGATTCCTGCTCGACAGCGAAAACTGGCTCAAGAGCATCGCAATCCTCCCCTTCGAAAACCTGAGTCGCGATCCCTCCCACGCCAGCCTCGCGCGCCGGATATCGCCGCTACCTCCGTTCCGAACCTGAGCCGGAGACAATCTTATAAATAAGCTGTCATGTTCACTGCGTTCGAGCTTCATTTGACACTCGCTTCCTCCTCCGCAAATTAACGGACTCTCTTTCTGGCGCCCGTAGCTCAACTGGATAGAGCATCCGACTACGGAGCGATACCGCTACGACGCTCAATCGGCTGGTGCTACGCCGTTTGCTACGGAAGCCCGCCACGGCCGTTCTCACAGCGTTCCGTCGAAGTTATCGCCTGTGATTCGTTACGTTTCGGCCAAAATGTTATGAACCAAGCAAGACCCATCCAGAGCAACACTTGCGAGAAGAGCCTACGACTCGAGCGCCGAAAAGTAAAGAGTCGCTTCCGTGTTTCTCGGTTTGCTTTGCGCCGCGTGGCTTCCGGAGGGTAGAGCGGCTGATGTAATCCAAGAAAGAGCTTTTGCGCGTGTTTTCACCGGCTTGCGCGGCGTTGCTGACGCTAGGTGTTTCAAGCAATTCGGATTCGCGGCGCGTTGCGCAAGAAATTGCGCAGTTTTGCAGCGAGCGATTCGCAGGCCGTAGAAGAAGAGACCGTGAAAAGCAAGTCCTTTCAAGCGTGCGCGTGGAGTTGTTCAAGCCTCGTGTTTGCGTCCCCTCGCGTGCGCGTGGGAATGGTCTGAGGCCTCGTATTAGATCGCGCGCACTGGGCGGAAGTCTGAAAAATGACCAGAAGATAACCTCGCGGTGTTGAAAAGCTGGCGAAGCGACGCCATCGCGGCCAGTGAATGGGGTCGCTCCAACCATTTGAGATCGGCGGCTAACCAGCAGGTCCCCGACCTTTGCGTCCGCGCTTAAGCCTCTGCGTTTAGCTGAAAAGAACTAACCCGTCCTAATTTAGTCGTAGGGCACCTACCTACAAGAGCAGAGCGATCGCCAATGGCCAACCAAACCACATTGGTAGAACGGATCGAGACTCGCGTACAAAGAGAGGACAGTGGCCAGATCGCGGTTGGCACACACGTCCTGCGGATCGGTTCAGTCCACGGAGGAATCGTTGATGCGGCCGCATCGAGGCAACAGCCTCGACCCAAGGTCGCGTCCAGTCCCGATCCAGCTTCGACCGCGGCCGTTTCCGGCTATTTTGGATCGCATTGAAGAGAGCGCGGCAGCGATTCGCGCGCTGGAAAGTCTGGAGTCGGTGGAGCTTTTGGGGAAGCAGGAATAGGGAAGAGTGTTGTTTTGCGCCATTTGGCGCACACGATTAATTCTAAGCTTTTCCAAGACGGTATCATTTATCGGGAGATACGCGGCGTTCCGCCCGACGACATACTGCAGCTGCTCTGGGGTGATTTCTTCGAATGCGACGTTCCTTTTAAACCGGCTGATTCGCAATTACGCAACGACTTGCAGACCAAAAATGCATTGGTTATCCTCGACTCGGCCGAATTGACGCGCACTGAGGCTGAGCGAGTAATGAACGTCGCGGCGGCGTGCACGTTCTTGCTAGGTTCTCCTGAGCGGCATTTGTGGGGTAGTGAAGCGCACGCGACGCAGCTCGATGGCTTGCCGGCGAAAGATGTAAAGACACTGATCGAGCGAGAGCTAAGTCGACCTTTGACGGCGGATGAAGCGTTGGCCGTCGAGCCAATCACGGTCGCATTGAAAGGGAATCCTCTGCGCATTCTCCAAGAGGTTGCAATAGCGCAGTTGAATGATCGCTCTCTGACGAGCGTTGCGCAGGATTTGCGATCAGATGGTTCACCAGAAAAATTAGCGGCGCATATCACCGCACCGCTTTCCAGCGCGCAGCGCCGGATTCTTTCCGCGCTCGCAATTTTTAGTGGTGCTCCAGTGCAAGCGACAACGCTCGGCGAATTGCTGCAGATCGACAATGTCGAGACAATTCTGGAAGAACTTGAAGAGCGTCACCTAGTGCGCACCCACGCGTCTTCCACGCGCACTGCACGGACCGGTGCAAATGCCGGATTTGCCGAAGCCGAGCGGGCGGAATTTCGCAATCATCCGTCCGCAGGAAAACTCACACGGCCATTACAAACACCAACTCAATTTGCATTCCTGAGCTACGCCCGTGAAGACGCCGAGTTCGTATTGCGTCTTGCCAAAGACTTGCGGGTGGGAGGGGCCGGCGTGTGGGTAGACCAACTCGACATCTCGCCCGGTCAGCGCTGGGACCGCGCCGTTGAGGACGCTTTGGCAAAGTGTCTCGAACTCGTCGTGGTTCTTTCACCCGCTGCCGTGGAATCCACTAACGTGATGGACGAGGTCTCGCTTGCGTTGGAAGATGGTAAAACGGTTGTCCCTGTCCTACACAGTCAATGTAAGGTTCCGTTTCGGCTGCGCCGCTTACGGTACGTTGATCTCTCGCTGGACTATAAGGCAGGCCTTGATCGACTTCTTGAGACGCTCGGCGATGGGGCAGGGACTGCCGAACTGTCAGCGCAGTCCGAATCAGCGCGCAGCTCCATCACAACAAGCTATCTCGGCCTTTTGCACAAGCACAACGTAGTAGAGCAGGAGCAATCAACAGCCTTGGCGTCGGAAAAGTCTGAAGGTGCTGTGGACGCGCGCAGCCAGCGGCGTTACACGCTGGCCGGAGAATTTGCTCTATTCATGCCGGAGCGGGCAGAGGCGACTGAAGAGCGAAAACGAGCCGTCGCCTATTTTGCAGATTGGGTTGAGCCGCGCCAGCGCGACGTAAAAACAATTCTCGAAACACTGCCTGTTCTGATGCACAGCCTGCGCTGGGGCGTCAAGTTCGGCATGGCAGCGGAGGTGATGCGCATAACGAGGTCGCTGGAGCTTCCATTGGTTTTGACCGGTCGCTGGGAATCCTGGACGAATGCCTTGTGTTTGGCGGCTCAATCCGCGACTGCCGCAGGCGACAAAGCCGCTCTGGGCTGGGTACGTCATCAGGATGGCACGAAAGCTATTTGTGAGGGAAATTTTTCCAATGCACGGCAATCGCTTGAGCAAGCTCTGCAAATACGCGAAGAACTTCGCGACAAGGCTGGCGCGGGCGTCACTCGCCACAATCTGAAGTTAGTTGCGCCTCCGACAATTCCAACGTGGAAGCTGTGGAAGTTACTCGCTGGCCTGGGTGCGGTAATTTGCGCGGTCATCGTTGCCGTGGCCGTCGCATCGAAATTCCGCTTGTGGTCGCCATCAGCGACTCCAGCACCGACGGTAACTTCAACAACCACACCGGCACCGCCAGCAGCGACTCCAGCACCGCCGGTAACTTCAATAACCACACCGGCACCGCCAGCAGCGACTCCAGCACCGCCAGTAACTTCAATAACCACACCGGCACCAACGCCAGCGACTCCAGCTGTTGCGGTGACCAGTGGCTACACCGCCACCGGCAGTAGCGACTCTAGCCCCGATCATAACTCCAGCCGGGACAACAGCCGCTGCCGGTGACTCTGTGACTCCTTCGATAACTCCGAACGTTCCTCTCAACCCGCCGCTAGTGGCGCGAATTGTCAGATTCACGGGAACTCCTACAACGATTGTTCGCGGAGAGAGTGCGAAGCTTTCTTACAAATTGGAGAATGCCGAACACGCTTCTATTGATCCTTCAGTCGGTAAAGTCGATTCGACTGAAGGGAATCTTAGTGTCTCACCGGTGGAGCGTACCGAATATACCCTGACAATGTTCGGTCGCGATGGCGTAACAGAACGGCAGCGAATCACGATCGACGTTCAATCCCGACGACGCGAAAAGCCGAAGAGTGAGGTAACCAAAAAGCGCGACAAGAGTTCTCCTACTCCGGGCCCACGTGTTCGCGAGTCCTCGGCCGGCACACGTGGGTCTACCGGTGCGCCAGGCCAGCGCGGTTCGCTACAGATCGGGATCGGTCCCGCTGGTGTCCGAATCCCGATCGGTGCTGGCACCCGTGCGCCTACTGCTACGCCAAAGCCACGCATTAAGGTGCAAACCGGGATCGGACGGGGGTACTACCTGCCAGACCGGCCTTGAGGACGGCCAGCAGATAGGCGTTGCCCGAACTCATACAATAGCTACGCGCGTTTCCGCGCAAAAGCTCGCACTGAATGAACGACGCCGAGTGACACACTTGTCAGAAACCACCAGCAAGGATCTGATCATTGCGACGACGGATTTGTTCGGGAACGACTTCCTCGTAAACCGCGGCAAAATTCCATTCATCCTGAGGGCTTTCATCAGGTACTTGAAGGGCCGTAAACCACCGATTCAGTAAGCAGAAGTGTCCGATCAACCAAGTAAGTTCTACGATCTGGGCATCGACGTGACGAGACATCTGTTCCGTCGTGAGGTTTTTCAGCTGGTCGTCCTTTAGATTGTGCTCGGTTAATACCCGGCGCAGTTCTTGGAATTCCTGGTCGGTCACGAGATGAGCATCCCTTGTCACCTTCGCCGTATAATCGAGCACGACGCGTTCTCGCTCAGTGTAGGCTTCAGGGTGCTTTTCGTGTTCATGAAGATGCAAATATTTCGGTATGGCCTCGTCTCGGCGACCAGCATCCGCAAAGAGACTTAGCCCGATAACCGAGTGATGGGTCACCGAATAACGCGCTCGGTTAATCAGCGAGGTCCGAGAAATCACAAGTTCCTTGATGAAGCGGTCGTTGAACCCCGCCTCTTGGACATCTCCGCGCAAAGTGCGCGGATCGAAGATGAAAGGTGTTGCAGTAGCTCGACCTCCGTTTGCAGGAGGCGGGGTGTGTATGCCATTACCTTGCAAAGATTGTTAGGATTTCCTCCCCAGGTAAGCTCTCCGTCATCATTCCAGCCTGCGTGTAGGGATCAAGTTCATCGCGTTGCAGCGGCCGAATGCGGGTCCAAGGACCTTGTTTGATTCTCGTCATAATTCTATGGCTTTCGTTGGGATTTAAGCGTGATTGCAATGAATTACTTGTAGAGGACTGCCGGCCGGCTCGGATTATCCACGTCGCTTTAGAGTTTTGGCCTTCTTTCACGAATAAACCTTCGACTCGTTTGGCTGAGCATCTTGAAACCGTAGGGCGATCGTGATCGTTAAAGCGTATTATCGTTTCTCCGTCGGGCGTCCCGGAACTTTTGGCGGGCGTTGTGTAGATTTTGCCTGTTTGGCGTCCGCGACCGACGCGCCGGCATCGTGCTTTGCGCAGATCCCGATAAAAGCCAATCGTCGTTCCGCACGAACTTTCCCGTAGCACGATCCCACTCTGAGCGGGAGCTCGCGATTAAGGCTTTCATAGGAAGGAAGGAGCGGCTTTTGCGGCGGGTGATCCTCTTCGTTTTTATCGAGTGAGATTTCCGTCCAGCCAAACCGATCGCGGTAGTGATCGAACCCGAAGCCGTCGAAGAATTGTTCACCGCCCACCAATGGCATATACCAAAGGCTCGGGCTCGCATTCTTATTCTCCTTGATGGGAACCTGGGAGACGAGATCTTCAAGCAGTGCCGTGCCTTTGGCGTCCTTCGCTAGATGTCTCTTTGAGGCGTGAAAGCGCCGGGAAACTGACGTATGGACTGACAAACAGCACGGGCTTGCGCTGCTCGTTCGCTAGGATGATCTCGTGAGGAGTGCCGACACTGTAAACGTTCGTCGGGCAGTAACAAATGATGAAGTCGCTCGTGTCCACCATGCGAAGATCAATATGGAGCGCGGGCCAGAAGCTCTCAGCTACGTGTGCGCGAGCCGCGGCACCTTCTTCTCCGCCCTTATAGGTCCATGCCACCCGGACATCTGTCGTTCCTTCCCCTTCGCGCCCGTAATCATGCATGGCCCGAACCTCTGGTTTCTCCCACGGGTCAAATACAACAACCCCCAATCTGCGAAGGAATTGACCAATTCTTGTGCGCCAACCAGTGGCCTTCTCCGCAGCTCGCGACGCAACGAAATCCATCGGCCCCGATAGATACACTCGCGCATCGCGCAGGAGACCGTCTTCTGGGTTATCAGCCGATTCCATCTTTTTGTCTTCATAGGCGTTAAGCGGAGATTTGTTATACTCGCTGAAACTGAGTGTTTAGGAAGTCGCCTCGCAGCATTCAAAGTGAGCCCGGACATAGGGTCTCAACAAATTGCCCGGGACTTGGACTCGGCGAGCAACCGGCGAGAACAACTCTACTGCGATCTCGTTGAATCTTGTGTTCGGCTCCGGAGTGCTCTCGGAAGAATGTTCCCACCATATCAGCCACTCTTTGGTCGCGCAGAAAATAACGGCATCTAAATTCCCAGGGGCCTTCTGAAGCTCAGCTGCGACCTGGCCCAATTTCTTCAGAAAGCCCGCTTCTTTTAACTTGGACCGTCGGGTGCCAGCATATAGACGCGCACTTCCGATCTGCCAGTCGACCGACTTCGGAAACAGGTGATATGCCTTGTCCGGCTGCACTTCGCCGGTGAACAATTCCGGAAAACTGCTTTGCTCGCTTTCATATCAAAAACGAGTTGATGAAGATCACTATAGCTCCGGCCTCCACGCATCGCTTCGCTTCATGATATGCCCCCTGTGTTTGATAGAACACCAGGGCGATCTCATCCGGCATCCCCTCACTTTTGGTTTCAGGTAGAATAGCCGGGAGGTACGCTGTCAGTCAAACAACCTTTGCATCTGCACGGTCATCGGCATGAAAACCGTGCCGAGCTTCTGGATGAATTCACTTCGCTTCATTGGTCGGCTCCTTCCTCGGAAGACACGCACTGCGTCCGCTGGGACCGGAACGGTTACTGGGCTTGGAATTGAGGTGTTCTGCTCTGCAGTGCGAACTTCGCTTAACAACTGCCATCCACGTAAGAGCTCCAAATTGAGGTTATTCAATTCTACGGAGGACTGAGCTTGATCTTGTTCTGCCGCAAGCAACCGCTCGCTCGAATTTGCGATAGACTTGGCGAGGTCCTTACCGCGATCGCTTACCGTTGCACTTAAGAATCCGCCTTGAATAATCGCGTGAATGCGACGGACACCGAAGTCCGTGGGCTCATTCTCAGCCGCAAGGCGTGGATCATCTTCAAATGCGGCAGTAACAGCGATTTTAGCAGCCGTGCTCGATGTGCTGAAAATCCCGAAAACCCTCCGTTTCGCCAATTCGAATGCTTGTCTGCTTGTTATGCCTCCCGACCACAGAATGGAGATGCCCCAATTCCTTTGCATACCCCAGGATTTCCTCGATATCGGCAAGACTCAAAACTCCAATATCGTTCGCCACATTAGGCTGGCGGATCAACCGCCGTGGATTGACACGATCCGGGCTATCGAAAGCACGATCTTCGCGCCGGCTCCGCGAGCCGTTTTGAGCCAGAGCTTCGCCGCGTCTTTACACCGGGTGTCGTCATAAACGTCTTCAGCGGTAAGCAACGGTGTGTCTACGTAAAAGCAGGAATCGCAGTCCAGTCAGCAGTCCATCCTGTTATCATTTCGATCACAGCGCCCTGCTCTTCGCAGAGTCATTGGCATCAGACCGTATTTCCCGGCGGAAAAGCCGTTCGTGCGCGCCGTGTGGAGGCCGGTCCAAATGGTGCGTGCGGCCGTTTCGACGTCAGGGTGATATCGATGCGTCAGGCGAACCACGAGTTGACGCGATAGAATCAGTAACCGACGCAAGTGTTCGGGATCCAGAATATTTAGTAAGCGACTGGATTCCCAATCGCCGGCGAGCGGCCTCGCGAAGGTCCCCATCGATCGCTAACCTCGCGTATACCCGCGTCAACTGCGAGCTGCATAATGCGTTCGATTACGCCAATTTCGTCATCCGTAATCCTGTCTTCGAAAGCGACTAGAACGGACAGCTGGTGAATCTCCGCCGGTCCCATCTTTCCCTCTTTACGTCCTGCGTCCAGTTTGGTGACCACGCCTTTGAGCGATTTGATCGGCGCTTGGGGTCGACCGAAAGCCGCACTGTGAGCGGTCTGGGCTGTCCGTCCGGCGTGTGTAAAAAGGCTCAAATGCGGTGAAGACGTTGTCCAGCCACTGCTTGTCATTCGCGGATTTTCCGGTTACCGCGAATTCAGGCAGCTGCTGGGTTAGTCGTGTATTGACTCGAACACCGACGTTCGTGGTCAAGAGGAGACGCCCGGCGGCCGCGTCTAAGAGACTCTTCATATTCTGGAGGCCCAATAGGTAGATCTCACCCGCGCTCGTCATGCGCTCGCCGTCCAGAGCGACACCCAGGCTCACCGGGTCGATCGGGCCACAGAGCCTTTGCCTTTGCAGATGCATAAGCGGCATTAACGATCGTCTCTCCAGCACTTCCTTCGTCGCTCACCGCAAACAACGGACCGAAACGTTCGCTGTCATATGCAGCCAGCGGAAAATGATAACACTTATTCACGGTGATGAGAGCTAATGCTGGTCTCCATTGCTCATTTGCTCGAGGCTCGAGACGTACGGCAAATCAGCCACATCCTACCATTTCCAGGACGCCGGCGCAAAAATCAAAAAAATGGAAGCTCATGCTCCAATCCATACCGTGGAAACAGAAGATGAGAACTCTCTCGATCCGTGAACCGCGAGTCATAACCGTTGTCGGAAAAGCCGATCTCTCTCGGAGCATGATCGGCATTCAAATAACGTCCAGTCTCATCAGGGGGTGTTCTTTACGAAGTGCGACACGCGCAGCAGATAAGCGCGGCGTTGATCTAATCAGCGGCACGTTTCCCCTTCGGTCGCTTTTGTGTATGGCGAGCCAAACGCAATCGTTGGCTACGCAAAGTTTTTAGCCGCCTCCCATGATGCCGAGACTCCCGTTTTCGATATTTTTTTTAAGTTCAGCGAGGCATTTCTTCTCTTAAAACCCTAAGACTGCCATACTGTGGAGGAAGCGGCTTGTTTGGGAATCCCGAGAAGGCTTCCGAGTGCGCGGGTGCCAAGCGCTTTCCAAATTTTGATGACTTCATAAGTGATGACGGTGCGTAAAGCTCACGGCCATCCAAAGACATGCTGCTTCAATCGGGCAGACCGAACCATGCCCCGATGTGCAATCCGATACAGGACGCGCGGGCGATATTCCCACCAACCATAGGGCAAAGCGAGGGTGACTTCCCAAAGCAAGCTGATGAGAAGAAGAAGAGAAAAGGTGAAGCTGAAGGCGCGCCAGTTGATGAATCGTTGCGCAGTGTGGAAAAAGCCGGCCGATGGAATGAGCGCAGCACAGACGAGATAAACGAAATACCACGGAAATCCATCGGGCGCGCCGGATAAAACTTTCGATACACAGATCGCAGCGGCGATCAGGACGACACCAAGAACGACGGAGGCAAAATGAAAACGGACGATGCGCGGTATGTCTCTCCGCCGCCGCCTTGTAAGTCGGGAACGTTGTAGCTGCCATCCAATATTCATCGCACCAAATGTAACTGAGCAGCACGAGCATGAAACCAGTCAGGTAGAAAACAAATTCCTCGACTGGAATCGCTCCACCGATGGCCGGGACTTCGCATCCAAGTGTGGCCGTTTTGTTTGGGAAAATGAAGAAAGCGTTGCCAAAGAGCAGATCGAGCAAGAAGCCGAGCGGTGTGAGCAGGGCGATGCGTTCTCCAAAATGCCTTTCTCGGAAACTTGCAGATCAGGCTCGGCAGGCAAACCACCACGCCAGCGCACCAATCGGAACTAATGAACAAGAGCAGGCCCAGGTATATCCGAGCGGCGTCGGATTATCCGAAGTGGCTTGTAAAATGCCGGGATGGATGACGGTGCGCAACGCGATCGCAGCCGGAAGGACGAGCGCCGCCGCGATGGCGAACACGATATAGAAAGATTTCGCGCGCTGTCGCATGCTGGAACCACAGCTTAAACAGATGGACGTTCATTGGGGAATAGGGGTGGGTGATCTCGCGGCCTTAACATGAAGAAGTTCTCAAGCTTCCAGATTAAGTCTTCCCTGTGTTGGCGCGCATTCTTAACTGGAGGGATCTTCAACCGGTGCCACTTGCGCCTGACAGAGCGATGATGTTCAACCGCAGCTCTGAAATGGGCCCGCACTCCTCTACGAAGTGCCACGCAAAGCGTGGGGCGCGGCAGACACTGGTGACAGAAGCCCATCGACACTTAAAAACTGAAGGCGGCCGTGGATAAGCACCTCTCGCGACGTTCAAGACGTATGCTGGGCGAGTGCCTATGAAATAAAGAGATGAAAACGCGTTCAATCACCTAAGGAGACGCTCACCCCGCGAAGAGCGGAAAGGCCGCGGGCAAGGCTTTGCGGGACAAATGTTCGCGGAGATCGCATGCGACATGGAATGCGCCGAGTAATCGCCGGGATCCGGTCGAATTATTGGTTCAATCCAGCAAGGACCGAATTCCAAACCTCATACCAATCCGATACGGGCGAATGATGCAAAGTCCTTTCGCTTTTTATCGTGGCGCCGCTGCAATTATGGCGGCCGATCCTGGCCATCACGCCGATGTCTGGAATCCGAGTGCAAGCCTGCGGTGATTGTCATTTGATGAATTTCGGAGGATTTGGAACTCCGGAGCGACGACATCATTTTTGACATCAACGATTTTGACGAGACGCTTCCGGCGCCGTGGGAATGGGATGTGAAGAGATTAGCCGTCAGCTTTGTCCTTGCCGGGCGCAATAACGGTTTCAAGGAAGCGGACTCGCGTAAAGCCGCTCTACGCTGCATTCAAAGTTACCACGAACATATGCACTCTTACGCGGAACTAGCGCCTTGGAAATGTGGTATCAGCGGATGGAGAACATGGTCGCATCTATCAAAAGTAGGAAGTGGAAGAAGATCGTTCAAAAGCAGATCGCCAAAGCCGCAACGCGCACAGTGGCAGAGCATGATTTTCCAAAACTGGCAAGCGTCAAAAATGGCAAAGTCCGAATTAAGGACAACCCGCCTTTAATTTTTCATCAACAGAAGTGGGAACGGCAGAATACGATCAGCCTCGTTAAAGACGCATTTCGCTGCTATCGAGAAACACTTCCGGACGATCTCAAAACTCTGTTGGATCGTTACGAAGTCAAAGATGTTGCGGTCAAGGTTGTCGGAGTTGGCAGCGTGG
>ERZ1370068.4718-contig-3774_pt1 | contig 15221 bp, 20 predicted proteins | sample MGYA00561227_ERZ1370068 | MGnify/ENA primary metagenome ERZ1370068 (study PRJEB38410, sample SAMEA6850437) | metagenome | study: Metagenomic assessment of the ecological functions of the soil: analysis of the soil microbiota associated with the...
CACGATCCGGACCGCGCGTGCACGCGACCAGGGGCAATGAAGCCGCACCTGGGTCGAAAGGCCCTCGCCGTCACCACCGTCCCGGTGGTAATAATAACGTTCCGCCAACCCACCGGCACGAGGCCAACCGGCAGGAGCCGTCACGCCCGTCGTCGCAAGGCGGCGGCAAGGCTGAAGGGATGCAAGGCGTTGCCTTTTTGCATCGCGAAAGCCGTCCGAATACCCGACCCAACCGCACCCAACGACCTCAGCGCTAGCCGTCGATCGATCTGGAGATAACCATGGCTAAAGAAGAGCTGATCCAGTTCGAAGGACTGGTGACCGAAATCCTCCCCGATGCCCGCTATCGCGTGCAGCTCGATGCCGGACACGAGATCGTCGCCTACACCGCCGGCAAGATGAAAAAGAACCGGATCAAGACGCTGGCGGGCGACCGGGTGACGATCGAGATGTCGCCCTATGATCTGGAGAAGGGCCGGCTGATCTTCCGTCACAAGGACGAGCGTCCGGGCGGCGGAGCGCCCGCGTGGTGCACCGCCGCGCGGCCAATTCCGGCGCCGCTAGTGCCAATCGCCGCGAACGCGCCTGACGCAAAATCACGTCGGGCGCGGCCACACAGCCTCCGACTGCAATCCCGGCGCGATCAAAAATCGTGCACGTCAGGATTGTTTTGGGGGCTACTTTGGAATAATATAACCATATCGATTTTCGGCCGGACGACATTAGCTATCCACCGGTACAGCCGGTTTAGACGCTGACGACCCCTTCAAAAATTCGATCTCACCAGCCCGTCGAAAGTGGGCTTCTACTATATCTATCTTGAGAAGGGACTACCCCGTGAGCATGGGAACCGTGAAGTGGTTTAACGCGACCAAGGGCTTTGGCTTCATTCAACCGGATGACGGTGGCAACGACGTGTTCGTGCACATCAGCGCCGTAGAACGCGCCGGACTTGGAACGCTGCGTGAAGGCCAGAAGATCAGCTACGAGATCGTGGCGGATCGCCGCTCTGGCAAGTCTTCGGCCGACAATCTGCGCGCCGCTGGCATAAAGGATTTCTTCGGCTCAGCCGAGAAGTCCGATCCGAAATAAAGTGAAAGGCCGCGCGGACTGCGCGGCCTTTTTATTTTTCAAAACGCAAACTTCAAGGCGTCTGGTGTTTTCAGGACGTCGGACAAGTGGCCGGGTTCGGGGTCGTGGGGTAAAAGACGCATGTCGACAGGCGTGGGCGCATGTAAGACAAGTCACTCAGAGGGGACGCCCGCCTTCGCCATGACATAGCCGACGGCCGGTGCGTAGACATAACCGGTTTCGGCGAACATCAGATACTGACCGGCGAGTATGTTGTTGTTGTTGTCTCTGGCAATCAGATTGGCCGGTACAGGGACAGTCGAACCGCGGCTGTCGAACCACATCCCCTTGCTCCATTGGGCCCGCCTGAGGCCCGTTGCGGGGTCGATATATATTTCGGTGATGGTGGCCTTGAGCAACGGTCGTGGAATAGGGCGTTATCACCGCCCTGGCGATCTTGAAGAAATTGTCGATTTCCGTGTCAGGGACTTCCTTATATCGCGCGGCCAGGTCGGCAAGCTCTTCGGCCGCCATCGAGATCTTGCGCTTGACCGCCACCGCGGATGAAAATTCAACCACCCCGAAAAACATGGTCAGCATCACCGGCACGATCACCGCAAACTCGACCGCCGCATTGCCGCGCTTGTCGCGGCCAGCCTCGCGGCCGACCGTCGCAGAGCAACCAGCCATCCTGACAGCGCGAGCTTCATGAGTTTTACCGTCATTGGGGGCGAAACGCTGCCGTCGCAGCCAACAGCCTGCTGTTGCTGATGGCTGATCCACTAGATTTGAGATTCGCAATGTTGTAGCCAAGTCCGGTGACAAACAGTGGCCAGGGATAGAACGCACGGACAACCATGGTGTAGTTGGGCAGCGGATCCTGCCAGATAGCAAGTGGGGACATAATTTCCGCCGCCATCGACCGGATCGTTGAGGTGATTGCCGTGCCCGGCGCGTAGCGCCTCACGTCAAGACAGAGGTCAAGGCTGTCGCACGGAAACAGCGCGCCGACGCGGTTGCAGAAATCCTGCTTGAACTGCACCTGACTCACGCTCTGACTTGTATAGAGAAGCCGCCCGCTGTCCTGGACGCCGGTCTCGAGCACCTGGCCCGCGAAGAACACCATCGCCGTTTCGATGATCGCAAACAGCAGCGCAAAGAACACCGGCGCGACCAGGGCGAATTCGACGGCGGCCGAACCGCGGCGGTTGCGGCGAAATCGGCGCATTGCATTTCTGACGGACGGCGGTTGAAGGCATCGAGAACTCCCCAGGCGGCAGCGAATATCCACCCGCAAGAACTACCTGAAAGTGATTGTTGAAGTGTTCCGTCGAAATCGAAGCAGAGTGGCCCGTTCCGTTAACCGGCCGCTAACCATTTTCCGGAGCGGCCGCGTGCGAACCGGGATCGATTCGCGGACGGGATAACGGCGTGGACGCGATGCGGGACGCCGCCCGGAGTTTCCGAAGCAATCGCCTGGAAGGACCGGTCAGTTCGCCGATTTGCCTGCCGCGGCGGCGCTGCCGCTGGCCTGACTGCTGAGAGCGCCGGCCTGATCGATCGCCGCCTTGAAGTAGTCCTCGCCGTCGCCAAGCGTAACCCGGCGCTGGCAGATCGGCATGCAGCTATAGGATCTCGCGTTCGACGCCGCGATAGATCGGTGACGAGCTGGTCGGTCGGGCCTTCGACCTGAATCAGGCGGTCCACCAGCACCTCGCCGGCACGGTCCATGGCGATGAAATTGGTCGCGCCGTAGCCCTTGCCGGTGACGACGACGATGCCGCCGTTCTGCAGGGTTACGTCCGCAATCAGCGGGTTTCCGACCACGATGGTGGCGACCTCGGCGGGAAGCTTGACGAGCTTGGCCTGATCGACATTGACCGCGATCGGTGTCAGCGGTCGGGCGCGGCCAGGCTGACCGCCGGCCACAACAGAATGCCAGCGCCAAGCGACGGAAATCCGAAAGACGCGCGCATGCGCGAATACGCAGGGAACTGAACGACATACTCTACCCCGGGGCGTTGACAAGCCGGCAAAAGCGATACGCAGCGGAACCGGCGCCCGACGCGGCAAATCTGACCGACAATTAGTGAACGAAGTGCAAACAGAGCCGAGAAATCCGCCAGCCGCACAGCCTAATTCCGGAACGGATAGGCCAATTGCCCGCCGATCTCGGCCGGGAAGTCGCGCTGGTCGTCGACGCCATAATGGTCCGGCAGCTTGCTTTCCGGCATCCGGAAGGTCCCGAACAGGATATCCCAGAGCGGAAAGGTGCCGGCGAAATTGGTGTTGCCGCCCTCTTCGCGGCGAGGTGTGATGCCAGCGGTGGAACACCGGCGTTGCCAGCACGTATTTGAACGGGCCGAGCGTCCAGTTCAGATTGGCGTGAACGAACGCCGAATGAAAGATGTTGAACGGCCCGACCCAGAGCATGACGTTCGGCGAGATGCCGGCCATCAGCAGCACGACGTCGACCCGGATGGTTCCGAGCAACAGGTTCACCGGGTGGAAGCGCGCCGCCGAAATCCAGTCGAGATCTTCGGACGAATGATGGATCGCGTGATATTTCCAGAAGCCGCCGCCGTGAAACATGCGGTGCAGCCAGTACAGCATGAAGTCCGACAGCACCAGGAACAGCACCGCCTGCAGCCATAGCGGCAGCTCGGACAGCGGGCCATGGCCGTTGTCGTAGAAGGCGATCAGCTCGTCGGCGTCGTGAATCTTGAAGAGCACGCCGGCGCCGAGCACCAATAGCCCGATCCGGAACACGCGCGCGAACAGCGGCACGAAGAACCAGTAGCAGATGTCGGTGACGAGCTCGCGCTTGCGCCACCAGGGCGTTGCCGGGATTGCAGGCCCAGAAATGCGTCAGCACCGAGAACACCAGCGCCAGCGCGATCGTGACCGGGCACCACCTTGGCGATCGTCTGGCCGAACATCTCGACGACTTCCAGGGGCAGATTGGACATGTCGCGCCTCATCTGATCAGGAGTCTCAAGGGTTACCTGCTCGCAGTTTAAGGAGCCATGAATCCGACGCGGCCGACGTGCGCTGCGCTGCATATCAGTAGCATCGACGAAGGCGATCGCAGCCAGTATCGCATTTTTACGGATAGCCTTAATTCCGAAATTTACTCTGCTCAAGAACAGCCAGTTCCACCGATGTTTACGCAGTCGAATTAACTGCGCCGCAATTGTCCGATCTTAGGGTTACGCCATGGTCACGGTGCTGAGAACGCCGGCGAGACCAAACGTTAGTCTGACCAGCCACGTGTACACATGGAGTTACCTATGAAGAACCTGATTGCGCGTTTCGTGAAGGACGAGTCCGGCGCCACCGCCATCGAATACGGCCTGATTGCCGCCGGCATTTCGCTCGCGATCATCGCCGTCGTCAACGGCCTCGGCACCAACCTGAACGACCAAGTTCACCTCGATCAACAGCTCGCTGAAGTAAGCGACCGTTGCGAGACCAGTGTCAAAGGCCCCGGTAATCCGGGGCCTTTGTTGTTCTGCGCCGATGGCGATGGCGTAAATCATGCGTAAACCCGATGCCGCCGCCTGTCGCGGCCAGAAAAGCGGCCCCGCCGGCCGGCAGCGATGACGCGCGTCGGTGGAACTGGTCTGTCTGGCGCTGGTGCTGGCGCTTCTCGCTCTCGCCTTGCGGATCGCAAGCATCTGGTGACCGGCCGGACCGTTTCCCGATTGTTCACCTCTCGCCGCTAGACTCGGGCGATGCTCCGACCGCCTCGCGCACGCACGGGCTGCTTGAACCCATGATCCTCGACATCGCCCGCCTTATGCTGTTTCCGGCCCTGATGGCGTTCGCGGCGGCGAGCGACCTCTTCACCATGACGATCTCGAACCGGGTGTCGCTGGCGCTGGTCGCGGGCTTTCTGGTGCTCGCGCCTGCTGAGCGGCATGGGCCTGCACGACATCCTCGCGCATATCGGCGCCGGCGCCGCCGTGCTCGCGGTCGGCGTTCGCCTGCTTTGCGATGGGCTGGGTCGGCGGCGGCGATGCCAAGGTCGCGGCCGCGCGCGGCGCTCTGGTTCGGCTTCGACCACCTGCTCGAACTATCTGCTCTATGCCTCGCTGTTCGGCGGCGCGCTGACATTGCTGCTGCTGCAGTTCCGGCAGTGGCCGCTGCCCTACCCGCTTCGCCGGCCAGGCCTGGCTGCTCCGGCTGCACGCCAAGGAGAGCGGAATTCCCTACGGCATCGCGCTCGCGATCGGCGCGCTGATGATCTATCCGGAGACCGAATGGATCAAGGCGGTCGACCTCGCCCACTTCGCGATGCGCTGATCGCGCGCAGGAGTAACTGCTCGTTAAGGCGATTTAGATACGCCTCATTAACCATGCTTTGACGAATAGCTGGTCAACTCCCATCACGGCGGCGGAAGCGTCGCGGCGTAATGTGGAAAGTGAAGCGTATGAATACCGCACGCATTGTCGTCCTGACCATCGCTGTCGGCGCCGGCGGCATTGCCGCATATCTTGCGAGCGGGTCCGACGACAAGCCCGCGCCGGCCGAGCCGGTTGCGCAGCTGCCGACGGTCGATGTCCTCGTCGCGAAGTCCGACATCGGCCTCGGCCAGTCGGTCAAGCCGGACGATCTGCAATGGCAGACCTGGCCGGCGGCGACCGCCAGCAACAGCTTCATTCAGCCGCAGCGAACGCCCGGACGCCATCAAGGAGATCACCGGCTCGATCGCGCGCGCGCCGTTCATCGCCGGCGAGCCGATCCGCGAGCAGAAGCTGGTCAAGGCCGACGGATCCGGCTTCATGGCGGCGATCCTGCCCACCGGCATGCGCGCCGTCTCGACCGAAATCTCGCCGGAAACCGGCGCCGGCGGCTTCATCCTGCCGAACGACCGGGTCGACGTCGATTCTTTCCAAGCGCGAGAAGAACCCGGACACGCAACGGCCCGGACGTCGTCACACTCGGAAATCATCCTGACCAACGTTCGCGTTCTCGCGATCGATCAGGCGCCGAAGGAAAAAGACGGCCAGAACGCCGTGGTCGGCAAGACCGTCACGCTCGAGCTGAAGCCCGAGCAGACCGAGACGCTCGCCCGCGCGCGCCAGAGCGGCACGCTGTCGCTGGCGCTGCGCAGCATCGCCGACGTCAACATGGTCGAGAACCAGACCGACGACGCAATCCGCAAGCGTGGCGACAGCATCAACGTCGTTCGCTACGGCGTCGCCAGCCCGACGACGATGCAGAAGTGATCGAAAGGACGCACGATATGAAGTGCAGGGAAATCAGCCGATGATGCGGACGTTCATCGTCCGCGCCCTGTCGTTTTCGGCCGTCGCCGCGCTGACGCTCAATCCGGCCCTGACGCCGGTGGTGGCGAGCGACTATCGCGCCGCTGCGCCGGTCGCCGCCGACGGACAGATGAACGCGCGCTTCCTGTCGCTCGGCATCGGCAAATCCATCGTGATCGACCTGCCGCGCGACATCAAGGATGTGCTGGTCGCCGATCCGAAGATCGCCAACGCCGTCGTCCGCTCGGCGCAGCGCGCCTACATCATCGGCGCGGCGGTCGGCCAGACCAACATCGTGTTCTTCGATTCCGCCGGCCAGCAGATCGCCGCCTACGACATCGCGGTCAAGCGCGACCTCAACGGCGTGCGCGCCGCGCTGAAGCAGACGCTGCCGAACGCCGACATCCAGATCGAAGGCGTCGGCGACGGCGTGATGCTGACCGGCTCGGCAGCGAGCCCGATCGAGGCGCAGCAGGCCGGCGATCTCGCCGCGCGGCTGGTGGGCGGCGCCGACAAGGTCGTCAACTCGATCGCGGTCCGCGGCCGCGACCAGGTGATGCTGAAGGTCACCGTCGCCGAAGTCGCGCGCGACATCATCAAGCAGATGGGCATCGACCTCAGCGCCAGCATGAACTACGGCACCGCGGTCGTGAACTTCAACAACACCAACCCGTTCACCGCCTACGGCCGCCCGCTGGTCGCCGAGCAACGCGCGCTGGCTCAGGCGTCGCTCAGGCGCGACTGCCGTCGGTGCAGGCGACGCTGCGCGCGATGGAAAGCGCCGGCGTGGTGCGCACGCTGGCCGAACCGAACCTGACGGCGATCTCCGGCGAGTCCGCGACCTTCATCGCCGGCGGCGAATTTCCGATCCCCGCCGGCTATTCCTGCGACCCGATCACGCGTGTCTGTACGCACCCAGATCAGCTTCAAGAAATTCGGCATCTCGCTCAACTTCACGCCGGTCGTGCTGACCGAGGGCCGGATCAGCCTGCGGGTGATGACCGAGGTGTCCGAACTGTCGAACGACAACTCGATCACGCTGACCAGGCGGTGCCGGCAGTGACGCTGACCATTCCCTCGATCAAGACCCGCCGCGCGGAAACCACGCTGGAAATTCCGTCGGGCGGCGCGATGGCGATGGCCGGCCTGATCCAGGAACAGACCAAGCAGGCCGATCAACGGATTGCCCGGCCTGACGCAACTGCCGGTTCTCGGCACGCTGTTCCGCAGCCGCGACTTCGTCAACAACCAGACCGAACTGATGGTGCTGGTGACGCCTTATGTCGTGCGCGCGGTGGCGCAGAAGGACCTGTCGCGCCCGGATGACGGCTTTGCCGACGCGTCCGATCCGCAGGCCGACCTGCTGGGCAGCATCAATCGCATCTACGGCGTTCCGGGCCGCGTCGAGCCGGCACGGAATTATCGCGGCACCTATGGCTTTATCACGGACTGAGGCGGGACGAGGACAGCGACAGATGACAGCCAAAACACCCGCCGATCGCAGCCGCGCCTTCCGCCTGGCGGGAGCGCTGATCGGTCTTGCCGTGGCGCTGGGCGCCTGCAAGCACACCGACGACGAGGTCGTGACGGCGAGCGTTCCCGACGATTATCGCCTGCGTCATCCGATCGCGATCCAGGAAGCCGACCGCTCGATCGTCGTCTTCGTCGGTCACGGACGCGGCGGCCTTTCCGCCTCGCAGCGCGCCGACGTGATGGGCCTGGCGCAGACCTGGCTGCGCGAAGGCACCGGCGCGATCAGCGTCGACGTGCCGGTCGACACGCCGAACGCGCGGGCGGCCGCAGATTCGTTCCGCGAAATCCAGGCGACGCTCGCGGCCGCCGGCGTGCCGCCGCGCGCGATCAGCTGTCCGCCAGTATCATCCCGGAGGATCCGCGGCACGCTGGCGACGATCCGGCTGAACTATCCGAAGATTTCGGCGGTCGCCGGGCCCTGCGGCCTGTGGCCGGAGGATCTCGGACCCTCGATCAACAACAAGAGCTACTTCGAAAACAAGTCCTATTACAATTTCGGCTGCGCCAATCAGCGCAACCTGGCGGCGATGGTCGACAATCCGTCGGATCTCGTGCAGCCGCGACCCGAAACGCCCGCCTATACCGCGCGACGCACCGTCGCCTTCGAGAAGTATCGCAAGGGCACCACGACCGCGACCACCTATCCCGAAGTCCGACAAGGCCAAACTCAGCGATACAGGCAAATGATCAGCTACGCGCGCCAGAATCCCGAAGCAGCAGCCGGACGTCACGCCGCCGCCGCGGACGATCACATCGCGCCGGCGCCGCGGGTGTCGGTGCAGGCGTTTTGCGAGACGGTGGAAACCGCGGCCGCCGTGCAGTCGGCGGGCGAAGACCGCCGCCTCGGCAAGGCCCATCTCAAGATCCAGATGGGCGGCATGGCCGCCGCCATCGAGGCCTATCGCTCGGCGCCGACGCCGAACGTGATCATCCTGGAGACCGAAGGCCGCAGCGACATCCTTGCCGGCCTCGATCAGCTCGCCACCGTCTGCGACGCCGGCACCCGCGTCGATCGTGATCGGCCGCATCAACGACGTCGCGCTCTATCGCGAACTGGTGCGCCGCGGCGTCAGCGACTACGTGATCGCGCCGGTCGGCGCGCATCGACGTGGTGCGCTCGGTCTGCAACCTGTTCTCGGCGCCGGAGGCCAAGGCCGTCGGCCGCATCATCGCCGTCGTCGGCGCCAAGGGCGGCGTCGGCGCCTCCACCGTCGCGCACAACGTCGCCTGGGCGATCGCGCGCGATCTCGCGCTGGATTCCGGTGGTCGCCGATCTCGACCTCGCCTTCGGCACCGCCGGCCTCGACTACAACCAGGATCCGCCGCAGGGCATCGCCGACGCGGTGTTCTCGCCCGACCGGGTCGATACCGCCTTCATCGACCGCCTGCTGTCGAAATGCACCGACCATCTCAGCCTGCTGGCGGCGCCGGCGACGCTCGACCGGGTCTACGATTTCGGCGCCGACGCCTTCGATCCGATCTTCGACACGCTGCGCACCACGATGCCCTGCATCGTGCTCGACGTTCCGCATCAATGGTCGGGCTGGACCAAGCGCGCGCTGATCGGCGCCGACGATATCCTGATCGTCGCGGCGCCCGATCTCGCCAATCTGCGCAACACCAAGAACATGTTCGACCTGCTGCAAGGCGTCGCGGCCGAACGACCGGCGCGCCGCTCTATTGCCTCAACCAGGTCGGCGTGCCGAAGCGGCCCGGAAATCAACGCCGCGCGAATTCGCCAAGGCGATCGAGAGCCAGCCGATCGCGGCGATCCCGTTCGACCCGCAGATGTTCGGCTCGGCCGCCAACAACGGCCAGATGATCGCGGAAATCTCCGCCAATCATCGCACCACCGAGATGTTCCTGCAGATCGCGCAGCGGCTGACAGGCCGCGGCGAGACCAAGAAGCCGAAGGGTTCGTTCCTGTCGCCCCTGATCGAGAAGCTGCGGGCAAAGTAAGCCAGCCCGCGTGGAGTACCGTCGTGTTTGGTAAGCGTAGCGGAACTGATAACGATACGCGGGCGACGAAGCCCGCCGCTCACGCGCCGGAGCCGTCTTCCGGCGCGCCGGCCGCTGCGCGCGCGAGGTCGCCGCCGCCCGCCGTCGCCTCGCCGCCGATTGCGCCCGGCAAGACCGCGCGCCGCCGGCGCCCGCCATGCGACGCGCGGCGATCGGACAACTATTACCAGGTCAAGGCGACGATCTTCGGCGCCCTGATCGAGGCGATCGACCTTGCCCAGCTCGCCAAGCTCGACGGCGAGTCGGCGCGCGAGGAAATCCGCGACATCGTCAACGAGATCATCGCGATCAAGAACATCGTGATGTCGATCGCCGAGCAGGAAGAACTGCTCGACGACATCTGCAACGACGTTCTCGGCTACGGCCCGCTGGAGCCGCTGCTGTCGCGCGACGACATCGCCGACATCATGGTCAACGGCGCCGGCACGGTGTTCATCGAAGTCGCCGGCAAGATCCAGCAGCACCGGCATCCGCTTCCGCGACAACCAGCAGCTGCTCAACATCTGCCAGCGCATCGTCAGCCAGGTCGGCCGGCGCGTCGACGAATCCTCGCCGATCTGCGACGCGCGCCTCGCCGACGGCTCGCGCGTCAACGCCATCGTGCCGCCGCTGGCGATCGACGGCCCCGCGCTCACCATCCGCAAGTTCAAGAAGGACAAGCTGACGCTCGACCAGCTGGTCAAGTTCGGCGCGATCTCGCCGGAAGGCGCCGAGATCCTGCAGATCATCGGCCGCGTGCCGCTGCAACGTGCTGATCTCCGGCGGCACCGGCTCCGGCAAGACCACGCTGCTCAACTGCCTGACCCAGCTACATCGAGCACGACGAGCGCGTCATCACCTGCGAAGACGCCGCCGAACTGCAGCTGCAGCAGCCGCATGTGGTGCGGCTGGAAACCCGCCCGCCCAACATCGAGGGCGAAGGCCAGGTCACCATGCGCGAACTGGTGCGCAACTGCCTGCGTATGCGGCCCGAACGCATCATCGTCGGCGAAGTCCGCGGACCCGAGGCGTTCGACCTGCTGCAGGCCATGAACACCGGCCACGACGGCTCGATGGGCACGCTGCACGCCAACAATCCGCGCGAAGCGCTGTCGCGCTGCGAATCGATGATCACGATGGGCGGCTTCTCGCTGCCGTCGCGCACCATCCGCGAGATGATCTGCGCCTCGATCGACGTCATCATCCAGGCCGCGCGCCTGCGCGACGGCTCGCGCCGCATCACCCACATCACCGAGGTGATGGGCATGGAAGGCGACACCATCATCACCCAGGACGTGTTCCTCTACGACATGGTCGGCGAGGACGCCAACGGCAAGATCATCGGCCGGCATCGCTCGACCGGCATCGGACGGCCGCGGTTCTGGGAGCGCGCGCGATATTACGGCGAAGAGAAGCGGCTCGCCGCCGCGCTCGATGCCGCCGAAGTCACTCCGGAGACCTAGAAGTGAGCGCGCATGAACATGCAGACGCTCGCACTGGCCTTTCTCGCCGCCACCGCCATCGGCGGCCTGGCATGGGTCTTCATCTATCCGCTGCTGTCGGGCGAGAAGAAGGCCGAGTCGCGCCGGCGCGTCGGTCGCGCAGACCGAACCCGCCGCCGCGCGTCAGGCCGACAAGAGCCAGCGCTCGCGCCGCGAGCAGGTCGAGGGATCGCTGAAGGAGCTCGAGGCGCGCCGCCAGAAGGAAAAGACGGTTCCCGCTGCAGCATCCGCCTGACCCAGGCCGGGCTGGACCTGGACGCCGCAGAAATTCTGGATCATCTCCGGCGTTCTCGGCGCGGTCGTGGCTTCGTCGATCGCGTATGCTGGTCGGCGGCGGACTGCTTGGCGCCGTCGGCATGGCATTCGCCGACCGGCTTCGGCCTGCCGCGCTGGGCTGCTGGGCTACCTCAAGAAGCGCCGGGAGAAGGCGTTCCTGAAGGCGCTGCCGGACGCCGTCGACGTCATCGTGCGCGGCATCAAGGCCGGCCTGCCGCTGTTCGAATCGATCAAGGTCGTCGCCGCCGACGCGCCGGAGCCGCTGCAGGAGCGAGTTCCTGGCCATCATCGAAACCCAGGCGATCGGCATGCCGCTCGGCGAAGCCTGCGCGCGGCTGTACGAACGGATGCCGGTGCCGGAGGCGAACTTCTTCGGCATCGTGATCGCGATCCAGCAGAAGTCGGGCGGCAACCTGTCGGAAGCGCTCGGCAACCTGTCCAAGGTGCTGCGCGACCGCAAGAAGATGGCGGAGAAGATCCAGGCGATGTCGATGGAAGCCAAGGCGTCCGCCGGCATCATCGGCTCGCTGCCGCCGATCGTCATGCTGCTCGTCTACCTCTCGACGCCCGACTACATCTCGCTGCTGTGGACCCATCCGACCGGCCAGCTGATGCTGGTCGGCTGCGTCGGTCTGGATGATCGATCGGCGTCCTGGTGATGAAGAAAATGATCAACTTCGACTTCTGACGGTGCAGCATGATTGATTTTCTGATCGACAAGCTCCACGACGCGCGGTTCATGACCATGCTGCTCGCCGCCATCGCCGCGAGCGCGACCGCCTATACGCTGATCATGCCGCTGTTCGCCGGCGAAGGCCTCGCCAAGCGCATGAAGGCGGTCGCCAGCGAACGCGAGCGGATCCGGCAGCGCGAGCGCGACCGCCTCACCAAGACCGGAAAGGTGTCGCTGCGCCAGACGCCCGAAGCAGCTCGTCTCCAAGGTGGTGGAAGACTTCAACCTCGACCAAATGGCTGGCGCAGGAGGCCGCGCGCGACAAGCTGATCATGGCCGGCTATCGCGGCCAGGCGCCCTACGTCACGTTCCTGTTCTTCCGCGCTGGTGACGCCGATCGTGCTGTTCATCGGCGCGGTGCTCTACGTCTTCGTGATCTCGCACATGGACAAGTCGATGCCGGTCAAGATCGGCATCTGCGTCGGCGCGGCCTATCTCGGCCTGCAGGCGCCGATGCTGTTCCTGAAGAACGCCATCAGCAAGCGCCAGCTCTCGATCAAGCGCGCCTTTCCCGACGCGCTCGACCTGCTGCTGATCTGCATCGAGTCCGGCATGTCGATCGAAGTCGCCTTCCGCAAGGTCGGCGCCGAGATCGTGCTCGCAATCGGTGGCGCTGTCGGAGGAATTCACGCTGACCACGGCCGAACTGTCCTATCTGCAGGACCGCAAGGTGGCCTACGAGAACCTGGCCAAGCGCACCGGCCTCGAGGGCGTGAAATCGGTCTGCCTGGCGCTGCAGCAGTCGGAACGCTACGGCACGCCGCTCGGCCAGAGCCTGCGCGTGATGGCGCAGGAAAACCGCGACATGCGCATGAACGAGGCCGAGAAGAAGGCGGCCGCGCTGCCGCCGAAGCTGACCGTGCCGATGATCCTGTTCTTCCTGCCGGTGCCTGTTCATCGTCATTCTCGGGCCGACCTACATCAAGGTCGCGGCGATGCCAGTGACGCTCGAGCGGCGCGGCATGCCGCGCCATCTGCCGAACCAGTCGTCGACTTACGGCTCGCGAGCTCGTCGCCCGCGGCATTGATCCAGCGAGCGTCGCCCGGAGGCTTCAGCGAAGCGCTGGCTTGCAGGTGCGCTGGCACAGGCGGACCGTGCGCACGCCGTCGCGGCTCGGATTATCGCGAACAGCTCTGAATATTGGATCCGCCGCGTTGGCGAGGACGACGACTGGGACGCTCAGTCGTCGGCCGGTTGAGCGCTGCGACCGGCGACGGTCGCGCTTGTTGCCGGGCGGACGCGAATTGTCATTGTCCTTGCGGCTCAGCATCTCCTGCAGATAGGCGACGTTGGCCGCCGCCTCGTCGGCCGGCAGATCGGCCCTTGACGATGGTCTCGGCTTCGGCGAAGCGGCCCTGCAGGCCGACCACCAGCGCCAGATTCTGCCGCACCCGCGCATCGGCGCGCGGTGTTGGCATAGGCGCGGCGCAGCGTTTCCTCGGCCTTGCGGCAGATCCCGCGACAGCACGTAGGACAGGCCGAGATTGGACAGCACCGACGGCTCTTCGCGGCACGATCTTCAGCGCGCTGGCGTAATAGCGGCGCGCTTCCTCGTGCTGGCCCAGCTTGATCGAGCGCGGTGCCCTGCACCGAAAGGATGCGCCAGTCGGGATTGTCGGGCGAATGGGCGCGGGCTGAGCACGTCGAAGGCGGCCTGCGAAGTTGCCGTTGTCGGCGAGCGCGCGGCCGTAAGCCGCCGAGCAGCGCCTTGTTGCCGGGATGGGCGATGGTGGCCTGTTCGAGCACGGCGGCGGCCTGCGTGCGCGCTGCCCGGCTGGCGCGCAGCGCACTGGCCGTAAGCGCAGTGCCGCTGTCGGCATCCTTGGGGTTGGCGCGATAGCGCTCGCCATAGGCTTCGACGCGCGCGGCGCGGATCGTCGGGAGCGGCTTGCGCCTTTGACGACGTCGAGCGACGCCCGTTGATGTCGGACATGGTCTGGCAGCCGCCAAGGCCTGCGGCCAGAACCGCCGTCACGGCCGCGGAGCCGAGGACCGGGCAAGAGCCCGGCGACACGGCTGGACTGTCGACGCATGGCACTTCAACTCACGGGATCAGGCGGACGGATGGAGCCGAACGCGCCAGCAATAGACTGTTAACCCTAACGGCCGGTTAATCGGGCGTGCATGCTCGACCACCACCCGCCCGTCCCCATGCCCGCGAGACCCGCATGCCATCCCAGTACTCGAGACCGCGCCTGCCGCCTCCGCCATTCCGATTACTTTCGCGACCAAGGCGACATGGGACGCGATCGCAGCGGGCTTGCCGAGTCAGGCCAGGCAGTTTGCGCGCGGCCAACGGCTTTACCGGCAAAGCCCGGCAAATGCCTGACGCTGCCCGCGCCGACGGGAAGATCGCGCAGGTCGCTTTCGGGCTCGAGGACGAGGCAGCCAAATCGCGCGACCTGTTCCGGCGCCGGGCCTGCCCGGCCTGCTGCCGCCCGGCGTCTATCGCTTTGCCAATGCGCCGCACGATGTCGCGGCTCGCGACGCTGGCCTTTGCGCTTGGGAGCTACCGGTTCGGCCGCTACCGCAAGAACGGAGACGCCCGACGTGCGGCTGGTGCCGCCCGACGGCGTCGATATCGCCGATATCGCGCGCGATGGCGGAGGCGGCCGCCTGGCGCGCGACCTGATCAACACGCCCTCGAACGACATGGGGCCGGAGGAACTGGCGCAGCGCCGCGCAAGCGTTGGCGACGCGGTTCGGCGCGAACTTCAGCTGCATCGTCGGCGACGAACTCGTGAAGCAGAACTTTCCGCTGATCCACGCCGTCGGCATGGCCTCGACCGCGCGCCCCGCGCCTGATCGATTTCCGGCTGGGGCAGCAATGCGTAAC
>ERZ1370068.5558-contig-458_pt1 | contig 15212 bp, 29 predicted proteins | sample MGYA00561227_ERZ1370068 | MGnify/ENA primary metagenome ERZ1370068 (study PRJEB38410, sample SAMEA6850437) | metagenome | study: Metagenomic assessment of the ecological functions of the soil: analysis of the soil microbiota associated with the...
CAGCGTAGATCCGGCCGACTCGCACAAGCGCTGGGCCGCAGATATCGAAGAGACGCAGGGCTCAGCCTTGAACTTTCCAGTCATCGCCGATCCGGATCATAAGGTCGCCGAACTGTACGATATGATCCATCCGGAAATCAGTGACGTGTTCACAGTTCGTTCCGTTTTCATCATTGGACCGGATAAGAAAGTGAAATTGATGATTACGTATCCGGCCAGCACCGGACGGAACTTTGAGGAGATCCTGCGCGTGATCGATTCGCTCCAATTGACCGCGAACTACAGTGTCGCCACACCGGTTAACTGGAAAGACGGCGATGATGTGATCATTGTGCCGTCGTTGAGCGACGAAGCAGCCAAAGAAAAATTTCCCGGCGGTTGGAAGACGCTGAAGCCTTACCTGCGCGTTGTGCCACAGCCAAACAAGCCGCAAATCAAAGCGGCGGAAGGCTGATCCTTTTACATTAGTCCCCAGGAAACAACCTCGTTTTCGTCGCCCTCAAGGGTAGCGCTCGTCGCTACCTCTTGAGCTTGGCTCACCACCTGCGAGCCAAAAGCAGAAGGCTTACTCAAAAGACAGAAAGGCCCGATCCGAAATCTCATGCGTGCAGTTGTAACTACGGGAAATGGCGATGTGGGGGTGATGAAGGTGGAAACCCGGCCCGATCCGGTACCGGCGCCCGGTGAAGTGCTGATCCGCGTGAAAGCGTCAGGGCTGAATTTTGCCGATATCCTGGCGCGCCAGGGTTTATACCCGGATGGACCACCTAAACCCTGTGTCATGGGATATGAAGTGTCCGGGATTATCGAAGCTGTTGGCGACGGAGTTGATGCAGGCATCATCGGCGAACCGGTAATTGCAATGACTCGCTTCGGCGGACAGGCGGAACTGGTGGTGGTACCGGACGCGCAGGTTTTTGAAAAGCCGGCCCAACTCAGTTTTGAACAAGGCGCTGCTTTGCCGGTGAATTACCTGACCGCCTGGGCGCTGATAGTGACCATGGGTGGACTTAAGCCGGATGAGGCAATTCTGATTCACAACGCTGGTGGCGGGGTGGGACTCGCGGCGCTGGATATTGCCAGGCACCTCGGCGCCAGGACATTTGGCACCGCCAGTGCCGGCAAACACGAATTTCTCAGACAGCGTGGTCTGGATCATCCGATCGATTACCGGGATCAGGACTGGCTTCCGGTTTTGATGGATCTCACTCACGGCCGCGGCGTCGAATTGATAATCGATCCGCTCGGTGGAAAAAGCTGGAAGCAAAGCTTTCGGGCGTTGCGCCCCACCGGTCGCATGGGTGTCTTTGGTATGTCGGTGGCTTCGGCGTCAGGCATCAAGGGAAAACTCAAGGCCCTGAAGGCGATTGTCGGCATGCCCAGGTTCAATCCGCTCGGATTGATGAACCGAAATAAAGGAATCTTCGGACTTAATTTGGGCCACATGTGGGGCGAGGGCGAGAAGGTCGCCAGTTGGACCCGAGAAATAATGATCGGCGTGCACCAAGGCTGGGTGCGGCCTCACGTCGATCGCACTTTTAGCTTTGAAGAAATTGCCGACGCTCATCGATATATCGAAGGGCGAAAGAATATCGGTAAGGTTGTGTTAATTCCGTAAGGTGATCGAAAATACGTTCATGAACTTTGTAAAGGTCGCAACCACAGAAGAGATCCCGCCGGGACAAGCCAAACTGGTCGAGGTAAATGGAAATGAAATCGCGCTGTTCAATATTGGCGGCGAGATTCACGCCATCGATAACAATTGCACGCACGTCGGTGGTCCATTGTGCGAAGGCGAGATTAGCGGTTCCGAGGTGACTTGCCCGTGGCACGGCGCCGTGTTCGACATCACTACCGGGCGAGTTTTGGGCCCTCCTGCCGCGGAAGCCGTCAACCGCTACGACCTGCGGATTACCGACGGTAACATCGAAATCGAAATCTGAATAACTACTCTGCCGGGCTCCCTTAATGTTTCCCCGGCTTACTTGATCAGAATTCTTGTCTAATGGCGCGGCACTTCTGACTCCGCCCGGATGAAGCTAACTTTGCTAAGCCAGAAACCAACACCTCACATTTGGCTCGGGTTTTTCGAATCGGAAGTTTTAAGTGTCTTTGTCGTGCAAAGTACTTGACAGAGCAGACCGGTTGGAGGTAGGTTGTCCACAGCATGACTCCGCTCTCGCAAAGAACGAGCCGCCCGCCCTGCACGATCGGGCCATCGACAATCTGCGTTACATCCGCGAAACCATGGAACGGGCCTCGGCATTTACCGCCGTGCCCGGGTGGGGACAGGTGGCCATCGGCATCACGGCCATTGCGGCTACTCTGGTGGCGGCGCGACAGTCGACGTCCAGGGCGTGGCTGGGAGTTTGGGTGGCCGAAGCGATCATATCTCTGTTGATTGCGGGCTGGCTGATGGATCGGAAGGCAAGAAGGCTGGGAGTGCCGCTTTTGTCCGGACCCGGACGAAAGGTGGCTTTTAGTCTTTCACCCCCGATGGTGGTCGGCGCCTTGCTGACGGTGGCTTTGTTTCGAGCAGGTTTGCTGGGCGTAATTCCGGCCATGTGGCTGCTGCTTTATGGCACCGGCGTGGTTACCGGAGGCATGTACTCAGTGGGTGTGGTGCCGGTCATGGGCCTGTGCTTTATGTTGCTGGGCGCGGCCGGTCTGTTCGTGCCGGCATCGTTGGAGAATTGGCTGATGGCGGCCGGCTTTGGCGGCCTGCACATCGTTTTTGGTTCGATTATCGCGAGGAAGTACGGTGGCTAAACCAGCAGCGCTCAGGCGCGAAATATCCAAGGGGCAAACTGAAAAGGAGAAACTGCGGGGCGTCCACGGCGGCGCCCCACATAGTGCTCATGAAATCGATCGAATGATTCACGAGCGTTTGCGGTTGGGAATTATCAGCGCCCTAGCCGCTAACGAGTCCCTAACCTTCAATGAACTAAAACACACGGTCAAGACAACCGATGGAAATTTGAGTGTCCATGCGCGCAAATTGGAAGATGCGGGTTATATCAATTGCATCGAAATCGTTCGAGGGCCGCACACCAAAGACAGAGTACAGCTTAACGGCCGCCGGCCGCCGCGCCCTGGAACGCTATCTCGATCACATGGAAGCATTGATTGGGCGAATGCGTAAGACTTAATCGAAAAGCGCCCCAAAAAATTTTGCCCTGATGCTTTATCAGGCAAAGCGCTTTGCTATCCAACATATGAAAAGGATACCTGTCGGAATGATCGCCTTTGACCGGTCGGCAAACGCCAGGGCGACCACCGTCCTGATTAACGAAGACGGCGGGGAGGCACGCTTCGTGATTGGCCCTGAAAACAGTCTGCTGCATGAAAATACGAGGTTCCAGGTCTGAGTTATGGAAAGCTATGACGTGGTAGTGATCGGAGCCGGCCTTGCCGGCCTGCAGGTTTCCAGGTTGTTGGCGGAACGCAATTTCAGCGTCTTGCTGGTTGATCGCAAAGCCGCTCTGGATCGTTCGATTCACACTACCGGAATTTTTGTGCGGCGCACTTTGGAAGACTTTCCTCTCCCGGAAGATTGTCTTGGGCCGGCGGTGCGTCACGTCAGGTTGTATTCGCCGGCCCGCCGTTCGCTGGATCTTGCCAGTCCGTTTGATGAATTCCGCGTGGGTCGCATGGGCCTGCTCTATCAAAGATATTTGAACCGAGCGATTTGCGCCGGCGTGGAATGGATGCCTTCAACTCAATTCATCGAATGCACGAAAATTAATGGGGGCATCACCGTTCGGCTCGAAGATCGCGCTGGCTCGCGTTTGATTCGTGCTCGTTATCTGGTGGGAGCAGACGGCGCTAAATTCGCGGGTCGCCGAGGCGCTCGATCTCGATCGCAATCGCGAATGGATTGTGGGTGTGGAAGAAGTCGTTTGAAGATGTGCCGCTCGACGGGCCGGCCAGGTTTCATTGTTTTCTTGATCCACGTATCGCGCCCGGTTACCTGGCCTGGGCGGTCCATGACGGCGAACAGGTTCATATCGGCGTGGGCGGTTATGCTGCGCGCTTCGATCCTATGCAAGCTCTCAAACAGTTTCGCAACAGTCTTGGTGACGTCCTGGACCTGCAAAGGCGCGCTTCGTTGAGCGTCGCGGTGGCCGCATTCCGGTGGGCGGCGTGTTGCGAAGAGATTGCCAACGCGAATGGCTTGCTGGTCGGCGATGCGGCGGGCGCCGTCTCTCCGCTGACGGCTGGCGGGTTGGATCCTTGCATGCGGCTTTCGACATTTGCTGCCGACACCATTGCCGATTACTTCGGGAGCGATGCTGCGGAGGTGCTGGCTGGTTATTCAGGCGACTTATTTCGCTCTCGCTTTGTCTCGCGGCTTTTCATGCGGCGCGCGATTGCGTTGGTGCAGTCAGCCGCACTGGTTGAAATCGGCTGCGCGCTGTTTCAGTCTGCCGCTCTTTCATTCCATTGCATGGCAGGTCTTCTTCGGACGCGGATCGTTTCCGGATACGAAGCGTGTTGCCGGCGCCCGGAACGAGCCGCCTCAACACTATGAAACTCACTCGCGCGCAAATTCATTCTGCCGGCTTTGACAGAAGCGACAAGTCCGTTCTGGCGGCCCATCAAGTATTCGCTCTTTCCCCGCTCGGTTTGGCCACGCTGGCCGCCTATCTAAATCCTGACCTGGAGATTTCGCTTCAGGATGAACACGTTGAGAAGCTCGATCTGAACGACGAACCCGACCTGGTGATCATTCAGGTCTATATCACCAACGCTTATCGGGCATACCAGATTGCCGATCATTATCGGGCGCGGGGCGCTTACGTAGTTCTCGGCGGCCTTCATGTAACGTCGCTGCCGGATGAGGCAGCGCCCCACGCAGACACGATCTTTCTCGGGCCGGGTGAGCATACGTTTCCCCAATTTCTAAGTGACCTGGCTTCAGGCGCACCGCAGCGCCGTTACGAGTCTTCGGTGCGCACGCTGCAAGGGCTTGCCTCCGATACGCCGAGACCTGATCAAACGCCACCGTTACCTGGTGCCGAATTCGATCGTCGTCATCGCGTGGTTGTCCCCACCATTGCACCTTCTGCTACAAGGACGCGTTCTTCGCGGGCGGGCGAGCTTCTACACCCAGGTTGTGGACGATGCCCTGGCCGAGATTGCGCGCCTGCCGGGACGTCATCTTTACTTTCTCGACGATCATCTTCTCGGCAATGCTCGATTCGCGCGCTGAGTTGTTTCGCGGGATGAGGGGCATGGGACGTGTCTTTCAGGGCGCCGCCACCGTGGACTCGATTCTGCGTGACGATCTGATCGAAGACGCTGCCGCGGCCGGGCTGCGGAGCCTGTTCGTCGGGTTCGAAACGCTTTCGCACGACAGTCTCAAAGGCGCCGGCAAGCGCCAGAATCTCGGCCGCGATTATCGCGAGGTGGCGCGCCGGCTGGATGGCCTCGGGATCATGATCAATGGCAGCTTTGTCTTCGGGCTGGATGGAGATGACCGCGACGTCTTTCCCCGCACCGTCGATTGGGCGGTGCGATCGGGGATCACCACGGCGACGTTCCATGTCCTCACGCCATATCCGGGAACGGCACTTGTCACGCCGACATGGCGGCACAGAATCGCATCGAAACGCGCAACTGGGATCTCTATGACACACGACACGTGGTCTATCGCCCGACGGGTCTGACGCCGAACGAGCTCAAGCGCGGTTACGACTGGGCGTATGAAGCGTTCTATCGATGGGGATCGATCCTCAAAGCGGCCTCAGCAGCACGTGACCGCAAAGCATTCGCTGAAGCATTTCTTCTACTCAGTGGGATGGAAAAAGTTCGAACCCGCCTGGGACCTGGTTATTCGGATTAAGCAGTTGTCGCAAATGCGGCCTTTGCTCGAAGCGGTGCTGGCGCCAACAGGTCAGTCCGGATCTAGTTGCGAATGCTCATGAAGCTGCCCGGTGTGATCACAAGTCGAAACTGTGGCAAGCCACGTAGTCGAGTTTTGGACCGGATTGGACAATGGACTCAGTTAATCACTAATCATGTTCGAACCGTTCAGCCCCGTGATAAACGAGCCACGTCCACCGAGGAGTAGATCCATGATTCAACGCATTGCGGCAATAATTTTCATTTTTCTTTGTGCGACCGTAGCCTGGGCCATTCTGGGCGCAACCATCTTTCAACGAACTTACGATTCCGGCAGCGCGTCGAACAGCAGCGTCGCATCAACGTGGGGTGCGGCGCAAAAACAGTCACCTCCAAGCGCTTCGTTTGAAGAGACCGTAGCGAGAAAAGAAGTCACTACCCAAAACGGCGCCAAGGTCGAGACCGTTACTCAGGAAAAGGTGGCGACGCAACTGCCCTCGAAAGCAGCCATTTGAACGTCGACTTTGAACCTCGAACACCGGCAGAAAGGCCTGCTCTGGTACAGCACTCTATCGCGTCGGCTTTGACGGCGCTTACGCCTTCGCAACCCAACCGACAAGGATCGGGACGTGACTTTCGCGCTCGCGTTTCCCGACGTCCCAGGCGATCTATGACGACCTGGTGTTTACCGTCGACGGCGCGCCGGTAGTCGCTGAAGAATGAGAAGAACAGCGCCAGTGAGAATTGCGAAAGTCGCGGCGGGCAAAACGGCTTATCTCAAGGTCGGGTACAAATCGCAGGGCGTGAATGATTGGCGCTACAGCTTTGGCGATGGTGGAACCAATCAGGAAGCCTCGCGCGAGTACTCAGCCCCCGGATCAAATGTTGCGCAGGTGCGAGATTTTTCCCTGAAGATGACCACGAATTTCAGCGATATCGATTTTCCCGACAACACCCTGTCGCCGACCCAGAAGAACGCCACCGCTAACGGCTGGACTCTCGATTGGAACTACAAGAATCTGGTCTCTGGTTATCAAATAGCGATGACGATGCCGGAAAAGCTGCAGCCGGGTCCGCTGGCCGGCCGCATCAGCTTCTTTGCCCCGGTATCTCTCTTCTTCTTTTTCTTTTGATGCTGATCATCACGACGCCTGCGCGGAATCGAATTGCACCCGATGAATTACTTCTTTCTGGCGGCGGCCTTCTTTTCGTTTCACTTGTTGCTCGCGTATCTGGTCGACCACGTTTCGATTCACATGGCCTTTGCGATTTGCTCGGCCGTGTCGATCTTTCTTCGTTATCTCGTATCTGCGGCTGGTGGTCGGAACGCGGTTTCGCCATGCGCGAAGCGGCCCTGGCGCAGTTCATCTATCTGGTGGCTTTCTCGTATGCGTTTTTCCTCAAGGGCTTTACCGGACTCGCGGTAACCATCGGGTCGATCACGACCCTGTTTGTAGTAATGCAGGCTACTGGCAAGATTCGCTGGAAAGACAAATTCTCAAACCACACGCCGCCGAAAGAGTTTGCGCCCCCGACTCCCGCCCCTTCGGCGACCGCAATTTAGCGACATGTTTGAATTAGAGGGCGCAGCCGTGGAAATCCAGCACATAACCGAACATCGCCCGATGGCGGCAGCGACCGGTGGAAAGACCGGTTTCTGGCAAAGACAGTTTGCTGCGACTGTCACGCGGCCTCAAACCATCTTCGACGTTATCTTCGGCGTGATCGGACCGACGCTGTGCTTCGTTTTCGATCCGGTCGTGTTTCGCAGTTCGTTCTTTGGGCCACCGCTGCTGCCGGAATATCAGGTGTTTGCTTATCTGTTCAGCGCGCTTCAGATCACCTTGTTGTCTTTTTGGCTTTTGATTGGGTCAGGCTGGCAACCGTGGAACAAGTTGATCGGTGGAATGTTTCTCTGCGGCGCCCTCTTTTGTTTGGTCGTGGGCCTCGGCTCGCGCCGTTTAGTTTGATTGGCCTGGCCTATGGAATTGGAGTGTTTGGACTCACGCCGTTTCTGACGGCGCTGGTTTACTTGAGGAAATAGTAGTCGAGCCTTGAAGGCAGGCACTGGCGGTGCGGCAGGATTTGCAGGCGTGTTTGTCTCGGCATTAGGGATTCTGCTCGCATCTGGTTTGCCCTTGCTGCTGAGCATACAAATTCATTGGGTGGTGAGCAACGCGGTTACTGAAATTGTCCAGGGCGATCCTCAGCATGCGACATTCGCCGCGCATCGCCTGACGCCCCTCAGGTTCTTTGCCGACGCGGAATTGGACCGATTGGTCAACGTCTATTGGTCAGAGTCAGACGAAAAGCGAAAAGAACTAATCAAATCCTGCTATCGCGAGATAACCGGCGAAAGTATCGAAAACAGGCCTCGCCCTTATCCGGACTGAACCTGGAATAGCTGACAAAATCAGAAGCTCGCCAACAAGCTAACTCGCACCCCTCGAGGCGACCCGGGCGAAATATTGTTATTACCATCCGCATTCAGGTAATACTTCTTATTAAACAGGTTTGTTAGATTCGATTGCAGTCGCCACTTCTCGTTAAAGTTGAAATAGACCGGCTGCATCCGCCCGCGTGTATCCGGGGAGCGTGACGGTGTCGTCGATCGCCGCGAACATATCATCGCGGTTAACCAGACCCAATCCAAATCCGAGTTTACTAATCACCTGGTAGTTGTTCCATATCGAGAACGTGTGCGGCGGAACCATCGGCCACTAATGCGCCTTTCGCAGCCGCAGTGGTCGCGCTGGTGATGAAGGCGTTCTGGTAGGCATATCCACCGACCAGCTGCCACTTGCGAGTGAGGTTGCCGTTTACACCCAACTCAACTCCGTTCGTTTGTTGACTTCCGGTTTGCACGATGCGGGTCGGGTCGGTTGGATCAGTTGCGCGGGTGTTGGTGCGGTTCCTGCCGATAAACGGCGGCGGTCAGGGTTAGATTGCGGCGCGCGTCCCATTTCGCACCGACTTCGTAGTTCGTAAACTGTTCCGGTTTTACCTGCTGAGTGATGTTGGTCAGAGAAGAAAACTGGTCGCCCGAGCTCGGCAAATAGGACACACCGTAGCTGGCATAGAGGGACAGGGACATCACGGGCTTAACGACAATGCCGGCCCGCGGCGAAACCAGTCGATCGATCCGTCTGAGATGGTCTCCATTTCGATTGTTGTGAAATCGAAGATCAAAGTAATCGAACCGAACACCGGCAATCATCTGCACGATAGCGCGAAAATGTCAACCTGATCCTGAAGCATAAGTTGCCCCCAGATTCGTGAGCAGATGATTATCAGCATCAGTCGCGCTTTGCCGGAAAGTCACTGGGGTGCCGATGACTGGATGATCGTACGGGCACCTGAATCGATGTTGTGGTGTTGTTGAAAAAGCCGGTGTTGCGGGAAATTGTCGGTCGATTGACGACCTAGCTCGATCCCACCGAGCAGGGTGTGCTTAATCCGGCCGGTGGACAGCATGTACAGTCAGATCCGTCTGGTTGAACAGATTGCGACGTTTGGTGGCGTTGTTATATGGCAGTAAGACTGACCAGAGTTCTGGCAGCATTTATCGCGCCGGGAACATAGTTTTGATAGGCCCGATCATAGTCGCCGAACTGAGTGCGGTTGCGAATGTTGAGCTTGCCAATTTGGTGTTCGAGCAATGCCGACATCAGATCGACCGTCGCCCGCACAGGGCTATTCTGGGGATCGCCGTAATAAGTTGAAATTGGAACGTCAACAGGACGTCCCGCATAGGATGGAATGCCGCGATCCGCAGTTCCGACCATCGTGAAAGTGCTCGAAACTGATGAGCCATTCGAGTCTGCGGTCCCGGCGCGAACGTGAATGTCGGATTGATGCCGTATCGTCTCAGGTCTACGAACTGGCGGAAGCTTCCGGAATTCTCATAAAGTCCGTTCAGGCGGAAAGCCAGTTTCTGACTAAGCGGTTGATCGAAATCAGCGGTGATCCGCTTTGTTGTCGAAGGAGCCGCCCTGCAGACTGAAAGCGCGCGCACCGGGTAAAACCAGCCTGCCTGGTTACACGATTGACTACGCCGCCGCCACCGCCGCGACCGAAGGTCAGGGCGTTGGGTCCTTTCAAAGCCTCGACCTGCTCGACATTGTAAAGGTCGCGGTAGTATTGAACGTCGTCGCGGACGCCGTTAACAAAAAATCAGCGCTACTGCTGTTGCCGCGAATCACCAGTTGATCGCGATTGTTCTCGCCCTGGTGGAAGTGATGCCGGGAACGTAGTTACACGACGTCGGCGATGCTGGCCATCGACTGGTCTTTGATCTGTTTGCTGCTGACCACGGTAATCGATTGCGGCACATCGCGCAGAGCAGTGAAGGTCCTGGTAGCGCTGTTGACCGCTTCAGTCCGGTATCCGAGAGCGTCCGTGGCCACCACCGTAACTGTGGCGGTTGAAACTTCCGGGCGCAGAACGATGTCCAGCGACTCAGACTTACCTGAATTGATCGAGATTGCTCGTGACACGGCGGCAAAACCGTCGGCAACAAAGTCGAGGGTGTAAACCCCGGGTGGCAATTCGACTGCGAATCGTCCATTGCTATCGGTGAGCAGGGAAGTTGCGGTAGCTTCCGATCGGACTCTCACCCTGGCGCCCACAATTGCCGCGTCGGTTCGCGTCCAGAACTGTCCCGCGAACCTCGCGCTTGGCTCCAGGCATCTGAATCCCCAACGGCCATGGGCGAACGCAGAAGATGACCGGGAACAGCCATCGATTTCCTCGACGAACGCCGTGTTGATGATTTTGATAATCATTTTTCATAATCAGAGATTCTAGACGCCCGCAGCGATCGGCGTCAAGCCATTTATCGTTATGCAGTGTGATTTATGACAGCGTGCCCGAGTCGGTGAGAGTCAGGCGTCAGTCGAGGAGCGAGAGAGCGCAGAACCGCGCTAAGTGCTGAAATCTGCGCGAAAACACGAGTGAGTCATTTGAGAGGCGGCTCGGAAATGAAGCTAACGCGCCAAAAGGAGGGGCCGGCGATTTCGGTCAAGGAGTTTCTCGCTTTGAAGAAACCAAAAGGCGATTTCATCGTCGAGGTCGAACGCGAGCATGTCTCGGTTACCAGTCTCGATCGAGTGTACTGGCCGGACGAGAAACTGACTAAGTTCGATCTGCTGCAGGTACTACCTGACAGATCAGCTCTCAGCATCATGCCGTTCCTGCAAGGACCGGCCGGCCATCCTGCAAAGATATCCGCGCGGGATCAAAGCGCCGATGTTCTTTCAACAGGACACACGAAAGCGCGCCTGCTTTTATCAAGACAGTCCGGCTGGTGAATCAGGAAGGCCGCGAGGTGAATTACTCGGTTTATACGACTGTTGGGTCCCTGCTGCATTTTGTGAATCTCGGCACTATCGAACAGCATCCCTGGCATTCGACGTTGAAGCGCCTCGATAAGCCGGACTATGTAATGCTCGATCTGGATCCGAAACAAGCGCCCTGGAAGAATGTGCTTGACGTCGCTCTGGTCTGCAAGGAAATATTCGACGAAGTCGGATTGACCGCGTTTTCCAAAACCTTCAGGCTCGTCGGGCATACAATCTACGTGCCGCTAAAACCAAAACATGATTGCGGGAAGGTGGCTGCGATTGCCTGGGCGTTGGCCGAAGGTCGCGCGGCGCGCGCCGAAAATCGCCACCATCCAAAGGTCTCTGGCCAAGCGTGAGAAGCAACAAGTCTATGTCGATGCGATGCAAAACGCGCGCGGCAAAACAATCGCGGCGGCTCTCAGTGCCCGCGCCAAACCTGAGCGCCACGGTTTCCATGCCGTTGACGTGGAAGCAGATCGAAAAGGGCGTGAAGATCTCGGACTTTACGATCGAAAATGTTCCGGCGTTGATTAAGAAGAGCAATCCGTGGAAGGATTTCCTTCAGAGCGCACAACAGCTGAAACTCTAGAAATTGCTCTGGCTGACAAAAACGAACTTTACGCATCAACATGCGTGATTAATCAGCGTCACCCGTGACCAAACCACAAGGAGCCGAAACACATGAAAATCCTGCAAAGCTCATCCTGATGACTTGTCTTGTCACATGTCTCAGCGTTTCCTCGATGGCCCAGCGCGCAATGTCCCAGCCCGCGGATCAATCGCCGGGTACGAATTCATCTGACTCGGTCGCCAATGAACTGAGTCTCTTGCGCAAGTCGCTGCAAACCCTGAATAGCAGGTTGCAGGCAATCAGCGAGGAATTGCTTGCGCCTGATACCGAGAGGCGAATCTGCGTCGAAAGAATCTCTCAAGCGCATCTCCTCAAATTTCGATCTGTTGACGCGCGCCGAAGAGCGCGCGGAGATTCTGCGAAAGCAGTTGATCGAGCTGATCGAAAAAGAGACTGCCTTCAAAATGCGTCTGGCCCAGCTGGAAGAAGACATGCGGCCCGAGAACATCGAGCGAGCGATGAGCACTTATGGCACCACGCGCACCGTTGAGCTGCGCGAAACCGGGCGGCGAGTACTGGAGAATGAGAAACGCGGAGTCGAGAGTCTGCTGCAGCGATAACCAGTCAAAGCCGTCTTCGCCTTGAAGAGGACGTGCGACAAGCCAGATCTGTTGGTGGCCAAGCTCAGACAGCGACTGTTTCCGATGATTGATAAAGAGATTGAGAAGATAAGTCCTGAGTAGGAAGCTGTGAGGCTGATCGTCGGAAGTTGCCCTCCCTGACGGTCGGGCTTCTGACACGTTTAAGGCTGTGCTAGCTTTTCTTTCCGGCAATCGCGTCGTCGTAAGCGCCGCCGGCAACCGGGCCAACCTTGATGGCCTCGTCAAATTCCTTTAGCGCCTCATCCTTCCGGTCCAGAAAAGCGAGTATGCGGCCCATTGTTTCGTGGGCGAGCGAAAGCAGGACCTTGTCGAATTCCGGCGAGGCTGCCGCCACTGCCAAACGATAGTTGGCCAGTGCTTTATTCAACCGCTGCGTTTGCAGATCGTCGTCAGTGGTGTCGCGCGCCCACAGAATCGCGGTCTTGGCCCAGGGTAAATAGCAAGCGCGGGTCTCCCGGATACTCCTGCAAAAGAGCCTTGAGCTGGGTCTCAGCTTGTTCATAAAGCCGGGTCTGCAGAAGCTTTTCAACTTCCGAGAGGCTTTTGATTAAGGCTGAGTTGTGCGAGGTGTCTATGGCCTCGCGGGCTTCAGCACCTGGATCGACCAACCAGGCTGAGTAATGCGGGTGAGCCTTACGCGCCGCCTGGGCCCGTCGCGCGCGCGCTGCCGGCATCTGAAAGACGCTTGGTCTCCTTGGCGACGTCGAAACCGGAAACCATCTCAGCGACGAAGTTGCCGATATCGAAAGCCGGAGCTCTGAAAATCGCGCAATTGATCGGCATAAAGAAATCCAACAAGGCGCCGTTTTCGTATTCTTCGGCCAACCTGGCGGTCGTTTCGTCCGCAATCGCCGCGCGAGCAGCCGCAAATTCTTTCGCGACTAAAGCGCGCGCGGCGTCGTCCCTAGCCACCTGTAGCCGGCTACGTTGAGCCGTAGTCAGCGCTTCCAAACGCACGCCCTCTTCAAACCGAGCGTCAGTTGCTGCGACCAGCGAGCGTGCCTACGACCACAAAAACGTCAGAGTGAAACCGTGCCGCCTTCCTTCGTGCGGGCATCGATTAGTTGCTTAATCTGTTCGCGTTGAGCGGCAATCTCTTTGTTGAATTTCAGCACCAGCGGATCGATGACGAACTGTACAAAACCGCGCCGCAATTCCGACGACGTGGGATCGGTCGTCTCGGGCACAATCGCATAGTAATCGTCGCTGATCACGCGAAAATTGATCGCACCGGGCGCAGCCATCAAATCAGGCACAATATAGAAGCGCCGTTCATGCTCGCGCGTCGAATAGACAATCGCCGAGCTGTGTTTTTGTCGGGACTCTTGACCCGAACCCGCTCAGTGCTGACCAGGATCGGCCGCGTGTGCAAATACGAGAGCACGCGCGCGCACCATTTCGGCCGCAGGTTGTTTGAGTCGATCGCCTTCGGCCTGATAAGCGCGCATGTAGGAGACTAACCGTTCGGCAATTCCGGACTTGCGATAGAACTCGCGCACCAACGGTGCGAAATCCAGAACTTCCAGAACGCCGCCCGGTAGATCATCCGAACGCTCGGGAGCGTCTAGCAAAGGCGGCTGTCCCATGGCATAAGCCAGCGAAATATAACGCGCTGACTGATCGGCGACGGTGGCGGGAGCGGGCAGCTTGTTGCGCTGATAGAAAGCACTCAGACGCGCTCGCAGATCAGCATCCAGCCCGGATTGATCTTTTCGCAGGAGTTGCCGAAACGCTGAGGGCTCTTTCCCGGCAGCGATTGGGTCAAAACCCGCAGCGTCCAATGCCGCCATCACCACGATTAGGCGCGTCCGGCTGAAGCTGGAACGCCATATTCTCGCAAGTCAAAGGAACCCACTGAACGGGGTATGACCGGAGGTGGGTAGGTGATGCAGCCGGCGCTTGAGCAGAAACGCTCACCGCAGAAACAACGACAATTATTAGTAAGAATAGCTTTCCAGGCATTATGGCCGCATCGAAGAAATTCGCCGAGGTGACTCTAAATCGCTATGTTAACTGATGCCCCGCGACTGGCAAAACGCACAAGTCTTCAGATGTGGACCGGCAGGGGCCGGATGCCCTCTTTGGGCTCAATCGACATCAGGAATCCAGAACTTCTGGCCGTTTACTTCGACCGGTTTCAGTCCGTGATCGGGCAATTCCTCCTCACGTAGACCGAGATAGGTAAAGTGTGGCAAATCGCTAAGCACAGTCTGAAACCATCCATTCTGATGCCAGAATTTCGCGCACGCGCGCATCAAGAAACTCATTCGCGTCGAATGCCAGCATGGCGATGTGCTGGGACGTGCCAGGCGCGGCAATTGAATAGAGGACAGACTTGGACAAGTCCTTACTGAAGAAAATCCCGTCTTTTTCCAACTCGAGAACTTCGAAGACCTGGGCACTAACTGGTAGAGCCCGCAATCGCTCGGCGGTCTCTTCGGTCAGACGGCCCAGCTCGGTCCAGTGTACGAGGGCCGGCAAAAAACGTGAATTCCACAAGCGGACCGTGTCGGCATAGTCCCGCCGCGCGGCTTCGGCTCCGTCCCTCGGCGTGATATCCAGACCTTCGGCCCGAGCCGCATCCCGGGCTTTCAAAGCGCCGCCATGGCATCGCCGGCTGTAATTCGATTACATCCGCGCCAAACTCTGCTGATGTCCAACCGGCGGCGTTTGAAATTGCGCCACCTGATCTTCACTGGTGAACACGCAAAGAGGCGGCGGCAGAATATTTGTCGCCCCGATGAACATGGCGCCGTAATCGCAGCAATACGTGACAAACTGAACGAAGTACAT
>ERZ1370068.2127-contig-1289_pt1 | contig 15208 bp, 24 predicted proteins | sample MGYA00561227_ERZ1370068 | MGnify/ENA primary metagenome ERZ1370068 (study PRJEB38410, sample SAMEA6850437) | metagenome | study: Metagenomic assessment of the ecological functions of the soil: analysis of the soil microbiota associated with the...
ATTAACGCTTCGTTCAGTTACGTATGTTGCACTGAACCTGGGTGCGGTTAGAGATTGATCAGGCCACCAGAAATTGCTGCGCTTGTAGATGGTCAGCCCGTCGTCGCCGCCGTAGCGCGACAAGGCCGAACGCGACGTAATAGGCCATCTGCGCGAAGGCGAGCGTGATCATGATGAAATAGACGCCGCGGGTGCGCAGGCTAGAGCGCGCCGATCACGAGCGCGAACAGCGCCGGAGACGACAAGCGCCACCGGCCACTGGATGAAGCCGGAGCCGATGCCCTCCGCGGCGAGAATGCCGACCGCGTAGCCGCCGATGCCGAGATAGGCGGCGTGGCCGAAGCTCATCATGCCGCCATAGCCCATGATCAGGTTGAGGCTGGCGGCGGCCAGCGCGAGAGATGATGATGCGCGTGAACAGCGTCAGCATGAAGATGTTGCCGCTGCAGCGCGGAATAGACCGGCAGCAGCGAGCAGGCGCGACGCAAACCAGCGCCACGACGACGTTGCGCGGCGTTGAGCGGAGCGTCATCGCTTGGCGGCCGGAAACAGCCCCTCCGGCCGCACCACCAGCACGATCGCCATCAAGAGATAGATCAGCATCGAGGACAGCGCGGGCGCGGCGGTCGAGGCCGCGGCCGGGCTCAGGACCTGTCGCAGCAGGTCGGGCAGGAAGGCGCGGCCGATCGTATCGATCATGCCGACGAAGATCGCGGCCATGAAGGCGCCGCGGATCGAGCCGATGCCGCCGATCACGATGATGACGAAGGCGAGGATCAGGATGTTCTCGCCCATGCCGATCTGCACGGTGAGGATCGGCGCCTGCATCAGCCCGGCGAGCCCGGCGAGCGCCGCGCCGAGCCCGAACACCAGCGTGTAGAGCAGCTTGATGTTGATGCCGAGCGCGCCGATCATCTCGCGGTTGGAGGCGCCGGCGCGGATCAGCATGCCGATGCGCGTGCGCATCACCACGAGATAGAGCAAGCGCGGCCACCAGCAGCGCGACGACGATGATCGAGAGCCGGTAGGCCGGGTAATACACGCCGGGAATGATCTGCACCGGCACCGTCGAGCCAGGTCGGCAGCGGCAGCGCGAGGCCCGCCGGACCCCAGATCAGCCGCACCGCGTCGTTGAAGAACAGGATCAGCCCGAACGTCGCCAGCACATGGTCGAGATGGTCGCGGCCATAGAGATGCCGCAGCGCGATGAATTCGAGCGCGATGCCGAGCAGCAGCGTGGCGCCGAGCGCCAGCAGCGACGCCGAGCACGAAGCTTCCGGTCCAGGCGACGAAGGTCGCGGCGAAATAGGCGCCCATCATGTAGAGCGAGCCGTGCGCCAGGTTCACGAAATCCATGATGCCGAACACCAGCGTCAGCCCGGCCGCCAGCAGGAACAGCAGCAGGCCGAACTGCAGTCCGTTCAGGAATTGTTCGATGACGAGAAACATCATGGACGGCTTACATCAGCCCGCATGCAAAACAGCGGCAGCGCGATTGCGCCGCCGCCAATAGCGAATTGCGGCGCAGCGCTCGCCTCTCCCGCGCTGGCGGAGAGGTGACCAGAATCACTTCATCGGGCATTTGTCGTGGAAGCGATCCTGGCTGTCCTTGACGATGGTGGCCACCGTCTTGAGCGAGAGCTGGCCGTCGGCGTCCTTGACCACGTCCTGCAGATAGAAATTCTGGATCGGGATGTGGTTGTTGCCGTATTTGAACGGGCCGCGCACCGACTTGAAGTTGGCCTTCTCCATCTCCGCCTTCATCGCGTCCTTCTTGCTGGTGTCGCCCTTCACCGCCACGACCGCGCTGTTGATCGAGCTGCGCGGCGTCATAGGACTGCGCGCCGTAAAAGGTCGGGCGCAGGCCGGTGTACTTCTTGCGGTAGTCGTCGACGAACTTCTTGTTCTGCTCGTTCGGCAGGTCGTTGACCCATTCCTGCGCGCCGGGAACGCCGAGCGCGATTTTCCTTCTGCAGCGGCAGCGACAATTCGTCGATGGTGAACGCGGTGTAGAGCGGGATCTGCGCCTTGATGCCGGCCTGCGCATATTGGTTGAGGAACTGGACGCCGGCGGCGCCCGGATAGAACACGAAGATCGACTCCGGCTTCGAGTTGCGCGCCTTCGACAGCTCGGCCGAGAAGTCGAGCTGGCTCGGCCACACCGTATATTCCTCGCCGACCACCTCGCCCTTGAAGGTGCGACTTGACGCCGGCCAGCATGTCCTTGCCGGCGGCATAGTTCGGGCCGATCAGGAACACCGACTTGACGCCCTTCTGGTTCATGTAGAGGCCCATGGCCTGCGGCGTCTGGTCGTTCTGCCAGGAGGTCGAGAACACGTAAGGCGAGCACAGTTCGCCGGCGAGCTGCGACGGGCCGGCATTGGCCGAGATCAGGAAGGTCTTGCAGTCGACCGCGGTCTTGAGCGAGGCCAGCAGCACGTTCGACCAGATATAGCCGACGATGAAATCGACCTTGTCGGACTGGATCAGCTTCTCGGTCTTCTGCTTGCCGACATCCGGCTTCTGGCCGTCGTCCTCGTAGATCACCTCGACCGGCTTGCCGCCCATCTTGCGGCCGAGATGGTCGAGCGCGAGCTCGAACGAGTTGCGCATGTCGTTGCCGATCACAGCGGTCGGGCCGCTGAAGGTCGAGACAAAGCCGATCTTGATGGTATCGCGCCGCAATCGCAGGCTGCGCCAGCGCCAGCGCGGTGACGCCCGCCAGCCAGAATGCCGTTTTCATATTTCTCTCCTCCTCAACTAACCAGTGCCGCCCAGCCGGTGCCCGCCGTTGTTCGGCGGTGCCTGTCCCGCGCGGCCTCATCTGTCGTGGTGACGTGTTTTGTGCGCGAAATCGCCGGCCCGCAGCAAGCACGAACCGGAGGCCCCTCTTAGAACCTTCGGCTCATACCCGCAGCAGCCTGCACCATAGTTCGCTAGGGGAGCGGCTGGCAAGAATTATAGTGCCGGTTGGCTGCGGGCGATTGTCGCAGCGGGTCGACCGGCGGCGCCAATGGCGCGGTCAGATCGAGATATTCCGCGCCGTCGATCACATAGGCCGCGTGGCGGAAATCCCGGATCGGTGGCGACCTTGTCGGCCTGCCAGCTCAGCAGCATGAAATATTTCGGCGGCGCGCCCGGCGTCGTTCGGGATCGAACACCAGGATCGCGGGATGCCCCTCCACCAGGCCCGGCACCAGGTGCCAGTCGCTGACCTTCGCGTAATTGCCGAAATAGCGGGACACCTCGGCCTTGCCGTTCAGGCGGGTCTTGCTGACGAGATCGAGCCTGACGTCGTCGGCGATCATGGCGCGGATGGCGTCGAAATCGCGCGCGTTGAAATGCGCGACATAGGCGCCGAGCCGCGCGCGATCGGCATCCGACAAGTTCGGGCTGCGGCGTATCGTCCGGCTCGTCGGCGAGTTCGCGCAGCTGCGTGCGGCCGCGATGCAGCGCGGCCTTCACCGCGGGCAGGCTGTAATCCATGACCTCGCAGACTTCCTGCAAGCGAGCAGCCGAGCACGTCCATCAGGATCACGCTGGAGCGCTGCGCCACCGGCAGCGCGCATGAAGGTGCGCAGGACTGGCGCTGGCGATCTGGCGGCTCGCCACGGCATCGAGCTCGTCGGCAATCATGTCCACCTCCTCCGCCGATCGCAGCGCCTCCTGCCGGCTGCGGCGGCGCAGGAAATCCAGCGCGGTGTTGTGCGCGATCCGGAACAGCCAGCCCTCGGGATTGCCGATCGGCGCCGGCGGAGGCAAACGCCTCCACCGCCTTGATCAGCGCATCCTGCAGCACGTCCTCGCCGTCGATGACGGAGCCGACCATGCGCGCGCAATAGCGATGCAGCTTTGGCCGCATCGCTGACCAGCAGGCTGTCGATATCGACGGCGGCGCGATGCCTCAGGCACCGACGCTCATTCTGCCTCCGGCGCTGCCAGCACTCAGGTCTCGTCCAGCATGCGATAATTGCCGACGATCGTCGCGCCGCGGGCCAGCGGCGGCTCGGCGCAGCGCTCGCGGATTCCGCTCTGGAATGCCTGAAACGCCGCCAGTTTCGGTAACGCGCTGGTGCCATCATCGGCTCGCGGTCTCGACGAAATGGATGAACGTGTCGTCCTCCAGCCGCAGCGTACAGATAGCGCAGGCCCTCCGGCCTGCGCCGCCTTCAGTTCCGCAAACACCGCCGCGACCAGTTCGGCGTTCTTGTCGGCCAGCTGTCCGGCTTGGTCTTATACCTGATCAGGTCTCGATTCATCGGTCTCTCCATCGCTTGGTTCGCAGGCTCGCAGACGCATTCGCATCCCAAGGACGTTTGGGACCGGCCAAAGGATGCGATCTGGGCAGAATATTTTTGCACTATTCACCGTGCCCGATACGCGTTCGCTATCGACCGATTGGCGAACGCGCCTTGGACCGAGGCACGCGAATGGTTACATAATCCGGTAGCGAACATCTGAGACCGGGACGCAGCCATGACCGACAGCGCCGCAAACAGCCCCATCGCGTGGTGATCGTCGGCGCCGGTTTCGGCGGGCTGGAAGCGGCGTTTCGGCTTGCCGGCGCGCCGGTCGAGATCACGCTGATCGACCGCCGCAACCACCATCTGTTCCAGCCGCTGCTCTACCAGGTCGCGACCGCTTCGCTGGCGACCTCGGAGATCGCCTGGCCGATCCGCTATCTGCTGCGCGACCGCCACGAGGTGACGACGCTGTTCGCCAACGTCAGCGGCGTCGACGCCGCGGACAAGCGCGTGCTGCTCGATGACGGCGACGCGCTGCCCTACGACACGCTGGTGCTCGCCACCGGCGCGCGCCACGCCTATTTCGGCCACGACGAATGGGAGCCGTTCGCGCCGGGCCTGAAGACGCTGGAGGACGCCACCACGCTGCGGCGGCGCATCCTGCGTCGCCTTCGAGCGCGCCGAGCGCGAGACCGATCCGGCGCGGCGCGCGGCGCTGCTGACCTTCGTCATCGTCGGCGCCGGCCCGACCGGCGTCGAAATGGCCGGCACCATCGCCGACCTGGCGCAGCGACACGCTGCCGCCGCGACTTCCGCAACATCGACACCCGCAAGGCGCGCGTCGTGCTGATCGAGGCCGGCCCGCGCGTGCTGGCGGGCTTTCCCGACGATCTCTCGGCCTACGCGCAGCGCTCGCTGGAAGAGCATCGGCGTCGAGGTGGTGCTGGGACAGCCGGTCACCGAATGCACGCGCCGATGGCGTCGTCTATGGCGGCAAGCGGCTGGACGCCACGAACCATCATCTGGGCCGCCGGCGTGCGCGCCTCGCGCGCCGCCGAATGGCTGGACGCGCCGGCCGACCGCGCCGACCGCTTGCAGGTCGAGCCCGACCTCACCGTGCCCGGCCATCCCGACATCTTTGCCGATCGGCGATACCGTGACGATCGACGGCCCTGACGGCAATCCGGTGCCCGGCATCGCGCCGGCGGCCAAGCAGCAGGGACGCTATGTCGCCGCGCTGATCAAGGCGCGGCTGCGCGGCGGCACGCTGCCGCCGTTCCGCTACAAGCACGCCGGCAGCCTGGCGCAGATCGGCAAGCGGCAAGGCGGTGATCGATTTCGGCCGCATCAAGCTGCGCGGCACCCTCGCGTGGTGGATCTGGGGCATCGCCCACATCTATTTCCTGATCGGCCTGCGCAACCGGCTAAGCGTCGCGCTGAGCTGGCTCTGGATCCACGCCCGCGACCAGCGCACCGCGCGGCTGATCACCCAGGGCAGCAGCAAAGGTGACGCAGTAGCGTCCATCCGGTCTGGAGGCGCTTTCCGCGCGGGCCCTTCACCAGGTTTCGCCTTGCAAGGCTTCGGTCGTGTGCTCTATTGCCCGATCGGAACCTTACGGCGACAATGCCGGACATGAGCAGTCATCCGCCCGCACGCGAAAATACGCCGCGCTGGGGAGTCAACATAGGGCGCGAGACAACGATCGCGGCCCGAGGCTCGATCTCGATCGTTACGTTCCAGCCTGCATCCACCTTTATCGCCAACAAGGTGTCGAACAGCGCAACCGCTGATCTACAGCAGGAATTTCGGCGTCAACGTGCACGGATGGCGCATCCTCTCACGCAATTGGCGATCGAGCCCGGCATCCCGCGTCGCGGATCTGCCACGTCATCGGGTTCGACAAGGGCCGGTCAGCCCGGACCCTCGCCGCCATGCAGAAGCGCGGGCTGATCACGATCCGGACCGATCCGGACGATGGCCGCAACCACTCGATTTCGCTGACGCGCGAGGGGACGCGCGACACGCATGACAAGGTGATCGTCGCCGCGCTCGACCGAGAACGCCGATTGCTGTCCTGCCTCAGCGAAAGACGAACGGGAGCTGCTGATCGACCTGTTGCGTCGCCTGCACGACAATCTCGGCGCCGTTACCGGCCACAGGCAAAAGCTGAAACCCGACGCATCGGTGACCGCCAGACGGACCCGTTGCTCAAGCCTGGCGCAGCCGATCCATTCGGCCGACGCATCGTCGTCGAGCGTCGCCACCGCGCTCGCGCGCCGCGTCAGCACCGCGCGCTGGTTGATGTAGCCCTTGTCGGTGATCTCGCCGCCGTCGACGGAAGCGGGCTCGGCCAGCAGCAGCGCGCGCGTCGCGTGGCCGGACGAATTGGCCGCTTTGCGCCTTCAGCTTTGCCAGGCCCTGCGCGATCGCGTCGCGCACCTTGTCGTGGCCGATCACCTCGTTCGACGTCAGCGCTGTCGGGCAGGCCGGCATGCGCGCGGCAGGCCGGCGATGTTCGGAAACACCAGGAAGCGCACCTCGTCGCCGCCATGGCCGGTCACGACGATGTCCTGCGCCAGCGGCGCCAGCGCGGCGATGCCGGCGACGCGCAGCGTGCCGACGCTGACCCAGGTGCCGGAATTGAGCTTGAAATCCTCGGCGACGCGGCCGTCGAAGAACAGTCCGAGTTCGGGCGCGATCCGGATCGGCGAAATGTCACGGCGTCGCCGATCAGATAGAAGCCTTCGGCGTCGAACGCCTGCGCGGTCAGTTCCGGCGCCTTCCAGTAGCCCGGCGTGACGTTGGGGCCGCGCACGCGCACCTCGAGCTTGTCGCCGGACGGCACCAGCTTCAGCTCGGTGCCGGGGATCGGCACGCCGATATTGCCGGAGCGGCTCGGCCTGGAAATGGCAGTCGGTCGCCAGCGGCGAGGTCTCGGTCGAGCCCCAGGCCGACACCATCGGCAGCGCGCGGCCGACCGGTCTTGATCGACAGTTCCTCCAGCGCATCCCAGAGATTCTGCGGCAGCGCCGCGCCGGCATAGAACGCGAACTTCACCTCGCTGAAGAATCTTCGGCGCAACTCGTCGTCGCCGCGCAGCGCCGCGATCAGCATGTCGAAACCGCGCGGCACGTTGAAATAGACCGTCGGCATCACGCTGCGCAGATTGGCGAGCGAGGTCGCGAACAGGCCCGGCGCCGGCTTGCCGCCGTCGATATAGAGCGTGCCGCCGTTGCGCAGCACCAGATTGAAATTGTGGTTGGCGCCGAAGGTGTGGCTCCACGGCAGCCAGTCGAGGATCACGAGATCGTCGCGCGCCTCGTCGAGGAACGTCCAGGTCTGCGCCTTGGCCTGCTGGCTCGAGGTCAGCATGCGCTGGGTGTTGATCACGGCCTTCGGCGTGCCGGTCGAGCCCGAGGTGAACAGGAATTTTGCGATCGTGTCCGGCGTCACCGCCGCAAAGGCCTTTTGCGACGTCAGGCGTTTCCGGCGTCGCCGCGATCGGCGCGGAATGAAATCGCGTCATCATCGTCGGCGTCGCCGCTGACGATCGTCGCCGAATGCAGCGGCTTGATCGCCGCCAGCGCCGCCGCGAACGGCTTTGTGCCGGAGACATAGATCGCGCCGGGCTCGAGCAGCGCGATCATGCTCTTGAGCTTGTCGAAATCTCTCGACATCAGCGAATAGGCCGGCGAGATCGCCGCCGACGGGCACGCCGACATGCATCGCCGCCGAGCGCGAACAGCGCGTGATCGACGCTGTTGTCGGACAGGATGACCAGCGGACGCTCGGCGCTCAAGCCTTGCGCCAGGATCCAGGCGGCGACCGAGCGCACCTGCCGCAGCGCGTCGCTGTAGGTGACGGTCGTCCACGGCGCATCGACATTCGCGCGCTCGCCGAGAAAGATCCGCTCCGGCGTCTGCCGCGCCCAATGCTCCAGCCAGTCGCCGACGCAACGCGCGCTGGTGCTGCAGCGGCGTCGGTCGATTTCAGGATGATGCTGCCGTCGGCGCGGCGATCGGCCACGATCGCGGGGGTCGCGAACAGCGTTTCGGGATCGTCGCGGCGGGCGGCGGCTGATGTCATCGGGCTTCCTCCGCATGCCCTCTTTCGACGGGCTGGCGTTTGCTCTACGCGAGAACTGCGCGGCCGCGGCAATGCGTCATCGCGCCCGCCTGGCGGTCGCCAGTCCGCGAATAGCGACTGCCTCAAAAAATGAGCAGATCGCCCCGGACCGGCTGCGCCGCTGCCCTCGCCATTTCCCGACAATTAGCTTAAATAATTGATATCACGTGATCGATTTCGATCGATCGGGCTGCACCGAGAATGTACACAATGGCACATCGCTTGCTTCAATCCGATGGGATTTCTGCTGAGACAGTGCCGTCGACGTGACGGACTTCAGCCAGCCAATGGACGGGGCATCACATTGACTGAAACCGTCGCCGCGATCGTCGCCGCGCACCGCGCCGGCACCATGTCGCCCGCGCAAACGGTCGCGCGCAGCTATCAGCGCATCCGCGACCACAACGATCCCGCGGTCTTCATCAGCCTGCGCGACGAGAAGGACGCGCTGGCGGAAGCCGAAGCGCTGACGAGAAGGACGCCGCGCAGCTTCCGCTGTACGGCGTGCCGGTCGCGGTGAAAGACAATATCGACGTCGCTGGGCTTGCCGACCACCGCCGCCTGCCCGGCGTTCTCCTATATGCCGGCGCACGATTCGACGGCGGTCGCAAAGCTGCGCGCGGCCGGCGCCATCATCATCGGCAAGACCAATCTCGACCAGTTCGCCACCGGCCTCGTCGGCGTGCGCTCGCCCTATGGCATCCCCGACAATCCGATCCGCGGCGATCTCATTCCGGGCGGATCGAGTTCGGGATCGGCGGTCGCGGTGTCCGCGGGGCTGGTGCCGCTGGCGCTCGGCACCGACACCGCCGGCTAGCGGCCGCGTGCCGGCGATGCTCAACAATATCGTCGGCCTGAAGCCGAGCCTCGGGCTGATCTCGACCGCCGGCGTGGTGCCGGCCTGCCGGACGCTGGATTGCGTTTCGGTGTTCTCGCTCACCGTCGACGACGCGATGACCGCGCTGGCAGGTGATGGCCGGGCCCGACGGCGCCGATCCGTTCTCGCGCGACCGGCCGCTCGCCGGCGATGACGGCGTTTCCGGCCAATCTCAGGCTCGGCGTTCCGCGCAACGGGCAATTGATCTTCTTCGGCGACAAGCGTCGCGGAGAAAGCCTATGGCGAGGCGCTCGAAGCGCTGGACCGCGCTCGGCGCCACGCTGGTCGAATTCGATCTCGAGCCGTTCTATGAGACCGCGCGGCTGCTCTATGAAGGGCCGTGGGTCGCCGAGCGCTATCTGGTGATCCGCGATCTGCTGGCGTCGTCGCCGGATGTCGATCCATCCGGTGACGCGCGAGATCACCGCGGCCGGCGCGCGGCTGACCGCCGCCGACACCTTTGCCGCGCTCTATCGGCTGCAGGCGCTGCGCCGCGTCGCCGAGCGCGCGCTTCGCCGATCTCGACGCGCATCGTGCTGCCGACGGCGCCGACCGCCTACTCGACCGCGCAGGTGCTGGCCAATCCGATCGAGCTCAACTGCCAGGCTCGGCACCTACACCAATTTCGTCAACCTGCTCGACCTCTGCGGGCTGGCGCTGCCGGCGGCGATGCGCGCCGACGGCATTCCGTTCGGCATCACGCTGCTGGCGCCCGCCGGCAGCGACGCGCAGCTCGCCAGCATCGGCCGCGTCTTCCATGCCGACACCAAACTGACGATCGGCGCGCAAATGCCTGCCGCAGCCGCCGCTCGCGCGCGTTGCCGGCGAGCGCGCCGGCGACGAGATCGCCATCGCCGTGGTCGGCGCGCATCTGTCCGGCATGGCGCTGAACGGCGAATTGAAGGCGCTCGGCGGACGCCTGCTGGAGGAAGCCAGTCACCGCGCCGGACTACAAGCTCTATGCGCTCGACACCACGCCGCCGAAACCCGGCATGCTGCGCGTCGAGCGCGGCGCGGGATCGTCGATCAAGCTCGAGCTCTGGGCGCTGTCGGCGGCGGCGTTCGGAAAATTCGTCGCCGCGATCCCGCCGCCGCTGTCGATCGGCACGATCCGGCTGGCCGACGGCCGCGGCGTGAAGGGCTTTATCGTCGAGCCCGCCGCGATCGACGGCGCGCGCGACATTTCCGTCGTTCGGCGGCTGGCGCGCGTTCATGGCGGAGAAGGCGGCGGTGTAACAGCGTGGCGAATGCGTGAATGGCGAGCATGACGCAGCGAATCGAGATCATTGCCACGATTCGCTGGCCCGCGCACTGCGCCTTGCGCGCGTCGAAGACAACTACACCGACACCGCGTAAATCTCGTATTCCCCGCGCACCAGTTCGATATGGGCGCGCATCGCGGCCGCGGCGCCGGTCTTGTCGCCGCGCATGATCGCGACCACGACGCGGTCGTGCTCGGCGTGCGATTTTGCGAGCCGCCCGAGATTGCGGAACTGGGCGCGGCGGAACGGCTGCACGCGCACCCGCGTCGCCAGCGTCATCTCGGCGATATAGCCGTTCTGCGAGCCGGCATAGATCGCGTTGTGAAAGCGCTCGTTGACCTCGTGAAACCGCTCGGGATTGCCGGCATAGCTCAGCACCCGCAATTCCTCGTGGATCGCTTCCAGCCCGTGGCGGTCCGCCGGCGGCATCCGTTCGGCGGCAAGGCCCGCGCAGATCGCTTCCAGCTCCGCCATCGCCTCGAACATCCCGGTCAACCGTTCGATCGAGGGCCGCGCCACCACGGCGCCGCGATGGGCGCGGGCATCGACCAGGCCGCTTGCCGCGAGCTGGCGCAGCGCCTCGCGCACCGGCGTGCGCGACACGCTGAAGCGCCGCGCGATATCGGTCTCGTCGAGCGGCGCTCCCGGCGCCAGCGCGCCGCGCACGATCTCGTCGGCGAGCTGCAGCCGCAGCTCCTCGGCGCGCGTGATCTTGTCCGGCTGCGGCGACGGCGCGGTCGACGCGCCGAACCACCGGTCTCGGCTCGGCGGCGTGGCGGCGAGCCGCGTCGGAAGATCGTCCAGACTCATGTCTTCGGATCCCTTCGAGTTCGTCGATGATGCTGACATGGGCGGCGACGATCCTCCAACCCTCCGGAAACCGCATCCAGGTCTGCATCTGCCGCCCCACCCGTGCCGGCGCACGCGTCGCGATAGAACAGCGTCGAGGCGACCGCGGTGTCGCGGCCATAGGTGGTGATCACGGTCTTGTCGGTCTTGCGCATCAGTCCGACCGGCGAGCGCGCCGCGCGGAACGCCATGATCGCCTCATAGCCGTAGAGATTTTCGCCGATGCCGTAGCGCAGCGTGCGGGCATCGTTGCGAAACAGTTCGCCGAGCACGGCGACGTCGTTCGACACCAGCGCCTTCTCGTAGCGCGCGAACTGCGCGGTCACCTCGGCGAGCACGTCGGGAAGATCGATCTCCATCTCTAAAATCCTCTCGGCGGCGGCGCGGCGGCGACGCCCATGCGCTCCAGCGCGTAGGCCACGCGCAGCGCGATATCCTCGCGCCAGGGCGCTGGCGATGATCTGCACGCCGATCGGCATCGGCTCCAGCGGCACCGGCACCGCGACCACCGGCAGGCCGATGAAGGAGATCGGCTGGGTGTGAATGCCGATATTGGCGCGCACCGGCAGTTCGACGCCGTCGAGCGTGAAAGTCACCTGCCCGAGTTTTGGCGCGACGCAGGGCGTCGCCGGCGCGATGATCACGTCGACCGATTTGAACAGCTCCAGCACCTTGGCGCGATACCAGCGGCGGAATTTCTGCGCGCGTGTCGACCAGCGGCGCCGGGATCATCGCGCCGGCGATCAGGCGGTCGCGCACCGCCGGATCGAAATCGTTCGGACGCTTGCGCAGGCGGTCGAGATGCAGCGAGGCGCCTTCGGTGGTGGTGATGACATAGGCCGCGGCGCGGGCGCGCGCGGCTTCGGGAATTTCGACCGTGCGCGTCGCGCCGAGCGCCTTGGCGACGCGCGGCGACCGCCTCGACCGCTTCCGGGAAGACGTTCTTCTGGAAATAGCCGCCGGCAATCGCGATCCGCAGGCCGCCGATATCCTGCGCCAGCGAGCGGCGTCACCGGCTCGACCGGCCGCGTCGTGCACGCGGCATCATCGGCGTCCGGCCCCTGCATCGCGTCATAGGCCAGCGCGAGATCGCCGACGTTGCGCGCGAACGGGCCGAGATGATCGAAGCTCGCGACGAACGGAAACGACCGCGCGCGCGACAGCCGGCCATAGGTCGGCTTCAGGCCAAAGATGCCGCAGAACGACGACGGCACCCGGATCGAGCCGTTGGTGTCGGAGCCCAGCGCGATCGGCACCAGGCCGCCGCCGACCGCGCTGCCGGAGCCGCCGGAGGAGCCGCCGGTCATCCGCGTCGGATCGTGCGGATTGCGCGACGGGCCGTCATGCGACGTTCTCGCCGGTGAAGTCGTAGGCGTATTCGCCCATGTTGAGCGCGCCGACCAGCACGGCGCCGGCCGCTTCCAGCCGCTCGATCAGCGTGCGCGTCGCGCGGCGACGGCGGCGAGGTCGCGGTTGATCTTCGATCCGGCGCGCGTCGGCGAGCCCCTGCACGTCGAACAGGTTCTTCACCGCGAACGGCACGCCGGCGAGCGGGCCGAGCGTGCTTGCCGGCGGCGATCGCGGCATCGATCGCGCGCGCCTTGGCGCGCGCGCGATCGGCGGTGACGTCGGTGAAGGAATTGAGCACGGGATCGTGCTTGGCGATCCGCGCCAGCGCCGCTTCGGTGACGTCGAGCGCGGACATCTTGCCGCCTGCACGGCCTGCGCGATTTCGGCGGCCGACAGGCTCGTCGGAATTCGTGGTCATGGCGATATCAGGCTGAGTAGACACTGGCCGGCTCGGTCTCGTCGGGCAACGCGAATTCGTCGACCAGCCGCGCCAGCCTCAGCGACACTTCGAGATTGGCCCGCACCGCCGGCCGCCAGGCATCCTCGACCGGCAGCGCCAGCGCCTTCGCGACGGCGTCGATGTAATCGTCCAGCGGATCGGCAGCCATCGTCTCTCCCATTCAGCTTCTTCTAATGCACCGGCAACGGCGGATGCGGGATCGCCGTCAGCAATTCCTCTTGTATAGGCATCCTGCGGATCGCCCAAGACCTGTTCGGACGAGCCCTGCTCGACGATCCGTCCCGCCCGCATCACGATGACACGATCGCACAGCAGGCGCACCACGTTCAAATCGTGCGAGACGAACAGATAGCTCATGCCCATCGACTGCTTTGAGATCCTGCAGCAGGTTCAGCACCACCGCCTGCACGGAAACGTCGAGCGCCGCGGTCGGCTCGTCGAGGATGACGAGCTTTGGATGCAGCGCGATCGCGCGCGCGATGCCGACGCGGGCCTTCTGGCCGCCGGACAGTTGATGCGGGAAACGGTCGAGCAGATTGATCGGCAGGCCGACCAGGCCGGCGAGTTCCTCGCAGCGGGCGCGCAGCGCGTCGCGGCCCTTGATGTCGCCGAGCTGCATGATCGGATCGGCGATGGCGCGCGCCGCGGTGAAGCGCGGATTGAGGCTGTCGGTCGGATCCTGGAACACCATCTGGATGCGCTTGCGCAGCGGCGAGCCGCGCAAAGGCCTGCGGCAGTGATGCCGCCGATCTCGTCGCCGTCGAACATGATGCGGCCGGAGGTCTGGTCCAGCAGCCGCATCACCATCATCGAGGTGGTCGACTTGCCGCAGCCGGATCTCGCCGACCAGGCCGACGCTCTCGCCGTGGCCGACGGTGAAGCTGATGCCGTCGACGGCGCGGAAGATTTCCGTGCTCGACCGGCGGCTTGCGGCCGAACAGCTTTGCCGAGCACGGCCGTCGCGCCCTGGCGCGGATATTCCTTGACCAGCTTCTCGACGAGGAGCAGCGGCTTCGTGACTTCGTCACCCCGGACTTGACCGGGTCCATCGCCTGCGGAGAGTCTTGCGACGAGGCTGGATGGCCGGGTCAAGCAGCCGGCCGTGACGCGCAGCGCGCGCTCCTCCTCCGGCAGCAGATCGCGCAGCGACACGCCGAGCCGCGGCGTCGCGCGCATCAGCTTCCTGGTGTAGGCGATGCTGCGGGCTGGCGAAGATGTCGGCGGACTTCGCGGTCTCGACCACGCGGCCCTTCTCCATCACCACCACGCGGTCGCAATAGGCGGCGGCCAGCCCGAGATCGTGGGTGATCAGGATCGTCGACATGCCGCGCTGCGCGGTCAGCTCGACGATCAGGTCCATCACCGCCTTCTGCGTGGTGACGTCGAGGCCGGTGGTCGGCTCGTCGGCGATCAGAAGCTGCGGATTGCAGGCGAGCGCCAGCGCGATCACCACGCGCTGGCACATGCCGCCGGACAGCTCGAACGGATAGGCGTGGTAGCGCTCGCGCGGGCGCGCGATCTTGACCTGCTCCAGCGATCTCGATCGCCTTCTCGCCGCGGTCGCCGACGGCGCGACTGCTGCACATGCTGGCGCAGCACGTCCTCGATCTGGTCGCCGACCTTGCGGATCGGGTTGAGCGCGCGCGCGCGGGTTCTGGAAGATCATCGAGATTTCGCGGCCGCGCAGATCGCGCATCTGGTCTTCGCTCGCGGCCGCTGACGTCGATGCCGGAGAACATCACCGAGCCCTCGGCGATCCTGCCGGCGCGGTCGAGGATGCGCATCACCGCGTAGGAGGTGACCGACTTGCCGGAGCCGGACTCGCCGACGATGCCGAGCGTCTCGCCCTTGGCGACCGAGATGTTGACGTGCTGCACCGCCTTGACGATGCCGCGCCGTGTCGGTGAATTCCACCGGTGAGGTCGTTGACGTCGAGCAGCGGCTGGCGCGGTCATGCGCTCACGTCCGCCGCTGCGGGTCGACGATGTCGCGCAGGCCGTCGCCGAGCAGGTTGAAGCAGAACACCGCGATCATCAGCGC
>ERZ1370068.4409-contig-3483_pt1 | contig 15207 bp, 18 predicted proteins | sample MGYA00561227_ERZ1370068 | MGnify/ENA primary metagenome ERZ1370068 (study PRJEB38410, sample SAMEA6850437) | metagenome | study: Metagenomic assessment of the ecological functions of the soil: analysis of the soil microbiota associated with the...
CAGTGCCTGCGGCTACAAAAGCGCTGCTGAACGCAAAGCACCAGCGCGCCGTCGGCAGCATCGCTGGTTTGGTCAGGGAATGGTCGGTCACTGGCGTTTCCGTAACTCTATTTCGGTCCAGCTGGAAGCTGCCGCGATTGCGCATTTTGATCGGGCAACGAATCCATTGGGAACGACGTCGTTCAGGCTCAGAATATAGGCGGTCAAAGATAAACGTCATCCGCTGACAATGTGCGGTGCGGGCATCGGCATGGCGCGGTTAATATAATCCCAGCAGGTCAGGGGCAAACGGCCGATAGCTGCCGACCGCTCGGCTCCGGCGCTCGTCCCGGAGCGATCCGACGCCGCCCGCCAGCTTGGGAGCGGCCTCGCCTTCGCCGAAGGTTCCATGACGGGCGTCGTCACGCGGGCGTAACCAAAGAGCCGGCCCGCCGCGATCGGGCGTGTGGCGGCGCTGGTGGAGAGCCCTGCATTATCGCGTGGCCGACCTAGCGTGCATTGCGTCTGCTTCAGGTGCTGAGAGAGATTTATTGTGGCAACCTGAAGCGACGGCCTCCGCGCGTGACGGTCCGGCCAGAGCGGTTGAGGCGAGGTTGCGATGGCTGAGTTTGTGGTGGAATTCGGCAAGGATGGCCGGCCGGTCGAAGCCGACGGCCGTCTCGACGCGGCGGCGTTTCACCGCAAGCCACAAGCCGGATCTGGGCGGTGCTGGAAAAATTCTGGTCGGCAAATCCGGTGATGTGGTGGAGGCCGGCAGCGGCACCGCAGCCAGCATGTCGTTCATTTCGCAAGCCATGCTCCTGACATCACGTGGTGGCCGAGCGATCTCAACGAGAACCACCTGAAGAGCATCGAGGCATGGTGGCGCGCATGCCGGCCTGCCGAACATTCGTCCGCCGCTGCGGATCGATCTCACCGATCCCGCACTGGTGTCCGGAAATGCATGACGGCAGCGGGCCGACCAGAGCTGCTGGCGGTGTTCTGCGCCAATGTGGTCCACATCGCGCCATGGCGGGTCGCCGAGCGCTTGTTCGCCGGCACCGCCGGCTATCTGCGCAGCGACGGGCGGGTGTTCCTCTATGGCCCCTTCAAGCGCGACGGCAAGCACACCGCGCTCTGAGCAACGCCGTGTTCGACACCAGCCTGCGCGAGCAGGACCCCTGACTGGGGCGTGCGCGACATCGCCGATACTCGAGAAACTGGCTGCGGGAGTGGGGCTCGCCTTTGATCGAAACCGTGCAAATGCCTGCCAACAACCTGATTCTGGTCTTCGGACGATCGGATGCATCGGCGTAGGCGACTTTCGATGCGTCAATTGTAGGCGAGGCACCACCCTGGTCCGCGGAGCCAGCAGCGCTCGTCGGGAACGTCCTGATCCCGGTACAGTCGTGTGACCCTTTGCCAGCCGCCGCGGGTGAAGGCTTCGGCAGCGTTCGTTCGGACGCCTTGTCGCGGCTGCCGGCGCAGGGAAGATCGCAACTGGCGAAATCCATTGCAGCCAGATAGTTCGCGGCTCGTCTCAATTCGGAACACTGCGCCGGCGCTCGCCAGGCGCTCCGGCGCAATGCCGCCAAATCCCTGATCCGACGTCATCGGGCATGATCAGGCGGCCGCCGTCGGCAAGGCCATCGAGCCAGCGTGTCGCCGGCCGCGTGCAGCCGGCATTGACGTAGATGACATCGGCGGCATCGAACGGCACCTGCGTGCCGTCGCCCTCAATCACGGCGACATTTGCACAGGGTGCCAGCGTTACTCTGGCTCGCGCGGCGAGGCTCCCATCATATTCGATTCCCGTTACCCGCCCTGACGGCCCGACGAGATGCGCGAGGATGGCGGTGTAGTAGCCCGTGCCGGTCCCGACTTGCACCACGTGTTGGTCGACCGCGGCAAGGCCCGATGGATGAGATGGGCATGCAACGACGGTTGCCCATTGTTAAGGCCACGCTCGGGCACGAGCGCGATCACATCGTCGGTATAGAGATAGACCGGGTCGGCGTCGGGTGTCGGCACATAGTCGCGCAGCCACCGTCGCACCAGCCACGGACCCGGGCCGAGAAAATCCTCGCGGGGATGGCGGCAAACGCCTGAGCGAGCCGCGAGTCGTTGACGCCTGCGGCGGCAAGTACTGCTTGGCGTATGCGGCACGAACGATGCGGAGTTCGGCTTGCGTGTCCATTTTGCTCTCCATCCCGGCCCAGTATCAATCTTGTGTGATTTGACACACGGACATGTGTGCTAAATAGCATAATCGTCGTGAGGGAGGCCAGATTGAGAAAGCGGCTCTATCCGGCCGTGCTGGAGCGCGGTCCGCGCGGGCGCACTCGGCGCGTGGTTTCCCGATTTTCCGGGCTGCGTGGCCGGCGGGCGATCGCAGGAAGAGGCGATCGAGAGAGCGGAGGGTGCGCTGGCACGCGCGGTGGACGGCATGGCTGAGCAGGGGCACGCTGCTGCCGGCGGCGACGCCGATCGAGCGGATCGCGTTGCCCAAGGGCGCTGACGTCGTCGCCTATTTCATTGTCGGGGTTGATCCACCCGGATCCGTCCGGAGCGGGTGAACGTCTATCTGCCGAAGAGCCTGATCGCGCGGATCGACAAGCGCGCCACGGAGTTCGGCATGAGCCGTTCCAGCTCTTTGGCTTCGCCGCCACGATTGCGCTTGATTGAGTCCAGGTTTCCCGCGCGCCGGCGTCGCGGATCCTCGCTCAAAGGTCCACAAGACCGGCGCGGTGCGAGCCGAAAAAGGATCGGGCAAGAAGCGGCCGTGACAGGGCGTTTCGACAGAGAGGCGCGGTGCGCTGCGCTGGGCCCGCCTTCGGTCCAAAGAAACATTTCCCACGACAGGCATCGTGCGCCCCTCGCATAGCGCGCGCCCGTTTGCGTCGGTTGATCGCGTGCCGCTCACGTCTCCATAGTGCCGGGAATCAATCGAAGAGGCTCCCTGCCGCGGGGCCTACCGGGCGGGAATGCCGATGCTGGATACGACAGCCACTGAAGACGATCGCCGACGACGCGCGCGCGCGCGCCAACTGCTAGCGGCTGGCGGCGGCGCAGGCGCTGACCGGGGCCAATTCCGGCGGTGATTTTCGCGACCGGCTCGATCGTCGGCGCGACGCTGGCGCCGGATATCTCGCTCGCGACGGTGCCGCTCTCGATGTATGTGGTCGGGCTTGCCGCCGGCACGCTGCCGACCGGTGCGATCTCGCGCGCCTATGGCCGCCGCGTCGCCTTCATCATCGGCACCGGCTGCGGCGTGCTGACCGGCCTGCTCGGGGCGTTCGCGATCCTGCATGCGTTCGTTCTGTGCTGTTTTGCTGCGCGACCTTCCTCGGCGGGCTCTATGGCGCGGTGTCGCAATCCTATCGCTTTGCCGCCGCCGACGGCGCCAGCGCGGCGTTTCGTCCCAAGGCGTTGTCGTGGGTGATGGCCGGCGGCGTGTTCGCCGGCGTGCTCGGTCCGCAGCTCGTGCAGTGGACCATGGATATCTGGCCGCCCTATCTGTTCGCCTTCAGCTTTGTGGTGCAGGCGGTGGTCGCGCTGGTGGCGATGGCGGTGCTGTGCCGGCGTCGATGCGCCGAAGCCCGCGCCGTCGGATCTCCACGGCGGCCGGCCCGCTGTTCGAGATCGTGCGGCAGCCGCGGTTCATCGCGGCGGCGCTGTGCGGCGTCGATCTCCTATCCCATGATGAATCTGGTCATGACCTCGGCGCCGCTGGCGATGAAGATGTGCGGGCTGAGCGTCAGCGATCCCAATTTCGGCATTCAATGGCACATCGTGGCGATGTACGGGCCGAGCTTCTTCACGGGTTCGCTGATCGCGCGCTTCGGCGCGCCGTCGTCATCGTTGCGCTCGGCCTGTCGCTCGAAGCCGCAGCTGCCGACGATCGGGCTCTCCGGCATCACCGCGATGCATTTCTGGGCCACGCTGATCGTGCTCGGGCGTGGGCTGGAATTTCAGCTTTCGTCGGCGCGTCCGCGCTGGTGCTGGAAACGCATCGGCCGCAGGAGCGCAACAAGGTGCAGGCCTTCAACGATTTTCTGGTGTTCGGGATGATGGCGGTGGGATCGTTCTCGTCGGGCCAGTTGCTGGCGAATTACGGCTGGTCGGCGGTCAACATGGTGGTGTTTCCGCCGGTGCTGCTGGGCCTCGCCGTGCTGGTCGCTGGCGTTCATTCGCGAAACGGCGCGCGCGACGGTCGCAAGTCAGGTTCCGGAATTTCCGCGATTCCGAAGTATACTGGATCGCGTTGACGCGTAAACGATCTGGCTTCGGTTTGAACGTACCGTCAAGTTCCAGAAGTGCTGGAGGTTTCATGCCGTCGCGAGCCCGTCTCGATGAATTTATCGGCCGTCGTCGAGGCCGGCGATCATGCCGGCGCTATCGAGCGCTATTACACCGAGAGATTCCAGCATGCAGGAGAACGCGGCCGCCGCCGCGCGTCGGCCGCGATCGTGCTGGTGGCCCACGAGCGCGCGCGTTCTGAGCGCGCATGACGCATGTCTATTCCAAGGCGATGTCCTCGGTGGTCGAGGGCGACCACGTCGCCATTCACTGGATTTTCGAGCTCACCGATCAATCCGGCAAGACGGCGCCGGATCGACGAGGTCGCGCTGCAGGAATGGCGCGGCGACAAGATATTCCGCGAGCGGTTCTTCTACGATCCGTCGAGGCCGAAGGCCTGATGGCATCTGCTGACAGTTCGGCGGCGGTCGAAGCATTTCGCTTCGACTGATCTGCTAATCGCTGTCGTCATGCCCGGGCTTGACCCGGCCATCCACGTCTTGCCCGCTGCCAGACGTAGCCAGCGACGTGGATGCGCGGCGACAGGCCCGGCCATGACGATGCAGAAACGAGAGACGAACGTTGGACGCCTCCAACCACACCGCCATCGACGAAACCTCGGCCCGCTATGACGGCTGGCGGATCGTCGTGGTCTGCTTTCTGGTGGCGACCTTCGGCTGGGGGCTCGGCTTCTACGGCCAGAGCGTCTATGTCGCCGAGCTGCATCGGCTGCACGGCTGGCCGGCCTCGCTGATCTCGGGCGGCACGACCTTCTTCTATTTGTTCGGCGCGTTGCTGGTCGCCTTCGTCAGCGAGGCGATCCGGGCCTTCGGCCCGCGCAACTGCCTGTTGGCGGGCGTGTTGCACGATGGCGGCGGCCGCCGTCTCGATCGGCCAGGTCACCGAGCCGTGGCAGCTTTATCGTCGCCAATGCCGTGCTCGCTTTCGGCTGGGCCGGCACCAGCCTCGGCATCATCACCAACACGCTCGGCCTCTGGTTCGACAACAAGCGCGGCATGGCGATCAGCCTCGCGCTGAACGGCGCGAGCTTTGGCGGCATCGTCGGCGTGCCGCTGCTGGTGGCCGCGATCGGCAATTTCGGGTTTTCGGGCGCCATGATCGTGGCGGCGATCGTGATGGTCGCGCTGATGGTTCCGATCATTCTGATTTTCGTCGGACGGCCGCCGGTCCATTCGAGTGCGCGGTCGCAGCGGCGTCAGCGGATGCGCCGTCCGCCACGCAGATCCGCGCACAGGCGTTTCGCGACATCGGCTTCCTCTCGGTCTCGATCGCGTTCGCGCTGGTGCTGTTCGCGCAGGTCGGCTTCATCGTTCACCTGATCTCGTTTCTCGATCCGGTGACCGGGCGGGAGCGCGCGGCGATCGCGGTCGCGCTCGTTGACCGCGATGGCGGTGGTCGGCCGCGTGCTGTTCTCGACCGTGATCGACCGGCTCAACCAGCGGCTGGCCTCGGCGATCTCGTTCGTCAGTCAGGCCGTGGCGCTCGCCGATCATCATCAACGTGCACAACGACATTGCGCTGATTGCGGCCTGCGCGCTGTTCGGATTTTCGGTCGGCAATCTGATCACGCTGCCGGCGCTGATCGTGCAGCGCGAGTTCGATCCGCGCTCGTTCGGCGTGCTGATCAGCCTGATCACGGCGATCAACCAGGTCACCTACGCGTTCGGCCCCGGCGTGATCGGCCTGCTGCGCGATGCGTCCAGGAGCTACGCGCTGCCGTTTTACGGCTGCATCGCGCTTGAGCTGATCGGCCGCCGTGCTGATCATGGTCCGCGGGCGCGCAGCAAAGACCATCCTGAGGCGCGGATGCAGCGCAGCGCTCGAAGGATGGGCCGCGGGCCGCATCAGGTTCGAGACGTCGCAAGACGCTCCATCCGAGCCATGAGGCGTTACGCCTTCCGCTGCCGCAACAGATCCTCGAGATCGAGCCGCTTGCGTGAACATCGCCAGCGATCCGTCCGGCTTGCGCGGCCATTGCTCCTTGCGGCCGGTCGCAATACAGCTCGACGCCGTTCTCGTCGGGATCGCGCAGGTAGAGCGCTTCGCTGACGCCGTGATCGCTGGCGCCGTCGAGATGAATGCCCGCCTGCATCACGCGATGCAGCGCGTCCGCCAGCGCCGGGCGGCGTCGGATAAAGGATGGCGGTGTGAAACAGTCCCGTCGTTCCCGGCGGCGGCGGATGGCCGCCTTTGCTTTCCCAGGTGTTGAGACCGATGTGGTGGTGATAGCCGCCGGCCGAAATGAACGCCGCGCCCGGAGCTCAGGCGCTGCATCACCTCGAACCCCAGCACGCCGCAATAAAACCCGAGCGCGCGATCGAGATCGGCCACCTTGAGATGAACATGCCCGATGCCGCGTTCCCGCGATGATGGGCGATGGATTGTCGGGCATGTGTCTCCTCGCTTGACGCTTCGCGCCCGGACGCTGCGCGAGAGGCGCGGCATGGCTATGCTGCGAATCCGGGTGAGGTACCGGTCGATCCGATTCGCGACGGCCTCTCAGCGCACCTGAACGACTCGCTCGCACCCGTGAACGGGAGAGGACGTTGCTCGCCTCTACGCAAGCTCGGACACCTCTCCCTCCGGCAGATTCGAACTCAAACGTGTTCAGCGTCATCGACACCATCGTGTAATAGCCGCACAGTCCGATGATTTCGACCAGCCCGCGCTCGGTGAGCACCTTCACGGCCTCGTCGTACAGCGCCTTGGAAACGCCGTGGCCTTCGTGCAGCGATTTGGCGACGTCGTAGATCATCTGGCCCTTGGGATCGTCGAACGTCGGCGTGCGGCGATCCCGGATGTCCTCGATGATCTTGGGATCCATGCCGCCTTTCAGCGCGAGCCGCTTGTGGGCGTACCATTCGTAATGCGAGGTCCAGTGCCGCGCGGTGACCAGGATCGCGATCTCGGACAGTTTTGCCGGAAACAACGTATCGAACCGCAGGAAGCTCGCCCAGGCGCGTGGCGTGCCGCGCCATCTCCGGGCTGTTGAGCCAGGCCATCATCGGCGGCGGCGGGGCGCCGCGCTTGCCGGCGATCGACTCGTCGTAGGTTTGTTTCTGGTCCTCGTTCATTTCGCCAGGCGAAAGCAACTTCAGCCGCATCTCGGTTTCCTCTTGTTTTTCAATCGTTGCGGCTTTGCGAATACACCCGATCGGGGATCATGACCACATCCGCGGCCGCATGGGCGAGGCCAGAGATATATTGAATTCCGCGATGCGGCGGCTAAGGTCGATCCAACATCCCACATGGAAACGCCGCCATGTCCGATCTGGAAAAATTTCGCCGTGAAACCCGCGCCTGGCTCGAGGCCAATTGTCCGCCGGAGATGCGGCGGCCGATGACCTCGGAGGACGATACGTTCTGGGGCGGCCGCAACACCAAATTCTCGTCCGAGCCGCAGCGCGTCTGGTTCGAGCGGATGCGCGACAAGGGCTGGACCGTGCCGCACTGGCCGAAGGAATATGGCGGCGGAGGCCTCGATGCCGCGAACAGACAAAAATCGTGCGCCAGGAGATGGCGGCGCTCGGCGCGCGCCAGCCGCTGGTCTCGTTCGGCATTTCCATGCTCGGGCCGGCGCTGCTGAAATACGGCACCGAGGCGCAGAAGAAGGAACATCTGCCGAAGATCGCCGCCGGCCTGATCCGCTGGTGCCAGGGCTATTCCGAGCCGAACGCCGGATCGGACCTCGCCTCGCTGCAGACCCGCGCCGAGAGCGACGGCGACGACTTCATCATCAACGGCCAGAAGATCTGGACCTCCTACGCCAACTACGCGGACTGGATCTTCTGCCTGGTGCGCACCGATCCGACGGCCAAGAAGCATGACGGCATCAGTTTTATTCTGTTCGACATGGCCTCGAAGGGCGTCTCGACCAAGCCGATCCTTCTGATCTCCGGCCGCTCGCCGTTCTGCGAAACCTTCTTCGACAATGTGCGCGTGCCGAAGTCGCATGTGGTCGGCACCGTCAACCGCGGCTGGGACGTGGCGAAATATCTGCTGCAGCATGAGCGCGCGATGATCTCGGGCATGGGCGAGCGCGGCGTCGGCCGGCCGCTCGGTCAGGTCGCCGCCGACTCCGTCGGCAGCCGACGAGCAGGGCCGGCTGGAAGATCCGATGCTGCGCGGCCAGATCGCGACCTTCGAGATCGACGAGGCGGCGCTGGCCGGCGGCCGCCGAGCGCGCGGTCGATCTGGCGAAAGCCGGGCAGTCGCATCCGGCGTTTTCCTCGGCGATGAAATATTACGGCACCGAGCTCAACAAGCGCCGCTACGAGATCCTGATGTCGGCGGGCGGCGTCGACGCGCTGGAATGGGAAAGCGAGCGCTCGAAAGGCGGCGCCCGGCCGCGCGCCTGGCTGCGCACCAAGGCCAACTCGATCGAGGGCGGCACCAGCGAGGTCATGCTCGGCATCGTCGCCAAGCGGATTCTCGATCTGCCGGGGGCTTAAGGCGTAACGCTCCGTCATTCCGGGAGCGCGCGGACGCGTAACCACGGATGTCGGTACTGATGGTTCGCAGATCCGGCGCTCGACGCTGCGCCATCGTCCAGGAGTGATCGACAGTGAAACTACATTCGAATCATCTCTGAACCGGAACCCTCCAATGGCCCTCGTCCTCAACGAAGAACAATCGATGCTGCGCGACAGCGCGCGCGGTCTCATCAGCGACAAGGCGCCGGTGTCGCATCTGCGGCAGCTGCGCGACAGCAAAGGACGCGACGGGATTTTCCCGCGACCTCTGGAAGGCGTTCGCCGAGATGGGATTTTCCGGCCTGCTGGTGCCGGAGAATTTCGGCGGCAGCGGGCTCGGCTGCGTCGAGGCCGGCGTGGTGATGGAGGAAATCGGCCGCACCTTGATGCCGTCGCCGTTTCTTTCGACCGCCGTGCTCGCGGCTTCCGCGCTGTCGCGCGGCGGCAGCGCCGCGCAGAAATCCGAGCATCTGCCGAAGATCGCGGATGGCTCGCTGCTGGCCGCGCTCGCCGATCGACGAAGGCGCAAAGCATCGCCCGCTGCAGACCAAGGATGCAGGCGGTGCGTTCCGGCAACGGCTTCAAGCTCAACGGCGCCAAGGCCTTTGTGGTCGACGGCCACACCGCCGATCTCCTGATCGTGGCGGCCCGCACCGCGGGCGCGGCCGGCGAGCGCGACGGGCTGACGCTGTTCCTGGTCGATCCCAAGGCCAAGGGCATCGAGACCGAGCGCACGGCGATGGTCGATGCGCACAACGCCGCGCGGATCGCGTTCAGACAATGTCGAGGTCAATGCCGACGGCGTGCTCGGCGAGGTCGATCAGGGCGGGCGCGCTGCTGGAAGGCGTGCTCAATATCGGCCGCGGCGCGGTGGCTTCCGAAATGGTCGGCCTGCAGCGAAGAGGTGTTCGGCCGCACCGTCAGCTATCCTCAAGGAGCGCAAGCAGTTCGGCAAGGCTGATCGGCGAATTCCAGGCGCTGCAGCACCGCGCCGCGCAGCTCTATATCGAGATCGAGATCACCCGCGCCGCGGTGCTGAAGGCGCTGCAGACGCTCGATGGCGATTTCGACAATGCCGGCGCCGCGGTCGCGGTCGCAAAGGCCCGCGCCGGCTCGACCGCGACGCTGGCGGTGCAGGAAGGCGTGCAGATGCATGGCGGCATGGGCATGACCGACCAGTTCGACATCGGCTTCTTCATGAAGCGCGCGCGGGTCTGCCAGGAACTGTTCGGCGACAGCAATTTCCACGCCGATCAACTGGCGCGGATGAAGAGTTATTGACGCATGCGGCCGTCCAACACGAAACTCGTCATCACCCGGCGAGACCGGGTGAACCAGTAACATCGCAGGCGTCAGTGTTTACTGGATCGCCCGGTCAAGCCGGGCGACGACAGCATCAGCTGGAGAAACCTGCGCCGAAACATCCAGGCAGGCCGACGAAGCCGTCACCTGATCGGCGGCGCGTACTGGATGCCGCCGGCGCTCCAGAGCTGAGTTGAGCCCGCGCGGAATCTTCAGCTTCGATCCTGCGCCGACATTGCGCTCATAGATTTCGCCGTAATTGCCGACGTGGCGGATGATGCGGGCGGCCCAGTCCTTGGTCAGGCCGAGGTCTTCGCCGTACGTGCCTTCGGTGCCGACCAGCCGCATCACGTCCGGCTTCTTCGACTTCAGCGCCTCGTCGATGTTCTTCGAGGTGATGCCGAGTTCCTCGGCGTTGATCATCGCATACAGCGTCCACTTCACGAGCATCATCCAGTCGTCGTCGCGCTGCCGCACCACGGGCGCCAGCGGCTCCTTCGAGATCACGTCGGGCAGGATGACGTGGTCGCTCGGCTGGGTCAGATTCAGCCGGAGCGCGTAGAGCTGGGAGACGTCGGCGGTAAAGGTGTCGCACTTGCCGGACTCATAGGCTTTGACCACCTCTTCCAGCTTGGGAAACTTCATCTCCGTGTATTTCATGTTGTTGGCGCGGAAATAGTCGGCGAGGTTGAGCAGCGTCGTCGTCCCTTCCTGCACGCAGACCTTGCTGTTGTTGAGGTCCAGCGCCGAGATCGATCTTGCGCGAGCGCGGCAGCATGAAGCCCTGGCCGTCATAATAGGCGACCGCCGGGAAATAGAGATCGTAATTGGTCTCGCGCGACATGCTCCAGGTCGAGTTGCGGGAGAGAATGTCGACCTTGCGGCTCTGCAGCTCCTTGAAGCGCTCGCTGGCGTCGAGCGGAATGAATTTCGCCTTCTTGGGATCGTCGAAGATGGCGGCGGCCACCGCGCGGCAGAAATCGACGTCGAAGCCGGTCCAGTCGCCCTTGTCGTCGGGGATCGAGAAGCCGGGCAGGCCCTTGTTGACGCCGCACAGCACTTCGCCGCGCCGGACCGTCCGCTTCAGGGTCTCGCGTGTCATAGCGCTCATAGGTGATCGCGCCGGCCGCGACCGCGACTGCGACCGCCAGCCCAATCAGGAGGCCGCCTCGAAATGTCCGTAGCATTTTCTAACTCGCCAATATTCAGGGAAATGGATCGGCTGTGGGAGACGGCGTCGTGGTTACAGTTCCGGCTTCTGCCGGATGATGACCTTGGTGCCGACCGGAACGCGCTCGTAGAGGTCGGCAACGTCGGTGTTGACCAGCCGGAAGCAGCCGGACGAGACGGCGGTGCCGATGGTGTCGGGCCGGTTGGTGCCGTGGATGCGATAGACGGTGGTGCCGAGATACATCGCCCGCGCCCCGAGCGGGTTGCCGGGACCGCCGGCCATGAAGCGCGGCAGATAGGGCTGGCGCGCGATCATCTCGGGCGGCGGCGTCCAGTCCGGCCACTCGGCCTTGCGCGTGATGTTCACCAGCCCCTGCCACTGGAAGCCTTCGCGGCCGACGCCGATGCCATAGCGCAGCGCGCGGCCGTTGCCCTGGATCAGATAGAGATGGCGCTCGGCGGTCTGGACGATGATGGTGCCCGGCGCCTCATTGGTGCGGTAGAGCACCGCCGTCTTCCTGAATTCCGGATCCAGCTCCACGGAATCATCGGCGATCAATCCCGGCTGGTCGCCGACGTCAGGCTGTCGCAGCTGCGCCTGGCTCTGCGAGGCCGAAAGCATCAGACCGGCTGGCGGCAATCAACATCCAGATCAGGTGCCGAAATTTCGTCATGCAAAACTCTCCTCGGCGCTTTTGCCAGCTCAGCGCGGAACATCAAATCTCAGGGCCATCCCGATGGCGAACCACGGCGGAAGGCCTACTCACTGAAATGCGTCATGTTCGTCGACCGCGGAGTGAATGTATCAGCCGATTATTTCGGCTGCGATCCACAGCCGCAGGCCACAGGCCACGATGCCTACCGTGCCGACCCCGCCGAGCCAAAGGGCGGCGAACCACAACAGGCGCTGCGCCAGCGGGCGCGGATTTTGCTCAGCGCGGCATCAATGATAGCCGCTCCCGGACCTTACCTTGCCGCGGAATACCCAATAGGCCCATGCGGTATAACCGAGAATAAGCGGCATCAGCACGGCGACGCCGAACAGCATGAAGATCTGGCTGTTCGCAGGCGATGCCGCCTGCCAGATGGTGATGCTCTGCGGCACGATATAGGGATACATGCTGATGCCGAGCCCGGCATAGGACAGCGCGAACAGCGCCAGCGTCAGAAAGAACGGCTGGGTAGTCGAGTTTGTTGGCGAGGCTGCGCAGCAACAAGCACGGTGACGCCGGCGACCGCGATCGGCACCGGCGCGGTCAGGATGATGTTGGGCCAGGTGAACCAGCGCTGCGTGTACTGGATGTGCAGGAACGGCGTCGCGATGCTGACCGCGCCGATGGCGCCCAGCATCGCGAACAACAGAAACCAGCTCAGGTGATAGGCCTCGATCGCGCAAGTTCGCCCTCGGTCTTCAGCACCAGCCATGTCGCGCCGAGCAGCGCATAGCCGATCACCAGCGCGAGCGCCCGTCAGGATGCTGAACGGCGTCAGCCAGTCCCACCAGCCGCCGGCATAGTGCCGCCCTTCGACATGCACGCCCTGCAGGATGGCGCCGAGCGCAATGCCCTGCGCCAGCGTCGCCAGCAGCGATCCGCCGGCAAACGCGATGTCCCAGCGGTTGCGCTCGCTCTGCGTGCGCCAGCGAAATTCGAAGGCGACGCCGCGGAAGACCAGGCCGAGCAGCATCGCGATCATCGGCGTGTAGAGCGCCGGCATCAGCACCGCATAGGCCAGCGGGAACGCAGCCATCATGCCGCCGCCGCCGAGCACCAGCCAGGTTTCGTTGCCGTCCCACACCGGCGCGACGCTGTTCATGATGACGTCGCGATCGGCTTTCTGCGGAAACAGCGGAAACAGGATGCCGAGGCCGAGATCGAAACCGTCCATCACCACATAGACGAACACCGCAAATGCGATGATGAAGGCCCAGACGGTGGCGAGGTCGATGCTGGCGGTCATCGAGGCGGCTCCTCCGCTGCCACGCCGGCGGCCGGCGTGATGCCGGCGGCGCGGGCCGGGACGTCGCTGCTCGGTCCCTGTTCGCCGTGATGCGGCGGCGTCGCCATCAGCCGCAGCATGATAGATCACGCCGGCGCGTGAACACCGCGAAATAGACGATGACGAACGCGATCAGCGACGAGCCGACCGCGGGCGCCGCCAGCGGCGAGGCGGATTCAACCGTCCGCAACAGCCCATACACCGTGAACGGCTGCCGCCCGGTCTCGGTGGTGATCCAGCCCGCGAGCACCGCGATGAAGCCCGCCGGGCCCATCGCCATCGCGAACATGTGCAGCAGCCGGGATCTGTAGAGCGTGCCGCGCCAGCGCGTTCCACAGGCTGAACAGGCCGAGCCCCATCATCAGGAATCCCATGCCGACCATGATCCGGAACGACCAGAACGTGATCGGCACCGGCGGCCAGTTTTCGCGCGGCACGGTGTCGAGGCCGGCCAGCGGCGCGTCCGAGCGAATGCTTGAGGATCAGCGAGCCGAGCTTCGGAATTTCGACGGCGTATTTGACCTTGCCCGCGGCCTGATCCGGCCAGGCCGAACAGGATCAGCGGCGCGCCGTCCTTGTGGCTCTCGAAATGGCCTTCCATCGCCATGATTTTGGTCGGCTGATGCTCCAGCGTGTTGAGGCCGTGCTGATCGCCGGCGAGGATCTGGATCGGCGCCACCAACGTCGCCATCCACATCGCCATCGAAAACATCACGCGCGGACCGGCCGGATGCGGTCGCGCAGCAGGTGCAAACGCGCCGACCGCGCCGACCACCAGCGCGGTCGTGAGATAGGCCGCCAGCACCATGTGCACGAGGCGGTAGGGAAATGACGGATTGAAGATCACCTTGAGCCAGTCGGCGGCGACGAACTGCCCGTCGGCGTTGACGGCGTAGCCGGTCGGCGTCTGCATCCAGGAATTGGCGGAGAGGATCCAGAACGCCGAGATCAGCGTGCCGATCGCGACCATCAAGGTCGCGAAGAAATGCAGTCTGTGGCCGACCCGCTCGAGGCCGAACAGCATCACGCCGAGGAAGCCCGCCTCGAGGAAGAAACGCGGTCAGCACCTCATAGGCCATCAGCGGGCCGATCACGCGGGCCCGGTCTTGTCGGAGAACGCCGACCAGTTGGTGCCGAACTGGTAGGACATCACGATGCCCGACACCACGCCCATGCCGAACGCGACGGCGAAGATCTTCAGCCAGTAGTTGAACAGGTTGATGAAGACCTCGCGCCCGGTCCACAGCCAGAGCGCTTCGAGCACCGCGAGATAGCTGGCAAGCCCGATCGAGAAGGCGGGAAACACGATGTGAAACGACATCGTGAAGGCGAACTGCGCCCGGGCCAACACCACGGCATCCCAGCCCTCGAACATCACAGCCATCCGTCGCCGTTGGATCGTCCGTCCGATTATCGCGCAATCCGCGGCGTGGATATCGCGATGCTGAATACCAGCTTCCCGCGCAGTGCTGACGAAGGTACCGCGCACGTTCGCGGAACCAGCTCAGCTGGAGGCGTTGAGCAGCCGCGCGATGGTGCGGTCCGATCTGCTCGTACTGGCCTTCGCCGTCGTGCTGGAACACGATCTTTCCGTTCTGGTCGACGATGTATTGCGCCGGCCAATACTGGTTGCGATAGGCGTTCCAGGTCTGCGACTCGTTGTCCTGCGCCACCGGATAGGTGATGCCGTGCCGTTTCAGCGCGGCCTGCACGTTGGACGCGGATCGCTCGAACGGAAATTCCGGCGTGTGGACGCCGACGACGACAAGGCCGCGGTCTTTGTATTTCGCATAGAGTTCGGTGACGTGAGGCAGCGTGTTGACGCAGTTGACGCAGCCATAGGTCCAGAAATCCACCAGCACCACCTTGCCGCGCAGGTCGGCCATGCTTGAGCGGCGCGGAATTGAACCAGTTGCTGATGCCGGCGAAGTTTGGTGCGGTGCCCTGCGCGGCGGCGACCTGAGCA
>ERZ1370068.4133-contig-3222_pt1 | contig 15206 bp, 22 predicted proteins | sample MGYA00561227_ERZ1370068 | MGnify/ENA primary metagenome ERZ1370068 (study PRJEB38410, sample SAMEA6850437) | metagenome | study: Metagenomic assessment of the ecological functions of the soil: analysis of the soil microbiota associated with the...
TTGCTTCGTTCGGTACGTATTGCAGTGAACTATGGCTTGACACCAGGTGTCTCAATCGCCCGCCCCAATCGACTAAAGGCTGTCGGCGATATTCTAAGAATGAAAACTGTCGATGCCATGAGTCCGATTGCCTACGGCTTCGCTGATTCTTTCAGCGATGTATTGCGCTAATGGCCCGATCTTTAATCTCAGTAACGTCGCCGTCGGTGGCGGTGGTCGTCGGCGCAATGCTGAACGCTTCACCGGACGGGGTACTGCCAATGATCCAGATACTGTGCAGGGCCGGCCACCGGCTGAGGTGCCGGAATCGCCCAAGGCAGAAACCTGGGAAGCCATGCCTTTAACCGACGAACAGCGTCGCGACAGTGGCGGCATGGTAATTCCCGCCGCCGAGCGACCGCGCGTAGTCTTGCGTTACGCCGACATGAAGGATCTGTTTGTCTCCGGGTTGCTGGACGGCGGCGATGAAATCGCGGAACACGCGGCGGTGATTGACGTGCCTTCAGGCCGTGGCCACGTCGTACTCTTCTCAACCAACCCGATATGGCGTGGCCAAACCAAAGGCAGCTACTTCCTCGTCTTCAACGCAATTCTGAATTTTGAGAACTTGAATGCGGGTAGGAAACTCGACGAGAAGTAGGACCTGACATTCCTGTCTCTCGGTCGTATCCTAATCGAAGGAATGCCTTTGTCTTTGGGAGTACGCCATACTTTTCCCTGGGGCGCGGGCGTCCGCCCGCAAATGAGCGCGAAGCGCGAACAAATCCAGTCCAACATTCAAGCTAACACTCGCGCGCCTTGCGGCGGGTTTGCGGGCGGGACGCCCGCGGTCCCAGCACTTCGCTTGACGCAGTTTCGTCGAAGTGTGTAGCGGGAACACTGCATACTGCTGAAAAGATATGCCTGGAGACTATAATCCGAAAACGGTCTGCCCCGCGTGATGCGCCCAAACGCCAATGAATCTATGCGACACAATCTTCAAGCAAAATTTAGCTGGGCGCACGGCCATTCTTTATGAGCAGCGGCAAATTAGCTACGCCGAATTGCGCGACCAGACATTAGCGATTGCACGCGGCTGGCGCGCATTGAGGAGTGGATCGCAGTGATCGTGTGGCGTTGTTGCTCAACGACTCTCCGAGTTTATCGCAGCCTTCGTTTCTATCTGTTCCTATGGCGCGATTGCCGCACCCATCAACATGGGGCTGCGCCTGGAGGAGCAGCGCGCGATCTTAAACAACTACCGCGCGTGTGGCGATTGTCGAGGAAGATTTCTGCGAGGCGCTGCTGGCGGAAAGCCGAATTAAATCATCTAAAACAGGTCGTTATAGTCAGTCGCGGTGAGAAACAATGAGGGATTAACTACCGAAACACAAAGTTCACAGATAACGAGGCTATTCCTGGCTGACCTATTGAGTGAATCGCAGCGACAACCTGTTCCCGAGTTCCCTTCTCCAGATCAAAATCAGCCGGCCTTCATTCTTTACACTTCCGGCAGTACTGGCGAGCCAAAGGCGCGGTTCATCGCCAGTCTGATATCTTTCTACACGAATGAAACTTACTGTCGCGAAGTGTTGAGGCCAAGAAAGGGCGACAGGCTGTTTTCTTCTTCACGTCTGCCCTTCGCTTACGGTTTGGGAAACGCCTTCTCGTTTCCGCTGCTGAATGGCTGTACGACAATTCTCTGTCGCGAGAAGCCTGTCCCGGAGGTTATTGCCAAAGTTTTCCGCAAACTACAAACCCACGATCTTCTTCGGCGTGCCAGTTGTCTATCGAATCCTGCTCGACGAAGCGAAAAAGCATCCCGGTGGTTCAACGCTTGATTGTTCTAGTTTGCGATTATGCATTTCCGCCGGCGAAGCGTTGCCGGCCCAACTCGGCGAGGAATGGGGAAAGACCTTTGGCGCTCCGCTGCTCGACGGGATTGGCTCGACCGGAGATGCCGCATATGTGGATGTCTAATCACGAGAGCGAAGTGGTCTACGGCAGCAGCGGGAAGTTGTTGCAAGGTTACGAAGCCCGACTGCTTGACCCGAGGAATCCAACACCGCCCGGCGCTGAAGGGAAATCTTTGGGTCAAAGGCCGGAGCGCTGCCATCGAGTATTGGCAGCGGCCTGAGACTACCGCCCACACTTCGTTGACGGTTGGGTGCGCACCGGAGATCTTTATCGACAGGACGCCAACGGTTATTGGTTTCACATGGGTCGTTCAGACGACTGTTTCAAATCAAGCGGTCAGTGGGTTTCGCCGGTAGAAGTTGAGGGAGTTTTGCTGCGGCACGAAGGCGTTAGTCGCGTGGCTGTGGTTGAAGACTTTGATGACGATCGCCTGCCATGCGCCTGCGCTTTCGTCGTGCGATCTGCGACATCCGTAGACAGCGGAGAGCTCTGAACTCGGTCTGCGAGAGCTCGCACGCTCAGCACTGCCTCGTTTCAAACAGCCGCGACGATACATCTTCGTGGACGAGTTACCTTACACTGCCACCGGAAAAGTGCAACGCTTCAAACTCCGGCAGCAGTTACGCAGCCGTAACCACTTAGTAGGTTGGAGACACCATTCAACCAACCTGCGACAGCGGGCGGTGAGGTGCCAACTAAAGAGACGCCCAGGCGATGGCCGCAGCGAGCCTGGGGAACCAGACCCATCCACGTCCCAGCCCACGAAGTGGGCGACAGATGAAACGTTGAAAATTAGCTTGGACTCAAGGCTTTGATCTCGACTTGAATCTGTGTAATCTGCGTAATCCGCGGATAACAATGCGGCCGGCAGTCCAGTTACAAGTGATTGTGAATGCCGGTGAACACGTCCATCACAAGATAGCAATGACCGAGGAAGAGCATCCAGGAAACCTACGCGCCAAACCTCAAGTGTTTTGGTTGTGGCCCGGCAAATGAGAGAGGGCTGCGCATTCGCAGCTTCCCCGTCGGCGAGGAGGTTGTTGCTGACTGGCAGCCGAGCGTTACCAGGAGGCATTTCCGGGAGTGCTGAGCGGAGGCATCACGGGCACCGTGCTCGACTGCCATTGCAATTGGACTGCAGCCTATCACTTGATGAAACGGAACGGACTCGATCATCCGCCCTGCACCGTCACGGCTGAGTACACCATCAAACTCATGCGGCCAACGCCAACCGACAAACCAGTTCACCTGGTAGCGCGCGTAGTTGAATCAACCGCCGACCGCGCCATCGTCGAAGGCGAGCTGATTGCGCGCGACAAAGTGACGGCAACCTGCCGCGGCACCTTCGTTGCTGTTAAGCCGGGACATCCTGCTTATCCATCGCTGGTAGCAGTTGACTCGGGCCGCTGACAGCAGAGAAGAAATTTTCCATTTGTCATTCGACATTTCTCATTTGTCATTGGAACCCATGCTTCAGTGGCGAAGGTCAGTTGACTCTTCGGTATTAGAAGAAATCTTTCCTGGAACTCACCTTCTCCAATGACAAATGGCAAATGTCCAAGGACAAATGACAAATGTCCTGTTCTTAACCTGTAGCTACCCACCCACCGCTGTGGCCTCCTCCCGTGTAAGCCTCATCTCCGCACCACTAAACTCATCCTCGTAGCACGTTTGATAACAAAATCTTCTCCAAACAATGATTACCCAACTTAGGCTGGAACTGCTGAAGCTGGTGCGCTCGAAGGGCTTCTACCTGTCGTTTGCGGCGTTGTCCGCCTTCGTCATGTTGATGCTGTGGGGTTTCTACTCCTATGCCCAGAGAGAAGACCAGCGGCCTCGGCAACCGAGCAGTTCAAATACACCTACGAATCGAAGAGCTACTTCAATGGGCTAACCTTCACGCTCTATTCCTTGATGTTTGCCTTCAGCCTGGTCATCCCCATTTTCGTGGCGATGACCACAGGCGCGGCAGATTGCCGGCGAACGTCGCGCCGGCACGCCTGCGCATGATCTGCATTCGACCGGTCTGCGCGCGCGTCGATCGTGATGCGCGAAGTTTCTCGTCGGTGGCGATTCACACTTACCTCCTGCTGGCTTTTTTATTGGACTCAACTTTACTGGTAGGCCTGCTCTTCGTTGGTTGGGGAAATCTGGAGCTGTATCCGGACCACTGAATCTCGTTGACGCGCCGGGACGAGATCCTTCGCGACGAAGCACTCTGGCGCTTCTGTTACGCGAGTTTCACCGGCACCTGGGCGCTGCTGGTGGTGGCTGCGATCGCGCTCTTGTTGTCGGTGATCTTCCGACAACCCGGTGACGGCGGTGGCGGCGACGCTGGCGGTCTATCTCATGCTCTACATCGTCGGCCGCATTGAATTCTTCGTCAGACCTGCGGCCCTTCTTCTTTACCACCGATATGGACTTCTGGCGCGACGTCTTGAAGCCGGAGATGCCGCTGGTCCAGATCTTTATCACTACGCTGCGACCTGCGGCGCCTACATCTTTGGACTATTGCTGACGGCGGTGCTTGATTTTTGAACGCAAGGACATCACCACCTGAGATGTGGCTCAAGCTTCTGCTCGGCACCGTTATTCGTGCTGTCGCTGCTGGGCGCATTCGTCATCGAGCCTGGCGGCCGGCAGCGAGCTCAGCGCTGAAAGCAACTCAGTCAGCATTACAGAATGACAATCGTCTGCGACTGCTCACCTGGAACATCGGCAACGGCGATCTTGAATCCGAGACCCGGGCCCATGCGGAGGATCTGCCCTGCAGTGGCCAAGGTGATACTGGACAACGACGCGGACGCCGTCGCGCTTCAGGAGCTGACCGGCGACGACCAACTGAAACTACTGTTGACTGCACTTGAACAATCGTTATCGAGGATACGTCAGTAGTCGTGGCAGCGGCGATCGGGTCGAGGCGGTGCTTGGTTAAGAATAACAGCTGCGACCCGGCGAATATCCCGAGCGCGACGGACAGCGGTAGCGATCTTCAGCGACGTTCCGGCCGGTGATAGATTTGCCGCCGCGGCCAGCTTTCGTTTGCTGCCAGACTTGCCTGACGTCGTGCTCGTCAGCGCGCATGCCGATGCGTTCAGCGCCGCGCGTCGCCGCGATTGTATGCGGCTGACGTCGTTGACTGGACGCACAGTCAACCAAAGGTGGCACTTGCTTTCATCGCCGGTGATTTCAATTTCGAGGTCAGCACGCGAAACCAAGAATAACCTCTTCACGGACGACGCCAAAAACGACAGCGAGGCCTACGCGTACCTGCTGAAGTATTTTCGCGATTTCGGCCTCGACGCCGGCAAGACATCAATCAATGATCGCCGCATTGACTACGTTTTCGGGCCCGCATAGAAGTCAGTCTGTCGTTGCGTCGCGCGTGAAGTGCTGCAGATCGGTCGGCGGTTGGTCGGCTATGGATCATTGGACTCGGTTAGGCAGCTGATTCATGCAATGGTGAAGATCGCCGACTGTTTGATAGCCACATATGGATGAGTCGATCCTGCAAACCGAATCACTAACGCAGAAACGATACGGTCCGCGGATGGCCGTTGACGGTCTCTCGCTGTCGGTCGAGCGCGGCGATATCTTCGGCTTCCTGGGTCAGAACGGAGCCGGCAAGTCCACCGTGATTCGCATGGCGCTCGGGCTCGTGCGCCCCACCGCGCGGACGCGTTTTGCTTTTCGGACACGACATGGCGAGACATCCGCTGCGGGCGCTCGGCCGCGTCGGCGCAATCGTCGAAGCGCCGGCTTTCTACGAAAACTTTTCCGGCTACGCACAACCTCCGGATGTTCGCCGCAATGTCCGGAGGGCAGCCACGAAAACAGATTGAGGAGACGCTCGAACTGGTCGGTTTGCCAAGACGCGCGTGACGATCCGGTCCGCACCTACTCGCACGGCATGCGGCAGCGGCTCGGCATAGCCCAGGCACTCCTGCCTCACCCGGAATTCATTATTCTCGATGAGCCGACGGACGGGCTTGATCCGCAGGGCATTCACGAGATTCGTTTGTTGTTGCCGCGCCTGCGAGACTGAACTCGGGCTAACGATCATGCTTTCCAGTCATCTGCTTTCCGAGGTTGAACGCATCTGCAATCGAGTTGCGATTATTGACGGAGGCCGGTTGCTTTATCAGGGGGCGATTGAAAATCTGGTTTCGAACGAGCGAACGTGATCAAGATCACCGTCGAGCCGCTCAGAAGAAGCTTACCGATTGCTGAAGCCGCGACCTCGGGCGCTTTCAGTGAGCCGAAACGGTTCCAATTCGCTCTACATTCGCATGCGAGACGAGGATATTCCGAGGGTGAATGCCCTTGTTGGTCGCAAATAGAATTAGCGTCATGGAGCTGGCGCCTCAACGCGCCACGCTCGAGGAAGTTTTCTGACCTTAACTGGACCTGGAGTTACGCCGTCTGCCCGCAGCCAATGATGATTTTTCGTCAACGGATAATTCTCCGGTTTTCCTAACCGGAAATCTAAGGATGTTTGACGATTGCTGGTCGACCTCTCTTGCCTGATCCATCAAGGTATCGATTCGTTACGCTTGTAACGGGCTTCGTTTCGTAAGCGAGCAGCCTCTCTTTGATTACCTTGTTGAAGAAGATTCTGGGCCACCGTCAACATATTCGTTGACGCTTCGAGGGCGGTTAGCGCCCTTTCGCCGAAGTGCCAATGCCCAAGTCCTGATACATCACCATAGCTCCTGTGTTCGTTTACAAAACGAATTATCAATTCATCTGGCTCTGCGGCAATGAGCATGCCCTCAAATCGGACTAACCGGGGGACCAGTTCAGATGACACGAAACCGAAAGGAATAGCCAACAAATGGCTGAGAAGAGGGTCTGTAGCACTGGGTTCATAACTGCGGGTTCTGTCGATCTCTCACTGGCTCCCCTTTTTGATCCTCAGGCTCAAAGGGTTTGCCTCCCGCATTCATGGGCGGGTATCATTCGTTCCCTGAGCTCTCGGAAAAGTCTTCCTAGCTGAACCCTATGCCAGATCTCTTTCATCGTCCCCGCCGCCTGCAGAAGGACCGAAAACTTGCGCGCGCTGGTACGCGAAACATCTCTTGCACCCGAGGATTTCGTGCTGCCACTGTTTGCCTGCGCAGGGAGAAAGTTCGGCGCGAAATTCCATCGATGCCGGGCGTGCACAACCTTTCCGTTGATGAAATTGCCAAGGAAGCTGCCGCCGCCGCGGAGCTTGGCGTTAAAGGCGTAATCCTTTTCGGCCTGCCGGAAACGAAAGATGAATTCAGGCTCGGGCGCCTATCACGACAAAGGAATTGTGCAGCAGGCGGTGCGTGCCATTCGCGCGGCTGCTCCCGACCTGGTGATCATGACCGACACCTGTCTTTGCGAGTACACCTCGCACGGACACTGCGGCGTGGTGCGCGACGGCGAAGTCTTAAACGATCCATCGCTTGAACTTTTGGCTCGCACTGCGGTCAGCCAGGCTGAAGCCGGCGCGGACGTGGTCTGCGCCTTCAGCGATGATGGACGGGCAGGTCGGCGCGATTCGCGACGCGCTCGACGAAGCAGGATTCGATCAAGTGCGCGATCATGGCTTATGCGGTCAAGTATGCGTCGGGATTTTATGGCCCGTTTCGCGAAGCTGCCGACAGTGCGCCGGCCTTCGGCGACCGCCGCGCCTACCAGATGGACGCCGCCAACGCGCGCGAGGCGATGCACGAGGCCGAGCTGGACTACGCCGAGGGCGCGGACATTCTGATGGTCAAACCAGCGACTTGTTATCTCGACATTCGTGAAGACGCTCCGCGAGGAGTTTGATCTGCCCATCGGCCGCCTATCACGTCTCCGGAGAGTACGCGATGATCAAAGCGGCGGCGCGCAAACGGCTGGATCGATGAGCAACGAGTGATGATGGAGACGCTGACCAGCATCAAACGCGCCGGCGCCGATATCATTCTTACTTACTACGCCCGCGACGCGATCAGAGCTGCTCCGTGGCGAATTGACCCGCGGATCGGGCGACGACTATGAGAAAACTCGCCCTCCTGCTTCTCTCCCGATCGTCTCACTCATCGCTGCTTCCAACACAGCAGGCACAAACGACTGCTGACGCTCAACTCGTCGCGGCGATTGCAAAAATCAAAGCCATCGACAACCACGCTCATCCCTTGCGCTACGTTGCGCGCGGGCGAGAAGCCTGACGATGAGTTTGACGCGTTACCGCTGGACGCAATCGGGCCCATTCCGTTGCCCGTGCGTTTGAATCCCAGGCAACTCGGAGTTTGTCGAGCGCCTGGCGCGACCTTTACGGCTACCAGCACGACGACATGAGCGCGGCGCACGTGCGCCGAGCTGCTGCAGAACCAAGCAACGCGTTGCGACGCGAGCAGGGCGAAAGTTTCCGACGTGGGTCCTCGACCAGCTCGGTATTGAAACGATGTTTGCCAACCGCGTGGCGATGGGCCGGGGCTTAAATGCGCCGCGTTTCCGCTGGGTGTCATTTGTCGATGCGCTGCTGTTTCCCTTGAGCAACGAAGCAGCCAGCGAGATCGAATCCGGACTATCGCGGCTTCTATCCCGGCGAAGAACGGCTGCTGCAGCGTCTACCTCGCGGAGTGCGGGATTGCGCGCCTGCCGCTCACGCTCGATGCCTACCTCGCAAAGGTGGTGACCGCGACGCTCGAAGCCCAAAAGCGTCGATGGCGCCATCGCCGTAAAGTTTGAAGCCGCTTACCTCCGCAAGCTCGACTTCGACGAAGCCGACGTTGTGTTCCGCCCGGCGCGTTTACTCGCGTTATGTCCGTGGCGGCGAACCCGTCGGCTAGCCGACTACAAGACACTTCAGGATTTTCTCTTTCGCTACGTCGCTCGCGAGTCGGGCCGGCTGGGCCTGGCGGTCCACATTCATGCCATCGACGGCGCCGGCGCTTATTACAGCCAGAGCGGCAGCGATCCTCTGCTGCTTGAATCTGTCTTCAACGACCAGTCGTCTCAGAAAAACCAACTTCGTAATCATTCACGGCGGCTGTCCGTTCACGAAAGAAACCGCCGCGATGATAAGCAAGCCAAACGTCTATGCCGATTTTTCCGCGCAGACGTTTCTTATCTATCCGCGCGAGCTAAGCGAAGTGTTGCGCAACTGGCTGGAAGCTTATCCCGACAAGATTCTTTTCGGCACCGACGCTTTTTCGTTTGGGCCGGAGGTGGATTGGCCGGAAGTCGCCTGGCTCTCGAATACATCGGCACGCCAGGCGCTCGCCCTGGCGTTGACCGGGATGATGAACGACCGCGAGATCATCGTCGCGCCCAGGCGGTGGATTTGGCGAGAATGGTACTCCGCGATAATGCCGTCAAACTCTATAAGCTGACGTTGGGTAGACGATCGATGATGAAAACTCTAGGTGTGTTGATTGGCAATCATCGGCACGCAACCCTGCACAGGCTGCGCGGCTTCTAAGGGGACATCCACTGGAGATGAAGGCTATAACTTATGTGATCTCAGGCGAACGGCCTGCCCGGACCCCGAACGTGAAGGCATAATGAGCTTATCCCTTAATTCGGCACGAACACTTCGAAAACCCTGGGGCTTGACGGTCGTCCTCTTGTTGCTTGGTCTCGGCCTCGAAGCGGGAGAAGCAGAGGCGCAGTCAGGACGACGCGCCGCCGCACCTTCTTCGCCGGTAACCTCAACTCCCCCTGTGCGTCACGAATGAAAACGACGAATCCTGATGCAGAGAAACCGCTGGGTGCGCTTCCCACTAAAGTCCGGCTTCTGGTTGCAAAGCAACCAACCTCAAAACGCTTTGGCACTGAAGACCAGATTTTCGCCAGCTTCGTGGAAGCAATTGAATCGTTATGAAAACATCGATGCCACCTCGGTTGGGGACCTCAAAGAAGGTCAAGCGGTCGAACGCGCGAAAGCGGAAACCGAGGCGTTTGTAATATTGATGAAGTTTGACATCGATAGTTTTCAAAACGGAACTATCATCACGAATTCGCAGGACATGGACATTGAGTATTTCGTGATTGCGCCTCAGACGGGCAAGAAGCAGACGAAAGGCAAGGTTTACTTCAATCGATTGGCGGCGGCAGGAATGCGAAGAGATGGTTGGCCAAACGGCACGCCGATCAGGATTACACCGGAAGGGACAGGTATCGAAGCCGCCGATGGTTTGTATTTCTGGCTGAAACTCGCGCGCCGCAAAAGTCGAACCAGCGGCGTTGAACCACCACCCACTCTTCCCAACCTCGAGAGTTTTCAGCTTAACTATCGGTTTCTCCGCTGTGCTCCTCTGCGATCTCTGTGACTCTGTGGTGAGTGCTTGCCGAGTAAATTCACCACGGAGGCACAGAGATCACTAGAGGACGCACAGAGAGTTCCAAGATAGATTCTAAGGCTTCAGTTCATCCAGCGCCTGGCCTAAGCGGTCGAGTCCTTCACCTAAACGATTCAGAATCTCCACCCATGCCCAATGCGAAAATGAGCGGGCATCTCGAAGAAGCTTCCTGGAACAACTGAGGTTTCGTATTTCTCTCTTAGTAAGAGGCAGAGTCTTTCCGAACTTTGCGTCTTTAACCCGCGGAAACATGATCGAGCCAAACGCCGGCCGTATCTGCTTCCAGATCATCTCGCGCTATCGAGAAACTGATTCAACATTAGCGCGATGCTTGTCGAGTCGCGCTTTGAGCGCGCTCGGCAATCGTGGGCAGTTGCTTGAGGGCGACGACGCTCAGCCGCTCGCCGGAATGCACTGGCGTTGCCGCAAACAGATCGTTCAGTCGCCACATCCGTTGGGCGAGCTCCGCCTCGGCGCAGAATCCAGCCGCAGCGCAGCCCGCTTAGGCCATAGGCTTTGGTCAGACTGCTGGTTACTACGAAGTGATCGCCCAGGTGAAAGGCTGTCTGCAGACGGCTCGGCCAAAAAGCATCTCCGAGATAAACTTCGTCAACGAGCACGCGCGCGTTACTCCTCGTGGCCAGTTCGCCAACTTCCTTCAGTATTTGATTGTCCGTCAGAACGCCGCTGGGATTGTGAAAGTTAGTGATCACAATCAGGCGCGTATGCCGGCTCAGATTTCGCTCGACCTCAGCCGCCGAAACGCGCCAGCCATCTTCAAACCGTCGTTGGAAACGTTTCACCGTGGCGCCAAGGTATTCGGCAGTCGCAAGCAACGGCTCGTAAGTGGGGCTCTCGAAGAGGATCTCGTCGCCGGGATTGATAAGCGCTGCCAGCGCCAGGTGGTTGGCAAAGAAGTTCCGGCGGCGGTTACTACAGACTCGGCATCAACGTGGAATCTGTCGGCAATTAAATTTATCAGTGGCTGATAACCGTAGCCGGATTCTCCAGTTAGCTCGAGGTCAGCCAGCGAAACCTGTAACTCCTGCAACGTCAGGTTCGCGATTCCGCTGGTCGCGAGATTGAAGCGCGCGCGCGAACGCGTCTTGGCCCAATGCATGTACTCCGAAGCTCTCGCGCGTCTCTCGTACTGTGCGGCACTCATTTCGTGTTCCTCCACGCCAGAAAAAGAAAGCCGGAATTCCTGCCAATAGAATACCCAGTCCAATTAAAGTGTTTCCCGGCTTAGTGGTAGACGGTATTGATCACCACCAGCCAGCAGACAGCCACAAACAGCGGTGGTCGTTACGGGATGGCCGGGAACGCTCGGGATCCTCCTCACCTCAGTCAACGAGTTTTTCTCAATTTTCCGACGCCCGCGAAACACGAAAATGCATAAGCGCCGTGGCCCCGAAGAATATGAAGTCTACTGAGACTACATAGTCGAGAATCTGATCGTAGCGACCGGAAAACGCGATCACAATCGCGAGCAGTCCCTGAATAACGATCGCCAGGATTGGAACGTGCGTCTTCGGATGCAACCTACCGACGCTCTTAAAAAACAGGCCGTCCTCGGCCATCGCGAAATAGACGCGCGGCGCAGTCAGCATGCCCTGACTCAGGAACCCCAGCGTTGAGATCGCAATGCCGGCGGCAATTGCGCGCGCGCCGATCGGGCCCAGCGCGAGTCTCATCACATCAGACGCGGGTGTGGTGGTACTAGCCAGAGCTGAAACTCCGAGCACGCGAACGCAGACGAAGTTGACTGCCAGGTAGAGCACCACCACGCCGGTCACGCCAATAATGAGCGCACGCGGCAAATTCTTTCGTGGCTCCCGTATTTCGCCGGCCACGAAGCTGGCGGTTTGCCAGCCGCCATAGGAGAACAACACCGGCACCATCGCCGCTCCGATGATGGTTAGGAAATGCGAAGGGTTGAAGCCGCCCGCAAAACTGGAGATGCTCCCTCCGCCCGACGTCACTTCACCCGCGGACCCGACTGTTTCTGGCATGATCAGGAACAGGCCGCACGCGATGAGCACAACAATCGCGAGAATCTTCAGCACCATCAGAAGACTTTGCACGGTACCGCCGGCGCGAACGCCTAAACAGTTAACAACCGTCAAACTGCCGAGCGCCAGCACGGCGACTAGCGAATCAGCGACCTGAAGGCCGGTCAGTTCCAGGAAGTATCGCGCAAACGTCACAGCGACCGCCGCCATGCCTCCAGTTTGAATTACCAAAAGCAAACCCCAGCCGTAAAGGAAACGCAAGCGAGCGGGTGGATAAGCGTCGCGAAGATACGCATACTGGCCGCCAACTTCCGGACGCAGCGCCGCCAGCTCCGCCCAGATGAATGCAGCGCCACGAGCGCGATGAGTCCGCCCAGAGCCCAAACGCAAGAGAATCAGAAAAGGCGGTTGTAACGTGGCGGGCGACCACGCGATGGATTCGATGAAGATGCCGGAGCCGATAATCGCCGCCCATCACGATCATCGTGGCGTCAAACAGGCCGAGGCGCCGCGCCAGTGCCGGCGCTGCGTGGCCGTTCGCTTTCGAGGAAGTGCTCGAATCCATTTAGATCCTTTGGAGTGCGGCGACCTGTCGCCGCTTTGCCTGGTCGCGACCTGTCGCGCCACCTTCCGGTGAATCTACTGAAGCGCAGGGCGTCAAGCCGCCCTGGGCCAAAGCGGTGCCAGGTCACCGCACTCCAAAGAGTTGACAGCTCTGATATAACAGTCCGGCATTATTAACCGCAACAGATGACCACTCAAGCAAACTTCTCCTTGGAATTTACGATCGCCGGACTATTCTTTGGTCGTGGCTCTTTCCGCTGAGCTATCTGATTCACATCGCCGAAGAATACTGGGGCGGCGAAGGTTATCCGGCTTACCTCGCTCCGGCTCAGAGGCGTGCACATGTCGACCGCGCGTTTTCTCGCAGCGCAGAGCGTAGGATTTATTCTGGTAACAATCGGGGTAATTCTCGCGCGACGACTCAAGTTCCTGCCAATGATGCTGGTCATTCTTGGAGCCCTGGTTGCTGGGTCAACGTCATCACTCATACAGCTGCACCGCGCTCAGTATTCATCGAGTTACGGGCCGGGCTCTGCTTGTCTTCCATTTTCGTCTGGGGGTCCGCTGGGCATATGCAACCACTGATCCGCTTTCGAAACGCCATCGACGACCAGCGGCAGTACTGGATCGCGATCGCCATCGGAATCGGAATAAATGTCATCGTAGGAATTCTGGCAATGCGCGGCGGACGAGTTGGTTGAAAGAAGTCAGTAGTCGCGGGCGATCGGTGGTCAGTTGTCAGAAGTCAGTAGACAAGCAAAACAGCAAGACGCATACCCGATATTGGGACATGCCTGCTGTTTGCTTGTCTACTGTCTACTGTCTACTGCTTCTTTAGAACCCGTTGCTTGCTCCTTTGAAGCCATGCAGCGCCTGCTTCAAGTCCCCAACTAAATTACGCGCATGTTGTCGTAGCAATAGCCGAGAATGTAGTTGCACGTCGAGAGACAGTGCTTCGTGCATTCAACCTTCATCTCGTCCAACTGCTTCACGTCAAACTTGTGCGTCGCCGACGGTGCCCCAGTCGTGCGTCGCCGAATACATCGGGAAGCACGGCGCCAGCGAACCGTCGGTGCGAATGATCAGCGAATTCTGACCGGCGCGGCACTGCCAGGGCGGCACCTGCCCGCGCATCAGCAGCTTCATGTCTTCCATGTGCTGCGATCGGGTTCGCCATCTTGTAGCCCGTGATTGACGCGCAGGTCCTGCAGGTAGTCGAGCAGCGCATCGACCTTGCGGCCAGTCGTCCGGCGTCAGGTAGGTCTGATTCTCGTTGAGATGTTTGAAGTGTGTCTGCTCCATCATCGGCGTTTCGTTCACGTGATAGTCCGTGGCGATGCCGTTGTCGTGAGCAATCTCGGTCAGTTCCTTCACATCGTCCATGTTGTTATGGCAGATGTTGATATTGAACATGACCGAGTAGCCGTAGTGCTGCTGCCGCTTGACGAGATAATCGAAGTAAGGACGAATCGGATCGAGCGCTTTCGGCAACGACTTGCGTTCCTTGACCGAATCAACCGCCAGATTGAACGTCGCGATGCCCGCGTCGCCGAGCCTGATCGATCACGTCGGGCTTCATCAAGCGGCCGTTGGTCGGCAGGTAAACGAAGATGTCGCGCTTGGCGCTGTAGTCAACGATCTTGTGGATAAACTTGGGACGCAGCAGCGGTTCGCCGCCCATCAGTGCCAACACGCGCGCGCCGATCGAATGCAGCCAATCGATGGAACGCTTGGCCACGTCTTCGGTCATGCCCTTGACGGCGTTGTTGTAGGACCAGCAATAGTGGCAATCAAGATTGCACTTCCATTCGGTAAACAGATACGGAATGATCGGGCGCAAATCGCCGCTGTGCCAGCGTGACTTGAAGTATGGCGAGCCCCAGCTCTTCCAGGTGCGGATCGCGTTGAACTTCTGATACTCTTACGCGTCATCGGCACCGGATTGGGTTTCTGCGGATAAACCGGCTCCGGCAAAACTTCTTCGGGCATCGGTTCGAGCTTCGGGCGCTGCCTCCGCTTTGTAAAGTATCTGATGGAGCTTTTTGATCGATGCGGAAAGGTTGGGCGGAACTTCCCGCTTCAAGATTCTCCTGAATTTCTGCCATGCATGCCAAGCCCTGAAATCAATCTAGCCGGAACTAGAACTCGCTTACGTCGAAAAATCAACCACGACTGTGGAAAAGAGTTGCTACTAACATCTATTCGATCAGCGGAATCGACCGGCTCCAGTAGAAGACGCCAGCCGCTGCGATTCTAGGTTGGTAAACAAACGAACGCGAATAGTTCGCTGATTTCCACGGAATTGCAAGCCTCAAACGTATTTGAGCCGGTTTTTTGGCCTCAGGTTGCACCGCCGTTTGAATCGCGCTACGCTTGCCGTTTTTGTCGAGCAATACGTAACTGAACGAAGCAATAC
>ERZ1370068.5934-contig-4938_pt1 | contig 15191 bp, 22 predicted proteins | sample MGYA00561227_ERZ1370068 | MGnify/ENA primary metagenome ERZ1370068 (study PRJEB38410, sample SAMEA6850437) | metagenome | study: Metagenomic assessment of the ecological functions of the soil: analysis of the soil microbiota associated with the...
CGCGCCGCCTGGCCGCGGCGGCGCAGGAGGAGACCTGATGCTCGAGGTCAACAACTTCTCGGCGATCCGCATCTCGCTCGCCAGCCCGGACCAGATCCGGGAGTGGTCGAAGGGCGAGGTGACGAAGCCCGAGACGATCAACTACCGGACGCTCAAGCCGGAGAAGGACGGGCTCTTCGACGAGCGCATCTTCGGCCCCACCCGGGACTGGGAGTGCTACTGCGGGAAGTACAAGCGGATCCGCTACAAGGGGATCATCTGCGACAAGTGCGGCGTCGAGGTCACGCGCTCGAAGGTCCGCCGTGAGCGCATGGGCCACATCCAGCTGGCCAGCCCCGTCAGCCACATCTGGTACTTCAAGGGCACCCCGAGCCGGCTCGGCATCCTGCTCGACATCAGCCCCCGCAACCTCGAGCGCATCCTCTACTTCGCGCTGTACATCGTCACCCACGTCGACGAGGAGGTGCGCGCCAGCGCGCCTGCAGGCCCTCGAGGAGCAGTCCGAGGGTCGCGGCGGCGCCGGCGGCGAGCGCGCTCGACGGAGCTCGAGGCGACCGCTCAAGGCCGACGTCAAGCGCCAGACGCGACGAGTCTGCGCGCGACGCTCGCGACCACAAGGCCGACCTCGAGGCCCAGCGCGACGCGCGGACCGAGGAGGTCGTCGCGCAGGCCCAGGCGATCGAGGCCGCCACTCAGGCGAGCTCGGCACCGGCGTGGCCGAGGAGACGATCGCGTTCGCCCCGACGGGCGAGGTCGTCGTCGCGGCCGGCGACAAGGGCGGCAAGGACGCCATCGACGAGCCTGCGCAAGATCGTCACGGCCGAGACCGAGCGGGTCGACGCCGAGCTCCAGCAGCGCGAGAAGCCGACGAGGAGCGGCGGACCGAGCAGAAGGTCGCAGGACCTCGCAGCGCGCGATGGACGAGCCGCTCCGCGCCGAGCGCGAGACGCTTGACCGGCGAGGCCTCAGGGCCAGAAGGACGAGCTCAAGCAGGCTCGCGCCGAGATCGAGGTCGCTCGAAGCCGCTCATGACCATCGGCGAGCTCGAGTTCCGCGCAGCTCGACGAGAAGTACGGCTCGGGCGCCAAGACCGGCCGCATCTTCTGGGCCGGGCATGGGCGCCGAGGCCGTCCGCGACATCATCGTCCGGATGGACCTCGAGGAGCTGTCCCGCGGCCCTCCACGCCGAGGTCCGCACCACGCTCCGGCCAGCGCCGCAAGAAGGCGATCAAGCGCCTGCGCCTGATCGAGGCGTTCCGCCGCTCCGGCAACCGCCCCGAGTGGATGATCCTGTCGGTCCTGCCGGTCATCCCGCCGGACCTGCGCCCGATGGTCCAGCTCGACGGCGGCCGCTTCGCGACGTCCGACCTCAACGACCTGTACCGCCGCGTGATCAACCGCAACAACCGCCTCAAGCGGCTGCTCGAGCTCGGCGCGCCCGAGATCATCATCCGCAACGAGAAGCGGATGCTCCAGGAGGCGTGCGACGCGCTGATCGACAACGGCCGCCGCGGCCGGGCGATCGCCGGCACCGGCAACCACCGCCTCAAGAGCCTGTCCGACATGCTCAAGGGCAAGCAGGGCCGGTTCCGCCAGAACCTGCTCGGCAAGCGCGTCGACTACTCCGGCCGCTCGGTCATCGTCGTCGGCCCGGAGCTCGAAGCTCCACCAGTGCGGCCTGCCCAAGAAGATGGCGCTCGAGCTGTTCAAGCCGTTCGTCATGCGCCAGCTCGTCGAGAAGGGCTTCGCCCACAACATCAAGAGCGCCGAAGCGCATCGTCGAGCGCGTCCGGCCCGAGGTCTGGGACGTCCTCGAAGAGGTCATCAAGGACCACCCGGTCCTGCTGAACCGCGCCCCCACGCTCCACCGCCTGGGCATCCAGGCGTTCATGCCGGTCCTCGTCGAGGGCTCGGCGATCCAGATCCACCCGCTCGTCTGCACCGCGTTCAACGCGGACTTCGACGGCGACCAGATGGCGGTCCACGTGCCGCTGTCCACGGCCGCCCAGGAAGAGGCGCGGACGATGATGCTGTCGACCGCGAACCTGCTCTCGCCGGCCGACGGCTCGCCGGTCGTGGCGCCGACCCAGGACATGGTCCTCGGCTGCTACTACCTGACGATGGACGGCCCGCCGTCAAGGCAAGCCGACTCGCCTTCGCGACGAGGACGCGCGATCTCGCCTACGAGCTCGGCGCCCGCGGCATCGAGCCGCGAGCCGCATCTCCTCGAGCGCGAGGAGGGCGACGACTCGGCGTCCAGCACGCCGGCGTCAGGTCGTGCTCCACGAGCCGTGTCGACGTCGTCGTCCGCGGCTGGGACGCCGAGGCCGGCGAGCCTCGACCGAGCGGCGCCGGACGCACGACCGTCGGCCGGATCACTGTTCAACCGGATCCTCCCCGAGCCAGATGCGCTTCGCGCAACGCAGCCGATGCGGCGCGCGGACCTCAAGGCGCCTGCGTCGACGAGCTGCTACCGCGACCTCGGCGCCGTGCGAGACCGCCCACCTCGTCGACGGGATCAAGAGCGTCGGCTTCGAGTTCGCGACCCGCGGCGGCATGACGATCGGCCTCTGGGACATCGTCGTCCCGAAGGCACGAAGCAGGCGCTGCTCGTCGAGGCCGACGAGGCCGTCGCCGCGATCGACAAGCCAGTTCCAGCGCGGCCTCATCACCGAGGACGAGCGCTACGAGCAGGTCGTCGAGCTGTGGCAGAAGACGTCACCAAGGACGTGTCCGACCAGATGATGGACGTCGCCTCGAGCGACGGACAACCCGGTCACGATGATGACCGACTCCGGCGCCCGCGGGAACAAGGGCAACATCGGCCAGCCTGGGCGCGATGCGCGGCCTGATGGCCGACCCGTCGGGCCGGATCATCGACGTCCCCGTGCGGAGCAACTTCCGCGAGGGCATGACCGTCCTCGAGTACTTCATCTCGCACCCACGGCGCCCGCAAGGGCCTCGCCGACACCGCCCTCCGCACGGCCGGACTCCGGGCTACCTCACCCGGCGCCTCGTGGACGTCGCCCAGGACGTGCATCACCCGCGAGGACGACTGCGGCACGCGAGGAGGGCAGCTGGATCATCCGCGCCGAGTCCGCGCGACGAGCCCGAGGCGTTCCAGCGCCGGCTCGTCGGGCGCCTCGCGGCGGCCGACGCTGCCCGACCCACGGTCAAGGTCAAGAAGGGCGAGACCGCGCCGCTGGTCGTCGACGCGCAACGAGATGATCAACGAGGAGATCGCCAAGTCGCATCGACGCGGCCGGCATCGACGAGGTGCTCGTCCGCTCACCGCTCGCCTGCGAGTCGCGCTACGGCGTCTGCCGGACGTGCTACGGCCGCAACCTGGCGACCGGCGAGCATGGTCGGCATCGGGCGAGGCGGTCGGGCATCATCGCCGCCCAGTCGATCGGCGAGCCGGGCACGCAGCTGACCATGCGGACGTTCCACACCGGCGGCGTCGCCGGCCTGGACATCACGCAGGGCCTGCCGCGCGTCGAGGAGCTGTTCGAGGCCCGCATCCCCAAGGGCAAGGCCGAGATCAGCCACATCGACGGCATCGTCGAGGTCATCCGCGAGCGACGACCGGCACGCAAGGTCAAGGTCACCAGCCGCGAGGCCTTCGACACCCCGCTCGAGCTGCCCGAGGGCGCCGAGCTGCTCGCCGCCGCCGGGCGACCTCGTCGAGCTCAACCAGGTCGCTCGCCCGGCTCCGAGCCGCAGCAGCGGCGACGTCCGCGGCGCCGGTCGCAGGGCTTCCTCGCCAGGCCGAGCGGCACGGCATCGTCGTCCGCGCCGAGGACGTCGTCGAGCGCGAGTACGCGATCCCGCACAACGCGAAGCTGCTCGTCGAGAACGGCCAGGAGATCCGCGCCGGCGACGCGATCACCGACGGCCCGATCAACCCGCAGGAGTACCTCGACACCCGGGGCAAGGACGCCGTCCAGCGCTACCTGGTCCAGGAGGTCCAGCAGGTCTACCGGCAGCCAGGGCGTCACGATCAACGACAAGCACATCGAGATCATCGTCCGCCAGATGCTCACGAAGGTCCGGATCGACCAGCCGGGCGACGTCGAGCTGCTCCCGACCGAGCTCATCGACCGCCTCGACTTCGAGGAGGCGAACAACAAGGTCCTCGTCCGAGGGCGGCGAGCCGGCGACGGCCCAGACCGTGCTCCTCGGCGTGACGAAGGCGTCGCTCAACACGCCGTCGTTCCTCGCCGCGGCCTCCTTCCAGGAGACGACCCGGGTGCTGACCGAGGCCGCCATCAACGGCGCCAAGGACCACCTGATCGGGCCTCAAGGAGAACGTCATCATCGGCAAGCTTGATCCCGGCCGGGACCGGCGCGCGCCGCAGAACATCGCCGCGCTGCAAGGAGCGCCAGCGGCAGGCGGCCCTCGAGGCGCTCGCCGGCGAGGCCATCGAGCGCCTCGGCGAGGCCGAGTACAACCCGTTCCTCGAGGACGGGACGCGCGGCCCGCGACGACGAGACCGCCGGCCTCGCGCTCGCGGCGACGATCGCCGGGGCACGGACGAGGACGAGGCGGAGTTCAACGCTGTTCCTTCCTGACGAGGCGCACGGCGCCGAGACGCCCGACGACGGCCTGCCGAGCCACGAGAGGCGGACGTTCAACCCGTTCCTCGGCTGAGGCCGAGGACGCCTCCGAGGAGGGCTCGGCGCCGGAGCAGCATCACCCGCGACCCTCACTGACGGCCCGGCGAGCCGCGCCGGGCGTCCGCCGACGGCCGCTCCGTGCGTGGCCGTGAGCGGTCCAGCGTTTGACACCGTTTCCCGAGCCGCCAGATGCTACTTCGCGGCTCGTGGCCTCGAAGGGCCCGCGGTCGACTCCGCGTCGACCACTCGACGAGAAACCACCCCAGCAGGGCCTCGCGAGCGTGACCGCTCGGCCGACCGGCGCACCGGGGGACTCCGACCGGTCCAGCCACACCAGTACCGGCAACGTCGAGAGGAGCCGCGTCTCCGTGCCGACCATCAGCCAGCTCGTGCGCCACGGGCGGAAGCCGCAAGATCCGAAGGTCAAGGCGCCCGCGCATGCGCAAGAACTGGAACAGCCTGCGACCAGCGCCAGGTGTCCGATCCCCGGCGCCCCGCAGAAGCGCGGGCGTCTGCCTGCAGGTGCGGACGATGACGCCCGAAGAAGCCGAACTCGGCGCTGCGCAAGATCGCGCGCGTGCGGCTCACCAACCAGATGGAGGTCACGGCCTACATCCCGGGCATCGGCCACAACCTCCAGGAGCACTCGGTGGTCCTGGTCCGCGGCGGCCGGGTGAAGCGACCTCCCGTCGGTCAAGTACCACATCATCCGGGGCACGCTCGACGCCGCCGGCGTCAAGCGACCGCAAGCAGGGCCGCTCCAAGTACGGCGCCAAGGCCACCGCCGGCCGTCGGGAAGCAGCTAGCCATGCCGCGCCGTCAGTCGATCCCGCGCAAGGCCAAGTACCAGCCGAGCGCCGAACCGCATCACCGACCGCTTCACGCGCGAAGCTCATGCGCGACGGGAAGCGCGACGCTGTCCGACCGGATCCTCCGCCAGGCGCTCGCCCGCGCCGAGTTCCGCGCCAAGCGCCCGGGCCTCGAGGTCCTGGAGGCGGCCGCTGCGCAACGCGACCCCGATCATCGAGGTCAAGCCCCGCCGCGTCGGCGGCGCCACCTACCAGGTCCCGGTCGAGATCCGCGGCGACCGCCGCATGTCGCTCGGCGTGCGCTGGCTCGTCCAGGCCGCCCGCAAGCGCAGCGGCAAGAGCATGAGCGAGAAGCTCGCCGCCGAGTTCGTCGACGCCATGAACGGCCTCGGCGCGGCGGTCAAGCGGCGCGAGGACACCCACAAGATGGCCGAGGCCAACAAGCGCCTTCAGCCATTTCAAGTGGTAGACCCGGAGCCAGCAGGAGCTAGACGACCGTGGCACGCAGCCGTTCCGCTCGCACGAACGCGGAACATCGGAATCATCGCCCATATCGACGCGGGCAAGACGACCGTCACCGAGCGGATCCTCTTCTACACGAAGAAGATCTACAAGATCGGCGAGGTCCATGAGGGCGCGGCCACCATGGACTGGATGCCCCAGGAGCAGGAGCGCGGGCATCACGATCACGGCCGCGGCGACGACCTGCGTTCTGGAGCGATCATCGCATCAACATCATCGATACGCCCGGGCACGTGGACTTCACCGTCGAGGTCGAGCGGAGCCTGCGGGTGCTCGACGGCGCGGTCGTCGTCTTCGACGGCGTGGCCGGCGTCGAGCCCCAGTCCGAGACGGTCTGGCGCCAGGCCGACCGCTACGGCGTGCCGCGCATCTGCTTCATCAACAAGCTCGACCGGACCGGCGCCGACTTCTGGCGCGGCGTCGACATGATCACGCGAGCGCCTGGCGCGAACGCCCGTGCCGATCCAGATCCCGATCGGCACGCGAGGACCACGTTCCAGGGCGTCATCGACCTCGTCCGAGATGAAGGCGCTCGTACTACCGCGACGACCTCGGCAACACGTTCGACGTCAGTCGAGATCCCGGCGGAGCTGCGTCGACGAGGCCGCAGACGTGGCGCGAGCACCTGCTCGAGGCCGTCGCCGACGTCGACGACGACGCTCGCCCACAAGTACCTCGAGGGCGAGGAGCTCACCGGTCGCCGAGATCAAGCACGGCATCCGGCTCGCGACCCTGCAGTACAAGATCGTCCCGATCCTGACCGGCTCGGCGCTCAAGAACAAGGGCATCCAGCCGATGCTCGACGCGGTCGTCGACTACCTGCCGTCGCCGCTCGACGTCCCGCCGATCATCGGCCTCGACGCCGAAGACCGGCGCCGAGATCCTCACGACCGCCGGACGACAGCGAGCCGTTCAGCGCGCTCGCGCTTCAAGATCGCGGCCGACCCGTTCGTCGGCAAGCTCGCGTTCTTCCGCGTCTACTCGGGCACGCTCAAGGCCGGCTCCGTACGTCCTGCAACGCGACCGAAGGGCAAGAAGGAGCGGATCGGGCGCATCCTCCAGATGCACGCCAACCACCGCGAGGAGATCGACGAGGTCTACGCGGGCGACATCGCCGCGGCCGTCGGCCTCAAGGACACGTTCACCGGCGACACCCTCGACCGATCCGGACCACCCGGTCATCCTCGAGTCGATGACCTTCCCGGAGCCGGTCATCGAGGTCGAGATCGAGCCGAAGACCAAGGCCGACCAGGACAAGCTCGGCGATCGCCCTCCAGCGCCTCGCCGAGGAGGACCCGACCTTCCGCGTCAAGACCGACGCGGAGTCGGCCGAGACGCTGATCGCCGGCATGGGCGAGCTGCACCTCGACGTGCTCGTCGACCGCATGGTCCGCGAGTTCAAGGTCGCCGCCAACGTCGGCAAGCCGCAGGTCTCCTACCGCGAGACCATCCGGCGCGAGCCGCCGAGGGCAACGGCCGGTTCGTCCGCCAGACCGGCGGCAAGGGCCAGTACGGCCACGCCGTCATCAAGGCTCGAGCCGCAACGAGAAGGGCGCGGGCTACGAGTTCGTCGACAAGATCGTCGGCGGCACCATCCCGCGCGAGTACATCAAGCCGGATCGACATGGGCATCCGCGAGACGCTCGACACGGGCATCTACGCCGGACGTTCCCGGTGGTCGACGTCAAGGTCACGCTGATCGACGGCTCGTACCACGACGGTCGACTCGTCGGAGATGGCGTTCAAGATCGCCGGCTCGATGGCGATCAAGGACGCCGTCGCAAGGCGAACCCGGTCGTGCTCGAGCCGATGATGCGGGTCGAGGTCACGATGCCCGAGGAGTTCATGGGCGACGTCATCGGCGACCTCAACAGCCGCGCGCGGCCAGATCGAGGGCATGGAGCCGCGCGGCTCCGACCCAGGTCGTCCGGGCGGCTCGTCCCGCTCGCCCAGATGTTCGGCTACGCCACGGACCTGCGGTCGATGACCCAGGGTCGAGCCAGCTATCTCGATGGAGCTCAGCCACTACGCCGAGGTTCCCGCGAACCTCGCGGCTCGAGCTCGTCGCCAAGTCGAAGGTCTAACAGAGGTCGTCCCGCCCAGGCGAGCGAGGAGCAGGGAGTCCACGCATGGATGGCCAAGAAGAAGTTCGAGCGCAACAAGCCGCACGTGAACGTCGGCACGATCGGCCACATCGACCACGGCAAGACGTCGCTCACGGCGGCGATCACGCAAGTACCTGGCCCTCAAGGGCCAGGCCGAGTACCGCGCGTTCGACTCGATCGACAACGCCCCCGAGGAGCGCGAGCGCGGGATCACGATCGCGATCGCCCACGTCGAGTACGAGACCGACGCCCGCCACTACGCCCACGTCGACTGCCCGGGGCACGCCGACTACATCAAGAACATGATCACCGGCGCCGCCCAGATGGACGGCGCGATCCTCGGTCGTCGCGGCCACCGACGGCCCGATGCCCCAGACCCGCGAGCACATCCTGCTCGCCCGCCAGGTCGAGGTGCCCGTACATCGTCGTGTTCCTCAACAAGGTCGACATGGTCGACGACCCGGAGCTGCTCGACCTCGTCGAGCTCGAGGTCCGCGAGCTGCCTCAGCAAGTACAACTTCCCGGGCGACGACATCCCGGTCATCCGCGGCTCCGCGCTCAAGGCGCTCGAGGCGTCCGACGACCCCGACGACCCGGCCTACGCGCCCGATCCAGGAGCTGATGGACGCGGTCGACTCGCTACATCCCGACCCCGGAGCGCGCCGGTCGACAAGCCGTTCCTGATGCCGGTCGAGGACGTGTTCGGCATCAAGGGCCGGGGCACGGTCGCCACCGGGCGCATCGAGCGCGGCATCGTCAAGGTCGGCGAGGAGGTCGAGATCGTCGGCGTCAAGGCCACCCGCAAGGTCGTGGTCACCGGCGTCGAGATGTTCAAGAAGCTCCTCGACGAGGGCCGAGGCGGGCGACAACGTCGGCTGCCTCCTGCGGGGCATCGAGCGCGACGAGCATCGAGCGCGGCCAGGTGCTGGCCAAGGCGGGCTCGGTCAAGCCGCACACCAAGTTCACGCGCCCAGGTGTACGTCCTGACCAAGGAGGAGGGCGGCCGGCACACCCCCTTCTACAACGGCTACCGGCCCCAGTTCTACCTGCGCACGACCGACGTCACCGGCGCCATCGGGCTGCCCGACGGGCGCGCGAGATGATCATGCCCGGCGACAACGTCGAGATGACCGTCGAGCTGATCACCCCGATCGCGCTCGAGGTCGGCCAGCGCTTCGCCATCCGCGAGGGCGGCCGCACCGTCGGCGCCGGCGCCATCACCAGCATCATCGCGAGTAGACGAGATGGCGAAGCAGCGGATCCGGATCCGCCTCAAGGCCGTACGACCACCGGCTGCTCGATCAGTCGGCGGCCCAGATCGTCGAGACGGCGCAGCGCACCGGCGCTGACGTCGTCGGCCCGGTGCCGCTGCCGACCCGGATCGAGAAGTTCACCGTCCTCCGGTCGCCGTTCATCGACAAGGACAGCCGGGAGCAGTTCGAGATCCGCACCCACAAGCGGCTCATCGACATCCTGATCCCTCGTCGAAGACCGTCGACGCCCTGATGCGACTCTCGCTTCGCGGCTGGCGTCGACATCGAAATCAAGATGTAGCGACGATGATCATTGGATTGATCGGCCGCAAGGTCGGCATGACGCAGGTGCTTCCAGCCGGACGGCACCATGGTGGCCGTCTCGGTGGTCGCAGATCGCCCCGAACACCGTGACCCGCCTCGCGCATCGACTGATCGCGACGGCTACACCGCCGTCCAGCTCGGCGCGGGCGAGCGAAGCAAGCTGACCAAGCCGTCAGGCCGGCCAGCTCGTGCGACCTGCCGCGGGTCGCGCACGATCCGCGAGTTCCGGCGTGGACGAGCGTCGGACGAGTACGAGGTCGGGCCAGACAGATCGCCGTCGCCGACATGTTCGCCGAGGGCGACCTCGTCGACGTGACCGGCGTCTCCAAGGGCCAGGGCTTCGCCGGCCACCGTGAAGCGCCACAACTTCTACGCGCGGTCCCAAGACCCACGGCTCCGACAACTACCGCGAGCCGGGCTCCATCGGCCCGGGCACGACGCCGGGTCGCGTCTACAAGGGCCTGCAAGATGGCGGCCACATGGGCGACACGAGCGGGTCACGATCAAGAAGCGCGCAGGTCGTCCGCGTCGACGCCGAGCGGAACCTGATCCTCGTCAAGGGGTCGGTCCCCGGCGCGCCCGGCGCGCTCACCCTCGTGAAGAAGGCCTGATCGATGCCGCAGACCAACCCTCTACGACCGCACCGGCGCGACCGTCGGGAGCGTCGACCTCGCCGACGACGCTGTTCGCGGCGCCCGGTGAACGAGGCCGTCCTCCACCAGGTCGTCGTCGCCCAGCTGGCCGGTCGCCGGACGGGCACCGCCGACACCAAGACCCGCGGCGAGGTCCGCGGCGGCGGCACGCAAGCCGTACCGCCAGAAGGGCACCGGCCGCGCCCGCCAGGGCTCGCGCACCGCGCCGCACTACCGCGGCGGCGGCGTCGTGTTCGGCCCGCACCCGCGCTCCTACGAGCAGAAGCTGCCCGCAAGATGAGCCGCATCGCGCTGCGCGCGCGCTGACCGCGAAGTTCGGCGACGAGGCGATCCGCGTCGTCGACACCTTCGGCCTCGAGGCGATCGAAGACCAAGGACGTCGTCGGCGTGCTCGCGGCGCTCGACGCCGACGCGGCCGCGGTGCTGGTCGGTCGCCCCGTCGGTCAACGAGACGCTCCTGCCTGTCCGCCCGCAACCTGCCGACGGTCGATCGTGATCCTGCGCCGACTCGCTCAACGTCGTCGACCTGCTCGAACGCCGACGCCGTCGTCATCGAGCAGCCCGCGCTCGCCCGGATGGAGGAGGTGTACGCTGTGAGCGTCCTGACCGCGCGCCGAGATCATCCTGCCGCCCGGATCGTCAGCGAGAAGTCGATCGACGAGTCGCAGCGCGGCAAGTACACGTTCTGCCGTCCACCACGACGCCAACAAGATCCAGATCAAGGCCGGCCGATCGAGGAGCTGCTACGCGACGGAGAAGGTGACCGTGGTCGCGGTCAACGTCCTGACCACGCAGGCCAAGGAGAAGTCGCGCGGCACCAAGCGCGGTCGGATCGTCGGGCTACACCTCGTCCTGGCGCAAGGCGCATCGTGACCCTGGCCCCGGGCCAGAAGATCGAGTTCTTCGAGGGGGTCTAGACGATGCCGCTGCGTAGCTATAAGCCCACCTCGCCCGGCCGTGCGGCGGATGACCCGCTCGACGTTCGAGGAGATCACGACCGACCGAGCCGTACAAGCCCCTGCTCGAGCCGCATGAAGCGCGGCTCCGGGCGCAACAACCAGGGCCGGCTCACCGTGCGCCATCGCGGCGGCGGCGAGAAGACGCACTACCGCGTCATCGACTTCAAGCGCGACAAGCTCGGGCGTGCCGGCGCGCATCGCGACGATCGAGTACGACCCGAACCGGTCCGCGCGCATCGGCCTGCTCCACTACCGCGACGGCGAGAAGCGCTACATGCTCCTGCCGCACGGCCTCAAGGTGGGCGACGTCGTCGTCGCCGGCGCCGGCGCGGAGGCGCGCGTGGGCAACGCCCTGCCGATCGCGAACATCCCGCTCGGCACCACGATCCACAACATCGAGCTGATCCCGGGCAAGGGCGGCCAGATCGTCCGGTCCGCGGGCACCGTCCGCCCAGCTGCTGGCCAAGGAGGGCGAGTACGCCCAGGTCCGCCTGCCGTCGGGCGAGGTGCGCCGCGATCAGCATCCAGCTGCATGGCCACCGTCGGCCAGGTCGGCAACCTCGATCACGAGAACCAGAACCTCGGCAAGGCCGGCCGCGCCCGGCACATGGGCCAGCGCCCCGAGGTCCGGGGCGTCGTCATGAACCCGCGTGACCATCCGCACGGCGGCGGTGAGGGCAAGTCCCCGACCGGCATGCCGCCCAAGACGCCGTGGGGCAAGCCCGCGATGGGCTACCGCACGCGGCGCGCCAAGACCACGAGCGCGGCTGATCGTCCGCTCACGGCACCGGAAGTAGCAAGGGAGGCGAGAGCATGTCCCGATCCGATCAAGAAGGGCCCGTTCATCGAGCCCCGCCTGCTCGGCCGCATCGAGACTGATGAACAAGCAGAACGAGAAGAAGGTCGTCAAGACCTGGTCTCGCGCGTCCGTGATCTTCCCGTCGTTCATCGGGCACACGGTCGCCGTCTACAACGGCCGCAAGCACGTCCCGGTCTACGTGACCGAGAACATGGTCGGCCACCGGCTCGGCGAGTTCGCGCCCACCCGCACCTACCGCGGGCACGGCAAGAGCACCGACCGCGCCACGGCGCCGAAGTAGAGCCTGAGATGACGAGTGTCAGCAACCGCCAAGTACGTCCGCGGCTCGACCCGCAAGGCCCGCCTCGTCGCCGAGGCGTGATCAAGGGTCAAGCCGTGGAGGAGGCCGCCGCCCTGCTGCAGGTTCATGCCCCAGCACGCCGCCAAGCGACGTCGCCGGCGTGCTGAAGAGCGCGGACCGCGAACGCCGAGAACAACCTGAACCTCGTCGGCCGATGAGCTCGCGTGCTCGATGCGACGTGCGCGACGAAGGTCCGACGATCAAGCGCTTCCGTCCACGCGCCCAGGGTCGGGCGTTCCCGATCCACAAGCGCCATGACGCACATCACCGTCACCGTCGGCGACCGGGAGGGCTGAGGAACATGGGACACAAGGTCCACCCGTACGGCTTCCGGCTCGGGCGTGACGCGCACGTGGACCGCGAAGTGGTACGCACGACAAGGAGTACACGGCCCTCCTCACCGAGGACATCGCCGATGCGCGCCAGCTGGTCGAGAAGCGGCTCGCCAACGCGAGCGTCAGCGGCCTCGAGATCGAGCGCAACTTCGGCCAGGTCACGGTCACCGTCCACACGGCCAAGCCGGGCATCGTGATCGGCAAGGGCGGCCAGAACGTCGAGATCCTGCGCCAGCAGATCGGCGCGCTCACGAAGCGCAAGGTCAAGCTGGAGATCAAGGAGATCCGCCAGCCGGAGCTCGGACGCGTACCTCGTCGCGCACCAACATCAGCCAGCAGCTGGCCCGCCGCATCGCCTTCAAGAAGGCGATGAAGCAGTCGCATCCAGCGGTCGATGAAGGCCGGCGCGAAGGGCGTCAAGATCATGGTCGCGGGTCGCCTCGGCGGCGTCCGAGATGAGCCGCCGCGAGTGGGACCGCGAAGGTCGCATCCCGCTTCGGCACGCTCCGCGCCGACATCAGCTACGGCCAGGTGCACGCGCACACGACCTACGGCCGCATCGGCGTCAAGGTCTGGATCTACCGCGGCGACGTCACCCCGACGCGCACGCGCCGCGCGCGATGCCGTCCCGGCCGCCGCCGCCGGTCCAGGGAGCCTGACCGATGCTGCTGCCGAAGCGAGTCAAGCACCGCAAGGTGATGCGCGGCCGGATGTCCGGCCAGGCCAAGGGCGGCCACTACGTCGCCTTCGGCGACTACGGCCTGCCACGACCGAACCGGCCTGGATCACCAGCCGGCAGATCGAGGCTGCCCGGCGCGCGATGACCCGCTCGGTCAAGCGCGGCGGCAAGATCTGGATCCGGGTCTTCCCGGACAAGCCGGTCACGAAGAAGCCCGCCGAGACCCGCATGGGCTCCGGCAAGGGCGCGCCTGACCATTGGGTCGCGGTCGTCAAGCCCGGCCGGATCCTGTTCGAGATGGCCGGCGTGCCGCACGACGAGGCCACCGAGGCGATGCGCCTCGCGAGCCACAAGCTGCCCGTCGCCACGCGCGTCGTCGCCCGCGAAGGCGCTGTCGAGGAGGCGAGCGATGACCGACATCGCCAAGGTCCGCGAGATGTCCGACAAGGAGCTCGACCGACGCGCTCGCAGCAGGCCAAGCAGGACCTGTGGCAGCGCGCGCTTCGCGCTCTCGACGCGCCAGCTCAACGACACCAGCGCGATCCCGCAGACCCGACGGACCATCGCCCGGATCCTCACCGTCCAGCGCGAACGCGGCAACCGGTCGCGTCGCGGCGAGCACTGGAAGGGCGCATAGACGATGGCCATGACCGAAGCGCACTGCCGCCGTGCAGGGCACAGCGCAAGACCAAGGTCGGGCGCGTCGTGAGCGACAAGATGGACAAGACGATCGTCGTGTCCGTCGAGCGGCTCACCCGCCACCGCCTCGTACAAGCGCGTCATCCGCCTGACCACGAAGTTCAAGGCCCATGACGAGACCAACGACGCCCACATCGGCGACACGGTCCTCATCGAGGAGTCGCGCCCGCTCTCGGCAACGAAGCGCTGGCGCCTCGTCGCGGTCGTGTCAGCGTGCCGGCGAGCACGGCGGCGCTGGCGAGTCATCGTCGGCGAGGAGGCCGAGATCTCCGAGGCGATCCACGCGTCCGCCCACCCGGGCCGGAAGCACGACGCCGACGAGTCTGACGCCGCCGAGGCCGAGGCCGCGTGAGCGACGCCGCTGACGCGGGCGAAGGACGCCGACGCGTGATCCAGGCCCAGACCCGCCTCAAGGTCGCCGACAACACGGGTGCACGGACGATCCAGTGCATCCGCGTGATGGGGCGCTCGCACGAAGACCACCGCCGGGCATCGGCGACGTGATCATCGCGAGCGTCAAGACCGCGATCCCGAACGCCGCCGTGAAGAAGGGCGACGTGGTCCGCGCCGGTCGTCGTCCGCACGGCCAAGGAATACGGCCGCCCCGATGGCAGCTAGCATCCGCTTCGACGAGAACGCCGCCGTGCTGATCAACAACCAGGGCAACCCGCGCGGAACCCGGATCTTCGGGCCCGTCGCGCGCGAGCTCCGCGACCGCAACTACATGAAGATCGTCTCGCTCGCCCCGGAGGTGCTGTGATGGCCCTTCGCCGAGACCGCACGTGCCCGAGATCCGCAAGGGCGACACCGTCCTCGTGCTCCGGCATAGCGACGCCGGGAAGCGTGGCGCGGTGGAGCAGGTCATCCGGCGGGACCCTCGCCGACGGCCGCGCGCTCCGCTACCGCCGGACGTCGGTCAAGGGTGGCGTGTTCGTCGTCGTTCCACGGCCTCGAACATCGCCCGCAAGCACACCTGCCGCGCCAGCGCTCGGCCGGTGGCCTGGGCTCCATGCCGACCGCCGATCCGGGCGGCATCCTCGAACTTCCTGTTGCCAATACGTAACTGAACGAAGTAA
>ERZ1370068.2086-contig-1247_pt1 | contig 15182 bp, 24 predicted proteins | sample MGYA00561227_ERZ1370068 | MGnify/ENA primary metagenome ERZ1370068 (study PRJEB38410, sample SAMEA6850437) | metagenome | study: Metagenomic assessment of the ecological functions of the soil: analysis of the soil microbiota associated with the...
CCGTGATGCTTACATCGCGCAGATCGCGACCCACAAGGATGCCGAAAGCCGGAGCGTTCTTCCACGATGTTGGCCTCTCACCACGGCATCGGCGTCGATCGCGAAATTCCGACACCGTGCGATAAGAGCAACTTTGCGGAAGAACAGGTTGCGGACGAGGTTACCTTGGATGAGGGCGCTACCAGCAGCCTTGCGCGACGTTGGTCACGGCGAATGCCGGTCGCAGCCCTATCAACGATGTTGCTGGTGATGGCCACATCCCGGCAGCGCGAGACGAGGATGCCGCCTGAGCCTGAGCGCAGGAAGCGGCAATTCGAGAGCTCAAGCCGCCCGACCATGGCGGCGACGAGCAGCGCGCCGTCCACACCCATGTCCCTTCCGTCGCCGTCAAGCACGAGGCCGTCGAGCCGAATGTCCGTCGCGTTGCGCGATGCCGATCAACCCGCCGCCGTCGCGGCAGCGCAGGATCGATCGGCCCGGCACGCCGGTGAGATGCGTGCCAGAGCTCAGCTCAAGTCGCCGTGTCGAATAGGTCCCTGGCGGGAGAAACAGGGGAGTCCCGACCAGGCGGCGGCGTCGAACGGCCTCCTGTAGCATTTCTGTCTGGTCGGTCGCGCCGCCTGACGGCACCACGCCGAAAGCGCGAGACCGGGCGAAGCTCGGGCCGGCCGCAAAAGCAACGCCGAGCCCGATCCCGGCAAGGATGACCTCTCGGCGGGTAGCGGTCATGATCTCCTGTTCAGCGCGTCATCGGCTCAGCGACGCGCATACCGGGGCCAGTTTCGCCGCCTAGAGGCCTTGGCTCCGTCTCGATCCAGCGCGAAGGCCAGAAGGTAGCGCATGGCCAGATCGGCGCCACGCAACAGTTCAGCCTCGCTCAAGGGGCCGCCTTGGCTGGGCCCAGGCGGGAGATGCACAAAACAGACGTCGCACGCCCCGTTCTGCTCGCGCGCCCAGTGAAGCGAGAGATAATAGAGATAGTTGCAGAGATAGGTTCCCGCCGAGCGGGAGGCAACGGCGGAAGGCCTCGCGTCCGCAAATGCCTGGCGAGTTGCGAAGCCGGAATTGCCGTATCGAGGCGGCGGTCGGAGCGATCAAGGATCGGTGCGCCTGTCGAGAACGGCGCCGCGCGCATCCTCCCTGAGGTCGATCAGATTGTGCGCCGAGCGCTCGATCCGGAACCCTCGCGCGCGCTTGTGCAGGCCGAGATGCAGGGTCAGGTGCGGCCGATGGTGCTGAACTCAACCCTGGCCCAAGCCTCGAAACCTCCGCCCACTCGGTGGGCAGCACCTCGGCATGAAGATCGCATCCGAGATGAGACAATTGGCGGTCTCCCGCGAGCTCCTCCACAAGCCAGGCCGAGGAATTCTCGGCGGCGCCAGGAAATGGGCCGAACCCCGTGAGGAGGACGCGCGGGCGAGCCATGATATCGGGCTTAACTCCGGCTCAAGCATCGAAGGAAGCAAATTTCGAGAGGCGCGCGGCTAGCCTTCGCCGATGCCGGCGAGGCGCCCAAGCTTCTCCGCCGCCGCGGTCGGCGTCATCTCGCCACTGCGCACCTTCTTTTCCATCTCGGCCCAGCGGCGGCCGACCTCCTTGCCGCCCTTGAAGGCTGCGAGCAATCTTTGCTCGAAGATCTCGCGCATCCACGCCACCGCCTGCTCGGCGCGGCGCGCGACGAAGTCCACCGGATTTCTCAAGCGCTTCATGCCGCTCCTCGACCTTGGTCCACAACGCGTCGAGCCCGGCATTGTCTCTTGCCGAGACGATCAGCACTTCCGGCGACCAGTTGGGATTGCCTGCGGCAAGGATGTGCAGCGCGGTGCGGTACTCCATTGCGGCGCGATTGGCCCGCTCGACCTGATCGCCGTCAGCCTTGTTGACGGCGATGACGTCGGCAAGCTCGAGCAGCCCGCGCTTGATGCCTTGCAGCTCGTCGCCGGCGCCGGGAATTCCAACCACGACGAACACATCGACCATGTTGGAGACGGCGGTCTCCGATTGGCCAACACCGACGGTCTCCAACCAGAACCACGTCGTAGCCGGCCGCCTCGGCGAGGGCGATGGTCTCGCGCGTTGTCTTGGTGACGCCGCCAAGGCTGTCGCCGGCGGGGAGGGGCGGATGAAGGCGCCTTGCTCCGAGGCGAGGCGCCCCATTCGCGTCTTGTCGCCGAGGATGGAGCCGCCGCTCCGGGTCGAGGTCGGGGTCGACGGCGAGGACAGCGACCTTCTTGCCGAGGGCCACGAGGTTAAGCCCAAGCTGATCGATCAGCGTGGATTTGCCGGCCCCTGGCACGCCGCTGATGCCGACGCGGACGGCCTTTCCAGTGCGGGGCAGGAGGAGCTCAAGCAGGCGTTGGGCGCGGACTTGGTCCTCGGGCTTGGCGCTTTCGATCAGAGTGATGGCGCGGCCGAGCGCCACGCGGTCACCGCCGACGATCGCCTTGGCGGTGTCGTCCAGGTCGCTGCGGGAGGCGTGCTTCGCGCTCATGGCATGCGGCGTTAAGCGGAAACACGCGGAAGTGCAAGATGGATATGGATTTTCCGCAGAGGCCTGCCCTCATCGGCGCAAGACGCCGATCACCTTGCTGGCGAAGCCCAAGCGTTCGGTCATCACCGTGATCACATAGCTGAGCAGGGCCTGGTGCAGCGGGCGGTTCTCGGATTTGAGGCGCTCGTAAGCCTCGAAGCTGAGCGCGTAGAGCACGCTGTCCAGCTCGGCCTGAATGGTGGCGCTGCGCGCCTGCCGGGTAATGAGCCCCATCTCGCCGATCGTCGTGTGCGGCCCGGAGGCTGCGCACGCGCACCGAGCGCTCCGTCGTCGAACTTGACCATGATGCCGACGCGTCCTTCGAGAATGAAATGCATGCATGGCGGGGCGAAGATCAGCGCGGTCAAAAGACAGCCGTAGGCCACCGACATGATGCTGGTGACAAGGCTCGGCAAAGACGTTCCTTGAAGAGTGTCGCGAAGCGGCCGGCTACCGGGCTTTTGTCGGCTCCGGCTGCATCAGTGACGGACATGCCAGCGAACCTTCCAAGTCTCGACGCTCATCGTCTTAGCGCTGTTATGGCGTGATTCAGCGGGCGACGCATAGATTCGTGACATGACAGTTTTCTGACTATTAATGAGCATCGACGTGAATTGCCGTCTGGCCGCTATTCTGCGGCCCGCTGCGACTTTGAGTCAGCCTTTGCGCCGAGCCTGCAAGAGGTCGATTGCCGCATCGGCGATGGGGGTGCCCGGGCCGAAGATGGCCTTGGCACCGGCCTCATAAAGCGCCGGGTAGTCCTGCAGCGGGATGACGCCGCCGACCACCACCATGATGTCGCCCCGGCCAAGAGCTTCGAGCGCCTCGCGCAAGCGCAGGCACGAGCGTCAGATGGCCTGCGGCGAGCGACGACACGCCGACGATATGCACGTCGTTCTCCACGGCCTGGCGGGCGGCTTCCTCAGGCGTCTGGAACAGCGGGTCCGATATCGACGTCGAAGCCGAGATCGGCGAAGGCGGATGCGATGACCTTCTGCCCGCGATCGTGGCCGTCCTGGCCCATCTTGGCGACCAGGGATGCGCGGCCGCCTTCCGTGCTCGTGCTCGAAAGAGTCGATCAACGCTTTGACGCGGGTCAGGCTTCCATCCATGCGACCCATCTCCGCCTTGTAGACGCCGGTCACCGCCGAAACCCGGCACGGTGGCGGCCATAGACCTTCTCCAGCGCGTAGGAGATCTCGCCGACGGTCGCCTTGGCCCTGGCGGCACGAACGGCGCCTTCTGAGAAGGTTGCCTTTGCCTGTCTTGGCGCATTCGGTGAGCGCGTCAAGAGCCGACTGCACCTCTGCCTCGCTTGCGCTCGGCTTTGAGCCGCTCGGAGCTTGTCGAGCTGCTGGCGGCGGACGGAGCGATTGTCGACCTTGAGGATGGCGATGTCGGCGTCGCTGTCCTGCCGGTATTTGTTCACCCCGACGATGGTCTGGCGGCCTGGAGTCGATGCGGCCTTGGGCTGCCGTCGCCGCCTGCTCGATCATGCGCTTGGGAATGCCGGCTTCGATGGCCTTGGCCATGCCGCCGAACTTCTCGACTTCCTCGATGTGCTTCGAGCGCGCGGGCGGCAAGGTCGTGGGTCAGCCGCTCGACATAGAAGCTGCCGCCCCAGGGATCGATGATGCGGGTTAGTGCCGGACTCGACTTGCAGCATGAGCTGGGTATTGCGGGCGATGCGGGCGGAGAAATCGGTCGGGAGCGCCAGGCGCCTCGTCGAGGGCATTGGTGTGCAGCGACTGGGTATGGCCTTGCGTCGCCGCCATGGCCTCGACGCAAGTGCGCACCACGTTGTTGAACACGTCTTGGGCGGCGAGGCTCCAGCCGCTTGTCTGGCAGTGGGTGCGGAGCGCGAGCGAGCGCGGGTCTTTCGGCTTGAACTCCCCGGCCATGAGCTTGGCCCAGAGCAGCCGGCGCGGCGCGCATCTTGGCGATCTCCATGAAGAAATTCATGCCGATAGCCCAGAAGAAGGAGAGGCGGGCGCGAAACTATCGACGTCCATGCCGGCTTTGACGACCGGCGCGCACATATTCGATGCCGTCGGCGAGCGTGTAGCCGAGCTCGAGGTCTGCGGTCGCTCCCGCTTCCTGCATGTGATAGCCGGAGATCGAGATCGAGTTGAACTTTCGGCATCTTCTTCGAGGTATAGGCGAAGATGTCGGAGACGATGCGCATCGATGGCGCTGGCGGATAGATATAGGTGTTCCGCACCATGAACTCTTTCAGGATGTCGTTCTGGATGGTGCCGGACAGCTCCTCGGGCGGCACGCCTTGCTCTTCGCCGGCGACGATGAAGAGCGCGAGCACCGGGAGCACCGCGCCGTTCATGGTCATCGACACCGACACCTTGTCGAGCGGGATGTGGTCGAACAGGGTGCGCATGTCGTAGATCGAGTCGATGGCGACGCCTCGCCATGCCGACATCGCCGGTGACGCGCGGATGGTCGGAGTCGTAGCCGCTGATGGGTGGCAAGGTCGAAGGCGATGGACACGCCCTGCTGGCCGGCGGCGAGGTTGCGCCGATAGAAGGCGTTCGAGTCCTCTGGCGCGTCGAGAAGCCGGAATATTGGCGGACGGTCCATGGCCGCTGCACATACATGGTGGGGTAGGGGCCGCGGAGATAAGGTGCGACGCCCGGCATCCCGTCGAGGAAGTCGAGGCGCGCGATATCCTCAGGCGCCATAGACCGGCTTCACGGCGATGCCTTCGGGCGTTTGCCAAGAGCGCAGCCCCGCTCGACATTGTCCCCGCCGCCGTTGCGGGCGTCGAAGGCGATATCAGCGAAGGCGGGGATGCGGGTCATGCGCCCAGTCTCTCATAAGCATTCTGCAATAGCCCGAGCGTATCACAGCCTTGATAAAGGGATGTTCCAATCCCGGCGCCTTCCCAGGCCTTCTTGTGATCTCCCGGCTTGCCTGCCAGATAAATGTGGCTTGCGCCGTGCCGCGGCCAGCGCCTCGGCTGCATTGACGGCCTCGCCCGCGTAGACCTTGTCCGAAGAGCAGAGGCAGGCGAGCTTGGCGTCAGACTCTTTGAATCGTTTCATCAGAGTTGTCGCCGCTTCCTTCCACCGCCTCGATGCCGCCAGCCTCGAACAGGCTCCTTGGCGAAGCTCGCGCGCGCGGTGAAGTCGGAGGCGCGCCCGAGACAGGCGAGGAACACTTTGGGCCGTCCTCCCGGTGCGGGCGAGGTAAAGCTGTCGCTCACGGTCGCGCAAGCGCTCGAAGGGCTCAGCGAGCCGGAAGCGGGCGAGCGGCGGATGGGTTCGCCCGGCGGTGTGCCGGTTGCGGGTGCTTTGGCAGCGCCGAGCACGGCCACGGGCTCCTCGGCAAGATCGGGGAAGTCGCTCGTGCCGATCACAGATTCCTTCCGGCTTGCGATATTGGCGTCGCGTTCCGCCCGTACCTTGGCAACAGCCTTTCTGAATCAACCCGGCTTTCAGCGCCGCGAAGGAACTCGCCGGCGCGCTCGATCTCCTGAAACAAGTCCCAAGCCTTCTCGCAGAGCTGCTCGGTGAGATATTCGATGGCGCCTGAGCCCGCGGCGGGATCGGCGACGCGATGCAGATTGGCTTCCTCGATGAGGATGGTCTGCGTGTTGCGGGCGATGCGCCGCGCGAAACCATCGGGGACGCCGAGCGCCGCGCTGAACGGCAGCACGGTGACCGCATCGGCGCCGCCGACGGCAGCGGCAAGGGCGGCGATGGTGCCGCGCACGATGTTTCCGTGGGCGATCGCGCTTGGTCATCATGCGCCAGGCGGTTTCGCCCTCGACGAAGGCGCGCGAGGGCTCAAGCCCGCACGCCTCTTCCGACGCGCGCCCAAAGTTTCCGGATCGCCCGGAACTTGGCGATGGTCACGAACTGATCCTGATCGGCGGCGAGGCGGAAGAAGATCAAGCGGCGCGCCTCCTCGAGGGACATGCCGTGGGCCTCGAGCGCGCGGAGATAAGCGACGGCGTTGGCAAGCGTGAAGGCAAGCTCCTGCGCCTTCCGATCCTCCTGCCGCGTGGACCGGTCTCCCGTCACCGGCGCAGAAGGGACCGGTGAAACCTTGCGAGACAAGATTGAGACGAGGCCGGTCACCTCTGGCGCGAGCTCGCTCCAAGGCTTGGGCGCAACGCCCCGCGTCGCCATGGCGCCGAACGGATCGAAGCCGAAGCGGATGTTGACCGAGCCTGGCGCAAGTCCCTTTCGCCGTCACATAGCTCGCCACAAGAGCCGCCGCTTGCCGCGAGGGCGGACCGAAATCGAGCTCGATGGGAACGCCTCAATCGAGATGCACGCCCTGAGCGCCAGCCTCGATCGCCGCTTCCGTCGGCCGGAAGGGCATAGCCGTAATCGCCGACGGCTCCTCGAACACGAGCACGATGCCTCTCGCGGCGTTGTTCAGATCGTCGAGGATCTGCGTCTGTTGGCGGCTTCGGCATCGGGCAGATCGACGCGCTGCATCACCGCCCAGGCCTCGCCGGGCTCGCGGCCGGGAATGACGTTCGTCTTTCGCGCGCGCGTAAAGCGGCTCGATGGCGATACCGTCATAACTGGTCGCGCCGAGCGAGGAGAGCGGCGCGCCCTTCAGCGCCTCCCTGACCAGCGCCTGCCAGTCAGCCTCGCTGCTTAAGTGGAAAGTCGCGCGCCAAGGAAATTTCAGCCATTGTCGTCCTAGGTTTAGCCCCTTTAGTCTCCTCCTAGCACGAAGCCAAAGGCCCAACAAAGCGCACGAGGCCTGAGACATAAAGGCCGCGACGCCGTCTTTGCGGATGTCTCCGGCCTCGCTACAGTGCCGGCAGGAGTCGAGGAGGAGAGCCATGGCCAAGCGCAAGGCGGCGCCAGCGCAAGACGCAGCAGATGGCGGAGCTGCTCAGGAATTGCCCGCCGACAGCGTCTATCTCGGGCAAGAGCGTCAAGCCTGAGTTCATTTACCTGCGCCTCGCCAACCGCCATGGGCTGATCACCGGCGCCACCGGCACCGGCAAGACGGTCACGCTGCAGGGGCTGGCCGAGGGCTTTTCCGACCAGGGCGTTCCGGTGTTCTGCGCCGACGTGAAAAGCGACTTGTCCGGTCTTGCCGAGGCCGGCGAAGCCAAACCGTGGGTCGAGGCCCGCGACAAGGAGATCGGCTACAAGAACGAATTTCAAAGGCTACCCCGTGATCTTCTGGGACCTGTTCGGCGAGCAGGGACATCCGATCCGGTCGACGATCTCCGAGATGGGGCCGCTGCTGCTGTCGCGTCTGATGGATCTGAGCGAGGCGCAAGAAGGCGTGCTCAACATCGCCTTCAAGATCGCCGGCGACGAGAATATGCCGCTCGTCGATCTCAGCGACTCTGCAAGCGCTGCTCGAGAATCCTGGCGGCGCGGGCCGACACGCTCACCACAAAATACGGCAACATCACCAAGGCGTCGGTCGGCTCTGATCCAGCGCTCGCTGCTGGTGCTCGAGCAACAGGGCGGCGCGCATTTCTTCGGCGAGCCCGCCCTCGATATCAAGGACCTCATGCGCACCACGCGGGATGGCCGCGGCTATATCAGCATCCTCGCCGCGCAGACGCTGATGAACTCGCCGCAGACTCTACGCGACGTTCCTGTCTGTTCCTGCTGTCGGAGCTGTTTGCGAAATTGCCTGAAGTGGGCGACCCCGACAGGCCAAAGCTCGTCTTCTTCTTCGACGAGGCGCATCTCCTAGTTCAAGGATGCGCCGAAGGCGCTGCTGAAAAAGTCGAGCAGGTGGTGCGGCTGATCAGGTCGAAGGGCGTCGGCGTCTATTTCGTCACGCAGAACCCGCTCGACGTGCCCGACACGGTATCGAGCCAGCTCGGCAACCGCGTCCAGCACGCGCTGCGCGCCTTCACGCCGCTGGAGCAGAAGGCAGTAAAGGCGGCCGCCACCACCTTCCGTGCGAACCCAGCCTTCAACACCGAGAAGGCGATCATGGAGCTCGGCGTCGGCGAGGCGTTGGTTTCCACCCTCGATGACAAGGGCCAGCCTACGATCGTGCAGCGCACGCTGATCCATCCGCCAAACTCGCGCGTCGGTCCGGTGACCGACGCCGAGCGCAAGGCGATCATCGCTGAAAGCCCTGTCGCCGGCGTATATGACAAGCGCATCGAGCGGGAGTTCTGGCCTCCGAGATTCTTGAGAAGCGCGCCGAGGACGAGGCGGCCACCCAGGACTCCAAGCCCGATGTACAAAAATCGGGGACCACGAAGGAGGAGGACAGCGGAGGCGGCATGTTCGGCTGGATTCTCGGCACTGGGTCGCGGCGGCTCACGACCGGCCAGAAGGTCGCCCGGGAGGTGACGCGTCGCACCGGTAACGAGATCGGCGCAGCCCTCGGCAAGAGCATCGGCGGCAAGACCGGTGAGTCGCTCGGGCGCTCGGTGTTCCGGAGCATTATCGGCGGCTTCCTCAAGCGCTAAGGGCGGCATCGGAATTCGTTGATAATCGGAGCTGTCCGCTGGCGCGTACAGCAAGTTTGCAGTGTCGGCTTGGCGGCCTCAACGGTAGAATTGACAACAAGATCGAGCTCAGGTAGGGACGTCCCGGTGAAAAGCGCCGGCGGCTCACCACCGGGCAGAAGGTTGCTCGTGACGCGTGACGCGCCGCACCGGAGATGAGATTGGCGCGGCGATTGGGAGGGGGATAGGCGGCAAAACCGGTGAGATCGCTCGGCCGCTCGATTGCTCGCGGGGTCCTCGGCGGTATCCTCAGGCGTTGAATTTGCCGAGAAACCATGGCAGTCCGCTGATAGAATTCGAGACGAAGATCGAGCTAGTTGGGACATCCCTGTGACAGGGTCGGCGTTGCTGGTAGAGGCGTAACTCGGGGGATGTTGATGGTGAAGGCGCGACTTCGTGCGGCGGCGGCATTTGCCGCAATGCTCGCGGTCGATGGGCGGCCCGGTACGAAGCGGCGCCATGCGGCAACAACAGCGCCGGCTTCGAGAACTGGAAGCAGGATCTTCGCTCAGGAAGCCGCAGCCCGCGGCATCAAGCCCAAGGCGATTTCCGCGTTGATGACCACGACCTATTCGACCGGCACCATCAGGGCCGACCGGGGCCAGAAGAGCTTCAAACTGTCGCTCGATGCCTTCATGGCAAAGCGCGGGGCGGCGGGGATCGTCTCCAAGGGACGATCGCTCAAGGCGGCCAACGCCGCGCTCTTCGCCAATATCGAGAAGCGCTACGGCGTGCCGCCCGGACCTCTGCTCGCCATCTGGGGAATGGAGACCGGTTTCGGCAACTTCACCGGAAATGCAAACACGCTGTCGGCGGTGGCGACGCTTGCCTATGACTGCCGGCGGCCCGAATATTTCACCGAGCAGCTTTATGCTGCGCTGACGCTCATCGATCGCGGCACGCTCAGCGCGTCTACGCGCGGCGCCATGCATGGCGAGGTCGGACAGACGCAATTTCTGCCCAAGAACATCCTGCTCTACGGCACGGACGGCGAAGGCAACGGCGGCGTGAATCTCAACGCCAAAGGCCGATGCGCTGGCCTCCACCGCCAATTTCCTGAAAGGCCACGGCTGGGTGCGCGGTGCCGGTTATCAGCCTGGCCAGCCCAACTTTGCCGCGATCCAGGGATGGAACGCCGCAGGCGTCTATCAACAGGCGATTGCCATCATCGGCAAACGCATCGATGGATAGCAAGGTCGCAAGCGGCGTCACGCCGGTTGTCGCGGCCACGCAAGCCTATGAGCGCTGGCTGCATAAGCACGTCGTTGTGGTCGAATCCAGACCTCAAGCTGAAACATCAGTATATGAAGGACTCGCTCTTCGCCTTTCTGCGGGCGACCTTCTATCGCTGGGCGGCGCTATGGCAGGAGACCTGTCCAGACCTGGCCGAGGCGCCTCGCCTGCTCGCGGTCGGCGATCTCCACGTTGAAAACTTCGGCACCTGGCGGGATACCGAGGGCAGGCTCATTTGGGGCGTCAACGATTTCGATGAAGTCGCCCGCATGCCCTATGCCATCGATCTCGTGCGGCTGGTCACCAGCGCCATGTTCGCCAAGCGAGAGAACGGCCTCTCCATTGACGACAGCGCCGCAGCGGCGGCCGTGCTCGAAGGCTATTCCGAGTCGCTTGCTTCCGGCGGCAAGCCATTCGTCCTCGAAGAGAGCCACCCCGGACTTGCGCGCGATGGCCACGTGGGGCAGAACGCGATCCGGTGAAGTTCTGGGGAAAGCTCGTCAGCCTTGCGAGCGCCGAGCCGCCCAAGCGCGTTCAGCGGCTGCTCAATGCTTGGCTGCCGGACGGAGCGGCGGAGACCCTGTTCTACTCCCGCATCGCCGGGGTGGGGAGCTTGGGGCGCGCCGCGCTATGTCGGCATCGCCCAATGCAATGGCGGCTTGGCCGCGCGCGAGGCGAAGGCGTGGCTGCCTTCCGCCTGGGGTTGGGCCAATGGGCGGCCGAAGGACCATGCCTTTGCGGTGCGCCTGCTCTAAGCGGGCAGTGCGGCAGCGAGATCCCTTTACCTCGTCAAGGACGGGTGGGTGGTCCGCCGGCTCGGGCCTCATTGCGGGAGAATCGAGCTTTCCCAATTCCCGCAGCATCGCGACGAGAAGGCGATCCTCAAGGCCATGGAGCCAGGAGACCGCCAACCTGCATCTGGCCACCTCGGATCAGTGCGCCAAGGTGCTGCGCGATCTCGGCAAGCGGAAGCCAGACTGGCTGCATCAAGCAGCGCTGGCCATGGCAGAAGCGACCGAGCAGGACTGGAAGAATTTCCGGTCGGCAGGCGACGGGGCTTAGCGCCAGGTGCAGCAAAGCTCGCAAAGCACGCCGTGGAAGCCCATCGCCATCGTTCTAGCCCTTGTTCTGGTCGTGGTTCTCATCTGCACCGCATTGATTGTGGCTGGCGTGATGGATCTCGGCTTCTCGCTTCCTCTAGGGCCATTGCGCCTGGAACCAGTTGGTTTGACCCGCGTTTTGCTTATCGATCGTTCGAAGCAGCAACAAGGGGAAACCACAATGAGGACCAATCGGATCACTTCGCCTGCGCTGTCGCCACGGCCAACGGCTTCGCCATGCCCTACCGGCGCTCCCGCGCCGCCGGCTCAAGCGGAGAAGGAACGCTGTCTCCGTGACAAAGAGCTTGCCCAGCCGCCAGTGAGCCCGGCAAAGGTCGACGCATCACCGCCACGGCGCGCGGACTAGCAACGCCGCATCGTCACGCTCGCGGTCGATCGCATGCCGATGGCGCGCGCCGCTCAGAGGACTGAGGTCGAGGGTGAGACCGGAGGACAAACGGGCCGCGGTCGTTCACGCGCACGGCGACCGTCTTTGCCGGTCTTTGGATTGCCGACCACAAGACACGTGCCGAAGGGCAGAGATTTGCGCGCTGCGGTTCAGCCCATCCGGATTGAACGTTTCACCTGAGGCGGTGCGATGACCGCGAAGCTCGTTGCCGTACCATGCAGCACGAACCTGCTGATCGGCATAAGCGAAGCTCGGAAGCAACACCAGACCGGTGATGATAAGCGCGATGCGGTTCATTGATCGTCCCCTTGTTGATCGTTGGCGCGTGGCCTTGGGGTGAACGCATCGCGTTTGATTTTGTTCTTTTGTCGAAGGCGAGCCGGCTTTCGTGTGGCAGCGTTAACAACGGCGGAAACCGGGCGGATCGGCGGACAAAATATTGGTCTGGGCGCGAGCAGCCGCGGCACTGTAAGGTCCGCGCCCATGCTCACCATCGATGGCATCACGCTGCGTCTTGGCGGCCACCTCATTCTCGATCGCGCCTGCGCCGCGCTGCCGCCGAAGAGCCGCGTCGGTTTGGTCGGCCGCAACGGCGCCGGCAAATCGAGCCTGTTGAAGTTGATCGCCGGGATCTATGAGCCCGACAACGGCGCCATCGAAACGCCGTCGGGCACTGCGCATCGGCTACGTCGCGCAGGAAGCGCCGGGAGGCTCTGGCACGCCCTTCGAAACCGTGCTCGCCGCGGCGACCGAGCGGTCAGCTCTGCTTGCCGAGGCCGAGCACGCCAACGATCCGCATCGCATCGGCGAGATCCACGAGCAGGCTGAACGCGATCGATGCCCACGGCGCGCCGGCGCGCGCGCTGCGCGCATTCTCGCCGGCCTCGGCTTCGACGAGGAGGCGCAGCATCGGCCGCTCGACACATTCTCCGGCGGATGGCGCATGCGGGTGGCGCTTGCGGCGCTGCTGTTCTCGGAGCCCGACCTGCTGCTGCTCGACGAGCCGTCGAACCATCTCGATCTCGAGGCGGCGCTGTGGCTCGAATCCTTCCTCAAATCCTATCGCGGCAAGCCTCATCGTGGTGAGCCACGAGCGCGATCTGCTGAACAGTGTCGTCGACCACATCCTGCATCTCGAACGCGGCAGGCTATCGCTCTATCCCGGCAACTATGAGTCCCTTCGCGCGGCAGCGGCGCGAGCGTGAGGCGCAAACCGAGGCGATGCGGAGCCGCGCAGGAGGCGAGGGCCAAGAAGCTGCAAGCCTATGTCGATCGCTGGCGCTACAAGGCGCACACCGCGCGCCAGGCGCAGAGCCGGCTGAAGGCGCTCGCCAAGATGCAGCCGATCGCCGCGGTGACGGACGACGCCTCCGTGGTGTTCGATTTTCCGAGTCCGAAGGAACTGCGGCCGCCGCTGATCGTGCTCGAGGATGTTGAGGTCAGGCTATGTGGCGGACGCGCCGGTGCTGTCGCGGCTCAACCTGCGGCATCGATCCCGACGACCGCATCGCGCTGGTCGGCCGCAACGGCAACGGCAAGACCACGCTCGCGCGTCTTCTCGCCGGTCAGCTCGCAGCCGATGGGCGGCGCGCTCATGGCCGAGCGGCAAATTGCGCGTCGGCTATTTCGCCCAGCATCAGATCGAGGAGCTGATCGCCGACGAGACGCCGCTGCAGCATATGGAGCGCCTGTTGCCGGAGGCGAAGCCAGGCGGAGGTGCGCGCGCAGCTCGGCCGCTTCGGATTTTCCGGCGACAAGGCGATCTGGCGGTGCGCCAGCTGTCAGGCGGCGAGCGGGCGCGGCTGTCGCTTGCGCTGATCACGCGGGACGCGCCGCATATTCTGATCCTCGACGAGCCCACCAACCATCTCGACGTCGAGGCGCGCGAGGCGCTGGTCGAGGCGTTGGCCGGCTTCGGCGGCGCCGTGATCGTGGTCAGCCACGACCGCCATCTGCTCGGGCTGATCGCCGACCGGCTGCGTTCTGGTGGACGGCGGGACGGCGCAGGACTTCGGCGGCAGCCTCGAGGATTATCGCGAACATGGTGCTCAGGTCCGGCGATGACCGGAGCGGATGGCGACGGTGATGGACGCGCCAAGCGCGGCAACCGCAAGGGCGAGCGGCGTTTAGCGGCCGAGCTGCGCGAGAGCAGCAAGATATTGCGCAAGCAAGTCGCCGAGGCCGAGGCCGAGATGAAGCGGCTTTGGCAGAAGCGTGGTGAGATCGATGAGATGCTGGCGCGGCCCAACGCCAATGGCTCCTCGGTAGCTGAGCTGATGAAGGCGCGCGCCGAGATCGAGCGCCGTCTCGCCGCAGCCGAGCAAACTTGGCTCGAAGCAAGCGAAGCCGTGGAGCGTGCCCAGCGCTGAGTGTGCGGAGCGTCGCTAGAGCGTTTCTTTGCGACTCAAGTCGCTCCGATCTCGTCCGACACTCTCAGGGAGTGCGCGCGGCAATCATCGGGCAATCTAGGGCTTTCTCGAAGGCCTCAACAAGCTCCCGGTAATTATAGGCCGTGATGTAAAAGCCGTTGTTCTCTTCGGCGAGGCACTTTGTGTCGAGAACGCTCGACTCGCTCCACCCATGAGTAATTCTCGGTACGGTAGCTGATGACGTGGACGGTCAGCTGTGCCGCCGGCCGCATGCAGTTGCTTGCCGAGATCGCAGGGCGACCGGCCACGAGTTCCCTCGCCGTCGGTCAGGAGAACGATCACCCCGGCTTCGTTGCGGTAGTCGAGAGCACGTCCGCCGCCTCCTCGACGGCCGGGTGAGAGGCGTGCGCCCGGCAGGCGTCAAGGCATCAACCTCCCGCATGATGCGTTCGGCGGCGTTCGGGTCGGCTCGGGTGAGCTGGACGTTGCACTGGTTGTAAGCGCCAGGGCCGTAGGTGACGAGACCAACGCGGCGAAGCCGTGTCACGCGTGGCAGGACCGCGGCAGGCGCGTGCCGCGCCTCGTCGATGCGCGGTTTGATGGTGGCGATGCCTTGGCTCACGTTTGCCGGCCATGGAGCCCGAGCGCATCGAACACGATCATCGCGTCTTCGGAGCAAGGCGAGGGTGTGGCGTCAGCCGCACGGGCCGGACTCGGCGAGGGCGAGGGGGCGACCAAAGCCGCGGCTGCGGCAAACTTTAGAACCTGTTGCGCAAGACGCCGAGGACATGGCGGACCTCTTTTCGTATCAGCGCCTGGTCGAGTTCAGGGATTATCGCCGATCGGTCGGCCGCAACCTCTGTGGTATTTCGCACATTGCTCTCAGGTTCACAGTCCGAGACTCGCTCAAGCCAGGATGATCTGCCGGGCGCGGACGCGGGCGATCCCATTTGAACCAGACGGTCTGCTTCGCTGATCGGCAGATCGTTGATCGAGGCGAAGCGGCGGCGCATCAGGCCATGCCCGTCGAACTCCAGTTCTCGTTGCCGTAGGCGCGAAACCAGTTTCCTGAATC
>ERZ1370068.5453-contig-448_pt1 | contig 15182 bp, 17 predicted proteins | sample MGYA00561227_ERZ1370068 | MGnify/ENA primary metagenome ERZ1370068 (study PRJEB38410, sample SAMEA6850437) | metagenome | study: Metagenomic assessment of the ecological functions of the soil: analysis of the soil microbiota associated with the...
GGATAGGCACGCGCGCGTGATGCGCTCGATGGAACGGTTTGCGCGGAGGTCCTGCCGGCGTTTAGATGCGAGATGGGGCCCCGACATGCCCCCATGCCACCCCCAGCGCTGCTCGCCCGCGCAACCGCCCGGGCGACCGACACACGCGGATCGCGGCGCGGCCGAGCTCTACCACGCGAAGAATTCCGAACCGTTCGTCCGCGTGTCGATTCCGTCGATCCCCGTTCGACTCAAGGATGGAGCGTGGTGTTGCACCTCGAAGGCGCGCGCGCGATGAGGGTCCGAAGCGTCAAGCGTTCTGGCAACGCATCGAAAGGAGAAGCAATCATGTCGACGAACACCGTCCGGCTTCACCGAGTGCTCCGTGCGACGCCTGAGAGAGATCTATCGGGCGTTCCTCGATGCCGACGCAATGGCCAAATGGCTTCCGCCGAACGGCTTTACAGGCAAGGTTCACCATATCGATGCCAAGGTCGGCGGCGACTACAAGATGTCCTTCACGAACTTCACCACAGGCCACAGCCACTCCTTCGGCGGAAAGTATCTCGAACTGGTGCCGCATGAACGCATTCGCCACACGGACAAGTTCGACGACCCGAACCTTGCCCGGAGAAATGCAAGACGACGATATCCCTGAAGAAGGTGTCCTGCGGGACCGAGTTGAACATCGTGCAAGAAGGGATGCCCGAGGCCATCCCACCCGAGGCGTGCTATCTCGGCTGGCAAGAATCGCTGACGCTGCTTGCGCAACTCGTCGAAGCGGAGATTCCCGGGTAACGTTGCGCCGCCTCGTAGAATCACAGCATGGATACGTGCCGCCCCTTCCGCATGACGCTGGACGCGGACGCGATCCGCGCGGTCGTCGAAGGCGAGGCATGGTGACCCCTTCGCCGTGCTCGGACCGCACCGCGTGCAGACCCCGGACGGCGCGGCCGTGGCGGTGCGCGCGATCGTGCCCGGCGCGACCGCCGTCCGCATCCTGCCCGCCGACGCACCACCGACCTCGATGGAGCGGCTCCACCCCGCGGGGTTCTTCGAAGCAGTGTTGTCCGATCGGTCGCGACCTGTTTGCCTACCGGCTCGAGGTGACGCGGAACGGCCACGTCACCGAGATCGACGACCCCTACCGCTTCCAGTCGCTGCTGAGCGATTTCGACCGGCATCTCCTGGCCGAGGGCACACACCACCACGCCCACGAGAAGCTCGGCGCGCACCCGGCCACCCTCGACGGCGTGACCGGCGTCGCCTTCGCGGTGTGGGCGCCGAGCGCGCGGCGCGTGAGCGTCGTCGGAGATTTCAATGACTGGGACGGCCGGTGCCATCCGATGCGTCTTCATCCAGCCAACGGCATCTGGGAGATCTTCGTGCCGGGGCTGGGGAGGACGAGCGTGTACAAGTTCGAGATCCGCGGCCGCGCCGCGGAGCCGCTCGCACTGAAATCAGATCCCTATGCGCTCGCCTCTGAGGCGGAAACGCCGCGCACGGCGTCGGTCGTGGCGAATCTCGACGACTTCCGGTGGCGCGACGAGGCCTGGCTCGCCGAGCGGGCCCGACGCCAGCCGCTCCGCGAGCCGCTGTCGATCTACGAAGTGCATCTCGGTTCGTGGCGGCGCGTGCCCGAGCAGGGCGATCGCTTCCTCGACTATCGCGAGCTGGCGGACCAGCTCGCGGACTACGTCGGCGAGATGGGCTTCACGCACGTCGAGCTCCTGCCCGTGATGGAACACCCGTTCTACGGCTCGTGGGGCTATCAGACCATCGGCTACTTCGCCCCCTCGCGTCGCTACGGCAGCCCACGGGAGTTCATGGCCTTCGTGGACCATCTCCACCGTCGCGGCGTCGGCGTGATCCTCGACTGGGTGCCGGCGCACTTCCCGCGTGACCCGCACGGGCTCGGTCTACTTTCGACGGCACCCACCTCTACGAGCACGCGGACCCGCGGCAGCGCGAGCATCCCGACTGGGGCACGCTCATCTTCAACTATGGACGCAACGAGGTCGCGAACTTCCTGCTCGATAGCGCGCTCTTCTGGCTGGACCGCTATCACGCCGACGGTCTCCGGGTCGACGCCGTCGCCTCCGCGCTCTACCTCGACTACTCGCGCAAGCCGGGCGAGTGGATACCGAACCAGTTCGGCGGGCGCGAGAACCTCGGCGCCGTCGCCTTTTTCCGCCGCATGAACGAGGTCGTGCACGGCACCCATCCCGGCGTGATCGTCGCCGCGGAGGAGTCGACCTCGTGGCCGATGGTCTCGCGTCCGACGTACCTCGGCGGGCTCGGCTTCGGGTTCAAGTGGAACATGGGGTGGATGCACGACGTCCTCGACTATATGAGCCTCGATCCCGTGCACCGGAAGCACCACCACAACCGGCTGACCTTCGGCCTCCTGTACGCCTGGACGGAGAACTTCGTGCTGCCGCTCTCGCACGACGAGGTCGTGCACGGCAAGAGGTTCGCTCCTCGCCAGGATGCCCGGCGACGACTGGCAACGGTTTGCCAACCTTCGCGCGCTCTACGCGTTCATGTGGACGCACCCTGGCAAGAAGCTCCTCTTCATGGGCGGCGAGATCGGGCAGCGGCGCGAGTGGCATCACGACCGGAGCCTCGACTGGCATCTGCTCGGCGAGGGCCCCTACCACCGCGGGCTTCAGCGGCTGGTGCGCGACCTCAACCGGCTCTACAGGCGCGAGCGCGCGCTCCACGAACTCGACGCCGACCCCGCCGGGTTCGCGTGGATCGACTGCGCCGACTGGGAGCAGAGCGTGGTGTCGTTCGTGCGACGCGCCCGAGACGCCGGCGACTTCGTCCTCGTCGTCTGCAACTTCACGCCGGTGCCACGCCACGCCTACCGGGTCGGGGTCCAGTGGCCAGGCTACTACCGAGAGCTGATCAACAGTGACGCGGGCGAGTATGGCGGCAGCAACCTCGGCAACGCGGGCGGCGCCTGGGCCGAGCCAACGCCGTGGCAGGGACAGCCGCACTCGCTCACGCTCACGCTGCCCCCCGGCGGTCCTGGTCCTGAAGCCGTCCCCCGAGGCCGTCCCGCCCCAGACGTCGCGGGCGACTTCGAGCGCCAGCGCCGAGCTTGCGCCGCTGGTCGTCAACCGTGACCTTGTTGCCGTGGTGCGTGCTCGAGAAGCCGCACTGCGGGCGACAGGCAGAGGTTCTCCAGCGGCACGTACTTCGCCGCCGCGTCGATGCGGCGCTTCAGGTCGTCCTTCGACTCGAGCTCGGCGACTTTCGGGCTGATCAGCCCGAGCACCACCTTCTTGCCCTTGGGCACGAACGCGCAGCGGCTCGAAGCCGCCGGCGCGCGTCGGTGTCGTACTCCAGGAAGAAGGCGTCCACGTTCGATCCGGGTGAACACGCGTCTCGGCGACCGGGTCGTAGCCGCCGCTCGCCATCCAGGTGCTCTTGAAGTTGCCGCGGCAGGTGTGGATGGCGACGGTGACGTCGTCGGGGCACGTCGCGCGAGCGCGGCGTTGACCTGCATCGGCGTAGATGCCTGCGGGTCCGCTCCGGGTCGTCGCCGAGGGTCTCGGACCTGCTCGCCTGCACCTTCGGGTCGCACATCATGGCGACGGTGGTGTCGTCGATCTGCAGGTAGGTGCAGCCGGCCTCGGCAGAGCGCGCGGATCTCGTCGCGGTACGCGGCGGTCAGATCCGACCAGAACTCGGCGAGGTCCGGATAGGTGGCCTTGAGCGCCGCGCGGTCGCCGCGCGGCGTGGAGCATCGACCGGCGACGGCATGGCAGAACTTCGCCGTGCGCGTGGTGCGCCGACTTCAGGAAGGTGAAGTGGTCGAGCATGCTCGGCCGCGACCGCCGGATCTTGCCGGTCACCTTCACGAGCGGCGGCTGCTCGTCGGCGCCCTTCGAACTTCACGCCGAAGCTCTGCCGTCGAGCGTCTCCACGCCGTCGAAGCCGCGCAGGAAGTCGATGTGCCACCAGTCGCGCCGGAACTCGCCGTCGGTGACCGACCGAAGCCCGACCGACTCCTGGAGCGCCACCGGCGCCGCGGATCGACCGCGTCCTCGATCGCGCGCAGCGCCGCGCGGTCGATCTCGCCGCGCGCCGCGCGGCCGCGCGCCTCGCGCAGCTCGGGCGGGCGCAGGAGGCTCCCGACGTGGTCGGCGCGAAACGGCGGCCTCGCGGCGATGCTCATCGCTCCCTCCCGCTACCACGCGAGGCGCGTACGTCGGGCGGCGCGGATCGGCGCCGGCCGAGAGCACGCCCGTCTCCGGATCGCGGCGCGTCACCACCGCGCCGATGCCGCAGGCGCCGATCTCGGTCACCGCGTGCCCGAGCGCTCGGAGCTCGGCGCGGGTGCGCTCGGGAATGCCCGGCTCGACGTTGAGCTGACCGGGCCGGTAGACGCGCGGATAGAACGAGTTGACGAGCGTCTGGCGTCGAGAAGCGCGGCGCCTCGACCGCCTGCTGCGGATTCATCCCGAAGACCAGCAGATTCAGGACGAGCTGCAGGTCGGCCTGCGCCTGGTCGTCGCCCCCGGGCAGCCGACGGTCATGGTGGGCACGCCGCCCTCGCAGATCAGGTAGCTCACGAGCGTGGTCGCGCGGCCGCTTGCCCGGGACGAGCCCGTTCGGGTGACCGTCCTCCAGGACGAACATCTCGCTCCGCGTGCTGAGCGTGCAGCCCAGCTCGGGCGCGAACGCCGACTTCCGGAACACGCCGCCGCTCGGCGTCAGGCAGATCATGTTGCCGTCGCGATCGATCGCGGCGATGTGCGTGGTCCCGTCGGCGGCCGCGGCCGACGGCACGCCGGCCGCGCCGGTAGGCTCGCGGCGACCGCGCCCGTGCTCCGCGGCGCGCCGCCGCGGCGCCGCGGATCGCCGGGCGCCGGCGCTTCCGGCGCCGCGCGGTCCATGCCGGATGAGCGCCGCGCGCTCCCTCGCAGTAGCGCGGGGCGAGCAGATCTCCGATCGACGCGAGCGCGTCCTCGCGGTCGCCGTAGTACCGCTCGCGGTCGGCGAACGCGAGCTTGAGCGCCTCCGACACCACGTGGATGTAGCGCGCGGAGTTGTGGCCGAGGCCGCGCAGATCGAAGCGTCGCGAGCATGCCGAGGGCCTGCATGAGGACGGGCCCCTGGGTCCACGCGGACTGGCCGAGGATCTCCCGCGCCCGGCGAAGGTCGTCCTGCAGCGGCGGCTCGAGCCGGGCGCGGTAGCCGGCCAGATCGGACGCGCGCAGGAGCCCGCCGACCCGCTCGGAGAAGGCGCCGATCGTCGCCGCGATGTCGCCGCGATAGAAGCGCTGCGCGCGCGGCGGCGATGCCGGCCGTCCGATGGCCGCGGCCCTGTCGCGTCGGCCTCGACGAGCCGCCGGAGCGTGCCCGCCGAGCGCCGGCTGCGCGAACAGCTCGCCGACCTCCGGCACGCGGCCGCCCGGATAGAACACCGCGGTGCCGCCGGGCGGATAGATGTCGAACTGGCTGCGGCTCTCCGGGATGGCGAGCAGGCGGTGCATGTACTCGTACATCGGGAAGCCGTGCTCGGCATAGTGCACCGCCGGCGCCAGCACCTCGCCGACGCGTCTTCGTGCCGTGCGTCTCGAGCAGCGCTCAGGTACGCGTCGACGGCGCCGGGCACCGTGAACGACAGGTGAGCGTCGGCGCCCGGGCCGGTCGGGATGCGATCGAGCCCGCGCCCGCGGAAGAAGCCGGACCGTCGCCAGCGCCGGCGCCGTGCCCTGGCCGCTCACGCGCGAGCGTCTCGCGCGTGCGCGCGTCGTGGATGAGCGCCACGCACTCGCCGCACAGCGTGTAGGACGCCGTCGGCTCGATCACGGCGGCGGCGAAGCCGGCGGCCACCGCGGCGTCGAACGCGTTGCCGCCCGAGAGCAGCATGCGCATGCCGGCCATCGACACGAGCGGGATGGCCTCCCCGAGACGACGCCGTGCGTACCCGAGACCACGGGACGCGACGTCGCTCTGTCGGCCGCGTGGTGCTCCATCTCGTGGATTCGTCCGGCTGGCTTTGCTCATCGGCTCACCTCAGGGTTCGACCTCGTGACGCCTGACGGACAGTGCGATAGCTCCACGGCAGCAGGTCGACGACAGAGATCTCGACGGCCGGAGCGCCGCGCGCGACGACCCGGTCGCGTCGGGCCCAGCGCGTCGACGAGCGCATAGTCTCCAGCCGTACGGTGCCGAGGGCTCGGCGCCGGGTCGCGCCGGACCTCGAGCACGCGGTCGATCAGATTGACGATCCAGTACTCGGGGCGCCCGGCGCGCGCATAGAGGCTCGCCTTGTGCTCGCGGTCGAACGCGAGGCTCGAGGCGCGACCTCGACGACGAGCACCGGATCGGCCGGATGCGCGACCGCGAAGTCGCGGACGCCGCCGCGCACGACCGCCACGTCGGGCTCGGGCTCCGAGGTATCGTCGAGCGCGATCGGGGCCTGCGTGCGAACGATCCCAGCCCTCGCCGAAGGCGCGCGAGAGCGCCCGCTCGACGAGCTCGGATCGCGGTGTAGTGTGGCGAGCTTTGAGGCTCGGAAACCAGCAAGAGCCCGTCGATGAGCTCGGATACGATCGCCTGGCTCGAACACCCCCGGTCGACGAGCCGCTCGTACTCGACGCGCTTCCAGCGCGTCATCTGGGACCGGCGGGCCGGGCATGAGCAGTCCAGTACTCGCGACGCCGGCCGATCAGACGTTGATACGGCGACAGCCCACTACGCCCGGCGGAAGATCGGCCCCCGCGCGGCCACGCGCGCGAGATCCGGAAACGCCGCGGGCTCGATCCGGTGGCCGCGCGGCTGCACGGGCCCGGGCTCGAGCCCCGAGGCGCGCGATCGTGGCGGTGGCTGTAGAACCCGTCATAGGTGTGACGCACGAGCGCCGTCGAACGACCTCGGCATGTGAACGCTCGACACGCGACGAAGAGACGCTCTCGCGCCGCTGGGTCGCGCTCCGATCCGCTGAATCCGTGGGCGCCTCACCGGCGGCCGCTCTCGATGCGCGCTCGAGCGCGCGAGCGAGCAACGACCCGGCTCGGCGGAGGCGCTCGGCGATCGCGAGCACGTGGTCGAGCGCCGCCGCGCCGCGCTCGAAATCCGTCGCTCCGCCGGCACCAGGGTGTCGAGCACCGGAGCCAGCAGGTCGCGCCGTCGCCGCGAGTCGGTCCTGCGTCACGCGCCGCCTCCGGATCATCCCGTCGGCGATGTAGAGGGCCACCGCCTGGATCGTCGAGGTCGGGTTCACGCCGGCGCAGGTCACCATCGCGCTCCCGTCGACGACGTAGAGATTGGGCACGTCGTGGCATCGGCCCTCGGCGTCGATCACCGAGGTGGCCGGATCGCGCCCCATGCGCGCCGTGCCCATGAGATGCCAGCCGCCGGCCCGCAGGAGCGGATTGACGGCGACCTCGCGGGCGCCGGCCGCCGCCAGCGCCTCGCGCGCCGCGCGCGATGCCGTGATCGAGCATGCGCCGGCTGTTCTCGCTGAGCGCGTAGGACACGCGCGGCGCCGGGATGCCGTGGCCGTCGGCCAGCGCGGGATCGAGATCGACGCGATTCGTGCGGCTCGGGCAGATCCTCGCCGATGATCGGCGACGGTGATCGTGCGGTCGAAGCGCTCGTCGTAGCGCGCGGCGATGCTCGCGGCCCCACGGCACGCGGTCGCCGATCGATCCGCCGTAGGCCGAGGCGATCGGCGATGAGCCCGCGCGCCACCTGGAACGAGTAGCCGCGCACGAAGCCGCGCGAGAGGTCGGTCTCGTAGAACTCCTGGCTGATGATGCTGCAGCCGATCGGCCCGCGGTAGCCGCCGAGCGGCCGGTCGAAGACGCCGCGCACCATCGCGTAGGGATGGAACATGAGGTTACGACCCGACCAGCCCGCTGCGATTCGCCAGCCCGTCCGGGAACCGCGCCGAGCGCGAGTTCAGCAGGAGCCGCGGCGTGCCGATCGCCGTTGGCGGCCAGCACGACCGCGCGCGCCTTCTGCGCGCGCACTCGCCCGTCGCGGTCGTAGTAGACCGCGCCGTCGGCGAGCCCGTCCGGCCCGAGCGTGATCTCGCGCACGCGGGCGCGGGTCACGAGACGGCGCGCCTGCCGCGAGCGCCTTCGGCCAGTAGGTGACGTCGGTGCTCGCCTTGGCGCCGATCGGGCAGCCGAGGTCGCAGGGGCCGCAGTTCACGCAGGCGCGGCGGCCGTCGTAGTCGCGCGGTGAGGATGGCGCTGTCCGACGGCCACCAGTGCCAGCCGAGCCGGTCGAAGCCGCGGGCCATGGTGACGCCGAGCGTGTCGAGCGGGATCGGCGGCGTCTGGCGGGCGCGACTTCGGCGGATAGGCCGGGTCGCCGGTCATCCCGGCCACGCCCATCATGCGGTCGTTCAGGTCGAAGTAGGGCTCGAGCGTCGCGTAGTCGATGGGCCAGTCGTCGGCCACGCCGTCGAGGCTCCGCACGCGAAAGTCCGAGGGCCGGAAGCGCGGGAAGTGCGCGCTCCAGTGGATCGTGCTGCCGCCGACGGCGTTGTACATGAGCGGCGCGATCGGCGAAGCCCGCGTCGTTGACCGGATAGTCCTGGGGAGCCGCCGCACGTTGGGCTCGGCGCTCCAGTCGGTGTGGCGGTGCAGCTCCCAGTCGGCGCGCCAGTGCGGATAGGCGCGCGGGTCGACCCAGTCGCCCTGCTCCAGGCACACGACGCCGATGCCGGCGCGCGCGAGCCTCCAGGCGACGCGCGGCGCCAGACGCGCCGGCGCCGATCACGAGCACATCGAGTGCGATCGTCAGTGGCCATCGTTGGTCGTTGCGGCTCGCGGCTTACGTGACCAGAGGCCGCGGTCGACTCTTCGCTCACCGTCTGTGAGCCTCGCATGGCGATCGCCGAGAGTCGTAGGATTCGTGGTCTCGAACGGCCGATTTGGGTCGAGCGGCGGCGGTCTTCACGGGCCACTTCGCCGCTTCACGCCCTGCACCTCGGGTGCCGAGGGCGAGATAGATCGACGTCTCGGCCCCGCGCGCCGAGACCTTCATGAACGCGGCGGGCCGAGGCTTCGCCGAGCCGGATCGAAGTGGGCCCGGCGTCGTTAGCCGAAGTTGCTCGCAGACGCAATCTCCCGGGTGGCAGGCAGTCCACACCGCAGATCGCCGGTCCCGGCCAGCCGGCCGGGTCGAGCTCGTAGGTGAACACGATGTTAACGAGCTTGGACTGGGTGTAGGCCTTCCAGCCATCGAAGCCTCGTGCGCCCATCAGGTCGTCGAAGCGGATCGTCCCTGAGCGATGGGCTCGCGACGCGACGTTGACGATGCGTGCCGGCGCCTGCGCGCAAAGCTTCGGCTGAGAGACGTGCGAGCAGAAATAGCCGATGTGATTCACCGCGAACGTGGTCTCGAGCCCGTCTTCGGTCAGCACGCGCTCGTCCATGATGAGCCCCGCGTTGATGACAGCACGTCGACGGCGGCAAGCAGCGGCGGCGAGCCGCACCGCGAGCGCCCTCACCGCGCGCTGCAGCTGAAGTCGGCCACGAAGAGATCGACGACGGCGCGCCGCTCCGCTGGCGGATCTCGGCGAGCGCCGGCTCGCGCTTGTCCCGGGTTCGGCACACGATGGCCACGCGTGCCCCGGCGGCCGCGCAGCGCCACCGCCGTCTCCTTGCCGATCCCAGGAGGTCGTCCCGGTGACGACGCAGGTCGTGCCCGCTTCATGTCTCGCCGACTGTACTACGCCCGGTGGCCGGGTTACGACCGGAAGACCGAATGGACCAGGTGACCGGACAGGCGGATCAGCACCTCGATCGGCCCGCCGACGCCTCGTATCGCTTGGCGCGGATCTCGGCCAGCAGGCGCTCCGCGGTAGGCTTGTGCCGTATGACCCAGTCGGCAGCGTAATGGCTCGGCTGCCGCTCGTCGATGACGCCCTCGAGCTCCCGTCGCGCCTCGTCGTATCGCCCCTCGGCGATGAGACACCGGGCCAGCTCGACGCGTGCGCGCGTGAAGTGCGGGTCGAGGAGCGAGCGCCTTCCGCCGATCCCTCGGCCCGCGGGACGTCGCCGCCGAACATCCGGGCGTCTCGAGGTAGAAGGACCCCGCCAGCGCCAACCCCGGGACGTGGTTGGGGTCGAGGCTCGAAGGATGGGTGTGGATCTCCTGCTTCAGGGTCGACAGGAGAAACGCGGCGCGCAGCATTTCCTTTCGTGATCGCCCAGCGGCCGAGGTTCGCGGCGTACCAGAGATGGGCCTCCGGGCTGCGCGGCGCCATGTCGATGGCCTGTGGCGACGTCGCGCCCGCCGCATACCGTAGCTCGCGAGCGAAAAAACCGACGTCGGGCGCCCGGTAGTGTCCGGCCCAGATGAGATGAAGGCCCAGGCCAGCAGGAGCAAGGCGTCCAGGCTCGGCGCGCGCGCGACCTCCTTCTCGAGCAGGTCGCGGGCTCGATCGGTGCGAGAGGTCCTCGTGGAGGTGGTGACGTTCTTCCACGCGTCGGGGACAGCGCCGCTCGCCGGTAAACGTAGCCGCGTGAACCGGGCCGACCACCGCCAGAGCCAGCGGCCGCGAGTCCTTGACGGCGATACGGTTCATCGCGGCATCAATCGCCACCCACGTGCGCGGCGGCCAGATCGGCCATGGCCATGTGGTCCCTGCGGATTCACCCCGGGACTCGTGGGAAAGACGCTGGCGTCGACCACGTAGAGGGTCGCGCGTGTTCCGCACCCGGAAATCGGGCCGCACGACGCCGCGCTCCGCCAGGTCGAGACTGTTGCCGCCCTGGGGGTGCGCGGTGACGCCCGGTGTCGTCGAGTGGCGTACAAGACGACGGTGGCCAGCCGCTGGGCCAATCGCGCGAGATCGCGGAGGGGGCGACGCTCGAGTCCATCATGGTGAGTCGGCGCCGGACCGAATCACGGCTCCCGTCGGTGCCGGCCAGCGCCAGCGAGGCCGAGCAGCGGAGAGCTCGTGTTCAGGATCCCGGCTCGCGGAGAGCCGCTCGCGCGGAACGCGGCGAGAAGATCGAGCGCGCGGCGCGTGGCGGCGTCAACCCCGACCGGACGACGGCGGACGGAAGGCGTCGATCACTGCGCGCAGGGTTTCGATCTCGGCGGCCATGTGCTACCGCCCTCGGGGCGTAGCACGACCATCGGCATCAGGGCCGCTGGGCCAGAATCGTCTCCACGCTGTGCACGTGACGGACGCCGTCACTGCGCACACGGAATCAACCGCTTCCTCGTGGCGCAGGATGATCCATCCGCGGTACGCGTCAGCGCAACTCGTCCGGAGTGAAGTAGTGCACGACTTCGTTCTTCTCGCGGTAGATGCGCCGCTCGGTGAGACGACGTGCGCGTGATGCCCGCCTCGCCGGGTGAGGCCGCGGAGCCGGGCGAACAGCGCGCCGCGATCGCCCCGCGCCACGTAGTGGATCGAGCCACACGAATAAACGAGGTCGAACGGGCGCGCGCGGGTAGATCCGGCAAGGCCGCGCACACCCACCTGCACGCGAACACCACGGTCCTCCGCGAGATGCTGGGCCTTCGAAGCCCGTCGAGCGCGACGTCGACGCCCACGACCTCGCGTCCCTGCTGCGGCGAGGGAAGACGCTGTCGCGTCCTTCGCCGCAGCCCAGATCCCGAGCACGCGGGCCCGCAGTGGCCCGTGAGCTCGGTCGCATCGCGCCAGGTCGACGGCCGCGTGCCCCAGATGAACCGGTCGGGCGTGTTCCCGTACTCGCGGCCCACGGGCTCAGGGGGCCGCTCGACGATCGCGAGGCGCCCGGCCTCGCCGTCAGCGCGTCAATCGCGTGGCCATCCTTCGCCACGAGAGCCTCCTGAAGGCTGCAAGCGTCCGGTGAGGAGCAGGACGAGAGGCGACGAGGACGATGATGCCGAGCGTCCTCCGCTCGGGTACACACCCCATCCGGCGCTATGGGGCCACGCCGGCAGAGCGCCGATGAGGGCTAACACCAGAACGACAATCAGCACCGTCGACAACATGGTTCATCTCCCTTGTGTGTAGGTCTGATGTCAACTGCAGCCGCGATGCCAATGGGCGTGGCCTTCGTCCTGCCTAGTAACGGCGGCCCACGCACGCCCTCCTGCGAGGCCGCCGATCGGAAAGATTTACCGAGTAACTTTTGCCGAAGCCGCGGGCGCCGCGCGACGGCGTGCGGCACACGTCTTGCTGCTCAGTCGATCTGGTTCGAGGAGTGAAATAAGGGAGGCGATAGTCGATGAATCAGGAGCATCCTCGCCGAGCAAGTGGAAGCAGATGCGCGGTCAGGTCAAACGGTGGTGGGAGGCGAAGCTCACCGACGACGACCTCGGATCGGATCGACGGGCGATGGAGAAGCTCGCCGGCGCACTGCAGAGAGATACGGCTGGGAGCGCGATCGGGCCGAGCGCGAGATCAAGAAGCGCTCGAGCGCTACGACGAAGCAGATGCGCGATCCGGCTCGGCGGTAACAGCGGTAAGCGGTAGGCAGTAACACAGCGGGAGCGGGCGGTCAGGAGACCGCCCGCTCCCGTCGTACGTCACGGGCCTCGGCTAGTTGGCCTTCGCCTGCGCCACACGAAGCTCGTTCTTGACCGACTTCACCACCGTCGACCCGGTGCGCCATCTCGGAGGCCTTCGCGCTCACCGAGATATTCGGCACCTCGCCGCTCAGCACGACCACGCCGGCGTCGGTGCGGACGTCGATCTTCTTCAGCTGCGCGTCCTTGCCGAAGGTGGTCTCGACGGCCTTGGTGATCTGCTTGTCGTTGGTCTGGACGGCCTTGCGCGCCGCCGGCGCCACGACCTGAAGGTCGTTCTTCACGCTCTTGACGCCCTCGACGCCCCTTCGGCGATCTCGGCGGCCGCGGTCTTCGCCTCCTCGGAGTCGACCTTACCGCGCAGGAACACCTCGCCATTGACGGTCTCGATCTACACGTCCTTGCCGCTCGACCCGATCGTCAGCGAAGAGCGCGATCTTTGCCTTAGAGTGCGGCCAGCTGTCGCCTGGCGGCGCCCTTCACTTCCTGCGTCGTCTCCGCTGGCCTTGTTCTCCATCTTGTCCATCGTGCCTTCGGTCTTGCCGCGCCTTGTCCTGCGGCGCCCGCCGTCAGCGGCAGCGCGAACAGGATGGCGGTCAGGAGGACGCAGCTCCGGCTTTCAATTCGTGTACGCATCGTTTGTGGTCCTCCCGGTTTCTCTTGTTGTGTGGGGACCTCCGGCTCACACTGGGTATCGACTCGTTCGCCCTACCCGAACCAGCAATGACCTTGCCAGCGCAGGCCGGGGCGCCACAGGTGTCGAAACTCCAGGCGAGCCGGGGATTTTCGGATCGGCAACTCGAGCGGGATCATCGCGGCGTCCGCTGCGCGGAGGACGGTAGATGTTACTCGACGGCCCGGTAGATCCTACTGGTCGACCTCGAGCGCGTGCCGGCAAAACTCTGATGCGCCGATCCTGGTATCCCGCTGTGCTCCTCGAGATGGTCGAAACCAACGACTCCGAGACTGGAGAACTGCCGATGCAGCGACGCGCTGCGGGTTCGCACGGATGAGCCTCGCTCTGCTGCTCACGATCACCACGGGCTGCGCGGGTGTCCCGCCTCACCTCGAGCTGCCGACGCTCGACATCGAGCAGCCGCGCGTTCGCGGCGACTCTCGGCGCGTACACCGGGACGACGGTGGTCGGCGGCAATCGCGTCGAGATCCTACTGAACGGCGAGGAGATCTTCCCGCCAAGATTGCCGCGATCCGCAGCGCCCGCCGGACGATCAACTACGCCCAGTACGTCTTCGAGGACGGCCAGCCGGCGCGAAGACATCGCAGCCGCGCTGCGCGGAGCGCTGTCGCGCGGGGTCAGGGTGAACGTGCTCCTCGACGCGGTGGGCGCGCTCGCCATGCCCGGCCGAGCCTCGCGAAGAGATGACCAACGCCGGCTGCCGCGTCGAGAGCTACCGGCCCGCTGGGCCCGTTCACGCATCGATCGGGTGAACTACCGAAACCACCGCCGGATCCTCGTCGTGGACGGCATGGTCGGCGTGACCGGCGGCTCCGGCATCAGCGGGAAGTGGAGCGGAGACGGGCGGCAGGCAGGGCACTGGCGCGACACCGACGTTCGCGTCGGAAGGGCCGGTCGATCGAGCAGCTGCAGGGCGCGTTCGCCGAGAACTGGCTCGAGGCGACGGGCGTGGCGATCGGCGGCCCGGACGTACTTTCCGCGCCGGCGCCTGGATTCGAAGGGACTGGTCGACGCCCAGGTCGTGCGCAGCTCGCCGGCCGGCGGCAGCACGGCGATGTACACCATGTTCCTGCTCGCGCTGGCCTCGGCCCGGCACTCCATCCACATCACCAACCCGTACTTCGTGCCGGACGAAAGATGATCAGCACGCTGCGTCGCGGCCGCGCAGCGCGGCGTGCGGGTGCGTGCTCATCATCCCCGGCGCGATCGACCACAACCTGGTCCGCCAGGCGAGCCGGTCGGAGTTCGGCCGGCTGCTCGAAGGGCGGCGTCCAGATCTACGAGTACCGGCCCGCGCTCCTGCACGCCAAGACGATGGTCATCGACGGCATCTGGGCGACCGTCGGGAGCACCAATCTGGACCACCGCTCGTTCTCGTTGAACGAGGAGGTCAACGTCGTCGATCTACGACGCGACACTGTCGCCAGCCGGCTTCGAGCGGGTCTTCGCGGAGGATCTCGTCCAACTCGCGCCGGGTGATCTACGGGGACTGGAACAACCGCGGACGTCGGCCAGCCGGTTCCTGTCGAGCTTCTGGCCTTCCGCTCAAAGGAGCAGATGTAGCGGGCGCAACGCTGGTTGGCCCACGCGCATCATGCGGCTCGAAGAAGTGGTCGTTGGGGGCAGCGCGTCAGGCTCTGGTGGTTCTCGTCTGGCTCTGGCAGTCAGCGCGAGCGAAGCCCGACCGCGCAGCAGTCGCGTTTCGGCCGCCATTCCCTCGCCGACCGCCGTCGCCCGGCCTCCCCGGCCGCGCCGCGGGTCGGGAGCACAGCCACCGGAACCTCGACCCCGAATATCATCGGGCATCGCTCTGGGCGCGCGCGCGTTCGTTGATCATCAGGGGCACCTGGCTCATCGGCGAGCGGCGCGTCGCGCCCCTGCCGATCGCTCGCCCCGGACGTCGCCGCGCTCCCGCGCCAGCTCGAGCCGCGCCACCGTGACGTGGATCAGCCACGCCACCCTCCTCGTCCAGCTCGACGGCATCCAGCAATACGTAACC
>ERZ1370068.5613-contig-4633_pt1 | contig 15171 bp, 25 predicted proteins | sample MGYA00561227_ERZ1370068 | MGnify/ENA primary metagenome ERZ1370068 (study PRJEB38410, sample SAMEA6850437) | metagenome | study: Metagenomic assessment of the ecological functions of the soil: analysis of the soil microbiota associated with the...
ATTTCCTCTTGCAACCGCTGAAGGCAATCGGACGTACAAGCTCATCGATGTGCGCCCGGAGCAAGGCCGTGATCGTGAATGCGCAAAATCCTGGGGCGCCGATCGAGATCGGCTTCGCGAGCCTGACTTTCGGCAAATCTAGTAAAGAGGCACGAGCAGGATTTGACTTGCTCCACGGGCTCAAGGAGAATTTCTTAGAGATTTCCGCGGCATTTAACGCACGAATGGGCAGCGGGGAGCAGGTTTTTGTCCGCAAAGAGTTCCTCAGTCCCGGCTTTACTCAGATTTTTGTGAATTCAGGAAACAGGAATCGAGGAAATGGGGCACTGGGCTCCTGCGATTCCTGTCTTTCCTCATTTGAATCTGTGGCTCTGCAACGGACGCGAAGCGACGGCCAGGCTTTCCAATCTGCGCAATCTGCGGACCCTCTTGATCCGGTCGTCCGCGGTTGGCTCCGAAAATCTTAAGAAATTTTCCTTGAACCCCGTAGAAGGGATCAGTACAGCGCGTCATGTGCAGCCGGTGACGCTCGTGGAGGTTTAACCGCGAACTCGAACTGACGCACAGAAAAACAAACCGAAAAGGAAACCAGTGAGGTTTATGAAAATCACCCAGAACGTAATAACCATTGCAGTGCGCGCCGTTGCGTCATTGCGCTTCGCACAGCGAAGCGGCTACAGCTGTAGCCGCCGTCCTGTGGGCGGCGCTCTTGATCCCTAACGACACCCGCGCTTCGCGCAAAACGCCGAGAGCATTGCCGACCGCGAAGTGCAGCGACGTCAGGCTGCCATACCGGCGGGCGAAGCCGCGCTTGCCCGTGGCAAGTCCGCCTTGCGATCGAGGAATTACACCGTCGCGTTCCAGGAATTCAAGACGGCCATAGCCTATCTGCCTGACGCCGTCGTTTCCGGGAGAGCGCACGACGAAGCGGCGGACGGCGTTTGCAAAAGCGGCACCGTCCTGGCCGAAGCGCGTATCGCGCAAGGCGATCACGCCGGGGCGGAAGCGATCCTGAATGAAATCTTAAACCGTTACGATCCGAACTGCCGCAAGGCGCAGGAGCTCGTCGCACATCTGCGCCAGCCGGGTTACTTCAACAAAACGGTGGATGCCGGCTTCATTAACAAAGTTGAGGAAGTGAAACGCCTGCTCGCGCGAAGCCGACGGCTATTATCAGTCCGGCCAGTACGACAAGGCGATGAAACGCTACGACCGGGTGCTGGCGCTCGATCCGTACGACACCGCTGCGCGTCAGAGGGCAGGAACGAATCGACAACACCAAATATCAATACGGCGAAGAAGCGTACGACGAGACGCGCGCCCGGCAGCTTTGGAAAGTGGAGGAAGCCTGGCAACAACCGGTCAGGAAAATACGGCGCCGTTGGCCCCGCCGCTGACAACAAAGGGCGAGGGGAAGTGCGCGGCACCGCGCAGATGACCAACAAGATGAACAGCATCATCATTCCGCACATTGAATTTCGCGACACGACGATTCGCGAAGCGATCGATTTTCTCCGGGAACAAGCAGCCGAAAACGATCCGTCGGGGCAGGGCGTAAACATCGTGCTGCGTCTTGTTCCTCTGGGACAAGTCGCCGGACCTTCAGCGCCGGTGCTGCCGCCGCCGACAGGCGCCGGCACTTCCGTTCCCGGCGTGCCCGCGCAAGCTCCGCCGGCAGGCGCACCCGCCCAGGGTGCTCCTGGCGGACCGCCGGGGTCCGCCAGTGCCGGTGGTGACAGGACCGGCTGGCGCGCGCATCACGGTGACACTGGATAACATCCCACTTGGCGAAGCGCTGCGCTACGTCGCCAATCAAGCGGGATTGAAGGTTAAAGTCGAACCGTATGCCGTTGCTGTTATTCCGCTCACCGAGCAAAGCAACGATCTGATCACGAAGCGGTATCACGTGCCGCCGGAATTTTTCGGCGGCCCGCTCGATGTTGGTTACTACATCGGAAGTAATGTGGCCGGTGGTGGCTGAGCAGCGGCTGGCACCGGAACACCGGAATTCAGAGAGCGCCACCCGTGGCGACTAACGTTCTTGAGAAGGAGGCAGTGAGTTTTCAGACCGCTTCCGGAGTCGGCTACCGGCGCCGGTGCCACGAGCCAGGCAAACCAGTTGCAAGGCACTGCCACTACTCGCCAGACTTTGTACGAACGATCGTCAGCTCGTCGGCCGAGCGGACGCCAAAACAATGTTGCAAAGCATGGGTGTCTCGTTTCAGGGGGCGCAAGCGCAACTTTCTGGCCGCACAGCGGAACGCTGATCGTTCGCAATACCCAGGACAATCTGGACATGGTGGATGCGTTGGTTGATCAGGCGAATGCTTCAGCGCCGAAGCAGGTCTCGATCGAATCGAAGTTTGTTGAGATTAACCAAAACAATGCCAAAGAACTTGGCTTCGATTGGTTGCTCGGCCCGTTTAGCTTGAACGGGAAAGTTTTCGGTTCAGGTGGAACCGCCAGTAACGGCGTGCCTGTTAATGCGGCGAATTTTCCGTTTCAATAATAACGGAGTTCCGATTGGACAAAATCCGGTCACGTCCGGAAACCGCAGCGGCGATTTCGCAATCAGTGCGAACGCGCTCGATGCGCTTTTGGTTCCAGGTCTTGGGCAAGTTGCTGGCGTTGCCCCATCGATGTTCGGATTAGCCGGGGTTTTCACGAATCCACAATTCCAAGTCGTGATTCGCGCGCTCAACCAGAAAAAAGGCATCGATCTTCTTTCCGCGCCAAGTGTGACCACAAAGAGCGGTCAGCGCGCCATCATCGAGGTCATTCAGAGAACTTGCGTTATCCGAGGACATACACTGCGCCACAGGTTCCATCGATCAGCCGCGCAGCACGACCGTGGAGCGGTCGGGTCCGTGCCAGTTGTAGTCACGCCGACAACGCCTCAAGACTGGGAGACGCGAAACACCGGTGTGACGCTGGAAGTTGAACCAGTCGTCGGAGGAGACGCGACGACGATCGATCTCAATCTCATTCCGCAGGTCGTCGAGTTCGAGGGCTTCATCAATTACGGCAGCCCAATTTTTGCGGTCGGGGTCAATACCGCTGCGGGAATATCGCGTTTCCAGCTCAGTTCTCCTCACCGCAGAACGCGATCAACCAGCCGGTGTTCAGCACGCGCAAGGTGACGACGAGCGTGAGCGTTTATGACGGGCAAACCGTAGTGCTTGGCGAGGATTAATGCGCGAAGACGTGCAGAAAACGGAGGATAAGGTTCCTATCATTGGCGACATTCCACTCGTTGGCAGAGCGTTTCGCACCAATACCGAACAGCACACCAAAAGAACCTGGTCATCTTCGTCACCGCGAAGATCATCACGCCCGCAGGTATGCCGTTGAACGAGGAAGAAGAGGAAGGCCTCCTCCCGCCGGAGCTGCCGGAAGTGCCGGCGCAAAAATAACCACGAATGAACACGAATGGACACGAATCGGGAGGAACCGGGTGACGACGACAGAGTTGCTGTTTAGGGCCGAAGTATTCCAAATCGTGGGCTGCGCCATCGAGGTTCTCAATACGCTCGGGCACGGGCTAATCGAAAAGCCGTACTGAAAACGCCTTGGTCGTCGAGTTTGGCCTGAGAAACATTCCGTTTCGGCAACAACCGGCCTTCGACGTCCTCTATAAAGGACAGAAGGTAGGGCTCTTCATTCCCGACCTCATTGCGTTTTGATGCCATCGTCGTGGATACGAAAGTGATCGACCAGATTACCGACCACGAACGTGGACTGATGCTGAACTATCTGCGGATGAACCAAGCTCCGTGTTGGCGTCATCCTCAATTTCAAGCACCGCAAACTAGAGTGGCAGCGAATCGCTCTGTAACATCCGTGTCCATTCGTGTGTATTCGTGGTTAATATCCTAAAGGCCTGCTCCGCCCGAGCTGCCCGCTTACAAAACAGCGCTTCCCGCGCCTTGAAGCGTTGAAGAGGGTTAAAGCGGGTTAGACCGCCTGTCGGCGTTTGCGCGCAGCGCGGCCGCGAAAATGCATGCTGCTGCTGCTGCTGCCGTGCGACTAGGTGAATGTTGGCAGTGCCGCGAAACTCTCCTCAACGAACAGCCTTAGGTTTGTTCACAACCACTTTGGCCTCTGGCTCATTCATTTCGAGCTGGGCACTCGCTTTTTGGATTTGCGCAGTGTTGTCTTTCAGCTGGGCGGTGAGCCTCTCTATTTGTTGCTGTTGCTGCGTGACCGTGGCTCGCAAGTTCTGAACTTTCAGATTAAGGATGGCTTGCTCAGCGGCATCGGGAATGGCTTGGAGGCTGGACGCCAGAGGTTTACCGGGAATTCCCCGGCAGGCAACGGGCACTGTGCCCAACCTTCCATCGGGATCGACGAACACGACACGGGAATCCCATCCGTGTCGTCAACGTTCGCACCATAGATGTTGTCGATGTAGCAGACCGTCACCTTCCTGGCCAAAGCGACTGTGCACACCAGTGTGGTGGCCGATGATAATATTATCATTGACGGTCGGTGATCCCAGAGCCGGCCAGTCTGCCTACAGCACACGTGGTCGCTGGTGTTCACGCTGTTCTGGAGCGCCAGATTACCGATGGCCGTGTTGTCGGTTCCGCTGGTGTTGCTTGAGAGGGTAAGAGTGCCAAGCGCCACGTTATTATCTCCAATGGTGTTGGCAGTGAGCGCTGCCCAGCCGATGGCCGTGTTGGCGCCGCCGGTGCGTATTATTCGTGAGCGCAGAGAAACCAGTGGCAGTATTGGAGTTACCGCTGCTGTTAAAGACCAGGGCGGCAGCTCCCACAGCGGTGTTCTGTGTGCCGCTGGTGTTGAGCAACAACGCTGCCGCGCCGACGGCGGTATTGGAATCCGCGTTGTTTAACACCAGCGCTCCGGCGCCAACGCCGGTATTGAAGTTGCCGGTGCTATCGGTAAAGAGTGCACGCCAACCGAGTCCTGTATTTCCAGCGCCAATAGTGAGAGAACTAAGCGCATCGCAGCCTTCCGCGGTCGTGAAATTCGGAAAGCACCCGTCCGGCGGAGGGAGTGACCGCCCGCGCTCCTGGTAACAGCGTAAAAGCAGCTAACGCGGTCAGGCTGGCCAGTAATATCGTATTTCGTTTTCATACTTTTGTTTCGTTTCATTTCTTGACCTTTCCGTGAATCTCGCTCAAGGAACAGCTTTGGGTTTCGTTGACAATGGTCTTTGCCGCTGGCTTCTTCATTTCGAGGCGGGCATTCACTTTGCTGGATTTGCGCGATCTGCTCTTCAATCTGGGCGGTGAGGATCTCTATTTGGTTTTGTTGCTGCGAGATGCGTTGCCTCCAGGCTCTGAACTTCGAGATTGAGCATCGGTTGCTTGGCGGCGTCGGAATGGCTTGGGGCTGGACGCCTGGAAGATTTACCGGGATTTCCGACAGTAGGAGTAGGAGTAGGACTAGCAGGATAGGGGGCATTGTGCCCCTAACCTTCCATCGGGATCGACGTAGACGACACGGGCAACCCCAGCGAAGTTGTCAACGTTCACTTTTCCTAGATGTTGCCGATATAGCAGACGTTATCTTGCTGACCAAAGCGACTGTACCGAGAATGGTGGCCGATGATAATGTTATTATCGACGAGTAGTGATGCCGGAGCCCGGCCAGTCGTGCCTACGGCAACGTGATTGCTTCGTCCGCTACCGCTGTTCTCGAGCGCCTGGATTACCAATGATTGTGTTGTTGTTTCCGCTGGTGTTCCTTGAGAGGAAGAGTGTACCAAGGGCCACATTGTTGTGTGCATCGACGTTGGCCGTGAGCGCTCCTGAACCGATAGCCGTGTTGGAGCCGCCGGTGACGTTGTTCATGAGCGCAGAGTAACCGGTGGCGGTATTGGCGTCGCCGCTGACGTCACCGCTGCCGTTAAAGAGGAGGCGCATTGGTTCCAACGAGCCGTGTTTGTGTACTCCCCTGCTGTGGAGCAACAAGGCTGCTGCGCCGACCGCAGTATTGGAGTCCGTGGTGTTTAGCGCCAGCGCCCCGACCGCCAACACCGGTATTGAAGTTACCGATGGTATCGACAAAGAGCGCACGCCAACCGGGCGCTGTATTCCAGAACCGGTAGTGAAGAGAGCGAAAGCGCATCGCACCCTTCCCGCTGTGGTGAAGTTGGGATAACACCCATCCTGGTGTTGGCGTGGGCGTGGGTGTCGGCGTGGGCGTCGGTGTCGGGTAGCGTTGATGTGGGTGTCCGGGTGCTAGTCGCCGTCGCGGTAGCGAGGCGTTGCCGTTGGGCGTCGGAGTGCAGATTGCCCGTCGCGGTAGGCCGTTGACGTGGCCGTCGGACCTGGGCGAAGGCAGGCGCAGGTCGGGCGGCTGAAGCGAATTGAATCGGGGAAATCCACGGCGGCCAGCTACCTACGATCGGGTTGGAGATTTCAGCGTATTGCTGCCGGTGCTCAAAGTGACGGTCTATCTGTATTGAGCCGACGGTGTGAAGTGAGGCCAGTGGACGGAAAGCTCACGGGCGTTCCCGGACCGCCGTTCACGCTCGAAGGGCGTAGCGCGCCGCGTCGCCGCATTGAGGTAGCAGATCGTCACCGATGTAATTGCCCGACGCTGATGGCACCAACAGCATTGAACTGGAGATGCCCATCGTTGCTGCCCACGTAGCTTACCTGCGTCACCGGGCATGTCGGAGCGGCAGAACCCCATCGCTTCCCTCCAGCGTGTTAGGTGGTAAATCCTCCGCTTCATACGCTGTAAATCGTGTCGGCCTGCATGTCGCTGCCGTCCGCGGTCGGAGTCCTGGCGTCTGACAGAAGATGTCCCGGTTGAAAGCCACCGGTAAGCAGAATGAGCGCTCGGAGAGGTGCGCCTTAACGGAATGGTCAATTTGTTTCCACGTCGCGTGTGCGCATCACATATCGGGGAACCCCTTTTGCCGCACGAAAAACAGAGTGAATTAAGAGTTTTTTGAAAATCTTAACCACAAATTGACGCAGATATGGACACTAATCAGGGGATGGAACCCCGGATGACACGGAAACCACGGATCGTGCTGCAAGGTAGCGGCGATTCATCCTGACGCCTTTGGCGATTGTGGTCAATCGAGCCGAGGATCGGCTGGCGAGATAGAAGGCAAAGCCGCGATGGGCAGCGGCGAGTGAGCGGGGGAAGCGAAGCAAGTTTCAATCGCGGCTACCCCCTCCAATCAATTTCCTGCGTTACCGGTTTCCTGATTTCGTATCGCTCAAATCACGCATCGTCCGTGCAATCCGTGGTCGCTCTGCCTCTGAGTGGATTGGTGTCCATTTTCGCCACGGGACGAATGGAGCAGCAGGGATGTGAGCGACATAGCCAGATGGGCTGTAAGCGGACGCCGAGAATGGAGCTTTTGGGAAAAGCGACACCAGAGGGTAAAAGCCGCGAGGGTAGCGGCGAGAGCGGGACGAGCAGTTTCCGAGGGCGGGGCAGTAAGTCAATCCGTCCCAGGGCGGACCTGGGTACGGAAGAAATGGGACCTAAAGAGGCCTAACCTATACTTTAGTCTATAGTAAAAATAATTGTTGACTTTATCCGTGGAGACTGCGATAACCGCGCACCTCAGATGCACCTCTGAACAACCAACCCAAACCAAACCAAAAACCCCCGAACAACACCCTCTGAGCATCAATCGGTAGGGGCGGTTCACCTGAACCGCGAAGGCGATTGAGGTCAATCGCTGACCAAAAATCCTCGGAACAACCCGCAGAAACAAAAAACCCCAATATGAAAATCAAAATCAAAAAATTCTTCTCAGCATTCACGCTCATTGAGTTGCTGGTCGTGATTGCGATTATCGCGATCCTGGCCGCTCTGGCAGTGCCCGCGTTAACGTCGGCGCTTAGCCAAGGCCCAGATGACCGGCACCATGAACAACGCGCGCCAGCTTTATCTGGCTCAATTCCAAATGTCGAATGACGGCGCGGCGACAGGCGACTCCACTTCAGCGTGGCCTGGCGACCTTCCTACGCGTTCCAACGACCATGATCGGACTACCTTAATATCCTATGCGGAAAAGGTTATCTGAAAGGCGGCGACGCCATCAAGCTGTTCAATGCTCCTGGCGCTCGTTCACCGCTACGGTGACCACCGCGAGCTGGTGTCGACTCGCTAAGCGGCCCTGCCGGGACAGCCGCCCTGAAAGTTTGGATGGTCAAAGACGCGGATCCGGCGACCACGATTTTCGCACCACGCCAGAACTACATCTTATGACACCGCACTCGTGTTAACCGCCGTTCCGTACGGTACAAGAGGGTTTCATCACCATAAAGAAAGGCGGCGACGCGGCTGTCTATAGGGTGGGCCAGGCCGCCACTGCGGGTTGGACCAATGCTACAGCAGTTCCAGAATTCGGTCGGCTCTAAGCCTGGCGGATCCCCTGGCGAAGACGCCAAGTAGCGGCGATCCTGCTGCCATCCGCCGACGTTTCCACTGATCAGAGACGGGCCCGTCCGGCGCAGTTGAATTATTCAGCGCTACGCCTCGGCGGGGGGCGCTGTTCTGGGGAGCATAGCCAGCCACCGGCCTGTGGCCAGTCCGCCTGAGTGCTGCTTTCAAATGGGCGGCGGCCCACAGGGCGTGGCTACACAAGGCGCGGCGCGTTTTGTTTATGCAGAAAAACGCTCAACGCAATTAAGTCGTCCGTCGTTAAGCCTGTTCTCTTTGCAACCCGCGCGAGCATTCCAGGCCGATCTTTTCTGCATCCATGAAACGCGAGGCGACCTCCGACCAGCCCGTTTCCGGTAGGGGCGATCGGCCTCAATAGGCGGTTCACGTGAACCGCCCTGCCAATGGGAATCCATTGAACGCGTGCGAAACAATTTGAGCGTTTTTGCGTCAAGCCCTTCTGATACTCTCGCAAAGGACATGGCCAAACGGACCGCGCAAAAGCGAAAAGACCGGCGTGTCGCCCGCACCGCACGGCAAGAAGATTCCTTTTTCAGCTCGCTGCGAACGCAAGCTCGCCACGGCGAGTCCGAATCCGGTGGCGGACGAGACGCATGCGCTACTAGAACACTCGAGGCGGCCCGACCTTCTCATCCTGCTCGGTCTGGCGGTAGTGACGTTTGGGATTTACGCGCAAGTGATAGGGCATCGCTTCATCACGTTCGATGACCCATTGCGTATATCAGGAGAACCCAATGGTGAATCGCGGTGTTACGCTCGCGGGACTCGCCTGGGCGTTTACCACTTTTCACGCGGGGAACTGGCATCCACTCACATGGATCGCACATATGATCGATAGCCAACTCTTCGGCATGATTGCGGGTGGCCATCTGCTGGTTAACGCGCTGATTCATGCGGCAAACACGTTGCTTGTCTTCTGGTTTCTGTTGCGAACAACGCACGCCCGCTGGTCGAGCGCGCTGGTCGCGGCGCTTTTTGCGCTGCACCCGTTGCACGTGGAATCGGTAGCGTGGGCGTCTGAACGCAAGGATACGCTGTCCACATTTTTCGGCTTGCTGTCGCTGATCGCTTACGTGCGTTACGCGGAGGCGCCTTCGATCAGGCGCTACGCATGGGTCGCCATCATGCTCGCGCTGGGGTTATTGGCCAAACCAATGCTGGTGACGTGGCCTTTTGTCATGTTGCTGCTCGATTACTGGCCGCTGGGCCGTTTCCGACATTACTTCCCGCAGGGAAGTGGCTACAAGAGTTTGGCCGCTCGTGCGCGAGAAGTTGCCGTTGTTTGCTCTCGTGGCGGCGTCCGCGGTTATCACATTCCGTCGCGCAATCTCATGGAGGCGCTGTGCGCACATTCACGGAGTGCTCCTGTTACGCTGCGGCTGTCGAACGCGCTTGTCTCGTATGCGAAATACTTGCTGCTCGCTTTCTGGCCGAATGATCTTGCCGTGTTTTACCCATTCCCGAAGGCGGGCATACCGGCCTGGCAGATCATCGGCGCAGCGTTGCTATTGATTGGAATTACGGCATTCTGTTTTTCCAACGGAAAATCCGGCCCTACCTCATCGTAGGCTGGCTTTGGTTCCTGGGAACACTGGTTCCCGTTATCGGACTCGTTCAGGTTGGCGGGCAAACCATGGCGGACCGCTACTTTTATATTCCATCAATCGGTTTGTTCATTGCGATCGTGTTCGGATTAGCGGACATCGCGGAAAGGCGACGCGTTGCGCCGTGGCTCAGTGCAGCAATAGCGAACGTGGTTCTGCTGGTTCTTGCTACTCTTACCAACGCGCAGATTCATCGGTGGAGTGACAGCTTCACTTTGTTTAAGCACGCGCTCACAGTCGCCCCGCCTAATGTCGCCGTAGAAGACTGTCTGGGGTTGGCCATGCACAAGAGCGGCCAGCTCGATGAAGCCGCGGCGCATTTTGAGAAGGCCCTCCAAATCAGACCCGATGACTACATGTCGCTGTTGACCATGGGCGTTACCCGTTTTTACCAAGGCCGGGTGCCAGAAGCCATCGAATATGCCCAAGCGGCAATCCGTTCGCAGCGCGGACTCGCCTAAAGCGCACAACCTGCTGGGCATGGCCTTAGCGAAGCAGAACCGCAACGAAGCCGCGCTCGATGAAATGCGCCGCGCGTCAGAGTTGGCACCCGAAAGACGCGGAGATTCGGAGCGATCTTGGACTGGCGCTGGCGCGGCTGGGCAGAATTCCGGAGGCTATTGATCAATTTCACGAAGCGCTGCGGTTGGATCCCGACAACGCCGCCCGGCCCATGCCAATCTGGGGTGGGCCCTCCTTGCATCCGGGAAACCCCGGGAGAGCATTCCGGAATTTGAGGCAGCGCTGCAGTCTCAACCCGGAGTTCAAAGCTGCGGCCGACGGTCTGCGTCAGGCGCAGGCGCAATTAAGCCCGCAAAGATAGCGGAGCGAAAAACGGTAGGAGACCACTTGCGGGAAATATTCGCGGGTCTTCAGCGAATGAGACACACGGGATAACACGGAGCGGTCCACCGCAACCGAAGATTTAAGCCACGGATGACGCGGATGACGCCAGGATGTTCTCGAAGAATGACTGCCCACGAAACGCACGAATGGACGCAATGAGGTAGGAATGTCGAGTGGCGAAGCTGTCGCGGCTCGTGTGTTGGATGCGGCTTCTCGAAGCCGTATGACCGGGCATGGTCAGCGCGTCGGGGACAATCGGCGCCCCAAAAACGTATCTTGTGCATAACGCGACGACTTGTGGCCCGTAGCGATTGCGGATGGCGCAGGATGTTCTGCAGAGCTGATCGAACTTTTCAAGCCGACGGATCAGCTCCCCTGTATCCACGCTGATATCCGTTTGATCCGTGGTTATGCTCGCTTGCATATTGGTGCTCCGATGACAGGCCGTATTCGAAATTTTGAACAGGGCATTCAGCTGTGCTGGTGGATCCTTCTGGCAGTTGTCATTGCCGTGGTCGTATTCATCCGAATCCATTTGCTTGCAATTCCGCTTGAACGTGATGAGGGCGAATACGCCTATGCGGGCCAACTCATGCTGCAGGGAATCCCGCCCTACCGATTAGCTTATAACATGAAGTTCCCAGGAGTTTACGCTGCATACGCTTTGATAATGTGGATCTTTGGGCAAACCAGCATCGGCATCCACCTTGGCCTGTTGATTGTAAACATCGCCAACATCGTAATTGTTTTTTTGATTGCGAGGCGACTGATAGGTTTGATAGCCGGCATCGCCGCGGCGGCCAGCTACGCGATTCTCTCGGCCAGCCCGTCGGTACTGGGACTGGCCGCGCACGCGAGCATTTCGTAATGTTGCCGACCCTTCTCGGCGCTCTCGTCTTATTGAAGCCAGCTTTAACAAAGAAGATGGTGTTCGTTAGCGGAATACTTTTTGGAGCCGGCCTGTTAATGAAGCAACCGGCGATATTTTCATCTGCTTTGGCGCCACCTATCTGTTGTTTCGGGATTGGCGCGCCCGGTTAACCTTCCGTCAAACGCTGTTGCGGAATGCTCTCTTTATTACCGCGAGTGTTCTACCTCTGGCCGGTACCGTATTCTGGTTGTGGCGGGCGGGCGTATTCGCAAAATTTTGGTTCTGGACAGTGCTTTATGCGCGGGATACGCCGGTGTAATTCCGATCTCTCAGGCGCCTCGAATATTTTTGGAACAGATTGGGCCCGTTATCGGCTTTGGATGGCCTCTTGTGGGCGCTGGCGGCGCTCGGTGTGCGCTGCCAGCTTCCTCGACAAAGCCATGCGTAATGCTGCGTTTTTCATTCTGACCTTTATTGCATTTTCAGGACTCGCCCTCTCCTCCGGATTTTTGTTTCGTGAGCATTATTTCATTTTTGTTCTTCCAGCGATTTGCTTGCTGGTGGCGTGGCCACGGCGAGCGCCTCAATTTTTGTTCGCGGCTGGCGCGGCCACTCAGCTTCCTTCCCCTTGCCATCTTTGTGGTGTGCTCGAGGGTGGCGCTGTCCGGACAGGAGCCTCTTTCTGTCGCAACGTCCGTCCGATGCGGTTCGAACTGATCTATGGTCCCAATCCTTTTCCGGAAGCTGTTCGAGTTGCCGAATACTTACGAGAGCATACCAATCCTACGGACACCATCGCGATTCTCGGTTCGGAACCGGAAATTTACTTTTATGCGCATCGGCATTCCGCGACCGGCTACATTTATACTGTATGGATTGATGGAGCCCCAGAGGTATGCCGTGCAAATGCAGCGCGAAATGATGCGGGAAATAGAGGCCGCGCGGCCAAAATATCTGGTTTTTGTCGCGGTTACGACATCCTGGCTAAGGCAGCTCGAACTCTGAGGCTGAAATCTTCGATTGGTTTGACAGATACACGGCAGCGGACTTCCAATTGGATGGACTTGTCAGTATCGTATCGCAAGAACACACCGATTATTATCTTCCGCTATTGGTCGATCCACGATCGATCCGGCTTTCGGAATATTACCTTCTGATCTTCGAACGAAAAACGTAGTCATGATTGTCTGATGGTTAGGCGCTGCAGAGCTCAAGACGGGAGTCACTCGCACACTGCCAAGCTTCTGCATATGTTCGTGATCTCGTCATGCTTGACAAGATCACGAATGCATCGTAGATGTCTGTAGCGTGGCTCTGGCCGAGTGTCGCCGAATGGCGCCGATGAGCTACGCCGCAGAGCGGTGGTTTCTATCAACGATTGAGGACAATCGCGTTCCACGTTCATACGTTCGCGGGTGATTGGCCGCCGCTGCGAAAGCTTCGCGCTGCGCCAGAACGTCGCGTTACGGCTTCCATCCTGTCACCACGACAACCGGCAGGTTCTCAAACGGATTGACGCAATTCGTGGAAGGAGCGATCACCACAGCGGCGCGCTGGCAATGAGCTGAAAGGAATTGAGTTACCTGGACACCCCAGTAGAACGAGTAAGGTGCGTCGAACCAGCCCCACGGATTATTCGGTGCCGGGAGAATTTCCGGGAGCGGCTCTTCGGTGAACGGGCATGTTCCCCTACAAGCCAGACACGATTCCCCGATTGAAGCGTCGAAGTAATCCGGTCGATTACCGGCGCGATGGGATCCTTTGTTTGCATCTTTGCCTTAAGCAGGTCGTAGCGCTGTAGTGTGTAGTCTTCCAATGGCGGAAGTGTTGTCCATGGCGCGGCGGCTTTGTAATAGCGTTTAAACGTCACGCCACAATAGCCATGGATGGACGATCACATAGTCGTTTGGAGCCACCTCGCTGGAAAGACGGGCGGCGATGAGATCCACGTTAGTCTGGCGGCATTTCACCGCGGGCAGCTCGAACAGAAAGGCCGTAGAAATCGTTAACGCCGCCAGGATCATCGCTGCAGGTCGCGCCCAACGCCACGCTGCGAAAAATATGGCGTCGAGGCAGACTGCCGAAAAAGCCATCAGCGGCACGTAATACCACGGCTGCGTGGGCAGAGTCCGCTAGCTTTAGAAAGAAAGCGTAACCTGCCGCCCCAAGAACGAGGCTGGTGCCCGCAAATAGAATCAGGCCCCGGACACGCTCTGGAAGACGATCGCGGCGCCAAAAAGGACGCAAATTGCCGCTGCGAGTGCGCCTATCCACAATGCAACCCAAACCCACGTGAAAACCGTCAGCGGGGAACCGGTCGCCACAGAGAGCTGCTTCCATCCGTGCGAAAAACCGAAAGCCAACCTTGCAGATGATGTACCCAATCCTGCGCGCGAACGATCAACGGAATGTAAGGCAGCAACGAGACTGCTGCAGCGGCTCCTACAGCGAAAATTGGAAGCGTGTCACGCCACCGCCGTTCCACGGCGCATAGCACAAATCCGCCGCAGCACGCGGCGAATAACAAAAAGGCATTTTGGTAAAGCGACTGAACACTTAGGACGGCTACCGCCACCGCGCAGAGAAAAAGCTGCAAGGCTGGGACGGCAGGTTAGACGCCAGATAACTGCCAGCGTGAGCACCGCCAGGGCTGAGCCCAGACCGTAACCGCGAAGCGAATCTCCCGCGCGGACCATCGTCACATTCAAGCCCGCGAGTGTTACGGCCAGCAGCGGCGCGCCGTTACGCATCGTCCAACTGGCAAACCAAAACGCCAGCAGCAAAAACAACCCGACGAACAAACCCAAGACACGCAAACCAGGGTCCGTATTTCCGAAGCCGGTTGCCGACCATGCGCGCACAGCGAGCGTGCATCAGAATCGGGCAGGAATCATGTGGCAGGTTTTGCCACACTTCCGAAACCGACGGCAGCAGCGACAAATGCACAAGATGCGGCTTCGTCCCGCCACAGCCCTCCGGCATTCAGCAAAAAAGCACATGCAAATACGTTGCGCACAATGTTACCAGAGCGGCAGCGATCCAATTAGAATAACGGAGAACTGGCGTTGCCTGGCCGAAGTGTCGAAGACGCGCCATGAATAGTAGCAATACGTAGCTCGTGTACTTCGTTCAGTTACGTATTGCTGCCACTCTGGAAGGGTCACCGGAAGAGCGTTCGACGAGGGCGGCGCGGCGACCGCCGGGTCGGCGGGATCGAGGTCACGTGGTCCCACGAACACGTGGATGCCGGTAGTCGCGACGCGGACCTCCATCCGGTCGATGGCCGAGAAGGCCTGTTGGATGGACGGAGTACCCGGCGTAGGCGGCGACGCCCGCCTCGCGTCCGGCCAGGGCGTTGACGGCGCACCGTGCGCAGCCGATGTTACGACGGATGGCCCGCAGCACGTCGCGCGGGGCGATGGATCGCGCTGGCCGTAGCAATACGTAACG
>ERZ1370068.1532-contig-11436_pt1 | contig 15167 bp, 18 predicted proteins | sample MGYA00561227_ERZ1370068 | MGnify/ENA primary metagenome ERZ1370068 (study PRJEB38410, sample SAMEA6850437) | metagenome | study: Metagenomic assessment of the ecological functions of the soil: analysis of the soil microbiota associated with the...
GTTCGGGGACGAACGCCCGCGACCCGTCCGGACGCGGATCTCGCCGGAGCAAGACGCCGGCGCATTCGTGCTGAACACCTCGGGTGGGGCATCCACCTCCAAGTAGGCCCGGCCCGGGGCGCGGCTCGCGCCGCCACCCGGGCGAAATTTGACCTAGAGAAGCCGAGTCCCTATGCTCAGCGTATGCGAGTTGGCGTTCTGGGTTGCGCCATCCTCGTCCGCGTGGCCGTACTCGGCGGAGTAGGTATCGCGTCGGCCGGGTCGTGCGGAGGGTCGGTCGCCTGCCAGTGTGGGGACACGGTGGCTTCCGACTACGCCATGACGCACGACCTCGGCCCCTGTCCCGGGCACGGCCTCGTGGTTCGGAGCAACGTCACGCTGGATTGCCGTCGCTTCGGGCTGGTCGGGCTGGGTAATGGCTCCGAGCAGTACGGTGTGTATCTCAACGGAGACACAGGGGCCGAAGTCAGGAGCCCGGGTACTACGCTGTGATGTCAGCCGCTTCCTGCGCGGTGTGCGCCTCCGCTCGGCCGAGGGCAACTCGGTGCTCGACAATCTGCTCCACGACAATGGCGACATCACCCGGCACGTGGGCTATGGGATCGACCTCGCGGCGGGTGCCAGGACAATCTCCTCCGGGGCAACGTCATTACCTCCAACGGAGACGAGGGCGTCCACTTCGGGTCAGGGTCGGGCGACAACGACTTCCTCGACAACGCCGTGTTCGACAACTACCGCGAGCAGATCTATCTGCTCGCCTCACACGGCAATCGCCTGATCGGGAACACGAGCTACGGCTCCGGCTCGAACAGCTTGTACCTGAAGGACTCCGACGACAATCACCTCGAGAGCAATACCTTCCGGGACCGCACCGCGCGCGTCACCGGCGACGCAAAGGGCAATGTGTTCGTGAACAACTCGTTCGTGGGCGCGACCCTGCAGTTTCGGGTCTACGAGGCGAGTCCGAACCGCATTCCCGCGAACAACTCGGTCATCGGTGGATCGATGACGAGCGGTGCGACCTGTCTCCGCTTCACCAGCTCGTCCGGAAACGTCGTGTCCGATGTCCTCCTGAGCGGTTGCGGGACGCAGATCCTATCCGAAGGCACGCCGGCCCATCCGTCGTCGAACACGATCGTGGGCACGACGATCACCCCGGCGAAGGTCTCGGCCGATGTCGACTCGGCGCTCTCGGTGGGATGGTGGCTCGACGCCACCGTGGAGAGCTCGGCCGGCGCGCTCTCTTGCCGGCGCGCGCATCCGGGCGCTCGATCTGCTGGGAGGCACCGTGTTCGACCTCGTCACCGATGCCAACGGGGATGTGCCGAATCAGGTGCTCCTGCAATACGTGCGGACCGGCTCCGTGACACTCCCGAGGACCCCCACGTCCTCACTACGACAAAGGACGGATCGACCGACGTGCGCACCGTACTGGCCATCCGGGATCTCGACATCGCCGTGGCCCTGCCTGGCGTTGTCGGCCCCGCCACCCGGAGGCGGAACGGATCCCGCCGGGCGGCGGCACGGATCCGCCTGGGGCGGGACAGATCCGCCGGGAGGGAGTGGGGACGTCTTCGACGACTTCAACCGAGGGGACTCGCCCGTCCCCGGCATGGGCTGGCTCACGGTGCAAGGAGACCTGGCCGTGGCCGGCGGCGAGCTGAGGAGCAATGCCTCGATGAAGGGTCCGCACCTGGTGGTGCAGCCATCGCTGAGCGGGGCGTACCAGAGCGCGGAGGCGGATTTCGCGTCTGCGGACAACAATACGAGCCCGCGCTTCGGCATCGTGCTGGGATTCCGGGACCCGCAGAGCTACTACGTCGTCTATCGCCTGACCGGTGGAACGAGCCTCGTGCGGATCGCCAAGGTCGAGAGTGGCATAGAGAGAGTGCTGGCCTCGGCGAACGTCGCCAATCCCCCGCGGGACGTTCTTCCGCCTTCGCGGAGAGGCGACGCCGGCGGGGTTGTCACTCGAGCTCGACGGCGTGCGCAAGCTGTCGGTCAGCGAGTCGGGCTTCGCGACGGGGAGCCCGGGCGTCCTCGCTCTCTGGAAGGGCCGCCCATCGCATCGACAACTTCAGCGCGTCCGTCCCGTAGCGCCCACGCTCGTGTCCCCGGCCGCCCGCGCGCTCCTCGCTTCCGTCGGACTCACGCTGCACCGGCTCGGCCGGCTTGGCGCCGCGGCGAGCCGGGTCCGCATCCTCTACTACCACAGCATCAGCGACGCACCCATCCGGTCGAGCGTCAGCCCCGCGGCCTTCGAAAGTCAGCTCGAGTACCTGGTGCGCGACGGCTACACGTTGCTCTCACTGTCCCAGGCGATCGACCGGCTCGCCTCCGATACGGCGTTCGGTGACAGAAGCGCGGTCATCACGCTCGATGACGGCTTTCAGGACAACTACGAGCATGCCTTGCCCATCCTGACCCGGCTCAAGGTGCCCGCCACGATCTTCCTGACGGTGGGCTATATCGGCACCGGCCGGCTGCCGACGCTGACGCGTACCGACTTCATGCCGCGCCCGCTGGACTGGCGCGAGGTGAAGGAGATGCAGGCCCAGGGCATCGAGTTCGGATCCCACACGATCACGCATCCGATGCTGTCCCAGGTTCCCCTGGACGTCGCGCGGCGGGAGATCGGCGAGTCCAAGCGAATGCTCGAAGACCGGCTGGGCACGGACGTGCCGTTCTTCTGCTACCCTCGCGGCGACGTCAACGACGCGGTGAGGCGCATCGTCCGCGACGAGGGCTATCGGGCGGCCTGCTCGACGCTGCCCGGCCTCAACGACCGCCGGACCGACCTCTTCGGATTGAGGCGGACGTATATCAGCCGCCGCGACTCCCCACCGGAGTTTGCCAAGAAGATGGCGGGCGCCTACGACCTCTTGCAGCAGGCGCTGATCGCTCTGGCGGCGCCTGCGCCCCCGCTGACTTCGGCGGGCGCTATTCGGCCGACGCCGAGAAGTTGTCGGCGACGTACGACCGGTTCGGGCCCGAAATCCTGTCGAGGCCCTGCTACACCTTCACGGCCCCCGTCGGCGGCGCTCCGGATGGGAACAGCAGTCCGAGCAGAGGGCTCTGCCCGGTGTGGCCGAAGTTCTGCTGGAGCATCGGCCATGGCCCGACCTGCGCCGCGGCGGGCCCGCTCGCGGCGAGGAGCAGTCCCCATGCCGCGAGCACGCCAGTGATCACCGACAGCAGAGATCAGCTTTCCTTGCATCGACCGTGTTGTCCCGAGAGCTCCTCGGGTCCGGGCGGCGGCGAATCAGGGGCACGTCCCCGCGCCGATGACGGCGCAGAAGTCGTCCGCGATGTGTGGCCCCACCGCAGCCCCGGGTTGATCAACACGCCGATCGTTCCGCTGGGGTAGGTCGTATCGATGACACTGATCGATTTGGCGCCGATGGTGGCGGTCAGGGTGGTTCCCGTCGCGCTTCCTACGAGGTGGAACGGCGTGCCGGCGGCAGGGGCCGGCGTGATCGCGATCGAGTTGAGGACGGTCTCCGTGCCGTCGACCAACCTGGAGATGCGCAGCTGGTTCGTGCCGCCGGTCCAGAGGTAGAGCCGGTAGTGGTTCCGGGAATCCGTGTATGCGCAAGACTAGGCCGAGCGCGGGGCCCGGTGCCGTTGTCAGTGGAGATGAAGTTCGCCGACGCCGACTGGTTCTCGCCGGTGAGATCTGACAGCTATCCCGATATTGTCGTCCCTGAGCCCGTTCTTGAGCTGCTGGCTATTGATGACGAGGCTGCCGGCCGCTTCGGTCCACTGCGGCCCGGTCTGGCTTGGGCCGCCGAGCGTATCGGAATCGGCCCGGTTGAAGTCGTCAGGAAGCTGCCCGGGGTGCCTCCGCCCCGCTCCTGAGTCACCGTGATCCTGACGGAATCGGGGGGCTTGTTGCCAGGCCGTCCTTCACGACCAGGGTCGCGATATAACCGCCCGCCGGGCTGGGGTTCAGAGTACGTGTGCGTGGGATTCACGCCCGTGCCCGTCGTGCCGTCGCCGAACTTCCACTTGTAGCTTGACGATGGGATCGTTGTCCGGATCGTGGCTTCCCGATCCGTCGAAGGTGACGACCTGGCCGACCGTCGCCGATTGATCCGGCCCGGCGTTGGCCACGGGCGGGCTGTTCGCGCCGCCTCCCCTCGCGCCGCGGAGATCTTGTAGATCTTGTGGTCGCGGGAGGGCACGTAGATGATGGCCGTCCCCAGTGCCGCCCAACGGCGGACCATCGATCACCGGCATCGCCTCGGATGAAGTTGGTCGTCTGATAGGCCCAGAGCTGCGTTCCGGTGGCGGCGCTCAGCGCATAGATTCCGTTCTTGATGCCCACGTAGATGACGCCATCGGCGCCGACGATGGGGAAGGCGCTCTTGTCCGACCCCGAGGCTGATGGGCCCGAACACCCACTTCTGTGTTCCGTTGGGGTTGACGGCGTAGAGCCGCTTCTGCCCTCCGTCCATCGCGGGCACATACAGCGTTCCGTCAGCGGCCAGCGCAGGCGTCTGGTCCACCTTGCCGCGCCGTCGGGAACGTCCAGCGGATCGGGTTGCAGGGCGGCGGCGCGCTGCTGAAGCAGGCCGGGTTGGTGATGTCGAGCGCGGTGAGGCCCAGGGGAGGCCGGGGATGGTGCTGCTCGTCCCGATATAGAGCGTGGTCGAGTCCGCGGAGATGACGGGCGAGGCGGTGAGGCCGGGTGAGAAACTGCTGACCTGGTACTTCCAGATCCGCCTCGGCCCCCCGGCACGCCCGGGACATTTTCCGGCCCCTTGTCGCGGAAGGCGTGGAGAAAGCCTACATCGTCGCCGAGGTAGATCGTGCCGCCGGCATCGATGGCCGGCGAGGATTGCTCGACGGACTTCCCGATCTTGTACTTCCACTTCTCCGTCCCGTTCGGGTTGATCACGCCCTGAAGATGCCCTCGCCCTCACGTGGTCTGGCCGTGGGCGTAGTAGATGGTGCCTCGCTGATGCGGCTTGGGGAGAGTCGCCGAGCCGATCACGGTGATGGGCTCCAGATGTCGCCCTCGAATCCGCGGTTGATCTGGAACTTGATGGTGCCGTTCGGATTGAAGGCGCTGAAGGTATTGTCTCGATCCCCGATGTAGATCGTGCCGTCGAACCCGACCGCGGGCGAGGAGTCCGACACGTCGGCATGCAGGCGATAGCACCAGTTCGTCGCCATGGTCGCCGTGTCGACGGCACAGAAGTCGAACCCGTGACCGACGTAGAGGGTCGACCCGTCCGGCGCTCAGGGCCGGGGACGTGCGGATCTTGTCGGTTCCCTGCCAGGTCTTGCACGTCGGCGATCGGCCGGAGCTCCGGCCGGGAAGAGGGGGCCCAGGCGCTGGCTCTGGCCCGTATGACGCTCATCGTGGTGGTACATCGGCGACGGGCCGCCGGCGAGCTGCGCCGCGGCGGGCCCTCCGAACGTGAGCAATAGAGCCGCCGCCGACAGCAGCGACGCGCCTCCATGAAACAGACGTCGTTGTGCCCTCATGGTTCGTGCCCCAATCGTCAGCAATGGCAGAGATCGCCTTCCTGCCCGCCGATGCTCCCGGCCGCGTACGTCACCCCGGTCACGCCGATCTGCAGGTGCCCAATGGCGAGGGTCAGGGGTCGTACCAGCGACCTCAGCAGATAGTTGCCGCCGGCGGTCGGGCGCCAGCTGCGGCGCCCTTCAGCACGGCAGTCCCATGGCGGCGGCGTGGGCGCCGTGGGACTGCCGGTCGCGCTCCTGCGGCTTACTGGCATGTCCCCGATAGACGCGCAGAAGTCGTCTGCGATTTGTGGCCCCACCGTAGCCCCCGGGTTGATCAGCACGCCGATCGTCCCGGTGGCGTGGGTCGCATCGTCGACAGTGACCGATTTGGTGCCCGATGGGGTGACTATGGTGGCGGTCAGATGGTTCGCCGTCGCGCTTCCCACGAGACGGAAGGTCGTTCCGACCGGCAGGGGCGGGAGTGATCGGGATCGACTTGAGGAGGGTCTCGGCGCCGTTGGCGAACTTGGAGATACGGAGCTGGTTCGTACCGCCGGTCCAGAGGTACATGCGATAGTGAGTCCGGGCATCCGTGTAACGCAAGACCAACCCGAGGCGCGGCGCGGCATTGTTGTCAGTGGAGATGAAGTTCGCTGCCGCCGACTGAGTGGCACCGGTCAGGTTCGGCAGGTGGGCGATATTGTCGCCCCTGAGGACGATTTTTGAGCTGGTTGCTCTCGATCTTCAGGTCCCCTACGGCTTCCACCCAGGTTCCGCCGATGCTGGGTCAGAATCACCTCGGTTGAAGTTGTCAACGAAATTGCCGCGCCCCGCCTCCGCTCGCGGTCACCGTGATCGTGACCGTGTCGCTGTCGCTCCCACCATGCCCATCGCTCACGGTCAGGGTCGCGGTGTAGCCTAGTTGGCGGTCGTATAGGTGTGCTTCGGCGTTCAGGCAGCTCTGGGCCGTTGCGAGGCATGGGCCATGGCTGCTGCCGTCGCCGAAGTTCCAGGTGACGGTGAGGGGATCGCCGTCGGGATCATAGCTGCCCGAGCCGTTGAACGTGACTCAGTGGTTCGACGGGCACCGACTGATCCGTGCCCGCGTCGGCGACCGGCGGCTGGTTCCCGGGGGGCGACCACCGTCCGTCCAGCAGGTCGTGGGCGTCGATGGTGTCGAGTGCCGCTGGCTCGAGATGGCGTAGAGGTTGTGGTCGCGCGAGGGCACGTACAGGATGGCCCGGCCGCCGGTGACGGGGCCGATGAGAGGAGAGGACTGGATGTAGTTCGTCGTCGCGTACGTCCACAGCGTCGCGCCCGTAGCAGGGTTCAGGGCGTAGATGTTATTGCCCAAGCCCACGTACACCGTGCCGTCACCCCCGACAATCGGTTGGGCGCTGGTCTCGGATCCGGTGCTGGATACGGGCCGAAATACCCATTTGAGTCGATTCCATTTGACGGGTTTATCGGCGTAGAGCCTCTTCTCGCCCAAGTTGATCGTGGGGACGTACAGGGTTCCGTCGCGGCCGAGGGCGGGCGTCTGGTCCACCTTCCCGATGCTGTTCGGGAACGTCCACTTGACCGCAGGCACGGCGCAGGGCAGGCCCCGAGCACGGAGTGGAGATGTCGAGCGCGGTGAGGTCCATGGGAATGTAGGCCGGGGTGCCATCGTGCCACGGCGCGCCATCGTGCCGATGTAGAGCGTGTTCGAATCCGCGGAGATGACGGGCGACGCGGTGATACCAGGAGTCGAGCCGACCTGCTTCTTCCACAACAGGACGGGTCCCAGCTTCACGTTGTTGCAGGAAGAGGTCAGCGCGTGGCTGTGTGCGAAGCGATGCCATTGTCCGGGCAGGCGCCCTTGTCCTCGAAGGCGTAGACATAGCCGTTCAGATCGCCGAAGTAGATGATGCCGTTCTCGTCGATCGCCGGGGAAGACTGCCGGACGAAGTTGCCGATCTTGTACTTCCACTTCACCGTCGGCGACTGCTCCCGCCGTCGAGTGAGGGCGGTGAAGATGCCCGCCCCGTCGGTGGACTGGTCGTGGGTGAAGTAGATGGTGCCCGCCTGCGGCAGCGCTCCGAGGGGCGATGAGCGGATGTTGCCAGATGTCCCCCTCGTGCCCGTGGTTGTACCGCCACTTGAGCGTGAGCTTCTTGGTGGTCGGGTTGCTGGTGTATGCGTTCAGCGAGTTGTCGCGGTCGCCCATGTAGATCGTGCCGTTCGCGCCGACTGCCGGCGAGGAGTCGGAGACATCGGCGGGGAGGAGGAGGCAGTCGTTCGTCGCTCATGGTCTGCGGCGTCGACGGAACAGAAGTCGAAGCCCATGCCGAAGTAGATGGTCGTGCCGTCGGCGCTGAGCGATGGCGATGTCCTGAGCTTGTCGAAGCCGTGCCAGATCTTGACGTCGAGCGGCTGGCGCTGTCACCGGCGCTCCCGCGTGAACAGCGGGCCCAGGTTCGGGCTCTGCCCGGTGTGGCAGACGTCGTGGCGATACATCGACCACGGGCCATCGGCGAGCTGTGCCGAGGCAGGCCCGCCGAGCATGAGGACGAGCGCCGTCGTCAACAATGACGACACGGCGGTGCGAAACAGAAGTGGATGCGACTTCATGAGGCTGGCTCCCTTGATGAATAGGATTTTGTTTTAGGGCGGAACAATGCGTCCAGTGTTGCGGTGTTCTTCGCGGCGTCGAAGAGCTCTTCGATCTTGCGCCGTCCTGCCGCTCCCATGGCCCGGCACCGCTCGGGATCCCGAGCCAGTGATTCGAGCGCCGCGGCGAGCTCCTGCGGAGACTGCTCCGGGACATAGAGGCCGTGCGTGCCATCCTCCATCACCTCGGAAAGCGACGGAAGCGGGGTGCAGATCACGGGTGTCTCGACGGCCAGGGCCTCGAGCAGGATGTTCGGGATGCCGAAGTGCGTCGCGGACAGCGCGGGCAAGTACCACGACGCTTGCTTGCTGGTAGAGCGGGATGAGGTCCTCCTGACTCAGGAAGCCCGTGATCCTCATGCGGTCCTCGAGGCCCGGCACGCCCGATCTGCTTCTCGAGGCTCCGGCGGTCCGGTCCGTCGCCGACGATGGTGCAATCGCAGTTGATCCCGCGGGCGGTGAGGAGGCGGCAGGCCTCGATGAGGTCCGGGAGGCCCTTGCACTCCCGCAATGTTCCCGCCGTCAGGGATCCGGAAGGTGCCGTCGTCCCGCCGAGGGACGGGCTTGAACCGGTCCAGATCCACGCCGTGGTAGCTCACCACGATCTTGTTGCCCGCCGCGCCGCCCACCGACGCCGGCGAGGTAGTCCTTGTTGTGGCGCGTGCAGGTCACGACGAACTTCGCCGCCTCGATCTTCTCGCGCAGCATGGTGCGCTGGAGATAGATATCGGAGGCGTGCCCGGCGAAGCTCCAGGAGGCGCCCGTGAGCCGCGCCATGATCCAGGCCGACATCGCCGGATGCGATGCCCAGTTCGCGTGGATGTGCTGGATGCCCTCCGCCTCGACCTGCTCCGCGAAGTACACGCTCTTGGGGAAGATGGCGAGGTTGAGGGCGAGCGCCCGCGGATTGCTGACCGACCCCGCGATCATGCTCGCCAGCGCTCCAAAGTAGCGGGCGGGTCCGGCGGACGGCGAAGCGCGCATTCGCCCGGAGCACGGGCCAGGAGAAGAGGAACGCCGCGTAGGTGGTGTCCTTCAGGAGCGGTCGGGCCGAGGCGTGGACCACCTTGCCGCCGAAGGCGCGGAGCGAGAAGATCCGAAACCGCAGGCCACGGGCGGCGAGGCCGGCGATCTCGCGCACGAAGTAGGCGTCCACGTTCCGGGGGAACTGCGACGCGACGAGGGCGATGCGCCCGTCGGGATTGCCCGGCACTTGCCCGCGGGCGGCGCGATCGCGACGTCGCGGGCCCCGAGGGCCTCGTCGTACAGGCGCTCCGTCGACTTGACCATGGCCTCGACGGAGAATCGCTGCGCGATCCGGACGCGGGCCTGATGGCCCATCGCCTTCGCGAGCGTCGGGTCCTCGAGAATGCGCTCGACGGCGTCCGCCAGTGCGGCCGGATCGCGCGGGGCACGAGGAAGCCGGTCTCGCCCTCGGCGATCAGCTCGGCGTTCCCCCGACCCGCGTGGCCACCATCGGCTTGCCCGCGGCCATCGACTCCATGATGGTGTTGGACATGCCCTCCTTCACCGACGAGATGACGGAGACGTCGCAGGCGGCGAGCAGCCGCGCCACGTCCCGCCGAGGTCCCGTGAAGGTCACGCGGTCGCCCAGCCCCAGCGCCTGAGCTTCACGCTCCAGCTCCGCTTGCAGGCTGCCGCCGCCGATCACGAGGCACGACACGGTCGGGAGCTTCTTCACGAGGATCGCCGCGGCGCGCAGGAAGGTCAGGGATCCTTCTGCGGTTCGAGACGGGCGAGGAGGCCGACCACCGAGTGATGCGGAGGGATGCCGAGCCCGACCTCGTCACACCCGGCGTGACCGGCTCCCTTCGAAGCGGCTCGGGATCGACGCCGTTGTAGATCACGTCGGACCTTGTCCGGCGCCAAGCCCTTGCTTGACGAGGTAGTCCTCGACGGCCCGGGAGTTGCCGGTGGTCCGGTAGGTGCAGCGATCGAGCCACCGTCCGATGCGTCGGCTTGAAGCGCTCCTCCCACATGTCGACGTTCCGCTCCGAGGTGACGATGATCAGGGACGCGGGCGATGATCGCCGCCAGCCGTCGCCCATGTGTTCGCCGTGAAGAGGTACGTCTGGGCGATGTCGATTCGCTCCCGGCGCATGAGCGCCGACGAGGCCCGCGATGAGGCGCAGGTCCAGCTTCGCCGCGCTTGCGCAGCGTGAACACGGGCACACCGGCGGACTCGATCTCCGCGGAGACGCGTCCGGGCCGGAAGCAGGCAGACCATCGGCACGTACCGGTCCCGGTCCAGCCGCTTGACGAGCTCGAGGATTTGCTGCTCGGTTCCCCCGATGTCCAGCTCGTCGATGATGAACAGCACACGCGCGCGGCGCTCCATGCTAGCTCCCCTGGATGGGTCGAGCGGTGCGTCCCCGCCGGAAGTCACCGCACGAGCCCCTTGAACCGCGCCACTTCCCCTGCCTCGAAGAAGCCGACCGCGTAGAGCACGAGAGCGGGCGCAGAGGAGGAGGACCGCCTTGCCCGCGAGCGCGGCGGGCATCGATCCCCACGTGATCAAGCTGCCCACGGCGTAGACGCCGACGCCCACGACAGCGAGCCGGATGACCGTCCCCACTCGTAGGGCATCGGATAGAGCCGGTGCCCGATCAGGACCTGGATGGCGAACTGGTACACGAAGCTCGAGAGGGCGGCCGCCGGCCGCGCCCATCATGCCGAACCGCGGGATGAGCAGGAAGTTCAAGATCGAGCGCGACACGTGCGGTCGACGCGCGCTCATCACGGAGGCGCCACTTGACGATCCGATTCACGCTGCATGCCGATGTTCCAGACGGCCCCCACGCCCTGGAAGAAGAAGGCGCCGGCGATCCACGGGATCACGCGATAGGCCTCGTGATACGGCGGGTGCGCCATGATCGTGACGATCTCCTCGGCGGGCAGCGAGACGCACAGCCAGAGGAATCCCATGCAGCGCGAAGTAGTACGTGCACACCCGGGAGTAGAGCCGACTTGCGCATCCGGATTCTTGAGGTGACCGAAGACGAACTGCGGGATACGCCAGCTCGAAGGCGAGGATGGCGAAGTACAAGATCTCACCGAAGCGGTACCCGAGCGCGTAGATGCCCACCGCGCTGACCGAGACGAAGTACTTCAGGAAGTAGCGGTCGGACAGGTGGATCAGAAAGCTCAGGAGCGCGGCGGGCAACAGCGGCGAGCCCGTAGCGTCAGGAGATCGCTTGGCGTCCGCGGTCGGAGAAGACCAGGAGCGCGCATCCCGCGAAGCGTCGCCGGAACAGATAGACACAGAGTGGCAGAGCTCGGCGACGAGCTGGCTCAGGAGCACGCCGCGCCCGCCGAGGTGCAAGCCGACCACGAAGATGATGGCGAGCGCCGAGCCCGATGATGGTCTGGACGATGCGTCAGACACGGCATAGCTTCGCGACTGCTCGCGCGCGCGCAGGATCGCCAGAGGCAGGCGCAGGAACACCTTGAACGCCACGCCCATGATGGCCGAGGGCCACCCACATGGTGTAGGCCGGACTGCCGACGCAGGAGCGACGCGATCGGCTTGGACAGCGCGAGCGCCAGGAGGCCGATCGGCAGCGACAGCGTCAAGATGAGCCAGAGCGAGGTGGTGACCACCGCTCTGCCGCGCTTCGGCGATCGTCGTGGCGGAAGTAGGTCCGGAAGAGGGCCGAGTTCTGACCCATGTTCATGATGGCGTACAGGATCTGGCCGAGCATGGCGACCAGGGCCAGCACGCCGTAGTCTTCCGGCGTCAGATACCGGCTGTAGACGGGAATCAGCAGAAACCCGACGATCACGGTTCCCGACATTGCCGAAACCGTAGACGAGGACATGGCCCGTCGAGCCGCCTGATCTTGTCGAACATCGTGCGGGGACCGTCTGGGGACGTCGATGAGCGTCTCGAGCGAGGCTGCTAGCCCTGCAGCCTGACCGCAGGCCGCGCGGCCGCCGCTTCCAGTCCTTGAAGTAGACGTCGATGGCCTTGATGACCTCGAAGGCCTCCGCGAACTCGGCGTTCATCTGATAGCCCGCGGTACATGGCGCGGCCGCGCACCCCTGGACCCAGAGATCGCCGTTGGCGCGCACCTGGGATTTGTGGGTCGCGATGCTCTCCATCTTCATGGGCATCCACGCGCTGATGTCCACGTAGGACTGGGCGCGGAACCCCACGGAACGATGCCGCCGGGAATCGTCTGCTCGTACATCAAGACCGCGCAGCGGTTCGCCCGGGTGGCGCCGATGGTCGCCATCGACACCGCATTGTGGTCCTGGTGGGAGTCGCTGTTCCAGTGCGTGTAGATCACGTCCGGGTTCACCGACTCCAGGACCTTGTCGAATCGCTTCACGGTGTCCCGCGAGTGCAGGAGCTCCTCGGGGGAATGTCGAGCACGATGAGCTCCGCCCCGAGGACGTCGGCGGCGCGCTCCGCCTCGCGCCGCCGCGTGTCACGGTTGTTCGGGATCGTGGCGGTGACCATCACCACCCGATCTCCGGCACTGGCGTGCCGGGCGATGGTGCCCCCATGCCGATCTCGAGATCGTCCGGGTGGGCGCCAAAGGCGACGACGTTCATCGCCCGCCGCCTCGCGGCGTGCCGTCGCGACGGGCATCGGGGTATTCCACGACGAGGCGGCCTCGGTGCGGAAGTTCCACGTCTTGACGTCGTGGAAGTCGGGCATCGTGTCCCCCGGAGCCCGAGCCGCAGGGTCTCGAGCGCGATGACGTCGTGGGACGCGATGTTGCCCAGGTTCACGTCGCTGCCGAACTTCTGGATGAACCAGACCTGCTGGGCCTTCTGCGGAGCTTCGAAGAGGAGGCGCGAGGGATCGATCTTGTTGACGATCTCGTCCACGATGCCGGACTTCACTTCGCCGTCGGTGTGGAAGATCCCGACGGTGCCGCTCTCCCGCCCCTCACAGATCACCTTCCAGGCTCCCGCATCCAGCTCGGCCTGGATACACTCGACCCAGCGGTAGGCCGGCAGCACCTTCTGCGCGCTCTTGCTGCCCACCTCGGACAGGACCGTGAAGTCCTTCGTGAGCTCGCGGATATAGTGCGCCTTGTCCTTCATGCTGAGCTCGATGATTCCGGTGGACAGCTCGACGTGGGTCAGGCCGAGGGACTGCGCCATCTCCCGGTACTCGTCGAAGCGGTTCTGCAGAATCGACAGCTCGAGCAGGGTTCCGCCGAGATACACCGGGATGCCCGCCTGCTGATAGAGGCTCACCTTGTCGCGCAGGTTCTGCGTGACGTATCCGGTGCCCCAGCCGAGCTTGACGATGTCGATGTAGTCGGACGCCGAGGCGAGGAGGTCTTCGATGTCCCGCAGGCCCGTGCCCTTGTCGATCACGAGGCTGATGCCGGTTTCGCGAGGCTTCTGGCTACGGGGGGCAGCGTCAAGAAATCCTTCATGATCATGGTTCGCTTCTCCTTGTCTGGGGTCTGGGGCCAGGGCCCTCGTGGTCTGCGGCGAGGGCCGTGGCTTGTTTCACGAGATCTTCCTCGGCGGCCGTCAGGATCGCGGCGGTCGCCGTACGCCATTCGTCGGCGGCGCGCGCTCCCGCGCGGCACTCGGCGATCATGTCGAGCATCGGCTCGCGGGCGGCTCCGCCCGCTCCCGCCCGGCTCGCCACGATCGCGGCGGGGTCGACCGCTTGGGCGACGACGTCGGGCGCGAGCACGAGGGGACGGCCGAGCACCGCGCGCGACACCCGGTCGATGAGATCGCTGTCGACTTCTCGCAGAGGCTGGCCGCGCTCGACCGCCTGGCGGACAACCGAGCCGACGACGCGGTGGGCGTCGCGGTAGTTGAGCCCGCCTTCGATCATGATCACCTCGGCGAGATCGGTGGCCTGGCCGTGGCCATCGAGCGCCCGGCGGGCCATCAGCTCCGAGTCGAAGGCGAGGCCCCGCATCACGCCGGCCATCAGCCGAACGGCGTCGGTCGCCGTGTCGAGGGCGCGAGGGATCTGTCCGTAGGCGAAGATGCGATTGTCGACCTGGGCCGACGGGGTTCTTCCCACATTGGCCATCGCCGCGAGGCGCCCGATCTCCACGCCGGCCACCCCGCGGAGATACGCGAGGGAGTAGGGATTCTTCTTGTGGGGCATGATGACGCTCGCGCGGGCGTGCCGATCGGCCAATTCCACGAAGGCGAACTCCTGGGTCGCCCAGATCATGAGGTCCTCGGCGAGACGGTCCACGTTCACCAGCAGCGCGACGATCGCCGCCATCACCTCGACGGGTCCGTCGGCCTGCCACATCGCGTCGCGCGTGTTCGCGATCATGCCCTGAAAGCCGAGCAGGCTCATCAGCCGGTCGCGGTCGAGGGGCAACCGGGAGCCGTTCGTGCTTCCCCCTCCACCCGGGCTCATGTTGGTGTGGCGGAAGCAGGCCTCGATCCGTTCGACGTCGCGCAGCATCGGGTAGGCGAACGACACCAGGTAGTGCGCCACGGTGGTCGGGTGAGCCTGCTGCAGATACGTGTAGTCGGGCATCACCGTCCCGACATGGGCTTCGGCCTGGTCGAGCACGGCGTCGATCAGGTCCGTCATGGCCTGGGTGAGCCCGAGCAGGCGCGCGCGGACCGCGATGCGATAGGCCGTGGTCGTGGCCTCCCGGCGGGCTCGGCCCGCGGAGAGCCACCCCGCCGCCGAGGCGTCGCGCCGGCTCACCCAGCCCTCGCGGTTGCTGTAGACATCGCCGAGCACCGGGTCGAGCTGGACATCGCCGACCGGCGTCGCGTGCAGCTCGAGCAGGAGGCCGAGCAGGCGCCGCCCCGTGTCGGTGGGGAGGACGCCGACCTCGATCAGCATGACCATGTGCGCGAGGTCGGCGAGGCTCATCTCTCGCCAGAGGATGGCGCAGTCGTCGGTCTCGAGCTGATAGGCCGACCGCACCAGCTCAGGCGCCGGCGGCTCCTTCAGACGGGCGCCGAGGCCGAGGGCGCCGAAGCCGGCGTCTCCGCCCATGCTCGTTTTCTCCACTTTGGGCCGTGCGTCTTTCATCGGATGGTCGCCATGCGCTCTAGTCGAA
>ERZ1370068.7717-contig-6618_pt1 | contig 15148 bp, 20 predicted proteins | sample MGYA00561227_ERZ1370068 | MGnify/ENA primary metagenome ERZ1370068 (study PRJEB38410, sample SAMEA6850437) | metagenome | study: Metagenomic assessment of the ecological functions of the soil: analysis of the soil microbiota associated with the...
ATTATGCTTCGTTCAGTTACGTATTGCTCGCCTCGGTGAGATGCTGCGTCAGGACTGCGTCGCCGACTTCGGCCGCCTGAAGCTGCAGCATGTTCGAGACGATCATCAGGCTGTTCTTCACCCGGTCCATCTCCTTCAGCAGCACCTGATGGCGCTCGGCGCCGCCAGGTTGCGCTCGTGGCGCTCGCGCTCGATCGCCATGCCGAGGATATTGGCGGCGCCGCTGCGAGGAAGGCGAGGTCGTGCCTCGAACTGACTCGTCGTCCGACCGGCTGTCGACCTCGAGGACGCCGAACGGCCGGCCCGTCGCCCTGCGGGATGACGTTCATGGCGCGATCGGATGCCGTGGGTGGCTGGAGTATCACCAGCGGCGTCCGGAAGCGCTCCTCGTTCTCGAGGTGGTTGGAGATGACCAGAAGCTTGCGCGGTGCGCCCAACGCATAATCCGGCCGGCGAGGCGAGGTCAGCGCCGACGGTTCACGATGCCGACCACGCCCGGCTGCCAGCCCACATCCCGCGCGCACGAGCGGAATGCGGCCCTCGGATGGAATGATACTCGAGGACCTTGGCAGAACTCGGCGCGCAGGCCCTCGCTTGTCAAGCGTGCGCGTCCGTACTGTCAGAACGGCACTCGGCGAACGGAGGCGCCTGGCAGCGCCCGTGACGCCCGGTGCCGCGAGGATCTGCTGCTGGCGGATGCGCTGCTGCAAAGCTTGCAGGCTTACGGCCGAAAGGAGGTCGCCTGGGAGCCGGGCTCGACGACCGGCGTCTCGCCCCCCTTTGGGTTGTTGCGCTGATCACCCGATAGCGGCTGCGTCGCGTCGGACAATAAACAAATCCGTCGCAGGAAGTCCGCCACAATTGCCCCACTTTCCCCCGACGGCGTGAATTCGTGCGCGATGGTTTGCCGGTTTATCGCTTTCTCGCTAGGGCGGTTTCCGGGCCGTTGGCCCGGAAACGCGCGGACCGGCGATACTGGTTACACGGGGGCAATTCCGTCCCGGCTTGTTCCAGCCGGACGGAATTTGCTCGGACGAGGATAGCGACGGCAAGTTTCGAGGTCGGCATCCTCGGCGCGGGCGCCATGGGCCGCGTTATGCTGCCGCCTATGCCGCATAATGGCCGATGTCGAGCTGGTCAGCACCTTCACCCGCGACGCCGAATGCTGATCTCGGACCCAACCGTCGACGCGGTCGATATCTGCCTGCCGACACCGCTTCATCATCGCTTCGCGAGGCCGCCCTGGAGCAGGGCAAGCGCATGTCTTCTGCGAGACGCCGATGGCGCTTGCGATCTGGTTGAGCTGGCCATGCGCGACGCCGCGCGCAAGGCGGGCGTCTGCTGCAGGTCGGACTGCTGGTGCGCTCGATCGCGGGCTACCGCCACGTCAAGGAGATCGCGGACGCCGGCACGCCTGGGCGGCTGCTCAGCCTGCGGACCTGGCGATTGGGTTCCTACCTCCCAGGCCGGACGCGCCGGATCGCAAGTCGCACTACAGCGATCGACCACCGAGCTAATGACTTTCGACCTCGATTTCGCCGGCTGGTTGATGGGCGCGCCGCAACGCCTTGTGTCCGCGGCCGGCGCCGGCAGATCACGGCCTCTCGGCTATGGCGACGGCCGCAGCGCCACCATCGTCGCCAGCGGCCTGATGCCGGTCGGCACCCGCCACACGCGGGCTTCCGCGCCTTGTTCGAGGGCGCCAGCTTCGGGCTGCAGCAGGTCTTTCGGAACGGCCCGCCCGGAAGAGCATCAGCTTCCACCCTGTCGAAGGACAAATCGGGGCTGCAGCCGACCGACCTGCGCAGCCTGGCAACCCTGCGAAATCGAATTGCGCTCGCTTCGTCGACTGCATCGCCGGCACGGCCGCGCCGACCTGCTCGATGCCGAGCGCGCCATCGAGCGCTGCGCCTGTCGCTGGCGACTCAACGGGCGCTTGCCCAGGGCGCGACCGTCACGCTCTGAGATTAGTCGGCGCGCGCAGCTTAGCCGACGCCGTGTCACGAGCCGCGCGGGAGCTTCTCGCGCTGCCAGCGCAGGGACTCAGTTTCGCCTCCTCCGCAGCGCGATGCGGTCGGCCATCAGCTCTTCGGTCGAACCACCCGACGAGCCGCAGCCTGCTCCGCCGGCTCTGCAGGTTGCGGCGGGCGATTGCGATGCGCTGGTCGATTTCCGCCGCGCTCTGCAGTGCCGACTTTGGCGCAGAACTCTTGGCGACCGGTTTCACTTTCTTGCGCGTCGCCGCGGCTTTCTTTACCGCGGCTTTTTTGCCGCGGCCAGGCCTTGCGCGTCGTCGACGCCTTTTTGGCCGCAGTACGAGGGCTTGCGGGTTTCGAAGCCTTTTTCGCGGCGGCGCTGGGCAGCGGATTTCGATCGAGCCATATTCCCTCAGGGACGGAAACCGAAGTCTATTACCGCCAAGCCCGCCTGACAAGAGCCGCGTCGACTACACGTTTCCTCCGGCGATCGGCGGGAATCGTGTCCTGATTTCGTCGACGCTGGGCACCTTGTCGGCTTCAGAGCTCAGCGCCGGGATATTCCCGCTCGAGCTGATGGCGGTCGAACTCGTCGAGATGCGAGGTCGGCATCGTTGCCGGTTTCCAGCACGTCCACAGGGCATTGTGCAAATGGAGCAGCTGCCAGCGCGCGAGCTTCTCGTGACGCGGGCCTCCGGCGCGGCCAGCCGCTCCTCGAAGCGCGTTATGACCTTCTGCCGTTGTTCAGACATGGGCGGGACCTCCGGATGTGGAACGTTCGCGCGGGGCTGGTCCCTCAAACAGGGAGTTCCGGTAGCTACGGCCGTGAACGACAAAAGGAAATGCGGCTCGGCGTGTTCGTGCAGACGCCGGGCCATCACGTCGGCGGGCTGGCGGCATCCGGATGCCGTCGACCGACGGCTGGCCCGAACCTCCGCCTGATGCAGCACATCGCGGCCACCGCCGAGCGCGGCGAAGTTCGACATGTTCTTCCTGGGCGACGGCTTCGCCACCGGCTACGGCGAGCATCCCTCGACCATCGGCAAGTTCGAGCCGCTGACGCTGCTCGTCGGCGCTGGCGATGACGCACCAGCAAGCTCGGGCCTGGCCGCCACCGCCTCGACGACCTACGCCGAGCCCTATCACGTGGCCCGCGGCTTCGCGCTCGCTCGACCATCTCTCCGGCGGGCCGGGCAGGCTGGAACGTGGTGACCACGGCCTACGCCAAGTCGAGCGCCGTGTTCGGCCGCCAGCATCCGCCGCATGCCGAGCGCTACGCCATGGCCGAGGAGTTCGTCGAGGCCTGCCGGCTGCTGTGGGACAGCTGGGACGACGACGCCTTCATCGGCGACAAGCAAGGCCGGGCAGTTCGTGCGGCCGGGCAGCCTGCACGTGCCGCGACTTCAAGGGCAAGTACTTCGCCGTCGAAGGCGGCGCTCAACGTGCCGCGCGCGCCGCAGGGCCATCCGGTGCTGATCCAGGCCGGCTCCTCCGGTCCCGGCCAGGCGCTGGCGGCGCGCATCGCCGACGTGGTGTTCACCGGCGCAGAACGACTCGACGGAGGCCGACTGCCTTCTACAAGGCAGCTCAAGGCGCAGGTGGTCGGAGTACGGCCGCGACGCCGGACGAGCGTGCTGGTCGATGCCCGGCGTGATGCCCGTCGTCGGCCGCACGAGAGCGCGAAGCGCAGGCGATCTTCGCCGAAGCTCGACCACGCAACATCGACACCGCGCAGGCCTTCACCGTGCTGTCGGAGCGGCTGGGCATGGACATGTCGGCCTATCCGATGGACGGGCCGGTGCCGACGCCGCCGGAGACCGAGCATCTCAAGAGCCGCGCGGCGCTGCTGATCGAGATGGCGCGGCGCGAGAACCTCACCCTGCGCGAGCTCTACCATCGCGTGGCTGCCGCGCGCGGCCATCTGCTGCTGGTCGGCAGCGCCGCCGCAGATCGCCGGACGATGCTGGAGACGCTGGTTCCGAGGCCGGCGCCGCCGACGGCTTCAACGTCATGCCGCCCTTCTTCCCCGGCCAGTTCGAGCGCCTTCGCCGACCAGGTCGTGCCGATCCTGCAGGAGCGCGGCCTGTTCCGCGCCGACTACGCGGGCACGACCCTGCGCGATCACCTCGGCCTGAACCGCGACAGGATTTGCGCATAACTGGGCAATCGGATAGCCTCTTCGGCACGCCGCGTGGGGATCACACCGGTGCGCGAGGCTCGCGTGCATATCGACTGCCCCCAGTCGCCCTTGCGCCGGCCGCCCCGACTCCTGATATAACCGCCTCGAGGGGCCGGTGTGGGCGGAGCAGTCGCCAACCCGGTCAGATCCGGAAGGAAGCAGCCGTAACGAATTCGCTTCGGGTCATGCCGGTCTCTCACCTGTTCGCCGCGCGCGCGCCGCCGCCTGGCGCGAGGCGGCCCGGGCGCGACGACCGCCGGGCCTGAAGGGGCCACGGCGCATCTTCGGGTCAGGACGCTGCGCCATGCCGGAAGCCAGGGAATCGCTTCCCTATCGGGTCCTCGCCCGCAAATACCGTCCCGTCGATTTCACCACCCTGATCGGCCAGGAGGCGATGGTGCGCACCCTGCGCAACGCCATCGCCACCGGCCGCATCGCCCATGCCTTCATGCTGACCGGCGTGCGCGGCGTCGGCAAGACCACGACCGCCCGCATCATCGCCCGGGCGCTGAACTGCATCGGCCCGGACGGCAAGCGGCGGGCCGACCATCGATCCCTGCGGCGTGTGCGAGCACTGCAGGTCGATCACCGAGGACCGCCACGTCGACGTGATCGAGATGGACGCCGCCTCGCGCACCGGCGTCGACGACGTCCGCGAGCTGATCGAGGGCGTGCGCTACCGCGCCGGTCTCGGCGCGCTACAAGGTCTACATCATCGACGAAGTGCACATGCTGTCGACAGCAGGCCTTCAACGCGCTGCTGAAGACGCTGGAAGAGCCGCCGCCGCACGTGAAGTTCATCTTCGCCACCACCGAGATCCGCAAGGTGCCGGTGACGGTGCTGTCGCGCTGCCAGCGCTTCGACCTCAAGCGCGTGCCGCAGGACGTGCTGGTCGAGCATTTCGGCAAGATCGCCGCAGCCGAGAAGGTCGAGATCTCGCCCGAGGCGCTGGCGCTGCTGGCGCGCGCCGCCGACGGCTCGGTGCGCGACGGCCTGTCGATGCTCGACCAGGCGATCGCCCATGGCGGCGGCGTGGTCGATGCCGCGCAGGTGCGCGACATGCTGGGCCTGGCCGACCGCAGCCGCGTGCTCGAGCTGTTCGAGAAGACCATGCGCGGCGACGCGCCCGGCGGTCGTGGCCGCGCTGGGCGAGATGCACGACTGCGGCGCCGATCCGGTGGTGATCCTGCAGGGACCTGCTCGAGCTCGACGCACTGGGTGACGCGGCTCAAGGTGGCGCCCGAGGCCGGCGCCAGCATCGGCCGACAGCGAGCGCGACGCAGGGCTCGCCATGGCGCGCAAAGCTCTCCATGGCCTCGCTGACCGCGCGCCTGGACGCTGCTGCTGAAGGGCCTGCAGGAGACGCTGCTGCGCCCTCGCCGCTGCGCGCCGCCGAGATGGCGCTGATCCGCCTGTGCTACGCCGCCGACCTGCCCTCGCCGTCCGATGCGCTGAAGGCGCTGCAGAACGGCGGCGGCGTCCGGCGGCAGCGCCTCGCGGCACCGCCGCCGCGCGGCGGCGGCGGTGGCGGCGGCGCTGCGCGCCGCGCGGCGCAGCCGTAGCGCCGCAGCCGGTCGGCCGCCGCAGCCAGCCGGCGGCGGCCCTGCCCAACCCGAGAACTTCACCGAGGTCGTGGCGCTGTTCGAGAGGCGCGCGCGAGGCCGCGGCTGGTCATCACCTGATGCATCATGTGCACGAGGTGCGCTGCGAGCCCGGCCTGATCGAGTTCCGGCCCGAGCCGCAGGCGCCAGCCGACTCTCGCCGCGCGGCTGAGCGAGCTGCTGGGCCAAGTGGACCGGCCGGCGCTGGATCGCCTCGGTGTCGCGCGACGCCGGCAAGCCGACGCTGGTCGCGCAGAAGGCGGCCAATGCCGACACGCTGCGCAGCCAGGCCGAGGCCAATCCGCTGGTGCAGGCCATCCTGAAGACATTTCCCGGCGCCAAGCTCGAAGCGGTGCGGCGCAAGGGCGAGCAGGCGTCGCTGGTCGCCGGCCTGGCCGACGCCGGCCGAGGAGCCACCGCCGGCCGAGGAATATCCCGCCGACGACGACATCCCGGAAAGCGAGTACTGATGTTCGACAAGCTCAAGGATCTCGGCGGCCTGATGCAGCAGGCCCAGGCCATGCAGCAGAAGATGCAGGAGCTGCAGGCCACGCTCGAGCGCCTGGAGATCGTCGGCAGCTCGGGCGCCGGCCTGGTCAAGGTGACGGTCAACGGCAAGAACGAGACGCCGCCGAGGTCGAGATCGACGCCTCGCTGTTCGTGCCGGCCGACAAGGGCGTGGTCGAGGACCTGATCGTGGCCGCCGCCAACGACGCGCGCGACCAAGGTCGAGCAGACGGTGCAGGAGCAGATGCAGCGGCATCACCGGCGGCCTGCCGCTGCCGCCGGGCTAGCTCTAGAACTCGACAGACGATGAACGGCCCTGAGATCGAGCGGCTGATCCAGCTGCTGGGCCGGCTGCCCGGGCTGGGGCCGCGCTCGGCCCGCCGCGTCGGCGCTGCATCTCCTGAAGAAGCGCGAGACGCTGATGCAGCCGCTCGAGCGCGGCGCTGGCCGACGCCGCGCGGGCGATCCGGCCGTGCTCGATCTGCGGCAACCTCGACACCGATCGATCCCTGCTCGATCTGCGCCGATCCCAAGCGCGACCACGGGCCTGATCTGCGTCGTCGAGGATGTCGGCGACCTGTGGGCGATGGAGCGCGGCAAGATCTTCCCGGCCGCTATCACGTGCTGGGCGGCATCGCTGTCGGCGCTCGACGGCATCGGGCCCGACGAGCTCAACATCGCCGGCCTGGTCGCGGCGGGTGACGGCCGGCGGCGTGCGCGAGGTGATCGTGGCGACCAACGCCACGGTCGACGGCCAGACCACCGCGCACTACCTCGCCGAGCGCCTGGCCGAGCTGCGGCGTGCCGCTCGACGCGCCTGGCGCATGGCGTGCCGGTCGGCGGCGAGCTCGACTGGCTCGACGACGGCACGCTGGCCACCGCGCTCAAGGCGCGGCGCGCGCTCTGATCGACCGCATGAGCGCGCGACCCTGCCGCCATCGCCGTGGCGCTGGGCGCCGGCTGGGCGAGCGGGCTCAATCACCTATGCCGCCGTGCTGGTGCTGGGCGGCGCGCAGCGGCTTGGGCCTGGTCAGCCTGCCGCACGACCTGCAGGTGCTGGCCTCGCCGTGGGTGCTGGGCGTCGCGGCGATCTGCTGTTCGCGCTCAATTTCTTCGCCGACAAGATCCCTCCGATCGACAGCATCGAACGACATGCTGCACACCTTCGTGCGCGTGCCGGCCGGCGCCCTGCTGGCCTATCGGCGCGGCCGACCAGCTCGGCCCCGAGGTCGCGCGTCATCGCCGGCGCTGCTGGGCGGCACCCTGGCGGCGGGCAGCCACATCGCCAAGACCGGCACGCGGGCGCTGATCAACACCTCGCCCGAGCCGTTCAGCAACATCGCCGCGCTCGCTCGCCGAGGACGCCGCGGTGATCGGCGGCCTGTCGCTGGCGATCGCCCACCCGATCACGTTTCTGTGCCTGCTGGCGCTGTTCGTGGCCGCTGCTGGTCTGGCTGCTGCCCAAGCTGGCTGCGGCTCGCCCTGCGCCGTTTCGCCGGATGGCCGGCAGCCGACAAGGCCTTGACTTGGCGGCGCGCCATTGTCGGCCGAGCAGAACAGACGCTTTCCTTCGTCGACCGTCGCGCTACACTCTGCCTAAGCCATGTTCATCCGCCAGAACATCCAGACCCTGCGGTTCTTCCGCACCACGCCGGCGATGCGCTGCCCGTACCTGCCGCACCGGCTGGAGACCAAGCTCGTCACCGAGCTGAGCGGACCGGACGCGATCTCCCAGCACGACACGCTGACCGACGCGGGCTTCAGGCGGTCGCACCACTTCGTCTACAAGCCGCTGTGCGACGGCTGCCGCGCCTGCGTGCCGGTCCGCATCCGGCGTGCGCGACTTCGAGCCCAGCCGCGCCCAGCGCCGCATCCTGCGCCGCAACGAGCACGTCCACGCCGTCGAGACCCAGCCGCTGCGCGACCGGCGAGCAATACTGCGCTGTTTTCACGCTATGTGCTGGCCCGCCATCGCGACGGCGACATGGCCGACATGGATTTCGACGACTATCGCGCCATGGTCGAGGAGAGCCCGGTCGAGACGGCGATCATCGAGTTCCGCGACGATCTCGGCCGAAGGCCGTCTGGTCGGCGCCTGCCTGGTCGACTGGCTGTCGAGCGGCGTCTCGGCGGTCTACAGCTACTTCGATCCGCAGGACCCGCGGCGCGGGCTCGGGCACCCACATGATCCTGTGGCTGGCCGACGCGGCGGCCCGGCGCGGCCTGCCCTACGTCTATCTCGGGCTACTGGATCGCCGATCTCGAGCAAGATGGCCTACAAGCGCGCCTTCCGGCCGCTGGAGTTCTTCGGACCCGAGGGCTGGATGGAGCTGCCCACCGCCTAGGCAGCCGCCGCGCGGGGTACCCCGCGCGGGGTGGAGCGACTTGACGCACCCTGCTCCGCCGGAACAGTTCCAAGACGCTAGCGTGGTTTCGCAGGCCGCGTTATTGAGAAGCGCCCCGTTGGCGAGAACGGAGGCGCCGACAACAAGAACTCGCACAGGGGAGATGGATGCGTCTATTGCTGAGCTTCAGCGCGGTCGTCGACGCAATCAACGAAAAGATCGGGATCGTCTGCAACTGGCTGGTGCTGCTGGCCTGCATCGTCAGCGGCGGCAACGCCATGGTCCGCTACGCCTACGACACGAGCTCGAACGCCTGGCTCGAAGTGCAGTGGTACATGTTCGCCGTCATCGTCATGTTCGGCGCCGCCTACACGCTCGAAGCGCAACGAGCATGTCCGGGTCGACCTCTTCTACATGACGCTGAGCCGCCGCGGCCAGCTCTGGATCGACATCCTGGGCACCCTGGTCTTCCTGCTGCCGACCTGCGCCATCCTGGCCTGGCTGAGCTGGCCGTTCTTCATGCAGTCCTTCAACGTCAACGAGCATTCCTCGAACGCCGGCGGCCTGCTGCGCTGGCCGATCAAGCTGGTGCTGCCGGTCGGCTTCGCCCTGGTGGCGCTGCAGGGCATTTCCGAAGCTGATCAAGCGCGTGGCCTTCCTCAACGACTATCCCGTCGACAGTCTCGAAGCGCACTACGAGAGGCCGCACGCAATGATCATCCTCTCGAGTGGATGCCGCCGCTGATGTTCGCGCGGCCTGGTGGTCTTCATGATCATCGGCTACCCGGTCGCCTTCTCGCTGGCGGCCGTCGGCTTCTTCTTCGGCTTCCATGTCGATCGAGTTCGGCTACTTCACGATGCCGCTTCATGCAGGCCATCCCGGGCCGCGTGTTCGGCAGCATCCTGTCCAACGAGCTGCTGCTCGCCATCCCGTTCTTCACCTTCATGGGCGCGATCCTGGAGAAATGCGGGCTGGCCGAGGACATGCTCGAATCGATGGGCCAGCTGTTCGGCCCGGTGCAGCGGCGGCCTCGGCTACTCGACCATCATCGTCGGCTTCATCCTGGGCGCGATCACCGGCACGGTGGCGGCGCAGGTGATCGCCATGGCGCTGATCACGCTGCCGGTGATGATGCGCTACAAGTACAACATGCGCTACGCCACCGGCGTGCTGGCGGCCTCGGGCACCATCACCCAGCTGGTGCCGCCGTCGCTGGTGCTGATCGTGCTGGCCGACCAGCTCGGCCGCTCGGTCGGCGACATGTATCTCGGCGCCTGGGGCCCGTCGCTGCTGCAGATCGCGCTGTTCGCCGCCTACACCTTCTACGTCGGCCATCGTGAGGCCCGACGCATCTGCCGCCGGTGCCGCGCACGCTGTTCGGCAGGCCGCTGCTGATCAAGTGCGCCTGGGGCATCATTCCGGCCGCGGTGCTGATCTTCCTCGTGCTCGGCACCATCATGATGGGCCTGGCGACGCCGACCGAAGCGGGCGCCATGGGCACCATCGGCGCGATCGTGCTGGCGGTGGTGCGCAATGCGCCGCTCACCAGGTTCGACAAGTGGACGTTCGGCGCCGGCTGCGTCGCCGCCGGCGTCGGCTTCGCTGATCGGCATGGTCGCCTTCAAGTCGCTCGCCTTCAAGGTCGCCTTCACCGTCATGTTCGCCGCGATCATCTGGCTGTGCTGGCGTGCCTGGCAGGTCAAGGACCTGCGCGACCTGATCGTGCAGGCCTTCCAGGCGACGATGCGCATCACCGCGATGGTGGCCTTCATCCTGGTCGGCGCGACCTGCTTCTCGATCACCTTCCAGGGCGTCGACGGCAACCGCTGGGTCGAGCACCTGATGTCGAACCTGCCGGGCGGCGTCTGGGGCTTCCTGGTCGTCGTCAACCTGTTCGTCTTCTTCCTGGCCTTCTTCCTCGATTTCTTCGAGATCGCCTTCATCATCGTGCCGATGCTGGCGCCGGTGGCGCAGAAGATCCTCGACGCCGGTGGTCGGCCACGACGCGGCGCTGATCTGGTTCGGCGTCATGCTGTGCGTGCAACGTGCAGACCTCGTTCATGCATCCGCCGTTCGGCTTCGCCCTGTTCTATCTGCGCAGCGTGGCGCCCAAGGAAGTGAAGAGCTCGGACATCTACTGGGGCTCGATCCCGTGGGTGCTGCTGCAGCTCATCATGGTGGTGATCGTGATCGCCTTCCCGCAGTCGGTGACCTACTTCCTCGACGCGCCCTCGACCGTCGACCCGACCAAGATCAAGATCGAGATCCAGGCGCCGCCCAGCGAGGACTCCGCGCCGCCGGTGTTCAAGTAGGCGTAGGCTGCGCCAGCCAAGAGAGCGCCGACAAAAAGCCCGCCGGTCCGGCGGGGCTTTCCGTTTGCGGTGTCTCGGCCAGCGACCCTGGGCCGACATCGAGAAGTTGAAGTTGTCGAAGGTGTTCTCGGCGACGCGGAACCACAGGTTCTGGTCGGCGCGGAAGGCCTTCAGGCTGTCGTAGATCTTCTTGAACTTCGGATCCTTGGCCGACGAGTCTCGTCGTAGTACCTGTAGGCCTCGGCGAAGCAGGGCTCGAGCACCGCGCGCGGGAACGGCCGCAGCTCGGTGCCGGCCGCCACCAGGCGGCGCAGCGCCGCCGGGTTGCCGGCGTCGTACTTCGGCACCATCCACGAGGTGACGAGGCCGGCCGCCGTCTCGACCATCGCCTGGTACTGCTTGGGCAGCTTCGTCCCAGGCTGTCGTTGTTGATGTAGAGCGAGCCGACCGAGGCGCCTTCCCACCAGCCGGGATAGTAGTAGTACTTGGCGACCTTGTTGAAGCCGAGCTTCTCGTCGTCGTAGGGGCCGACCCATTCGGCAGGCGTCGATCGTGCCCTTCTCCAGCGCCGGATAGATGTCGCCGCCGGCGATCTGCTGCGGCACGACGCCGAGCTTGCTGCAGGATCAGGCCGGCGAAGCCGCCGACGCGGAACTTCAGGCCCTTCATGTCGTCCATCGTCTTGATCTCCTTGCGGAACCAGCCGCCCATCTGGCAGCCCGGTGCCGCCGAAGACGAAGGAGCGGAAGTTGTACTCCTTGTAGAACTCGTTGATCAGCTCGTGGCCGCCGCCGAAGTACAGCCAGGCGTAGTACTGCCGCTGGTTCATGGCGAACGGCAGGCCGGTCTCGAACACGAAGTTCGCGTGCTTGCCGAAGTAGTAGTAGGCCGCGGTCTGGCCGGCCTCGACGGTGCCGTTCTGCACGGCGTCGGCAACCTGCAGGCCGGGACGATTTCGCCGGCGGCGAAGACGCGGACCTGGAACTTGCCGTCCGGACATCTCGCCGATCGCCTTGGCGAACAGCTCCGAGCCGCCATACAGCGTGTCGAGCGACTTGGGAAAGCTCGATGTCAGACGCCACTTCACTTCCGGCATGCTCTGCGCGATGGCCGGCGCGGCCGACGGTCGATGCAGCGGCCACACCCGCCGCGCCAACGCCCGCCGTCCTGATGAACTTTCTACGCTTCATCTCTGTCGTCCTCCCGTACAGGGCTCCTCGCTGACCCCACTTGAGCGGCGCGGACACTGACATGCGGAATTCACGTTTGAAAAGCGCCAGGCGCGCATAAACGAAAGCCCCGCCGAGCGGGGTTTCCACGCGGTCTGCAGCGTCGATCAGACTTTGCCGGCGCCGTGCATGCGCGCCATGAAGTTGTCGAAGCCGCCTTCGGCGACGCGCGACCACAGGATCTGCTCGGCGCGGTAGGGCTTCCAGTGGTCATAGACCTTCTTGAACTTCGGGTTCTTGGCCGAGATCTCGGCGCAGGTCTCGCTGCGCCGCGTTGTAGCAGGCCTCGAGCACCGGCGGTCGGGAACGGCAGCAGCTTGGTGCCGCCCGCCACCAGTCGGCGCAGCGCAGCCGGGTTGCCGTCGTCGTACTTCGCCAGCATCCAGCAGCGTGACCTCGTTGGCCGCCACCTCGATCGCCTTCTGGTAGATCGGCGGCAGCGACTGCCAGGCTTTCATGTTGATGTAGGCCGTGCCCATGCCGGTGCCTTCCCACCAGCCGGGATAGTAGTAGTACGGCGCCACCTTGTTGAAGCCGAGCTTCTCGTCGTCGTAGGGGCCGACCCATTCGGCGGCGTCGATCGTGCCCTTCTCCAGCGCCGGATAGATGTCGCCGCCGGCGATCTGCTGCGGCGATCACGCCGAGCTTGCTGCAGGATCTGGCCGGCGAAGCCGCCGACGCGGAACTTCAGGCCCTTGCAGGTCCTCGACCGTCTTGATCTCCTTGCGGAACCAGCCGCCCATCTGCGCGCCGGTGCCGCCCATCAGTGACCGACGCACGCTGTAGTCCTTGTAGAACTCGTCCATCAGCTCGCGGCCGCCGCCACGCATCCACCACGCGCACATGCTGGCGGCTGTTGAGGCCGAACGGCACGGCGGTGTCGAAGGTGAAGGTGATGTCCTTGCCGACATAGTAGTACGGCGCGGTGTGGCCCATCTCGACCGTGCCGTTCTGCACGGCGTCGAGCACCTGCAGGCCCGGCACGATCTCGCCCGCGGCGAACGACGTGGATCTGGAACTTGCCGTCGGTGATCTCGCCGATCGCGCTTGGCAGAACAGCTCGGCGCCGCCGTAAAGCGTGTCGAGCGACTTGGGAAAGCTCGACGTCAGACGCCATTTCAGCTCCGGCATGCTTTGCGCGAGCGCCGGCGCTGCGACCGCCGTCGGCTGCGCCGCGCCGCACGCCGGCGGTGCGTCAGGAATTTGCGACGTTGCATGATGTCCTCCCAGGTCGTTTTTTGATCTGCCGGGCGAGATCCCACTCAGCGGAATCAGCCTGCACACGCGGGTCGGTAGCCGCGGCGGGTGCCCCGCCGAGGCAGGGCTCTCCGACGATCCGTGGCCTCGAGGCTAGAGCTTGTCGGCCGCCGACATGCGGGCCATGAAGTTGTCGAACGAGCCCTCGCAGACGCGGAACCACAGGATCTCCTCGTTACGGAACGGCCGCCACGTTTTCATAGATCTTCTTGAACTTGGGGCTCTTCGCCGAGAGCTCGGCCGTAGAGCTCGTTCGAGGCGGCGAACGCCGCCTCCATCACCGGCTGCGGGAACGGCATCAGCTTGGTGCCGCCGGCCACCAGCTCGCGCAGCGCCTTGGGATTCTCGGCGTCGTACTTCGACACCATCCACGTCTGCGCGTAGGCGGACGCCGGCCTCGATCGACGGCCTTGTAGCCTTGGGCAGCTCGTTCCACTTGTTGAGGCTGATCATGGCCGTGGTCTGCGGCCCGCCCTCCCACCAGCCGGGATAGTAGTAGTACGGCGCGATCTTGTTGAAGCCGAGCTTCTGGTCGTCATAGGGGCCGACCCATTCGGCGGCGTCGATCGTGCCCTTCTCCAGCGCCGGATAGATGTCGCCGCCGGCGATCTGCTGGGGCACGGCGCCCAGCTTGCTGCACACCTGGCCGGCGATGCCGGCGATGCGGAACTTCAGGCCCTTGAGGTCGTCGACCGTCTTGATCTCCTTGCGGAACCAGCCGCCCATCTGGGCGCCGGTGTTGCCGCACGGCAGGTTGTAGACGTTGTAGTCCTTGTAGAGATCGTTCAGGAGCTCCGCGTCCGCCGCCCCACCTGCATCCATGCCTCCTGCTGGCGCGCGTTGGTGCCGAACGGCAAAGCGCAGTGTCGATGGCGAGGGCTGGATCCTTGCCGACATAGTAGGTGCCGGCCGGAGTGGCCCATCTCGACGGTGCCGTTCTGCACGGCGTCGAGCACCTGCAGGCCGGGCACGATCTCGCCGGCGGCGAAGACGCGGATCTGGAACTTGTTGTCCGTCATCTCGCCGATGTACTTGGCGAAGATCTCGCCCGCGCCGTACAGCGTGTCGAGCGACTTGGGGAAGCTCGACGCCAGGCGCCATTTGAGTTCCGGCATCGATTGCGCGATGGCCGGCGCGGCAAGCGTACTCACAGACAGCAACTGCGCCGGCGCCAACGCGCGGCGGTACGCAAGAATTTGCGGCGTTGCATGATGTTCCTCCCAGGAACGTTTTTTGTTTGCCGAGCATTGATTCCACTCAGCGGAATCAGCCTGCCACGCGCGGCGCGGCTTGGCAAAGCTGCGACAGAGAAAAGCCCCGCCGAAGCGGGGCTTCTCCACTGGCCAGACCGGCCTGGTGGCCAAGAGCTTGTTGGCCGCCGACTGGCGCGCCATGAAGTTGTCGAAGGTGTTCTCGACGACGCGGAACCACAGGACCTCTTCGTTGCGGAACGGCTTCCACGAGTCGTAGACCTTCTTGAACTCGGCGTTCTTGGCCGACCGGTCTCGGCATAGAGCTCGTTGGCGGCGTTGAAGCAGGCCTCCATCACCGACTGCGGGAACGGCAGGAACCTGGTGCCGCTGGCCACCAGTTCGCGCAGCGCGCCTGGGATTCTGCACGTCGTACTTGGCGACCGAGTGCACGTTGGTGTCGCCGCGCGGCGCATCGCAATGGCCTCCTTGTAGAGGGCGGAAGCGCGTCGTAGGCCTTGAGGCCGACAATAGAGCGACAGTGCGGCGC